>Ga0315320_10001650_pt1 | contig 18535 bp, 18 predicted proteins | sample M140m21515metaG_FD_203458 | JGI IMG/M metagenome (GOLD analysis project Ga0315320, IMG submission 203458) | Ammonia-oxidizing marine archaeal communities from Monterey Bay, California, United States - M1 40m 21515 | ecosystem: Environmental > Aquatic > Marine > Coastal | place: USA: California... | reverse complement strand
ACAGTATCGGGAAACAAAGGCCTTCCTATCGAGAGAATCCTATGCCGACGATAACCTTCGCTACAGAGAAAAAAGAAATTCAAGTTCCTGAGGGTGCCAACCTTCGCAAAGAGGCAATTGCCGCAGGTGTCTCGCTATACCCTGGTGTTCATAAAGTCCTCAATTGCCATGGAATGGCGTCTTGTGGGAGCTGCCGAGTGCTCATCACAAAAGGAATGGAAAACACAAGCCCAAGAGGGATTCTCGAGAAAGCTCGCATGGGTGTCTCTATGGCCTACATCGGCAATGAAGAAACCATGCGACTCGCATGCCAAACACGAGTCAATGGAGACGTAACCGTCACCACATGTCCGCCTATAAACCTATATGGCGATAACTTTTTTAGTTGAATTTCAAGCGACCATTGCATTACAGAATGGCGTGATTAACTTGCGACACGACCGACGGTTGCAGTGATTGCCAGAGAAGTTCATCCTGTGTCTATATTTTATTTGCTGCCTTAAGGTATATCCATGTCATCTGAACACTCAACAGCACAAGCTACTCCTTCACTAGACAGCCTTCGGTGGAAAAAATTTCCTGTTCTTGATGACGGGTTTGTGACGGTCGTTGATGTTATGGGGAACGACGCTTCCGTTGTGCAAGCGGCAAGAGTAAGTTATGGTGAGGGAACTAGAAAAGTCAGTGATGACCGACAATTGATTCGATATCTCCTCAGGCATGCACACACCACGCCGTTTGAGATGACCGAGGTGAAATTTCTCGTGCGGGTGCCGATGGATTGTTGGCGACAATGGGTTCGACACCGGACTGCAAACATTAATGAGTACTCAACTCGATATTCACTAGCAATCGATTCCATGCAAAGCACCGGGAACGATGGATGGAGAAGCCAAGCAACATCCAATCGACAGGGGTCGGATGGTTTCCTCAGAGACAATGACGGGCACCCATTAACCCAATCCGAACAAGAGTTGCAAAGCCTTGCCCGTAAAGTTTATGAGGAAAGGTTGCAAGCTGGCATTGCACGCGAGCAAGCACGTAAAGACTTGCCACTCTCAACATATACCGAAGCATATTGGAAAATAGATCTTCATAATCTCTTACATTTCCTTGCGTTGAGGATGGATAGCCACGCACAGCTTGAAATTCGAAGATATGCGGAGACTATTGGCTACGAAATTATTGCAAAGCTGTTCCCGCTATGCTGGGAAGCTTTTCTCGACTACCGAGTTCACGCAATGCGACTTACACAGCTTGATAGAGGAGTTATTCACCGTTTGGCATCAAGTGGTAAAGCATTGCCGGCATCACGTGAAGATTTCAATGTGGCCCAAGATCAATCATGGGTTTCACTTGAGCGTTGCCGAGAAAGAGACGAGTGCTTCGGGAAACTAGAGTCACTCGGACTTGTCTCGGAATCGTGATACCAAGGGTATTACTTGAACTACTTCCCCTTGAACAAAACCACCACATTCTTTTGGGACGACCAACAGCCCATTTGCAAGAGAAAGTGCGAGCAAGTCAGCAGAGCCTCCCCAAGGTAAGGTTTTTGCAAGTAGTCCGCTCTTTCCCACTTCGAGCTGACAAGGATGATACACGGGTCGATCAAGGCTACCCTGTACCGAGTTTGTCAGTCTCGCCGTTTGTTGATCACGATCTTTTGGAACGAGACTTTTTCCCGAAATCTTTTCCAACGCAGGACGAACAAATAATTCAAAGCAAACAAGAGTACTCACAGGATTTCCAGGCAGTCCAAAGACGAGTGTTGGTGATGCTGCCGGTCGCTGCAAAACTCCAAACCAAATGGGCTTCCCAGGCTTCAGGCACACTTTATGAAAAACACACTCGACACCAAGATTTTCAAGTGTTTTCGGCACGAGGTCATAGTCTCCAGTAGAGACACCGCCCGAGAGCAACAGAATATCAGCCGCAAGCCCTTGAGCGATTAAAGCGCGAAGTGGCTCTGGGTGATCACTGGCAATGCCCATTGGGATTGGCTCTGCCCCACAACTTACCACTGCAGCAGAGAGCATTGGTCCATTCGTGTTACGAATTTGACCTCCTGCTGGAACTTGAGAACTGGGGACCAATTCATTTCCCGTAGTAATAATTGACACTCGAGGTGGTGCAATGGCTACTACATGAGAGGCACCAACCTCGGCAGCAAGACCTACATGAACCAGTTCCAACTCAACACCATGGTGTATCACTGTCTGGCCCGCACGAAAAAAACTTCCTTTTTCACTTACATGCTGACCGCAACGAAAATGAGGATCCTGCACAGATACTTGCTCACCCGCCTGAGCATGAGAAGTTCCTGAAACGGCCCGCTCGATTGGAATCACAGCGTCTGCACCAGCGGGCATCGGAGCACCCGTCATAATTCGAACACACTGGTCCCGCTTAAGAACAATTGCCGTTGTCTCACCAGCACCGACTTTAGCAACAACTTTGAGCGTTACGGCCTGTTTGCAATCTGACGAATGAACAAAGTCCTTCGAGATAACGGCAAATCCATCCATCATTGAACGGTGCCACGGTGGTGAATCTGTATCCGATATCACATCCTCCTGCAATCGAAGACCAACAGCATCTTCTATCCTGACACGACGGGGCTGAACAACAACAGCTGCCCTTTGTATGCGCAACAGGGCTTCCGCGACATCAATCATGACAGCACATCACTACGCGTGGTTCCTAAAAAAGTTCTCAGAATTTGGTATCCGTGTGGTGTCAAAAAGCTTTCCGGATGAAACTGCACACCGTAGAGAGGCAACTCACGGTGACGTATGGCCATGATTTCCCTACCCCCGTTAGGGGCAGACGCCCAAGCATCAACGATAAACTCTTGTGGTAACGTTGAGGGCTCAATAACCAGGCTATGGTACCGAGTTGCGTTTATTGGAGAAGAAAGCCCAGCAAAAACACCCACGCCGGTATGTTCTATTTGATCGACCTTACCGTGCATCAATTGCTGAGCGGCCACAATTTTCCCACCAAAAACCTGACCAATAGCCTGATGGCCGAGACAGACCCCGAGGATTGGCATTCGCCCTGCGAAACGACGCACAACATCACATGAAACACCAGCCTCATTCGGAGTACATGGACCAGGTGAGATAAGAATGTGACTAGGCTGTTTTGCGGCAATTGCGTCTCCGTCAATGCGATCATTGCGATAGACCTCAACGCCGAGGCTTGGATCAATTTCACCAAGTCTCTGAACGAGATTCCAGGTAAAGGAGTCATAGTTATCGATGAGAAGCAACATATAGACCAACTGAAATCTTTTTCTTTGTGAAGAAAGCCTACTCTAAAAGAGTCGCTGGGTGACCAACTCGCTCGACAAGCGGGATCACTTTAGGTTTATAAATTGTTGTATAGGCCTCTGCTTGTCGATGGGCGTCAAGCGATTCTTGTGAAGCCCAATGCTCAATAAGCGTAAATCGATTTGGCTCAGATTGCGAGTGGTACACATCAAATCGCTGGCAACCCAACTCAGTTTTACTCAGCCTCATTGCCTTACACAGTAAGTCTTTCACTTTCTCGACATCATGTTCTTCTTTTACTGCAAGCACAATATTCATACAAATCATTTGATTATTTCCTTTTTAGACCAACACCTACTGTACCACGAGAGATTGCACAATCGCTTGGCTACTACCTTTCCGAGCAAGGATTCGAATATACGGAGGTAGAAAGGCTGCTCGATGAGCATACGAACCAACACTAGATTCTTCCTTGAACTCGCATGGTTCGAAAAAATCCTCAACATGAAATCCTGCCTGGCATATTCCACCGAGAATATCTGTTAAAGAATGAACAAATTCGTCTGTTCCGAGCTCTCTCAATCGCGAGGGTGGTGCAGGCGGCAAAGCTTTTGGATGTACTGCTGGATAACTCTCTGGATACAGCAGCTCGTACCGTCCATTTGAATTGAGTTGTGACGATGACTGCAAACTTCTTGGTGATTTATGCTGGCTGATGTACAGCCCGCTAGGACGACAAATACGAGCAATTTCAGAAAAAAGATTTATAAGAGAGGGCAGATAGCAACTACTGACTGGATGAATAACGAGATCGAAATGATCAGTTTTTAACATTGTAAGATCATCCATTGAACTCTGTATCAGCTCTACATGAAGTTTTCGTTCCCGGGCGACCTGTCGATCGAGATCAAGCATTGATGCTGACAGGTCGACAACAGTCACCTTTGCACCGGCCGCTGCATAAAGTGGTCCATGCTTCCCTCCACCTGCGGCAAGACAAAGAACTTCAAGCCCTTTTAGGCTAGAAGGAAGCCATGGGCGATCGGAAGGACCACCTGTACCAAGCCAACTTCTTGGATTTATAAATGCTTCATCGCATGCAGGCTTCGCCAACGCCTGGTGCGATTCGGCAAGTCGATCCCACGCAGCAGCATTCTTATACAGCGTCGATTTCGAAACGGGAGAGTCTAAACCATTTTCCATAGCGAAAAGTCTAGTCACGTGGGACTGATTGAAGCAGCCCCATTTGTCTCATTACCGCAAGTGGTGGCCCAGGCCGCCACTTTTTTCGACGAGCATCGTAGATTGCTGGAACGAGTGTCTGACGACCAGTTTCAGGATGCTCACAACATTCTCCAGCGAGTGGGAGCTCAAAGACCTTGCCACTTTCTCGACAAACGTAGTGAATAACAATCACCTCATCGTTATCAACGGCTGGGGGTCTCCTTGCAAATACGGACGGGTAGAGAAGCCATGAGGCAATAACAAGACCGAGTATCGCACCCCAGAGACGCATATCTTTCATAAGAAATCTCCTACGAGTGAATAGTTTAGTTTCGGTCCCACAACGCATCTACTTCTGCGTCATCTAAAGAATCTCCACCGTTCTGAGTAGCTAATGGACTGATGATGTCTTCATTGCAGATGACCCCAATATTATGGAATTCCATCTGAAGCACTTGACCAGGACTCGTCCAAGGTCCGTTTCGGAACTTTCGGCTGAAGCCTTCAACATGCCCATCCACAAAGACCGCATTGGCAAACCCACCTCCGTGACGAAAATGAACCACTGGGTCTGCCGTCGAGGGTTTACTAAAACCACCAAGCTGTTCTCTCAGACCATACGGTGCTCCAAAATAAATCATAGCGGTCTCTGCAAATGCAACTGTCCGAGAGGTCTCAGGAACATCTCTGATTCGATATGCCTTATCCTGATACGGGCTGGGGTCATAATAACCTCCTGAACCAGGTCCAAGCTGCGTGTTGTACCCAAATGCGGTGGCGATACGATCACCAAACTTGACTTCTTCAAGCATAGATTCGGAAAAGTTTGGACACTGCAAAACAGAAGTGTTCGATTCAAAAAATGGCTGCAGCGGCCCAGCTGTGGCATCAAGCGTGCCATTGGAGTCAGTTGTGTAATCAACTTCACCGAACCAATAAAGCGCTTTACCACCCGGCGTCCAGCTTCCAGCAACAGAGGCTGCATAGCGAGTATCGTCATCAACCCTCTGACACGGAAATTTTCCATTATTTACAGACATATAACTATGCATAGCGACACCTAACTGCCGAACGTTGCTTGAACAGCTTATGCGACGAGCTGACTCGCGGGCTTGCTGTACTGCAGGTAGCAACAAACCGACGAGGACACCAATAATTGCTATGACAACAAGTAATTCGATCAACGTAAAACCGGACTTGTCGGTCACCCATACTGCCCCATAACGTTTCTGAACCAACACATTTTCCCTGTCAAAATACTTTTCTTGTCTCATGATAATTTCCTCACGATCACAGCAGAAAAAACCTGCTGTAATCAAGATTTTTATATCTGTCTGCGGAACACTCGCGTGAACCGTGCCCGTAAAACCGCCCTCGCAGCTGTACGTGCTTCAATTAGCGTATTGGTAGGTCTTCTGACTCTCAGATTTGTCTGAACAACACCTTCTCGCGATCTGCCATCAGACGCAATGGTTGTGATTATTACCCAGACCAAATAACTCGCGATTAGTCGCGATATTTATCTGATTACAGCGGCGGGGCCGTCCTGGAATTACACCAGTGTTCCCTGTTTACTCCGAAATTCCGGTTGGCTTGCGGAGTCACCAAACGCTAAACGCCAAGTTTATGATTACGACTCGCCGTGTCAACAACCGAACGATCACACAGCATACCTATTCGGAAAACTCATCGCGTCTGACAAATTTTCTCAAATTGGTTGCCGAAGGTGATAATTTTTGACGGTCAGTGAACCTTTAAGAACCAAGTATACCGGCTGTATGACGCTTACCCGCAAAGTCAGCATGGTGGTCTTAACTCGCATATTTTTCCTGACTGATACAGCTAAGTCGTTACTGAAAAAAAACTTAGAGCCAACTCAAGCCTGTTTCCCTTGCCCGCCGATAGCCCCTGTGTCCCCCGGGGCATCACTGTGCCCGTCGGGTAACGAAACGGGGGCGGTAGTAACCTGATTTTTCTCGAGTCACGGATTGTCTCGAGCAGGCCTACCGCGGAAAAGAGTTCGTGGATCACTCCCTCGGGGTGACAAAAACCGCGCGGTCGGGATTAAACTCACTGGCGTGATCCACAAGCAAAGGAGATGTGGCTCGATGAAGCGTATGATGTTTCTCGGTGCACTGGTATTAAGTGTCACCTTCTGTAGTCAGTCCTATGGTTTTGAGCTTCTTGATAGAATGCTTGGACATGGATGTTGCGATTCGTGTTGTGATTCATGTGAGCCAGCTTGCGGATGTGAGCCAGCTTGCGGATGTGAGCCAGCTTGCGGTTGTGAGCCAGCTTGCGGTTGTGAGCCAGCTTGCGGTTGTGAGCCAGCTTGCGGTTGTGACAATGGTGGCTGTGACAGTGGCTGTGATAGCTGCTGTGGAAGTTGCTGTGGTCGCAAATGTGATCTTTTCGGTGGTTTAAGGGGTCTTTTTGAGCGATGCCATCGTCATGGATGCTGTGACAGCTGCTGTGACAGTGGTTGTGAGCCAGCTTGCGGTTGTGAGCCAGCTTGCGGTTGTGAGCCAGCTTGCGGTTGTGAGCCAGCTTGTGGTTGCGAGCCAGCTTGTGGTTGCGACACTGGTTGTGACAATGGATGCTGTGACAGTTGCTGCGGAAGCCGCAAACGTTGCTGCAAGACTCCACTTCGTGACTTGCTCCGTGATCTTCACGAAGCCAAGAAGCGTTGCTTTGCTCGACATCATCGCGGATGCTGCGACAGCTGCTGCGACAGTGGATGTGAGCCAGCCTGTGGTTGCGAGCCAGCCTGTGGTTGCGAGCCAGCCTGTGGTTGCGAGCCAGCTTGCGGTTGCGAGCCAGCTTGTGGTTGCGAGCCAGCTTGTGGTTGCGAGCCAGCTTGTGGATGTGATCCAGCTTGCGGGATTGAGGCAGCAGTTGCCCCAACTCCGGACGCTTCCGCATCAGCTACACGAGCTACCAAGGTAATTGCGGTCAGTCGTACCGTAAGCACCAAATAGTGTAAACGTTCGGTCGAACGGAAATCCGTTGCCCGACTTCGGCCAGTGATCTCCGCTCGGGGTACCCACCCCGAGCGGAGTTTTTTTTGCCGGAACAGTAGCTCCGATACTGCTGCAAGCAGTGATCAAACGGAACAGCTGGATTGCCGTGGGTGGTAATTAGTTACTGAAAACGACGGGGGCCGAGGAAAAGCCAACAACTCCCCACTTCAACACATCGAGCCAAAAGGATCGAATTCGATTGTTCCTATCCACCATGACACGTGAATGCTGTTCGTGAAGGCGGATTCAGTAGTGACCGAAACACCGAGTGAAACTGCGACAACGCCCCCCAATGTCCCGAAGCACATCTTTTGATTGTCGTGTTCATAGGTTGGCCCTACAATAGGATTAGGCTGAAACAAGTGTTTGTGCATTTATGCATCGATGCTTTGGATCTTTATTTCACATACCTCCGATAATCATTTCACAATGCTTGAACGACGTCCTCTTTTTCCTGGTGTTATTGAAATAAACCATCAAGCCGGATGGCGAATAGGATGCAGCGTCTATCTTTTATATGATGAGAATGATTGGGTTCTTATTGATATTGGTTACGAGGAAAATGTCGATGAGATAATTGAACTCATACGGCAGATTGACTTCCCAATTTCCCAGTGCCGTGGACTTATTGCAACGCACGCAGACGTTGACCACATTCAAGGTTTGGCCAAAGCGAAGAGCCTCTTAAAAGCACCTGTTTTAGCCCACCCCAAAGCTGTAGAATCACTTGAAACAGGCGACCGAATCAAAACCTTTGCTGAAATTTCTGCTCAGAATGTTCACCTTGAAATGCCTACAATCAAAGTCGAAAAGGCTATCCATGACGGGGACATCATTACAATTGGAAAGCGAAAACTCGAAGTCTGGCATACACCTGGCCATACGGACAGCCAACTTGCATTCCGCTTTGGCAACCTTTTGCTCTCCGGGGATAACATTTATCGAGACGGATCTGTAGGAGCAATTGATGCGCATCACGGTAGTGATATCCCGTCTTTCATCTCTTCGTTAGAGCGAATTGCTGCGAGTGACATTGAATGGCTCTTGCCCAGCCATGGACCTGTGTTCCAAAAAAATAATGAGCTGCTGACAAGCACGATTGACAGGCTTAAGGGATACCTCACGCTAGCAGATTTTGGAACCTGTGCCACTCATTGGCCACTCATGGATGATTGGGACAAAGAACTAGCTGAGGGACGGTTGCCGTCAGAACGAACTCAGACGGCATAAAAGCTTCTTCTTAAAATATGACGGAAATACTACTTTTTCCGTCAAGTTCGATCGTACCGATTGCCGATCTCTTCATTGATGTGCGGAAGAACCGTTCGCGGACTTACCGAATCAGTACCGGGGGGGAAAAAGAATGAAGTGGTATACGTATGCACTGGCAATATCATTTGCCAGTGTTTGTGTGGGGTATTCGTTACCTTTGCAAGCCCAGCCGCCAACAGCCAGCCAACAGGCTTATGGCTATCAATGGGCAAACTCATATAACACCCGTGACTGGAATCGACTGTATCATTATCCGTATGTCTGGTATCCACAGAACTACTATGCTGACGGGTATATGAAAAGTGCGAACGACCTCTACCACCGCTATCCACAGGAGATGCGTGTGCCTGTCTACAATCGATCATGGCAAAATTACTATCCGAAATCTCGGCGGTACCATCAGGGACATCATTTCCAGCTCGATGTATTCTGAGATTGGATATAGATCCTGAGAACTAACAACTACTAGTGTGTAATGTATTACCTCTTAAGACCGACTGATTGAAGTAATCTTGCCGGGAACACTTCCCAATCGAGACCCTTCATTTCATTGGGTACAAAATGCATCACGCCAGCAATCCCAAAGTGATGTATCCGGAATAGCCGCCCTTGCTGTAACCGACTGGTTACTCTCAGGGTCAACATACTCAATGCTTTGTGCATGCAAAGCAATAGGTCGATTACGAATGATGTCAATATCTTCTGCAGATGCACTGCCATAGAGATTATCGCCAACGATTGGCACACCATGACATGCCGCCTGAACTCTTAATTGATGCATCCGGCCCGTCTCTGGATGCAACTCCAGAAAATGAACGTCTTTATCCGATACCAAAACGTGGCCACGTGTTTGCGCTAACTTTGCATGGCTGTCACCTGATTCCACAACTTCAACACGAGGCTCATTTGGCACTTTACGTATTTCATCTTGCCAAATGAATGGACCCACTTTGATTGATTCGCCCCTTCGTGGTTCGACAATCGCGACATACGTTTTTCGGATTTGTCGGCGTTCGAATTGTCGAGATAACTGCCTTGCTGCTCGTGGAGTTGAGGCCAACAACATGACACCGGATACCGCCCGATCCAAACGATGTGGAATTCCAAGAAAACCGCCCGGATGACGTTTCCTACCAAGAGCAACTGCTTCTTCAAACAGCCCCTGGAACTTTTGCCTTCGAATTAACGATTCAACAGACTCGATGCCCCATGGTGCCTGTGTCGGAAGGCCAGCAGGCTTACACACTGCCAAAACTCCGTTGTTTTCAAATAATACGATGATTTTCTTAACAAAACTCATGTACTATCTCTACGGTTCGCGACATTCATTCCACGAACACGAAGTTCATAAAAACGCTTGGACTGAGCCTAATGAATTACCTCGTGTTGCCTACTTCATTTAGTTAACACAGAGACTAAACGACAACAACCCTACAAGATTATGAACCCACAACAATCAATTCTCTCGTACTTCGTATTGTTTTGTTTCTACCTAGCTAGTCCTATTTTAGCAGAGCATATCCCCTCCGATGAATTCGAAATTGCTGACGGCCTGGAAGTAACTTTATGGGCAACTACTCCGCAATTATTCAACCCAACCAACTTTGATATTGATAGTAACGGCCGTATCTGGGTCACCGAGGCAGTAAATTACCGTAACTTTAGAAATAAAGAACTTGGACTAAGCAAAGAAGCCGGCGATCGTATCGTTGTGCTTCAAGACACTAACAGTGATGGAAGGGCAGATACTTCTCATACATTTGTCAGGGATATTGATCTCGTTGCTCCTCTCGGAATAGCAGTGGTAGGAAACAAGATTATTGTCTCCTGCGCGCCGAATCTCTTAGTCTACACGGACGTGGATGGCGACACCTACTTTGATCCATCGATTGATACAAAAGAAATATTGCTTACCGGATTCAGTGGTCTCGACCACGATCACAGTCTTCACAGTGTAACTGTTGGACCAGATGGTTACTGGTACTTCAATACAGGAAATGGCGGGCCTCATACCGTCACGGATAAATCCGGATGGACCCTGCGTGCTGGAAGTTCATACGCTGGTGGAACCCCTCATCTCAAAGAAAATTTTCCTGGCCGGAAAAGTGATGACGGACGAGTGTGGGTTGGCGGAGTTGCAATGCGAGTACGGCCCGATGGCACGGGGCTTGAGCCAATTGGGCATAATTTTCGAAATGTCTACGAAGAATCCTTATCTTCCTTTGGTGATGTTTTCCACGCAGACAACGATGATCCGCCTGCTTGTAGAACCACTTGGCTCATGGAATACGGTAACGCTGGATTTTCTTCAGCAGATGGGTCTCGGAAATGGCAATTAGATCAGAGGCCCGGACAACCAACTAGAGTTGCTGAATGGCGACAGGAAGACCCTGGCACTATCCCTGCTGGTGATGTCTACGGCTTCGGGGCTCCTACCGGCGTTGTCTTTGGTGAGAATGGATGCTTTGATAAACTCTATCCAAACGGACTTCTTCTAGTCTGTGAGTCTGCGCGCGGAGAAGTCTTTCAATACTCACCAAAACCACAAGGAGCGGGGTTTTCTTTAGAGCGTTCTGTACTTATGAAGCTACGCTCTGGCAGCGTACATTCTGGCATGTTCAGACCTTCCGATGTGGCTGTTGGTCCAGACGGTGCCATCTACATAAGTGACTGGTATGATCCCGGAGTTGGTGGTCACAGAATGCGAGACCCTAACGGAAGTGGATCCGTGTATCGGATCGCACCAAAAGATTTTACTCCAAACATTGAAAAACTTGACCTTTCGACTGTTGCTGGCAAGATTCGTGCGTTAAAAAGTCCTGCTGTCCACGTCCGATCGCTTGGGTTTAACGCTTTGCGAGACATGGGGGAAGAAGCTGGACCAGAAATTGTTGCAGCCTCACGATCTCACCAGCCATTCTTCGTTGCTCGCACAACATGGCTCTTACCAAACTGTGGACAAGAAGGCATCGATCGACTCACCGAGTTACTGGATCACAAAAACCCACAGATACGTGTGGTTGCTCTTCGGTCTTTACGTCGTGCGATTGCTCAACCAGATACTTCAGACCGTGTTCGCAATCTCTGGCTACAGGCCCAGCAGCAGGCATGCGTGGATTCCTCTGCAGCAGTTCGACGAGAGGCGGCAATTTCTCTTCGTGACATACCTTTCCAAGAGTGTCACAAGTTACTTCAGAAAATTGCTGATGGGTTTGATGGTTGGGATCGATGGTATTTAGAAGCCCTAGGAATAGCATGTGAGGGAAAAGAGCAGGAATCATTTGATCTATTTGTAGTTAACTCAGAAGACCCGCTCTTATGGGACAACTGTTTATCTGGAATAGCCTGGCGTTTACATCCTGACTCAGCGGTTGAACAACTCAAAACACGAGCATTAGACATAACGTTGCCGCTCGCGGATCGGAAAAAAATGGTTGATGCCATCGCGTTTAATTCAAATACGCAGGCTGCTGCTGCGATGCTTGAAATCGCTCAGCGTGGGCCACAAGATATTCGTAACTACGCAGCTTGGTGGGGACAACACCGCCTGCAAAATGACTGGAAAAACGTTCAGCTAAGTGATGTATTCCCAGAGCCACCGCCAATAGAAAAACCACTTCCGAATACTCGACTTGATAGATCTTTCACTCCTCCGGGTGATCCCATCTACAAAAGCGCTCATGGCAAGGCATCTATCGATCTTGATATCCGTGGTGCTAAACGAATCTATCTGGTTGCTGACTCAACCAACACCAAATCGAGCGACGCTTTTTGGATTGCTCCTGTTTTAACAAGCGCAGAATCGAATGTAGACCTGACACAAATTCCTTGGACAATGGCTTTTTCTGGTGGGACGCCGAGTGGGCCGCCACCGATCCCAAACAGGGCCTCGGCAGCACGTCGGAAAAAACCACCACGACCGCCACTAACCGTTTCACCTGGATTGACGACATGGGGCAATGGTCAGCCCGCCATTCGGGTAGCAGCCCGTTCTGTTATTGCTTACGACGTGAGTGCTTTGAAGCCACTTAGACTACAGGTCACTGCGTTAGAGGAGGCAGCAGTCAAGGGTCAGATATTTTTTTCAATATTCGTTGATACATCCAATACCGGAAAGGAAATTTTACCGGCACGTTCTCTGCCAGACGTCCCTGGAAGTGCTTCGCTAGGCAGAGCCATATTCCATGCAAACCATATCGGATGTGCCAAATGTCACATCGTCAATGGTTACGGTGGTGAAATAGGGCCTGATCTCAGTCAGATTGCTCGCAAGCATTCAGCGATTGCACTACATGAGGATATTCTGAAACCACATGCAGCAATAGCTGCTGGCTTTGAAACAATGACAGTGCTCACAGACAAAGGCACTGCGATCAGTGGGCTTCAAGTGTCTGCTGGAGACCCCATTGTTCTTAAGGATGCTTTGGGCAAGGTTCACAGCATTAATCGCAAAAATACTGACACAATAGTTCCTTCAAAAAATTCTCTCATGCCAGAACTGGCAAACTTACTCACTACCGAAGAACTATCTTCCCTTATTCAATTTCTTCAATCAGCAGCAAACCAACCACCAGACATGTAGGCCAATAGTGCCATAAACGCATTCAAAAAAATTTCCTAATTTTTAGGCACAACTATTTTACAAGTTTTGTAGCTTCATACGCAATGCGAGGACGGATCGACTTAGAGGGTTATCTCCAAGGCGTAACCAAGTTTTTTTAATTCCGTTTCCGGCAATTGAATCTCCGTGATTCCTGATTCTTTTTTCCAATGCAACTTTTCTTGTGAACCAAGAAGCCTGACCTCTGTAAAAGAGACGTCATTCAGTGACCGGACTCTGGCGATACCGCTTTCTGGCCAGACCATGCCAATGACATAGAGCTTCGTGTTTTTTTTTGTAAACCAGAAATCTTCACTCGTTACATCAAGTTTGAAGCCATGCTTACTGCGATGCTCAGTTCCTTTAATTGAAATTCCAGCTGGGCCCTCATGAGTGACCTTCCAGGGTTTTGTGCCATATATTGCATCACCATTAACTTCAAGCCATCGTCCAACTGCCAACAAGGTATCGACTGACTGCTTTGGTATAACGCCTGCTCCATCGGGCCCAACATTGAGTAAAAAATTTCCGCCTTTGCTCACATTTTCAAGAAGCCAAAACAATGTCTCTGCCGGAGATTTCCAATCTTCGTCATATGATTTAAAACCCCATGAGTTGTTTGTTGTTGCGATACCCTCCCATGTATTTTCACTTGATTCATCTGGAATGACATTATCGCCAGGGGTCCCAATATCACCAAACTCATTTCCAATTCGCTGACTCACAAGTATCTCTGGGTTTGACTTATAGATGGTTTTGTAAAAGTCAAAACTAAATCGAGGAGGAATGTAAATTGGTGTATCTAACCAAATTTCTGAAAGATCGTAATTTGCTACCAGTTCCCGAACCTGCGGCAAAGACTTGCGAGCGATATAGTCGTCGAATCGGACTGGTGATGGGTCAAAGTCATTCACAAACATGGCTTGCTTTGGTGGCTCGTGATAACAGTAGTCTTTCATCCCAGAGTCACCACCGTCGCGCCAGTCGAGTGCGTGGGAATAGTACACACCGAAAGCAATACCACCACGCTTACACGACTGCTCGAGTTCGCGGATAATATCTCGTTTGAATGGTGTCGCCTGAACCACATTAAAATTACTCACCGCAGAGTCAAATAAGGCAAAGCCATCATGATGTTTCGATGTGATCACCAAATATTTCATGCCAGCTGCTTTTGCAATGGAAACCCACTCATCAGCATCGAACTTGGTTGGATTAAATGTTTTGGCGAGTAACGCATATTCCGACCGCGGTATTTCTTTCCTTCGCATGATCCACTCAGCCACCTTTGGCCCCGTGCCACCCTCTTCCATCCGCTCGCCCTTCCAAACGCCCCCACACTGGGAATAAATCCCCCAGTGAATAAACATGCCATACTTATTGTCATTAAATCGTTTACGTCCACGCTGCTTTGCCTCAGAAGCATTCATCGGCTGCCACTGCTCCTGCAACCGAATCATCTCAGCTGAACCAGGAATGCCTGAACCATTCACGCCCGCTGCGAACAAAGAACTCGAGATACAAATCAACAAACAAAACGTAAAAAATCTAAATACAAAAATGAGCAATGTTTTGTTCATAATTTACATAGCCCTGCTACGTGAAAAATACTTCTAGAAGGAATTGTTTTGAAATACTGTAATCCAGTTATAACGGTTTTTTTTGTAATCGCTCATACAAAGCCATGCCCCCGATTCTTGATTTACTTGCGTGACCCAAATACACCACATACACTTTGAAGGATCCTAGACAAAAATGACTCTTTTTAATGAGGTATGCACATGCGTTGCGTTCAATCTGTAGTATGGCTCGCACTTGTAGCGATGGCTATCGTTTTCACTACTGAAACACGTGGTGATGAAGGTGAAAAAAAACCTGCCAGTGCTGAAAAGCAATTCAAACAGCGGGACAAAGATGAAGACGGTTTTCTGTCACTCGAAGAATTCAAAAGTGCTATCAAAAAGGAAAGCATGAAAGAACAGGCTGACAAATGGTTCAAAAATCGTGACAAAGATGGCGACGGAAAACTCTCATTTGAAGAGTTCGAAGCCGGTAGAATTCAAAAGAAAAAAACTGACTGAAAGCGGCATCACACGTGGCCCTCTACTTTGCTGGATAAACAAAGTGGTGGGCCTTTTTTATACATTCATCGCTTCTGCCGCATGTGACGCGGCTGAATAACGTCTGACGCAATGCCAAGTGACTTCAAAAGCAAGATGGCATAGTACGTAACATCAAATTCCCACCACTTGTGCTGAGTACTGGCACTTGCTGGATCATGATGATGGTTATTATGCCACCCCTCTCCCATTGCTAAGAGAGCCACGAGCCAATTATTCCTACTATCCTCTCCCGTCGAGTAAGTGCGGTACCCAAAGAGATGAGTCAGTGAATTCACGCTCCAAGTAATATGCCACACAAGAACGGTACGTACAAAAACACCCCAGACCATCAAACTCACAGCGAGTTGAATGCCTGACGTCCAATCACCTGATATCCAGCGGCCAAGCAGTAAGCCAAAAACCCCAAATCCTATTGCGTGTGAGATATATATCCAGAGAACTGCAGTCGGATATTGTTCAAGTGCACGGTAATAAGGATCAACAAGTACGTCACGAGCATAACGATCAAGAAAATCGAGTGATCTACGTTGCGGGGCGCGACGAAAAAGCCATCCCATGTGTGACCATGCGACACCATCACGTGGTGAATGAGGATCAGGGTCATCATCAGAATGACAGTGATGAAGACGGTGGTTTGCCACCCAACGAGAAGGCGTGTCTTCAAGCGAGCAAACCGCAAGAGTAGCCAAAATACGCTCAAACCAAGATGGGACTGACAGGCTACGATGGCTAAGCAGTCGATGGTACCCAAGATTAATACCAAAGGTCCCGAATACTATCGTGCCGAGAGCAGCTGCTAAGACTCCGAACCAACTAAAGCACCAAGGTAAAATCGCAAGACAAGCCAAGAGATGAATTGTTGTAATCGGTATAGCATACTCCCAGTGCATATCGTGCTTTGGGGTCTCAGTCGCTTGAACAGACATTAGAAAGTAAAGACTTCTGTTAGGGGCGTTTTCGCCCAAGTGTACGACTGTGAAGATATGAGTATCACGTAGTTGAGTGAAAACTACAAGAACTGTAGTGCATGACCAGCAGAAAACAACTACGACTTACGCGAACGTTGTTTTTGGCACCAGCAGTTTCGAAAATTTCTATTGATCATTCCGGAACTCTTGCCTTATCCCTACAGCTTTACCATCGAGTTGCCATGCACTTTCGATTGGGATACCAAGATGCGTGAGTGCTATTACGGGCACATCTACAATGTAAGACGGTTCCTCAATCTCACCTCTCATGGAATCCTTGCCACTGACTACCAAAAAAGTAGTGACTATTTCCGGAACATCATGACCACCACGGTGCTTCCTACCGCGACCTCCGTGATCCGTGGAAATAACAACAAGCCAATTCTCTGCAAGGTATTCCGGACGTGATTGAATTGCTTTTACAAGGCTTGCGACATGGGCGTCCACGGTATGTAGAGCCTGCAGATAGCTTGGTACAGAAGGATGAAACCCGTCCCGATGACCTACTTCGTCAACCTGGCCAAAATAAACAAAGACTGCATGAGGATTCTGCTGTGTTAGAAATTGAACGGCCTCCCCAGCCAGCATTTTGTCCTTTTGTTCCAAAGAGTCTTTGCTCGATGCTGGACGAACTTTCCGAACATCTGCAGCACGAACGATGTATGTGTCTATCGGCTCCCAATCAACAAAAGAACCGGTACAAGCATTAGGGAACTTCCGCTTTAAATACACAAAAAAATGTGGATACGCGTCGTAATTTCTGCCACGAAATGTATTGTCGTGAACACCGTGCTTATCAGCCCATACTCCCGTGAGAAAACTCGACCAACCCGGCCCACTGATTGTTTCATTGTCGCGATAGCGATCGCCGAGAATTTTCGTGTTATTTGTAAATGCACCTGCTGCAATAAGATGATCGATGGCTGGCGTGTTCGCATTCTGAAGTGCATCAGGCCGAACACCATCTATTCCAATTACAAGAACACGGTTCTCTGGAACGGTTGGTTCCGAACCGAGACATACGGCCTGGTCGTGCAGAACCATTACATTCCAAAACGCGAGAACGATACCTGCTATTCTGACATTTGAATTCACCATCAGCAGTCCCCCTGCAACTTTCAACGTACGTAACGGCAGGCCTGTAATGCCTGACTACTGGCCACGACTGAGCTCATCCGAAGCCTCGATGAACTGAATGGCTTCTTTTGCAAATCGCCGTCCTAATTCGACATACCCGGATGCTGAATAATGCAAGTCATTGCTGATTTCTTTCCCGCGACGATTCACTCCATCATTGAGATCATCTGTATTGACTAAGGTCCGTCGCGACCCATCCTGCACAAAGGCGGCCTGCTGTTCACGAATCAGGGTCCAATGGTGATATTTTTTATCTCCCATATCAAAATCACTGAGACGGCCGATTACAACGTTGATATCGTTTCGTTTCAAATCGCTAGACAACTGATTAAGCAAGCCCTCAAGGCTTTTTTTGTAGACGTCTCCGTGCTTTTCCGCTGCATCTCGCTCGCCCTGCATCCAAATAAAAGTAACCGTTTGGATTTCTTTACCAACTGTTACCGCCTGAACTTTTTCCATAAGACGTTGGTACAGGTCTCCTGTTGACTCCGGACGACTTCCATCCGCAGCCTCCCAATCTGTGCACCATCTTCGAATGGGCTGCCCACCAAGTGCATCTTTCACAACAATGACATGGTCTTTCCCAAATGCTTCCTCCACATCGGGGATGAAAGACTCTTCTGGCCTCAAGCCAGCCATATTGGACTGCCCAGACAAAATAAAGAGATGGTATGCAGAATTGCTTTCGTTGGCAAAAGCAACGTTGGGAATAGAAAGACCGAAGACAAACACTCCGCAAAAGACTGATGAGCATCTAGATATGTTGGCATTTTTGACTAATTTCATCAGCAACAGCCTCACGAGTAAATAAAAAGTTATTCGTACTTGGAAACACCATCACGAATCCACACAAGACATTTTTATGCAGCTCGTTGTCATGAAGACATTACAGACTGAAGATTCTCATCAATTGCATTCA
>Ga0315320_10001649_pt1 | contig 18535 bp, 27 predicted proteins | sample M140m21515metaG_FD_203458 | JGI IMG/M metagenome (GOLD analysis project Ga0315320, IMG submission 203458) | Ammonia-oxidizing marine archaeal communities from Monterey Bay, California, United States - M1 40m 21515 | ecosystem: Environmental > Aquatic > Marine > Coastal | place: USA: California... | reverse complement strand
CGACAAGAACTCAAAGAAGAAATTCTAGGGCATATTCATGATCTTCAAGTTCGTGTTCATTTATTAGAAAGAAGTGACTAATGCGTAGAAAACTCAATAAACAATCTATGGCTTGTAACAAGCCTAGAAGTACTCCAAAGCACCCAAAGAAATCTCACGCAGTCAAAGCGTGCGAGGGGGGCAAAGAAAAAATTATTCGGTTCGGTCAAAAAGGCGCTAGTACAGCAGGGAAACCTAAAGCTGGGGAATCTGCGCGCATGAAGGCTAAGCGTAAATCGTTTAAGGCCAGACATGGAAAGAATATAAAGAAGGGTAAGATGTCAGCCGCTTATTGGGCTGATAAAGTAAAGTGGTAATGTAATGATCGCCCCCAAAGGTGTAACCAAAAGGGGCAAAAGATGGTATAAAAAGTGTGGGCATTGTGGTGTTGAACAATCTTATTTACGTAGGAATTATGCAATACATTCATTTTTACTTAATAAACGTTGTAGAGCTTGTTCAGCAATAGTAAATAATACAAAGCCACATTATACTTACAACCAACTTAAGCTCTCTTGGTTTTACGGATTTCAAAGAGGCGCAGAGGCAAGAGGGATTAAGTGGGATATAGAAGTAGAAGACGTTTGGGGGTTGTACGAAAAGCAAGACAAAGTTTGTAAATTATCGGGGTTACCGATAGGTTGGGCAGACATAGGACGAAACCATACTGCCTCGATAGATAGAATAAATAGCAACAAAGGATATGTTTTGAGTAATATTCAACTAGTTCATAAAGATGTCAATATTATGAAAAGTAAATACGACCAAAATTATTTTATTTCAACATGCCATTTAGTGGCTAAACGTAACGAGGATTGATATGGCTGAAAAAAAATCAAAGCAAGTTTTAGCAGCGGAAAAAAGAAGACAAGAAAAACAAGAAGCAGAAAACACTCTTAGAAGAGAAACGCGAGATGTTACTACAAAAAAAATAACGCCTCCATCTGAGCTTGGGGTAGTAAACAACTTAACAAACGCAGCAAAAGACGGCGTAAAAAAGGCAAAAGAGGTTGGTAGCAAAGTAGTTACGGAAGTAAAAAATATAGGGTCTACAGCAAGGCAAGCTCTCAAAACATTGCAAAATCCTACCGCAGCTGAAAAAGCACTGGAAGAAAGAAAGGCTAAAAGGGAAGGTAAAGCCTACGGCGGTAAAGTTAAGAAGATGGCGTATGGTGGTAAAGTTATGAAGATGGCTGATGGTAAGATGGTTAAAAAGAAAAAGAAAACCACAAAAGTAGTAAGACGTAGAGGAGATGGTTGCGCAGTTAGAGGTAAGACTAAAGGAAGAATGGTTTGATATGAAAAAGAAAAAAGCAATTGCAAGGCCTATGAATAGTACAGCAGGTGCAAGGCCTATGGATAGTGGTGTAGTAGACATGTTTAAAAAAGGTCAAGCTCAAAACGGACTTCAAGAAGGCCAAGCCAGAATAACCCCTAAAAAAATGAGCAAAGGCGGTGCTATGCACAAAATGCCAGATGGCAGCATGATGAAAGGTGCAGTCCATAAAGCCGCTTCAGGTAAGTACATAAAACCAAAAAATAAAAAGAAGAATACAAAAGTTTCTAAAAGCCAATGCTCTAGGCGTGCTGATGGTTGCGCAGTAAAAGGTAAGACCAGAGGAAGGATGGTTTAGTCGTATGATGCCTTGTCGTGGAATGGGTAAGATTAAAAAGATGGCTTCAGGTGGGCAACCTAAGGCTAAATCTAAGTCTAAAGTCAACGAAGCTGGCAACTACACTAAACCAGGATTACGTAAACGTATCTTTAACAGTATTAAAGCAGGTGGTAAAGGTGGTGCTCCAGGGCAATGGAGTGCTCGAAAAGCTCAGATGCTCGCTAAAAGATACAAAGAAGCTGGTGGGGGCTATAAGTCGTAATGGCCCTTAAAAAGTCACAGAAAAGTCTTAAGTCTTGGACGAAACAAAAATGGCGTACTAAAAGTGGTAAGCCATCAACCCAAGGCGCAAAAGCAACTGGAGAGCGGTATCTTCCAGAGAAAGCAATAAAAGCATTATCGGATAAAGAGTATGCGGCTACTACAAAGGCTAAGCGTAAAGCTAAAGCCTCCGGCAAACAAGTTGCTAAACAGCCTAAGAAAGTGGCTAAAAAAGTAAAAAAATACAGGAAGGTAACATAATGGCAACTACGCCTGGTATTAAAACTAAAGCTAAACCTAGAGTTCGTAAAGCTCCAGCTAAACGTAAAATTACTGTCCCAGTAGTAACGCAGACACAAGCACAACTTGACGGACATGAAAAAGAATGTGCTGCTAGATATGCCTCTGTTCTAGATAAATTAAAAGCGTTAGATAAACGAATGTTTCGCATGGAAGCAACAAATATGACTTCCACCATCGCTGTTATTGGCTTAGTTATAGCCACATTTTTAAAGTAGATACTCTATGACTACAACAGGTACAAGTACATTTAACCTCGACCTTAACAACCTCGTAGAAGAGGCGTTTGAGCGTTGTGGTGCGGAGTTGCGTACGGGATATGAAATGCGTACCGCTCGTAGATCTCTAAACTTACTAACTATAGAATGGGCTAATCGTGGCATTAATTTATGGACGATCGATCAAGGTAGCATCGCACTTACGCAAGGCACTGGTACTTATAATCTTCCTATCGATACTATTGATCTGCTAGATAGCGTCATCCGAACGGGTACTGGCACGAATCAAAACGATATAAACATTACACGGATTAGTTCTTCTACATACGCATCTATACCTAACAAGAACTCTCAAGGTAGACCGATTCAAGTGTGGATAGACCGACAGTCTGGTGCGACAGAACCTACAACTGGGATAGCATACCCCACTATAAACGTCTGGCCTGTACCCAATAACGATACTTATACTTTTACTTATTGGAGGCTTAGACGCATACAAGATGCTGGTAACGGGGTTAATACTGAGGATATACCGTTTAGGTTCCTCCCTTGCATGGTTGCAGGGTTAGCGTATTATCTGTCTTTAAAATTACCAGAGGCGCTAAATAGAACTGAGATGTTAAAAATGGCGTATGAAGAACAATGGAACTTCGCTTCAACTGAGGATAGAGAGAAAGCCTCTTTGCGGTTAGCTCCTCGGCAGATGTTTTACTAAAGTTACATGGCTAATAAATTTGCTTCTGGCAAAAATGCGATAGCAGAATGTGATCGTTGCGGTTTTCAATATAAGCTCAAACAGTTAAAAGAGCTAACGATAAAAACCAAAAATGTTAACATTCTGGTGTGTCCTACTTGTTGGGAGCCGGATCAACCACAAAATCAACTGGGTATGTACCCTGTAGATGATCCACAAGCATTACGTAATCCTAGGCCGGATAATAGCTATGAACAGTCTAGAGATATACAATGGGGTTGGAATCCAGTAGGACTTGACAACCCACTAGAACTTAGTGGTCTCGAAGATGATTTAGTAAGTGATGGGCAAATAGGTGTAGTAACAATAACAACTAGTTAAGGAACTGATATGGAAGATACAGGAAAATTTAGACAACCAAAAGAAGTACCTGTACCAAATGTAGATGGGTACCCAAATAAGGTAGCAAACACCCAGACGCAAAAAACTCGTGGTACTGGCGCAGCTACTAAAGGAACTGGTCATAGCAAAAAGATGGGCTAAATGAATTACGCTACTTTATTTGAAACTATTCAAGGGTATACTGAGAACACGTTTCCTAGTACGTCTGTAAACGATACTTCTGCCGCCGCTACTACTTTTACTGGCAAAGAGCAGATTGATACGTTTATACGTCAAGCAGAACAACGGATTTATAACGTTGTGCAACTGCCTGATCTGCGTAAAAACGTAACAGGTACCCTTACTATAAATAACAAATATTTAGGCATACCTGTAGATTGGCTGTCTACATTTTCGTTAGCTGTTATAGCTGCTGATGGTAGTCAGGCTTTTCTTTTAAATAAAGACGTTAACTTTATACGTGAGTCTTTTCCAGACCCTACAGCAACGGGTGTTCCTACGCATTACGCTATTTTTGACGATAATTCTTTTATTCTTGGGCCTACACCAGATTCTAATTACGCAGCAGAGTTACATTATTTTTATTACCCAGATTCTATAGTTAGTGCAGGAACGTCGTACCTAGGAGATAACTTTGATTCAGTTCTTTTATATGGGGCTTTAATGGAAGCTGCTACCTTTATGAAAGCGGAACCGGACGAAATTGCTAACTACCAAAAAAGATATGATGAGGCATTAGGATTAATTAAAATGCTTGGTGACGCTAAGAATCGTCAAGATATGTATAGAACCCCACAAGTAAGGTATCCAGTTAAATAATATGCAAACCGAAAAACTTTCTTTTTTATTAGGTGGAGATGGAATTACAGTTGCTACTACAGAGGGCCGTGGGTTTACACCGGAAGAGATAGCGGAACGAGCGCTTGATAAAATTATTTCGGTAGGGTCACAATCCCATCCGGTTATTCGAGATCAAGCAGAAGCGTTTAGAGCGCAAATTAAACAAGTACTAATATTTTACTTAAAGGAGACTGTAAAGTCTCATAACGTAACTCTGGCTAACAAGCTCACCAATGCGGGTTATTCAGAACTCATATCAATCTTAGATTCATAAGGAGCCAATTATGGCAATTTCACAAGCAATGTGTACTTCTTTTAAAGCCGAACTTATGTTGGCTGTACACGATTTTCGTAACGGAACTGGAGATACATTTAAGTTAGCGCTTTATACGTCTTCAGCCACAATCAACGCGAACACTACAGCGTATTCAGCTACCAACGAAACAACAGGTACTAACTACACCGCTGGCGGAGCTAATCTTGTTAATACAGGTGTGGCTAAAACAGAGACTAGTGTAACTGCAGGTACTGGCTTTACAGACTTTACTGACCTTACGTTTTCTAACGTAACAGTTACAGCCCGTGGCGCTCTTATCTACAACAACACTCCGTCAGCTAACGGTATTTCTGGTGCGGTTCCTAATGCAGCGGTAGCAGTTCTAGACTTTGGGGGCGATAAAACGTCTACCAGTGGGGACTTTACTGTTATTTTTCCTGCAAATGACGCAACAAACGCAATTATTAGAATCGCCTAAATAACATGGCTGTAGCTTGGGGTGAGTCTACCTGGAATGGGGTTGAAGGCTTTGGAGGCGTACTTAATGCTTCCGTAACCCTGACCGGAGTAAGCGCGTCTGTAAGTGTTGGTAGTGTAACAGTAGAGGAAAGTGTAAGCCTAACATTATCAGGTGTTTCAGCGACATCGAGTATAAGTAATATAGTAGTTAGCGCTGGTGCAGACCATGAGGTTATAGGCACGGCGGCAAGCGGAGTTATTGGAAGTACTAGTGTAACTGGAGCAGCAAGCGTAACCCTTAGTGGGTTACCTGCGACAACAGGACTTGGCACCGCAGTAGCTAGTATAGCTAAGGAAGTAACATTATCTGGGGTTTCAGCTTCAGGTGCAGTAGGGCAAATAGTAGGGCTACAACCTGATACATGGGGCGCTTTAACTTGGGGTACACCTAGGGGTTGGAGTGGCTTAATTGCTATTGATGTAGCTACAACTGGCTTACAAGCATCAGGGGCTTTAGGTACTTTAAACGTATCTACCGAACAGAATTTAGTACTAACAGGGGTTGCAGCAACAGCAGCACTTAGTACAGGTGTAGAAGTCGAAGCGGGTGCAGATCACCCAGTTAATGGGGTTTCAGCGGCTTCTTCAGTCGGTAGTGTAACAGTAGATTCAGAAGTTAAAGTTTCTCCAGCAGGGCTACAAGCTACAACTAGTGCAGGCACAGTAGGGTTTGTTACTACTAATTATGTAACACTAACGGGGGTTCAAAGCTCTGTTACTTTAGGAACATCTTCAGCTTCCGCAAATGCTTCTGTTACAATCACAGGAGTTTCAGCAGTAGGAGATTTAGGTTTCCTATTAGTATGGGAAGATATAGATGACGGGCAGACACCAAATTGGACTGGTATTAGCGCAGGAAGCACAACTTGGACTGAAGTAGACGACACACAATCACCTAATTGGTTGCCTATAGCAGCCTAGGAGTAAAAAATGGCATCAACATATTCATCAAATCTTAAGTTACAACTCATGGGTACTGGTGATAACGCTGGCACTTGGGGGGATGTAACTAACGTAAATTTAGGGACTGCGCTTGAAGAATCTATTGCGGGTACAGTAGACGTATCTTTTTCTAGTTCCGATGTAACACTTACATTAACAGACGCTAACACCGCACAATCTGCGAGAAATATGCGGTTAAATTTAACTGGTACATCCGGTGGAGCTAGAAATTTAATTGTCCCCGCTATCGAGAAGATGTATGTCGTTAACAACGGTTTAGCTGATGCGTGTACAGTTAAAGTATCTGGGCAGACAGGTGTATCGGTTCCCGCTGGTAAAACTACATTACTATTTAATAACGGGACAGATGTTGTTAACGCTATAACTCATCTAGCTTCTTTGACGTTAGCTACAGATTTAGCTATTGCTGACGGGGGTACTGGAGCATCTTCGGCTAGTGCAGCTAGGACAGCATTAGGGTTAGCCATTGGTTCTGACGTAGAGGCATTTGACGCGGATATCCTGAAAGCTGACACAGCTGATACGCTAACAGCACCATTCCGAGGGACGATAACAACAGACAATGATTTATCATTTGATCAAAACGTCACCAACAACTTCCAATGCACACCTAGTGGTGCAGGTGCATTAACCTTTACCAATCACACCTCTGGACAGAGTGGTTTTGTTCTTTTGATTAACACAGGTGGTCATGCTATCAGTGCTGCAGCTACAACCAAGATCAACGCTGCTGACTTAACCGCTATATCGGTGGCTGGAACATACACGCTGAGTTACTTTGATAACGGAACCAATGCTTATGTATCAGTAAGCAGGAGCTTTGCATGAGTTTACTGCCTGTTGGCTTTGGTTCTGCTGCTGATGATGACTATGAAATCACAGGTAGTCTGAGACTGCGTAGTTCTGCTGATGCTCATTTAAGTAGGACTAATGCTGCAAATGGTAATCGAAAAACTTTTACGTTTAGTGGTTGGGTTAAGTATTCTGGGTTTTTAAGTCACGGCGACATTTGGTCATCTAATCATAGTTCTGGAGGTGGGGATGCTCTTTCCTTTAGAAGTACTAATAAACTGAACGTTGCTCTATCTGGTGTTAATAATATAATTACTACTGCCGTGTTTCGTGATCCTTCGGCTTGGTATCACATTGTATTCGTTTTGGATACCACACAGTCAACGGCTTCAAATAGAATAAAACTATATGTAAATGGCGGACAAATTACAGCATTTGACACTGTTACTTATCCTTCTTTAAATGCGGATGCGGCTAATTTTAATACAACAAATCCTCAACTTTTAGGAAAAGGATATTCTTTAACACTAGACGGCTACCTAACAGAAGTAAACTTCATTGACGGTCAAGCATTAGCTCCAACAGACTTTGGTGAGTACGATGCCAACGGTACTTGGAAACCTAAAAGATACACAGGCACATACGGTACTAATGGTTTCTATCTACCGATGAAGCCAACAACACAGGCTGATGGTTTTAATACAGTTCTTTTTAGTGGGGATGGTACGGGTAGCTCTATTTCAGGAATCGGTTTCACACCTGATTTTATCTGGGCAAAAAACAGAACCAATGCTTATAACCATGAGTTGTGGGATACAGTTCGTGGTACTGCTTCAGACCTAGCAAGCAACAGCACTGCTGCTGAAATAACTGACGGTAATAGATTAACATCGTTTGACTCAGATGGGTTTTCCTATGGCACTGGTTCAAACTTGTATGTAAACAGCACCGATTCTGTTGCATGGGCATGGGACGCTGGAGATAATCAGCCCAGCACAGGTCACAGTAGTGTGCTTTACGCAGGATCGGGGGCAGCACAATCAATTAAGGGATTTGGATTTAGTCCTGATTTAATTATATTTAAAAATCGTGCATCAGCTTCTCCTTTGCTTATAGATTCAGTAAGAGGTGCGCATCAAGAATTACAACCAAACTCTACTGGTGCTGAAACTTCAAACAGCGGTACTCGAATTGCAAGCATTGATGCCGATGGTTTTAGTCTTGCAAACACAGCAGTAGGTGGATTAAATGCTAGTAATAATAAATATGTTGCATGGGGCTGGGATGCTGGTGACGGTGATCCAGTAAGTAATACAACTGGCTCAATAAACTCAACAGTCAAAGCAAATGATGCTATTGGTTTTAGCATTGTTAGTTGGGAAGGATCATCAGCTACTGCAACGGTTGGACACGGGTTATCAACCGCTCCAAAAGTAATAATTGCAAAAAACAGAGATGCTTCTACAGAGTGGCCTGTTTATCACGATAGTGTTAATAGTGGTGGGGGTTCTTATCTTAGGCTTGATACTACTTCTGCCAATACTTCTAGCAGTATTATTTGGACAGGCAGTCCTACAAGTAGCGTTATAAATGTAGGTAGCTATTCGTATGTAAACTCTAATAGCATGATTGCCTACTGTTTCTCAGAAGTCTCAGGAGTATCTAAGTTTGGCAGTTATACAGGAACTGGCGCTACAGGTAAGGTAATTACTACTGGATTCCGTCCAGGATTTGTAATGATTAAGTCTACGTCAATAACAAACTCTTGGCATATTTATGATGGAAGTAGAAATCCTTTTAATCCAGTTACTTTAAGACTACATACTAATTCATCTGCTGCTGAAGACGCACTTAGACCTTTAGGTGATTTTACTGATACAGGTTTTACAATTAACAGCACACAAAGCCAATTAAATCAAAATGGCGCTACCTACATCTACATGGCGTTTAAGGGCAGCTACTCAGACCACGTTAGCCCACTGAATGACACAGGCTCAATAGACAGTCGAGTCAAAGCAAATACAAGTAAGGGTTTTAGTATTGTAAGTTATGAAGGAACTGGTGGAGCAACTGACACAATTGGTCATGGTCTATCTAGCACACCAGAAATGGTCATGGTTAAAGATAGAGACTCTAGTAACTTTTGGGCTGTTTATCACGTAGGCGTAGATGCAACTGCTCCAGAAGATTACTTGATGCGGTTAAACACTACTGATGCTCGACTAAACGGTTCTGTTTATTGGAACGACACAGCCCCTACATCTTCAGTATTTACGGTAGGTACTTCATCTGCTTTAAATGCAGCCAATAGTTACATAGCCTACTGCTTTCACAGTGTTACAGGTTACAGTAAGTTTGGATCATACCAAAACAACAATTCAACAAATGGGGTTACTGTTACAACAGGGTTCCGTCCAGGTTTTATTATGTTGAAATGCACAGACGCAGGTGAGCGCTGGTTTATTTTAGACAACGCAAGACAAGTCAACAATGTTTCTCCACCTTCCACTGCTTGGCTTGTGCCTAACGATACTGCTGCAGAAGGTGCAAACGGAGCAACCACTGCTACCATTGATTTTTTAGATAATGGGTTTCAAATTAAAACAACTAATCCTTCAACTGGAGAAGTTTCTTTTGGCACTCGTACTTACATCTACATGGCGTTTGCAGATACTGCTGATGCTCGGTTTAACTTTGATGCGTCTGGTAACAAGAACAACTTTGATGCTAACAACATCAACAGTAACTCTGAGTCTGAATCTACTTACGATCAAATGAAGGACACACCAAGTCTGGTTGATGAGAACGCTGGTAACTTTGCTACGTTGAATCCATTAGATATATATCCAGGTAGGCAATTTGCAGTTGACGGTAATTTAAAGTGGAACGACACTTCTGGTGGGTCATGGGGTCGATCAAATATATCTGTCACAAGTGGAAAATGGTATTGGGAAGTTTCAGGTTTTAGTACAACTAACTGGATGATTGGTGTTAGTGACGGGACTAAATCAATAACTAATTACTATGCCTATTATTCAGGTGCACCGACTGCTTTAGTTTATTTAGTTAATGGAAATACTTACATTGCTGGAGCAAACGCATCTTTTGTTAGTGCATTTGCAACAACTGATGTTGTAGGTTTTGGTTTAGATGCCGATGCAGGTTCTTTAGCTGTTTATAAAAATAATGTATTGCAGGGAACAATTACTGGATTAAGTTACGGTAGTTATTCTCCAATGGTCGCACCACCTGCTGCGGGTAATTGTGTGTACAACTTCGGACAACGCCCACTTGCTTACACACCACCAACAGGATTCTTAAAGCTCAACACGTTTAACCTGCCTGACTCGACTATTGAGGATGGATCAGATTACTTTAATACTGTGTTGTACTCAGGCAATAGCTCAACACAATCGATCACAGGTGTAGGTTTTCAACCTGACTTGGTTTGGGCTAAAGATAGAACAAATGTAGTTCATCACACTTGGACTGATGCTGTTCGAGGAGTGCATTTAGATTTGTTTAGTAGTTCAACCAATCCTGAATCTAATGACACAAACGGACTTACAGCATTTAATGCAGATGGTTATAGCTTAGGGTCTAGTACAAATCACAATGTCACGGGACACACTTATGTAGGTTGGAACTGGTTGGCAGGTAATAGCACCTCAACAAACACAGCTGGAGACGTAAACTCCACAGTCTCTGTAAACACTACGGCTGGATTTAGTATTGCTACAGCTACAACTGTTTCTTCTTATGGCTCTTTTCCTTTTACAATTGGACACGGTTTAGGAACTGCACCAGCAATGGTCATTTATAAGTCAAGAACCAGTTCTGGACAAAACTGGTGGGTTTGGCACAAAGATTTACCTAACGCAGCAACAGGAAGAGGGATACTTTTAAATTCAACTAGCGGTGAAGTAAACGGTGGCTACTTTGCTTCTAACCCAGCTACAGCTACAACAATGGGTATAAATGCTGCTGCTCTTATTAATGACAACGTTGTAATGTACAGCTTTGCAGAAGTAGAAGGCTACTCATCATTCGGAAGCTACACAGGCAACGGCAATGCTGAGGGGCCATTTGTCTACACAGGATTTAAACCTGCTTTTGTTGTCACCAAACGTAACGGATCTTCTGGTTGGCCTATGCATGACGATAAAAGAAGTCCTTACAATGTTACAGAAGCAACTTTGTATGCAAATGCTGCCGATGCCGAAGTCAACCCATCAACAGAAGACATAGATTTTCTATCCAACGGCTTTAAAATGCGAGGAACAACAACTGCTAGGAACAGCAGCGGTTCAACTTACATCTACATAGCATTTGCCGAGAACCCATTTAAGAATTCTAACGCGAGGTAATTATGTACTACTTAGGAAGCACAGCACTAAGGCAAAACTCTAGCTTCGAGATAGGTGGCACAGTCTATCCGAGCAACTGGTTACAGCAGTCAACCGAAGACGAGAAGACAGCTATAGGTATTACATGGGTTGATGATCCAGTAAGGGCTGATGACAGGTTCTACTGGAATGGTGATCCTGATGTGCCTAAAGCACTTGAGGATGTCGAGGCTGTTGATGAGAACGGTGATCCGCTATGGGTGCAAGAGTTAGACGAAACACAAAATCCACCAGTGATGGTAGACACTTCTGAGCAAGTAGTGACTAGAGGTTTAAAGTACACATGGATTGCACAGGTTAAAGACACAGCAGGAAAGATGCTGGCTCAGACTGATTGGATGGTGACTCGTAAAGTTGAGAGAGACGTAGATATACCAGCAGATGTAGTCACTCAACGTGCTGCTATTGTGACTGAGTGCACTCGATTAGAAACAGCAATTACCAATGCCGCCAACATGGACGCTTTTATAGCAGTAGTACAAGATCAACGTTGGCCTGAATAAGGATAGATAAATGGCAAGTACCTATAGTAGTTTAAAAATTCAATTAATGACTACAGGTGAAAACCTGAGTACATGGGGAGTAGTAACTAATACTAACCTCGGTACGGCAGTAGAAGAAGCTATTGCTGGTAGCGCTAATGTTTCGTTCTCAAGTGGGGATGTAACACTTACGTTATCTGATAGCAATTCTACACAAGCTGCTCGAAACATGAGACTTAACCTTACAGGCACATCTGGTGGTGCCAGAGTGCTAAACGTACCAGCTATAGAAAAAATGTACGTGGTTAAGAATGGGTTGGCAGATGCTTGTACTGTAAAGGTCTCAGGACAGACGGGTATAGCAGTTCCGGCGGGTAAGACTATGTTGCTATTTAACAATGGTACGGATGTAGTTGATGCGGTCACGCACTTATCTTCTTTAACCCTTGCTACTGATTTAGCTGTTGCTGACGGAGGTACCGGAGCTTCTACTGCTTCTGCCGCGAGAACAAACTTAGGAGTAGCTATTGGGTCAAATGTTCAGGCTTTTGATGCAGGACTTACAGATATTGCTGGTTTAGCTGTTACTAACGGTAATTTTATTGTAGGTAACGGATCTAATTGGGTGGCAGAAACAGGGGCTACTGCAAGAACATCTCTAGGTTTAGGGACAATAGCAACCCAAGCAGCAAACAGCGTAGCGATTACTGGTGGTACTATAGCAGGTACAACAATTAACAGTCTTACAGTAGGCAGTAATGCTGTAGGGACTAGACATATAAGTTCTAGTAATCCCACTAATGGAGACGGCGCAGATGGAGATCTGTGGTATAAAATTTAAGGTTTAATATGAGTGTATACGTAAAGCAAAGTGGGGCTTGGGAAGAGACAGATGCTTTATACGTAAAGCAGTCAGGTTCGTGGACGACAATAAAAGAAGTCTACGTAAAAGAAAGTGGAAATTGGAGAAGAGCAGCCCCTGATGCTGGTACTTATTCGCAAACTAGTGCAGGAGCAGGTAGTTTTGTTGTTCCCGCTATGGTAACTGAAATAAACATTACGTCTATTGTTGCTGCTGGCGGCGGGGGTAGCGCTGTTTGGTTTTGTGGTGATGGTTTTCCAGGAGGCGGTGGAGGTTCTGGGGGCTTTCAAACCAATCAAACGCTAACTGTTGTTCCAGGAGAAACTGTAAATGTTACGGTAGGGGCAGGAGGCGCACCTTCTAGTTTTGTTTTATGTGGTGGTGCCGCAAACGGAGCTGCTGGAGGTAGTTCATCAATAACTACTTCTGTTGGGTCTATAACCGTTACTGGAGGTTCTGGGGGTACTGGTGGGCAACCAGGAGGTGGTGGTGCTGGAGGTAGTCCTGGAGGAACAAGTGGGTCTACTGGTTCGGGTCTTACTGGAGGGGCTGGTGGTACTAACGGCACTGGATATGGATCAGGTGGTCGAGGAGGTAACGTTACGGATAGCGATCCTAACAAAGGTGGTAGAACTGGGACTGACGGCGCTATATTTGTTACATGGGGTACATAAATGGTAAACCTAACTGAAATTATTTACGCCATAAAGTATAAATTAGCACCTCCTAAAAAATTTACCGCTGAAGAAGGGCAACGAGAAGTAGATAAACACTACCAAGGAATAGCTAAAGATACACCAGCGGAAATAGAACGACGTTTAAATATATGTGATGCTTGCGATAATAAAAAACAATACTTTGGGTTAGATATGTGTAAAAGTTGCCATTGTTTTATTAAACTAAAAACAGCATTAAAAGGCGCTACATGCCCAATAGGTAAATGGTGACTATATGAAAATTTTACACGAAGCGGAAACTATAAATGGCGAAACCGTCTGCAAGCATGAAATAGAGGTAGTATGTAGCCATTGTGGTGATCCTGTAAGCGAACATGAAGAAAGCACAGGAACATGTAGTAATTGTGGAAAACCTTGGGAACCTCGACAATCTACTTCTATTTGGGCTACATCAGTACCTCAAGCAGGAGCTAAGACTTTAGGAGAATAATATGCGTAAAATTAAAGAGGCTTGTATTTGGGTTTGGACTAAAATTAAACAAGCACTAGTATGGGTAGTATCTAAGTTTATTAATGTATGTAAGTGTGAAAAATAAGGAGGCACTATGGCTCTACTTAACGCACTCATTGGGCCTGTAACAGGGCTTTTAGATAAGTTTGTTGAAGATAAAGATCAGAAAGCAGCGCTAGCACATGAAATTTCGACGATGGCAGACAGGCATGCACAAGAACTTGCCCTCGCACAAGTTGAAGTCAATAAAGCGGAAGCAGCTAGTGGATCTGTCTGGAAAGGCGGCTGGAGACCTTTTGTGGGTTGGGTGTGCGGCACTGCCTTTGCTTATCATTTTGTCATTCAGCCTCTGGCTATTTTTGTCGTTGCTGCCTACGGTATGGAGATACCTGCTTTACCTGAGTTCGACATGGGGCAGTTAATGACCGTGTTGATGGGTATGCTAGGGCTTGGTGGCCTTCGTAGTTTTGAGAAATATAAACATGTGGCTAAATAAATGAATAGCTTTATGGATTTCTGGCCTGTTATATCAGGCTTCATTGCAGTGGCTGCTATAGCAGTGGCTTTCCGTGCAGAAATAACTATACGAGTTAAAGTATTAGAAGACAAAGTAAAAATTTTATTCGATATGGTTAACAACAAAGACAAGTAAATATGGCGTTTAAGTTATCACAAAGAAGTTTAGATCGTTTAGAAGGTGTTGACGGTGCTCTTGTAGCAGTAGTACAACGTGCTATAAAAGTTACAACAATTGATTTTGGTGTTACTGAAGGACTTAGAACTATAGAAAGACAGCAAGAATTAGTTGATCGAGGCGCTAGTAAAACTATGAAAAGTAAACATTTAAACGGTTTAGCTGTTGATCTAGTTGCTTACTTAGGCCCAAGGGTTTCATGGGAACTAAATTTATACGACAATATAGCTGACGCTATGAAACAAGCAGCTACTGAGCTCGATGTTCCGCTTCGATGGGGCGGTGCTTGGACTACAAGTAATATATGCGAATGGCAAGGTACTATGGAACAAGCTATGACTGCCTATATTGATAGGCGTAGATTGCAAAATAGAAGACCGTTTATTGATGGGCCTCACTTTGAATTGGTGTAGATATGGCGTTTATAAAGTTACAGTTTAAGCCTGGGATTAATCGTAACGTAACTAACTACACTAATGAAGGTGGTTGGTATGATGCGGATAAAGTACGTTTCTTTTCAGGGTTTCCTCAAAAAATAGGCGGGTGGGTTAAACAAACAACCCAAGAGTTTAATGGTGTATGTCGTCAAATGATGAACTACGTCACTTCTTTTCTTGACAACTTTTTAGTTCTAGGTACCAACACTAAGCTCTACATTGAGGTTGGTGGCATTATTTATAATATTACACCTGCAAGAGCTACATATGGCACTACCGCAACAGATAACTGCTTCGCCACTACTAATAATTCTACTACAGTAACGGTGGACATCACAGCGCATGGAGCAAACACAGGAGATACTGTGTCTATTACTGGCTCAGCAGCTGTTGGCGGCGTACCCGCCGGAGATTTAAATCAAGATCACGTAATTGACGTTATTGATGTAGATACGTTTGTTATTACCGTAGACACCGCAGCTACTTCTACCGTTGCCGCTGGTGGGGGCACGTCTATAACTGCTGTTTTTGAAATTAGCCCTGGGAATAAACTTTTAACTCAAGGCTATGGTTGGGGTACAGGTACATACGGACGTAGTTTTTGGGGGCTTGGATCTACAGTACCCGTTGATTTGCCACAACGTGATTGGTGGTTAGATAATTTTGATAACGACATTGTTGCTACCATACGTAACGGGCCTATTTATTATTGGGAACGAGGCACTAACGCTGATGCAGGTGTGTCGCTAGGTACTCGTGCAGTATTACTGTCTTCTCTTAGCGGTGCTACTGATGTGCCTTTGCTAGCTATGCAGACGCTAGTTTCTCAGAACGATAAGCACTTACTAGCTTTTGGTTGTACGCCATACGGTGGAGGAGAACCTGACTTACTGCTTATACGTTGGTCTAATCAAGATGAACCAAAAAACTTTACTCCGGCAGTTACTAATAGTGCTGGGTTTATAAGAGTTTCACGAGGATCGCGTATCGTACGGGCACTAGCTACTCGACAGGAGATACTGGTCTGGACTGAAGGTCAGCTGTATTCTTTGCAGTTCTTAGGCACTACTGATGTGTTTGGCTTGCAGGAGTTAGCGGATAACTTATCTATTGTTTCTCCTCGTGCTTGTATATCGGTTAACAATCAAGTGTACTGGATGGGGCACGACAAGTTCTATGCTTATACAGGTACGGTTAGTACGTTGCCTTGTAGTGTAAGAGAATATGTGTTTACCGATATAAACTATACACAAGCAGATCAGATTATCTGTGGCACTAATGAAGGATATAACGAGATATGGTGGTTCTACCCTAGTGGTACTTCTAACTGGAATGATCGTTATGTCGTGTACAACCACTTAGAACAAATTTGGTATTACGGTACAATGGAGCGAACAGCTTGGTTGGATAGCCCACTAAGAGATTTTCCACAGGGAGTAACAACAGGGCAGAACGTTGCTGATGGTAATATTTTCTTTCAAGAATATGGAGTAGATGAAGATGGAACCGCAATGGAGTCGTATATTCAGTCTTCTGACTTTGATCTCGGTGATGGCGATCAATTTATGCTTAGCAGGCGCATTATTCCAGACTTAAATTTTAGTGAGTCAGAGGCGTCCGAACCAGAAGTTAATTTTCAAGTAAGACCTCGAAACTTTCCTGGAACAACATTCCAAGCAGATGTAGCTGATAGCGCTAACGTAGTTGAGTCTTCGGTTGGGGTTTACACAGATCAGATATATATTCGTGCTCGTGCTAGGCAGATGGCGCTTAAAATTAGCTCTGACGGTTTAGGGGTTAAATGGCAGCTAGGTAGCCCACGAATTGATGTTAGATCAGACGGTAGACGTTAATGCCTTTTTTTAATACACGAGCACCAGCGCTACCACAAGCAACGGACTTGTATGATCCAAGGTATCAGAATACATTTGGAGATGTTCTTCGTTTGTATTTTAACCGTTTGGACGCTGACTTAAACTCACTTAGCACTAGCTTAGGAGCCGCACAATTAAATCTACCCACAGCGTCTTATTATGACACTACGACTCAAACAGCGGCTAGTATAAACACAGCGTACAAAATTAAATTGGGCACTACAATTAACCAAAATGGTATTGCGGTAAGCGGCACGGGTGGTACTCGATTTACTGTAGAACGGACGGGCGTTTATAATATATCGTTTACAGGGCAAAAACTTAGTAGCAGCGCAAGTGCTCAAGAAATGCACGTATGGCTAGCTAAAAACGGTACTAACGTAGCTAACTCAGCGCATGCGTATTCAACGCACAATAACTCGCAGCGAAACGCTTTACATTGGAATTACAACATAACGTTAACAGCTAATGAATATGTAGAACTTATGTGGTCAGTAGACGTTACCACACTAACATTAGCCCCAGAAGCCGCCGCTACACCACACCCAGCAGTACCATCTGCCGGACTAACTATTAATTTTATATCGAACACAGAAGGATTTGTTGCCTAAGCTAGGCAAACAGTTAATTTTTAGGGATAATAAGGCTATGAATACTCCAGCAGTAGCACAAAATTTAGCGTCAAGAGGGCGCGGCGAAGATAAGATGCTCGTTCACATGACCCCCAGCGAAGTAGAGGGGTTACAGGCATTAGCTATGTCAAAGGGCGGCTCTCTTACAATCAACCCAGAAACAGGACTACCAGAAGCTGGCTCTCTTAGTGATACGTTTAAAGCAGTGCTACCTACACTTATTGGTGCAGGAGTTATGATGATTCCAGGGGTTAACGCCGCAGTTGCTCCGTGGATGGTTGGCCTTGGTGTAGGAGGGCTTGAGTACGCTAGAACTGGTGATCTAGGTCGAGGGCTTTCAGCTGGACTTGGTGCTTACGGCGGCGCTGGAATGGCTAGTGGGCTTATGGGCGGGCAGCAAGCAGCTACCGTTAGTAAAGGTGAAGCAACAAAAAACATAGCAGCAAACACTGGCCCACAAAGTGCAAAATTTGCAAATGTTAATAACGCTGGTTATACAAACATACCAACACCACCGCCACAGCAACAAGGTTTTCAGATTGGAATGAATAGAACGTCTACGGTTGGTGGTAGTGGTATGAATAGTATACCAACTAATATGAGTAGTTATACTGCACCTGGAACTGAAACTTTTGCTGGAAACTTTGATATTGCTACTCAAGGAGCTAAAAACGCAATAAAACCAGGTGGTTTTACAGAACTTGTAACTAACATGGGTGGGGGTAAAGCAGCGCTTATGCAAGGAGCAGCAACAGTAGGTGGTATAGCCGGAGGTTTAGGTGCTTTTGATTATGAACCTATGAAGTTAGCAGAAGCAGAAACTTATGACTACGAAGGGCCATATTTACCTACAGAAAGAACTGCTACGTTTAGGGGTAGAGACGATATATTAAGTGGAGAAGGTAGAGAGTTTAGATACTTTAATCCTGTAAACCCATACCCTGCTGTACGCACCGCAGCACATGGCGGTTTAATGAGCGCTAAAAAAATGGCGGTGGGTGGTAGATATTTAGATGGGCCAGGTGACGGAGTAAGTGAT
>Ga0315320_10001646_pt1 | contig 18557 bp, 15 predicted proteins | sample M140m21515metaG_FD_203458 | JGI IMG/M metagenome (GOLD analysis project Ga0315320, IMG submission 203458) | Ammonia-oxidizing marine archaeal communities from Monterey Bay, California, United States - M1 40m 21515 | ecosystem: Environmental > Aquatic > Marine > Coastal | place: USA: California... | reverse complement strand
GAAGCGTCGCCGAAGCACATGCGGGTGTTTTCTTTGAAGAAAAGCGGGTTGGCCACACCTGCGTAGCCGGTTGCCATGCCGCGTTTAAACACCACTACGGTCTTGGACTGCCAAACCTCCACCTGCGGCATGCCGGCGATCGGGCTTTCCGGATTTTCCAAGGCATCCGGGTTCACAATATCGTTGGCGCCAATCACGAGCACGACATCCATTTCCGCCAGATCGGGATTGATCTCTTCACGGCCGAGCACGATGTCGTAAGGCACATCAGCCTCGGCGAGGAGGACATTCATGTGCCCCGGCAAGCGACCGGCCACTTCATGGATACCAAAATAAACTTCGGTGTCCTCATCGCGCAGTTTTTGCGTCAACCGGCTCACGCCGTGCTGAGCCCGCGCTACAGCCATGCCGTATCCTGGCACAATGGCCACCTTTCTGGCCTGTCGCAATAGGTCGGCTACCTGCACAGCCTGAACCACCTGGCAATCCTCCACTCCCTTACTTTCGCCGGAGCCACCGCCGCCGCCAGTCGAGGCGATGCCCCCAAAGATCACGTTAGCAAACGACCGATTCATGCCCCGGCACATGATATAGCTGAGAATGGCGCCACTGCTGCCGACTAGGGCCCCGGTAATGATCAGCAAATTGTTGCTCAACATGAAGCCCGCCGAAGCCGCTGCCCAGCCGGAGTAGCTATTCAGCATGGACACCACCACCGGCATGTCCGCTCCGCCAATAGCTACAATCAAATGCACACCCAGGACACAGGCAACGGCCGTGTTCCAATACAGCCATTGAAGTTGATCCGCCTGTGTGTCTGCTTGGCAAAAATTCACACCGCAGTAAACAAGGGCGACCAGCATGCCGAGGTTGATCAGATTGCGCCCCGGCAGAGTGAGTGCCTTGCCGCTGAGTGTGGCGGAAAGTTTGCCCCATGCGATAATGGAGCCAGTAAAGGTGATCGCCCCAATGGCAATGGCCACATAGGTTTCGATCTGGTGAATGAGATGCTCGACCCCCTCGGAATTGTCGCCCTTCAAAAACTGCGCAAAGCCCACCAGCACGGCGGCCAGCCCCACAAAGCTATGCAAAATGGCCACCAGTTCGGGCATTTTATCCATGGCTACGCGGGACGCCACGATCGCACCCAGCACGGCTCCCAACGCAATTGCGGCATATACCAAGGAATGCAATCCGCTGGCCATCGCCATCGCCACGAGAATGGCGATTGCCATGCCAATGATACCGCAAAAGTTGCCAGTGCGAGCCGTCTCCTGTTTGGCCAAGCCGGCCAAGCTGAAAATGAACAGCACACCGGCAATCAGGTATACGATATGCGCCATCTGTTCGGTCATGCCTTGCCTCCTTTCCGGTCCTTATCCGAGCGGAACATTTTCAGCATGCGATGGGTAACGAGAAAACCACCGAATACATTGATACTGGCCACCAACACAGCCGCCAACGACAGCCAAAGGACTGCTTTGGAAACGGTGGTAAGCGCCAGTAGAATACCGCCGAGCACGATGATGCCGCTGATCGCGTTGGTTACCGCCATGAGCGGGGTGTGCAGTGAATGGGTCACGCCCCAGACCACGTTGTAGCCAATGACACACGCGAGCACGAACACTGTGTAGTGCTCAATGAAATCCTTGGGTGCCTTGGCGCCCACCAGCAACGTTAGCCCCAGAATCGCCGCGGCGAACATGTATTTGCCCACGCCGCTGTCTTCCGGCTCATTCACCGTCACTGGCGCGGCTGCGGCCGTGCCAGACTTGGGCTTGTCGGGTTGCGGGATATTCTCCGGCGGCCAGTGGGTTTTGCCTTCGCGCGTGATGAGCATGCAGCGGATGATGTCATCCTCCAAATCCACGTTCATCTCGCCTTCGGGCGACAGCAGGGTTAGAAAGCGTGTCACGTTCTGGCCTAGGAAGTCACTGGCTTGCCGCGGTAGTTCGCTCTCAATCAACGTAGGCCCTAGGATGGTGACGCCCTGATGGTCAACCACTTCGCCGGGCTGGGTCAGTTCACAATTGCCGCCGGCCCGCGCAGCCAAATCCACGATAACGCTTCCCGGCTTCAGGGCCTCCACCACTTCCTTGGGCAAGAGCAGCGGTGCCGGTTTGCCAGGAATGAGCGCGGTGGTGATCACCAAATCCGTGTTGGCCGCCTCTTTGCGGAACAGCTCGTGTTGGGCATCTTGACTCTTCTTGCCCATCTCTTTGGCGTAGCCACCTACGCCTTCACCGGATTCTTCCGATTCAATCTCCAGAAAGGTCGCACCCAGACTTTCCACCTCTTCCTTTACAGGTGGTCGCACATCGAAGACTTTCACTTGCGCACCCAGATCACGCGCTGTGGCAATGGCAGCCAATCCGGCTACCCCGGCGCCGATAATTAAAACATTCGCCGGGGGCGTCCGGCCGGCCGCAGTGATTTGGCCTTTAAAATATCGTCCGTAATGCTGCGCGCCATTCAACACCGCGCGGTAGCCTGCAATGCCGGTTTGCGAGCTGAGCACATCCATAGGTTGCGCGCGGGTGATTCGCGGAACGCAATCCAAGGCAAAAGAAGTAATCCGCTTGGCTTCCAATCGCCGAATCAGCTCGGAGTTTTGCGCAGGATAAACTAGGCTGATTAATGCGCGACCTTCGGGCAGCCGGTCAATTTCCGTGTCATTCGGGGCGTGAACCTTGAGAACCAGCTCCGGCTCGGTCCAGGCCGTGGCGGTCTCCACCACCTTAGCCCCGGCAGCTTCATAAGCGGCATCGGAGGCGCTACAGCGATCTCCCGCGCCTTGCTCCACCAACACCTCATGACCGGCAGCCACCCATTTCTCCACCACCTCGGGCGTGGCAATCACACGGCGCTCACCCTCAAATGTTTCGCGAACAACGCCGAGCTTCATGCGCGATGAGCCTCCACAAGTCGAAGGGCAACCACGACAACCTTGTACTGAACAAACTGATTCACCAGAACGGTCATGCTGACTGCGAGCGTCCTCACGTAGCTCGTGGAATTTGGCATGCGATTGAAAAATGAAAAGCCTAATTTACCAAGGGCCGCTTGAATGCGCCGCCCGTGCCTGCTACCTTCCACGCCATGCGGATTCTTTCCGGCATCCAACCTTCCGGCGCGCTGCATGTGGGCAACTACTTCGGCATGATGCAGCCGGCGATCGAGCTCCAGAACGAGGGCGAGGCCTATTATTTCATCGCCGACTACCACTCGATGACCTCACTCTTTGACGCCGAGCAACGGCGCCAGAATACGCAAGATGTGGCGCTGGATTTTCTCGCGTGCGGACTGGATCCGGCCAAGGCGGTGTTCTTCCGTCAAAGCGATGTGCCCGAAGTCACCGAGTTGACCTGGCTGCTCACCACGCTCACGCCCATGCCGATGCTGGAGAATTGCCACAGCTACAAGGACAAGCTCTCCAAGGGGCTCAAGCCCAACCATGGCCTGTTTGCCTATCCTGTCCTGATGGCGGCGGATATTTTGATCTACGACAGCAACGTCGTACCCGTGGGCCGCGATCAGAAACAACACGTGGAGGTCACGCGCGATATTGCCGGCAAATTCAATCAGACTTATGGCGAAACCTTTGTAATACCAGAACCACGCATCCGCGATGAGGTGGCCGCGGTGCCTGGCACTGACGGCCAGAAGATGAGTAAGAGCTACGATAATACGATTGAGATTTTTGGGACTGAAAAGCCGCTACGCAAAAAAGTGATGCGACTAGTCATGGATAGCCGACCACCGGAGGAACCCAAGCCAGATGCAGAAAAGAATATCGCCATTCAACTGCTCAAACTTTTTGCGACTAAGGAAGTAGCCAGTGAGACGGAAAATAAATTGCGCGAAGGCGGGCTAGGCTATGGGGACTTAAAGAAAACTCTCTTTGAACATTACTGGGAATATTTTACCGAGGCGCGAGCCAAGCGTGCTGAGCTGGAGAATAATTTGGACTACGTGAATCAGGTATTACAGGAAAGTGCAGAGAAAGCACGCGCACTGGCTTCAACAGTGGTTGACCGAGCCAAGAAAAACTGCGGGTTGAGTTAGGCGGTTACTTCGTGGGGTTGCTGTAGATCACGGCAGTGAGATCCCCCTACGGAAAAGGTGTCATGCGCCATGGCCGCAGTATGACAGTCCCCGCACTAGCGCACAGGGAAAAAAGGTTGCGAAATGAACCTGAATGGCTAGGCTCCTCCACAAGTCCACTGACTACCCCAAAGGCCTTGGCCTGCCGGGACTTACAATCCAAACACTATAAATAAGACTATGAAAAACCTCATTGCACTCATTGCCGTGATCTTCGCGGTGAACGTACAGGCCGGCGAATACCCGGACATCTCCATCGCTGACCTCGAGAAAGCGATCAAATCTGGCAAGGTTGCCGTCATCGACGTTAACGGCGCTAATTCCTTCGCCAAGCGCGGCCACATTCCCGGCGCAGTGTCCTACAGCAACAAGGACGCGCTGTCCAAGCAGCTCGCCAAAGTGGGCAAAGACACCCTCGTAGTGGCTTACTGCGGCAACTCCCGTTGCTCCGCCTACAAGCGTGGCGCCTCCGCCGCTGAAGAGCTTGGCTTCAAGAACGTGAAGCACCTCTCCGCCGGTATCGCTGGCTGGCTCAAAGCCGGCAAGAAGGTTGAGAAGAACTAGAGTTTTTCTCCCCCACCAAATTCACAGGCGCCTTCGGGCGCCTTTTTTTGTGGGGTGATCAAGGGAGGAACTTGCCCCTCCCCTTATTTCACCGCTGTGTACGGGGCGAAAGTGGCGGAGAGGATGCTGTGGATGGCCTGTTTTTCGACAACTGGGAGATGCGCGCTCAAGGCGTGCTCGGTGAGCAGAGCGGTTCGAATATTTTTTAAGACCGCCGTTTTCAACGGCGCAGGTAATCCGGTGAAGGCCGCGCTGTGGATCATGTAGCTGCAGCGATACTTGAAAATCCGCGTGCGCAAATCGAATTCGCGGAGGGACGCCCCCTGTGGGGTCTTGCGCGCACGAGCCATAAAAAATTGCTTCAAGTCGGCGACTCCTTCCACTCCGCCGGCGGGCAACGGCGTTTCCTCAGCAAACAACAGGTACTGCGCCAGTGTCTCGCTATGCTTCTGGATAACGGCTCGGGCTTCGCCGGCAGCGATAGCCGCGCGCGTATCGTATGTGGCCTTGACTGCGCGGTTTACAAATCCCACCTGATGTTCCTGCAGCAGGTGTGCCAACACATCACTGGTGGTCACTGGATAGGTTTCCCATCGGAACTGTTTGGCCGGCGGGTTCGGATAGGTCTTGATAACGCCGGCAACAAATTCGCCAACCAAATTCCCATGATGTTGCTGGATGCCGTGCCGCCCGGTCAGGTGCCAACCGCCGAAGCGGTCCTTGAAGGGAATTCCATGGCCCGTGCGGTCGTTCCGGAACGATTCCAGACTCCCTCCGCCATTGCCCGGCACCACGCTCTTGAGTAAGAGCCCGGGAACCCGGCCGATTTCAAATTCCGCATGGCAATTAAAACATCGTGCACTGCGCTCCACCTTGACCGGCGCGGATCCGCGCGGAATATCGAAGATGTAAAAGATACCGCCCAGTCTCGGATCAATCGACACGATTTCCAGCTGACCACCCGGCACCCAACCGACGTAGATATCCTCATTAAAATACAGCGCGCGCGGATTCCGCGGGGAGATGCGCCGCAGCTGCAGGCTAGTGGTGGAAAACACCAGCGTCTGCGTGGTTGGCGAAATATCGAGTGCCTTCAACAGGCTCGTGACGAAGGCCTTTTCACTGGCCCGATCCAGTGGAATACGACCGCCTTCGAGCGCCGCCTTGAGTTGCGTAAAGCGGTCGCGCGGCGTGTGCTCCCAATAATTGTGCGGTGCCTTTTCAAAGTCACGCAAGCGCTTGGCCGCTTCGACAGGCCACGTCAGCCACAGGAGGGAAAGAAACAACAACGCGCGATTCATGAAACTCTGACGGTAGACAGGCGTTAGGGGTTTAATTTCAGTGCCTCAATTTGTTTGAGATCAAAGGCTTCCAACAGGCCGAAGCACATCATTTCCGGCAAATGATTTGCGCCGCGGTTTTCGGTGATGACTTCCTTGAGCGATGTCATCGGATCATGCAGCGTAACGGATTGAATTGCCTCGGTCTGCACCGCCGCCAAACGCGCCGACACACTCAGGCGCGGGCCGATCGATTGCAGCCCAACCGGCCCACCATACGCCTCCGCCGCCCAATCGGCAATCGCCGCAAGCTGGCCGGACTGTACGCCCAAAGCGCGTTCGCCCACCGCGTGCATCAAAATCACATGAAGAAAATCGCGGCTTTTGATTTTGGATTCGCCAAAGAAAAACGGATCCAAGGCCACCACACGATAGCCGTCCTCCATAAGTTGTGTGACTTCCGCGGTTTGTTTTGCCCGTCCTTCATCGGCGATCAGCAACGTGGTCGCCTTTACCTCCGGCGGCGTAAACACCGTCCCCGGCACCGTCCAGTCACGCCCCAGGGCAAATTGGAAATGCGCCACCCCGCCTTCTCCGCCGACCTTCTTAGCGGTCGCAGTGTATTCCTTCGCGTGGATGATCTCCAGCAAGCGTTTACGCTGCTCGGCCGTACTACCTGATTGCGGTTTGGGCAGATCTTTCATCAATCCGAGCGCGATGGAGTTGAAGGAATGATTATCTTCCGGCAATGGCACGACCAGATCATCGTAACTTTTCACCTCCGCTTCACTGGGGATTTCCTTCGCATTAAACGACGTGTCCCCGGGATAAAACACATCCCCCATGAACCGGTACAGCTGTTGACGGTTATCCACGCCAAAGTTATGCGAACCGGGCTTATGATTGATGTGCGTACGCAAATAATCCCGGCGATCCAGTAGACTGAAAACCGGTGCCGCCGCATCAATCAACGGCGGCAGCGCATGCCCGGCCGTAAAGCAGCAGCGATCGTAAGCATTATTGGTCAGCAACACCGCGCGATCGGCGAGCATGGCCGTGAGGTGCGTGTAATCCGCGTAAACCGCAAGATCGTTGGGCGTCTGTTCCGAGTCACCCAAATCCTTGCCGTGCCGAGCGCGTGTCTTGAAGCTCGAATAGCCCGCCACCGGATTGGCCAATTTCACTCTTTCATCCAGCGAGCTAATAAAGATTGTTTGCCAACCGCCACCGGACAAACCGGCCACGGCCACGCGATCCTGATCGGCATTCGGATGCGCCAGCAGTACATCGAGCCCTTTGCTCATGTTCAGGTAAAAGGGCGCAATGCCCGCCACCCCGCAGAGATCCAGCTGCGCCATCTGATAATGCCCCATGCGATTGGCGAATTGACCCATGCCAATCCACTCCACATTGAGCGCGATCATACCGCGCTTGGCCTGGTTGATGCAGCGTAGTTGTTTATAATCCGTCGCCTTGCCCGTGCGCGCGTGCCCGTTGACATTTAGCACCACCGGTACTTTGCCCAGCAACTCCAGCGGCTCGTACAACAACGCCGGAATCCACCAGCCCGGCAGCGCCTCGAATTTCAGCTTCTTAATCCGGTAACCGGGCAAACCCTCAATCGTCTCGCCCCATTGAACCTGCAGTTGAGTGTTCCGCCAATCCGCCGCGCCCCCACGAAACACCACATGATCAAGCACCTGATTGCGAATGGCGGTAGCCTGGGTCTGCCATTCCTTGGCCGTACTCACCCGCGGCATGTCCGGCACACGGTTTTCATTAAACACCTGCACCTCTTCCAGCGCGAGATCCGCGCCAATAATCTCTTCCGCCAACGCCGCAGTCACCTGCTCCACCATCAACGGCTCCTCATTGGACACCCGTTTTTCCTCCGCCAATGCCGCCTTCAGGAACGATGCCCGACTTCCAGGCGTCAGGCACATCTCGCATTCCTCTTCGCCCGCCTTGAGCACTGGCGCACTGTCGGACGTGGCGTTGGCGGCCTCCCCGCAACCGATTCCACTGAAGCCAATCACAATACAGAGACCGTATAATGCAAAGATAAGTTTCATGGGGGTTAAGGCTCGGAGGATACCGATGGATTGTAATATTGACGAGAAAAAGCTTTGATTTTGAAGAGGAAACCCTGTTTAACTCGCCGTTCTCCTGCTGCCGAGCGGCGTGTGGGTTATGTCCATGAGCGACGGTCCTATTTACTATTTTGACAACAACGCCACCACGCGGGTCGCGCCGGAGGTGGTGGAGGCGATGTTGCCGTTTCTCACCGAGCAATGGGGCAATCCGTCCAGCGCCTATTCCTTTGGTAACGAGGTAGGGGAAGCGGTAGATAACGCCCGCGCGCAAGTGGCGGCGCTGATCAATGCCGAGCCGCGCGAAATTATTTTCACCAGTTGCGGCACAGAAAGCGACAACGCCGCGCTGAGCAGCGCCTTGCAAACCCAGCCCGGCAAACGTCATGTAATCACCACAGCCGTCGAGCACTCGGCCAATATCAAGTATGGGCAAATGCTTGAGAAACGCGGTGTGGAGGTCACTTGGATTCCCGTGGATCGCGCCGGACAGTTGGATGTCCATGAGGTCCATGAAGCCATCCGGGAAGATACCGCCATGGTTTCGGTGATGATGGCCAATAACGAGAGCGGTGTCATCTTTCCCATTGAAGAGATTGTTGCCATCTGCCGCATCAAGGGCGTGCCCTTTCATACCGATGCCGTGCAAACCCCCGGCAAGATAAAGCTGGATGTTAAGGCCCTCGGCGTCGATCACCTTTCACTCTCCGCTCACAAACTGCATGCGCCCAAGGGTATTGGCTGCCTGTATGTGCGACATGGTTTACCGTATCAACCATACGTGTTGGGGGGGGGACAGGAAAGCGGCCGACGCGGTGGCACGGAAAATGTCGCCAACATTGTCGCCTTCGGCAAGGCCGCCGAAATGGCCGTCGACAGCCTGGGCGCGGAGGTGGAACGCGTTCGCGCCCTCCGCAATCGCATGGAGGAGGGCATCCTCGAGACCATCCCCGGCGTCACTCGTAATGGAGCCAAGGAACCGCGCCTGGCCAGCACCAGCAACCTGAGCTTTGCCGACTGCGAAGCCGAGGCAATCCTGCTCTTGCTCAACCGCGAAGGTATTTGTGCCAGCAGTGGCTCGGCCTGCACCACTGGCTCCATGGCTCCCAGCCATGTGCTCATTGCCATGGGTCTCTCGCCTGAGCACGCCATGGGTGCAGTGCGGTTCAGCCTCAGCAAATATACCACCGATGCTGAGGTGGATTACTTGCTCGAGAAACTGCCGGGCATCATTGAGAAACTTCGCGGAGCCTCGCCCAAAACCGAGCAATCCGCCGCCGAGGCGGTGCATTCTTAATCTAAATCCCCCAAAAAACTTGCTATCTGTAACCTTTCCTTCATGACTAACGTCAATTTTAACTGAGTAAAACATGAAAATTGTAGCCGCTATTCTAGTCACTGCCGTTGTTAGTGCCGCCGCAACCTATTTGGTTGCTGGTAAAACCAAAACCGTTGAGGTTGAGCGAATCGTCGAAGCCAAAACCGACGACAAGGACAAAAAAATTGCCGAACTCAAAAAAGCACTCGATTCAGCTAAAGCTGAAGCTGGACGGGTGGAAGTGATCGAAACAAGTGTGGCGGTTCCTGGCGTTGTTACCGAACCCGCAGATCTCATCGACAAACTGGCTGCCGATGAGATGACGGGAGAGGGCAATGAATCCCAGCGCCGTGTAATCCACTACTTTGAGAGCTTGGTGGATGCCGGAGACCAAGCTGTGCCGGCGATCAATGCATTTCTGGATAGTAAAATGGACCGTGAATTTGGTCGTCAATCTTTTCGCCAGCAAATGCAAATCTCTAACACCCAGATGGATGAGATGAAAAAGCTCAGCGAAAAACACCGGGAAGTTATGGGCACAAAAATGCGTGAGATTTGGGGCAACCAAGAGATTTCTATGGAAGAAAGACGAGATGAAATGAGAGCTTATTTCACCAAACTCGGTGATGAGTACAAATCTTTGATGACGGACGAACAAAAAGCCCAAATGGATGAAATGGGCGATGATGGATTTCGCTCTCTTCGATCTATGATGGGCTGGGGCTGGGGAGGCCGCGATCGCGGTGGACGCCGATAACAATTTTTTAAATAATATGAAACTCTACACTACCTACATTTCGATTCTGGCTCTAACAATATCCCTGTACGCCCAACCCGGCGGCGGCGGGCGTGGCCCTGGTGGCGGAGGCCCCGGTGGCGGTCGTGGTCCTGGTGGTGGCGAGCGTGGTCCTGGTGGTGGCGAGCGTGGTCCTGGTGGTGGCGAGCGTGGTCCTGGTGGTGGCGAGCGTGGTCCTGGTGGTGGCGAGCGTGGTCAGATGAGGCCTGATTCCCTTAGGATGGGTCTTATTGAGACACTTGGTAGGATTGGAACCAATGATGCCGAGGCAACTTTAGTGAAAATTCTGGGTTACACCGCCAGTGGGGTAGAAGTAAATTTGATTGATCAGCAATTAACACTAATGGCTGAAGGTGAGCACCGGTTTAAGAAACAGATATTAGGTGCAGCCAAAGATATTCTGATCAACCCACCGGCCCTTTCAGAGGTTCCCACCCGCCTCGAAGGACGCTCATCCAACGCTCTTTGGGGCCTGATAATCCGCTATAAAGATCTCACTTTTGCTGAAGAAGCCGAAGCTCTCTTAGTTCAAGAAGGATCCATCAATGGATCTGCCTTGGAGTATTTTCGAAGGGTGATGGAAGATAAATCGGTCCCGGTTTTGGCTAAAGCTTACCAGCAAGGCGATGTGAATGATGGCGGGAAACAGGAATTATACCGTATAATTAATGATTATATTGACCAACATCCCCAGGCAGGACAAGTGATGGTTGATCGCTTTCAGGGATATCTCGTGAAAATAGGGGAAGAAGAAGCCGAACGCGCCAAAGCCCAAGCTGAACGCGAAGCAGCCGCAGCACGCGGTGAAAACAACGGTGGCCGGGGTGGCGATTTTTTACGTAATATGTTTGGTGGAGGAGGAAACCGATCTCGAGAGGCCGCCGTACGCGAAGTTAGGAGACTAGGGGAAGGTCGCCCAGACACTGATGCCTTAGCTCTACGACGAGCTGCTCTCAACGGACTTAAGGCCTCCACAAGCGATGAGGACTTCGTTGCAATGTTTGATTCAGTTGAAAAACGTTTGCAAGCCCTTGCCAACCCAGATGCGGAGGGCTTCTCCGAGCGTTTTCAAATGGCAGACCCTCAACGCGAACGTCGTGATGAAGAACGCCGGAAACAAATGGAAGAGATGCGTAAACGCATGGAGGAAAGGCGTAACAACCCTCCTTCAGAGTAGATTTAAACTCCAATAAACTTCCTGTAGCCGCGCACAATGCGCGGCTTTTTTTTACTAAATTAGTCTCCAGGACTCGAGCGGTCATCAAGTAGATATTGCAGGTAAACAACATCCCGCCATTGACCGAATTTACAGCCGGCTTCACGAAACGTACCGGCTGTTCGGAACCCCAGCCGCTGATGAAGCTGCAGGCTCGGTTCATTTTTTGAATCAATAACCGCCAGCAGACAATGCAACCGGCGTTCACGAGCTGTTTCCAGCAATGCTTCCAACAGCAAGCCGCCTATGCCTTGCCGGCGATACATGGTATCCACATACAACGCCACCGAACCGGTAAAGCGAAACCCGCTCCGCTCCTGATGCGGCCCGAGCGAAGCCCAGCCAACCACCAATCCGGCCCGTTCTGCAACTAAGATTGGGAAATTGCGCTGTTGATAATAATCAAACCACTCCTCGCGCTGGGGCAAGGTATTGGGGGAATCCTCGTAGGCCGCCGCGGGTTCTTTCACCGTCGCGTTGTAGATCACCAAAATCGCCGGCACATCCCCGCGGCGGGCGGCTCGAATGGTCACCATCATACTCACGTTCTAAACCAACCACAGGGAACGGTGGCCGACGAGTCTTTTTGGCGATTTGACAGTCGACCTGTTTCGCGTATGCTCCCCGCCCCTTCGATGAAAAAACGCAAATTGAACGTCGCCGTAGCAGGCGTGACCGGTGCGGTCGGGCAGGAAATGCTCCGCGTGCTGGAAGCCCGCCGTTTTCCCGTGGATCAACTGATTCCGCTGGCCTCCAAACGCAGCGCCGGCAAACGCATCGGTTTCAAGGGCAACCGCTACACCGTGCGCGAACTCACCAAAGATTCATTTGCCGAGGTGGACATCGCCCTCTTCAGTGCCGGCGGCGGTATCAGCAAGGAATACGCGCCGACCGCAGCAGCCGCCGGCGCGGTGGTGGTGGATAATTCCAGTGCCTTTCGCATGGATAAATCCGTGCCGCTGGTCGTGCCGGAAATCAACGGAGCCGATGTCAACAAGCACAAGGGTATCATCGCCAACCCAAACTGCTCCACCATCATCACCTTGATGGCCCTCAACCCGCTACATCAGGCGTTTGGCGTGAAACGAATTTTTGCATCCACCTACCAGGCCGTAAGTGGCAGTGGCGCGCAGGGGATTATTGAACTGGAACAACAGGTCAAAGCCCTCGCCCGCGGCCGTCAGGTGAAGACCGAAGTGTACCCGCACCAAATCGCTTTCAACGCCCTACCCCACGTCGATGAGTTTCTCGAAAACGGCTACACCAAGGAGGAAATGAAACTGGAGAACGAAGGCCGCAAAATCATGCATCATGCACGCTTCAAGGCCAGCAGCACCTGTGTGCGCATCCCCGTGTACCGCGCTCATTCCATTTCCGTAAATGCCGAGTTCACCAAGCCCGTCACCGTGGCCGCCGCACGTCGCGTGCTCAAGAAAGCGCCCGGGCTGGATCTCGTGGATGATGTGAAAAAAAATCTCTACCCGCTCGCACTCGACATGGCCGAGCAGGATAACTGCGCTGTGGGCCGAATCCGGAAAGATTGCGCCATGAAAAACGGCCTCAGCTTCTGGGTGGTCGGCGATCAGATCCTGAAAGGCGCCGCGCTCAACGCCGTACAAATCGCCGAGCTCGTCGCCAAAGGCTAATCAACCCCAGCGTTGCTATCGTCTTCGACGCTCTGTAACCTCAGGTTTCAATCGCGCGTAAACCAATTGAATATGAGATTACTCATTTTTAGCACGTCCCTATTACTCGCCGGTGCCGCTTTGGTGCAAGCCGCACCGGTTAAAACCTTGGCCGGCAAGTCCATTGATCCCCTCAAGAGAGCTAAGCCTGTTGTAATGTTTTTCACCACGAACGACTGCCCCGTTGCTAATAAAATGGTTCCGGAAATTCGCCGAATCTCCGATGACTATAAGGGGAAAGTACGTTTTCTGATGGTGTACACCGATCCGCAAAGCACCCTGCAGGAACTGAAAACACACCAAGAGGATTATCAGCTGAAATCCATCCCCGGAACGCACGACCATAATCACATACTAGTTCGAGCAGCCGATGCAAAAATCACACCCGAAGCCGCCATTCTAATTAATGGCAAAGCCGTATACCGCGGTCGTATCAATAATTACTACGAGGATTTCGGCAAACCCAGAAGTGTGATCACCCAACACGATTTACGCATTGCAATCGATGCAGTACTGGCCGGCAAACCGGCGCCTGCACCCCGCGGAAAATCGATCGGTTGTTACATCACCAAGCTTAAATGAAAATGCGTTACTCTTTACTCACCGCTACTCTGTTGGTCGAATTGGTATGTGTAGAAGCCAAGGAAATCACTTTCACCGAACACGTCGCACCGATTATTTTCCAGAACTGCACCTCATGCCATCGACCCGGTGAAGCCGGTCCGTTCGCATTGATGTCTTACAATGACGTAAGGAAGCGCGGCAAACTCATACAGCGTGTCACTGAAGACCGCATAATGCCCCCGTGGCATGCACAAAAAAGCGCCTTTAAATTTCACGGCGATCGAAGCTTAAAGGAAGAACAGATTTCCACGATTGCCAAGTGGGTGGAAAGCGGGATGCCTGAGGGTGATCATGATAAACTTCCCTCACTTCCAAAGTTTATTGATGGATGGCAGCTCGGCAAACCAGACATGGTAGTGAAAATGAACGAACCGTTTCCTGTTCCCGCTGAAGGACGTGACATTTATCGCAGCTTTGTAATCCCACTAGATTTACCAGATGGCAAATGGCTTAAAGCCGTCGAGTTTAGACCAGATGCAAGAAACGTAGTACATCATTGCTTATTCTTTTACGACACCACCGGAGAAGCCAGACGTCTCGACAAAAGCGACCCTGATCCTGGATTCCGCCGGATGCGTCAACAAGGTCGCGGAATCGGCCCTCTGGGCGGTTGGGCTGTTGGAGGTCAACCTGAAAAGCTGCCGGAAGATTTAGCTTACTATCTACCTAAAGAAGCCGATCTTGTGCTATCCATGCACTATCACCCCTCCGGTAAACCAGAACGAGACCAGTCGAGTGTAGGCCTATATTTTACAGATCAAAAACCCAGCACATCCTTCACTGGAGTTCAACTACCCCCTGCCTTTGGGGCCCTGAATCGCATCAGTATTCCGGCCGGAGAAAAGGCTTATACGGTTACCGATGAATTCACCCTCCCGATTGATGTGGAGGCATTTGCCGTCAGTGCCCATGCCCATTATCTGGGCAAACAACTACGAATGACCGCCACTTTACCTGAAGGAGAAACTCTCGATCTCCTAAATATTCCCGACTGGGATTTCTCATGGCAGGAACAGTATCAATTTGAGGAATTCATCAAATTGCCCGGCGGCACCAAGCTGGCCTCCACCGTGGAGTGGGATAACTCTGCCGAAAACCCGAATAACCCAAATATCCCGCCCCGCCGTGTCCGATGGGGGCCGGAAAGTGATGATGAAATGGGCAGCCTCACTCTGCTCGTCCGACCAGCCGAAGGCCAAAATATTGGAACACTCAATTCACTTTACCGCCTTCATGTGGGGCAGGTGGCGCGGAACCCAAAACCGGCCACACTTTCCAAACCAGTCGAAGGCCAAGCCCAAGAGCGTGGCAATTTAATTGTCGCTGGCATTCTGCAGCGTTCAGACAAGAACGGCAACCGTAAGATCGACCGTGGTGAGGAACCAGCGTGGCTCAAGCGATCATTTGACCGAGTTGACGCTAATTCCGATAACGCCCTTGATCAGGATGAACTGATGACTGCACTGAAACGGTTGCGACGATGAATATGAAACTCGCTTTACCCATTTTTATTGCTGCCGTACTAGGTGCGGTAATGACCTATATAACCGTCAAATCTCCCGCACCGAATCGCACCCCGGATTCAACCGAGCAAGAGTCCCAGATTTCTCAATTACGCAAAGAATTAAATGCCGCAAAAGCCCGAACCCGCATTGAGACAGTGGAGATTCGCACGGAAGTCCCAACAGAAACCCAACCAAAATCCACCGGACTCAGGATTGAACGCCACATGGCCGCCCTTAAGGCACTAACCCCTGAACAGGATCGAATGCGTCGCCTAGCCGTTTATCATCTTGAATCCATTACTGAAGTAGGCCCCGAAGCGTTACCTGAAATCACTAATTTTTTTGAGGAAGGCGTGGATTTACATTTTCAGGCAATACCAAAACCAGAAACCGAGCCGACTACCGATGAAGAACGCCGCAGAGCTCGGTGGCGGAAAGCTTTCCGGAACCGAGTGCCCAACTTACCCTCACTCAATACTACTTTTCCGGCTACACTACGATTGGGATTGATCGAATCGACTGCAAATATCGGCGGCGAACCAGCCGTTGAAACCCTTGTCCAATTATTGTCCAGCACCGCAAGGGGTATTGAGGTCGCATACCTTGAAGCAGCTCTGGAGAATTTGGCCCCTGAAACTCATCGTGATACTATCCTGAAAGTTTCCAGAGATATCCTCACAAACCCTCCAGTAACCAGCGACGAGCCACTTAACAAAGTTGATCGTGAATCGATGGGTTATCTATACGCACTGCTCATAAAGTATAAAGATCTCAATTTTGTTGAAACTGCTAAAAGCAAACTGATTACAGCGGAAGGTGCACTGGATTCCTATGCTTTAACCTACCTACGCGAAGTGCTTGGAGAAAACGCCATGCCCATTTTGCTCGCGGCCTACACCGACCCACGAATCACCGACCCGACGGACAAAATAATTTTACGCGATGCGGCTTTACGATTCATCGGTCGGAACGCTGAAGCTGACCAAATTTTCTTTGAAACAGTTAAGGAAGGTCTGACTAAAATGAAAGAAGGTGACATGTTCGATATGAAACGATACGAACACATAGGCCAACCGCTTGGAGCTTTAATGAAGGATATTGGAGATCAACCTACTGAAGTTATCGTAAACCGCCGCAAATTGCTCGGGCAGGTCCGCGGACAGTCGGCCGATCTCCTGTTGCAGTTTGGCCTGAACATGATGGACAAGGAACTCGGCAAGGTCCAACAACGCCGCGAAGAAAGCCCTAAACCTTAAATAATGAAACAAGTCGCCCCTCTCCTCGTCGCTGCCATAGTTGGCCTCGCTGCCGGATACATCCTGAATTCAGATAGTGGTCAACCCGCCACCGCCTCGGACAACCAAAAAATTGCGGAACAGCAAGAAAAGTACAAGGAAGCCCGGGCGCAAGTCGGCCAAACGGAAGTCATCAATATCGAGACCGAAAAGGTCGTGGAACGCACCATCGCGGTAGACCCGCAAACCTATTTGGCAGAGCTCAAGACCCTCCGGCCAACGGGCGCAACGCGCCAGCAAACCATGCGCGAAATCATCCATCATCTGATCGGGCTCACCAAGTCTAGTGAAAGCGCCATACCGCCGATCCGTAGCTTTTTGGAATCCAAGCTGGATATTGAATACGATACCTCCGCCCAAAATTTCGACCGCGAAAACCAAGCCGCCCGCGAGGCTGAATCGCGAGGGGAAGAAGCCAAACCCAACGGCATCGGCAGCTTTATCAAATCCGGTTTCGGCAGTTATTTCATGAGCAACATGGTCGCCCAGATGAAGCGCGAGCTAGAGCCTGGCTCATTGCGGCTGGGCTTATTCGATGTGGTGCACGATATTGGCGGTACGGAAGCCGAAGCACTGTTGGCCCATGAGCTTTCCCAAACTGGCCGCGGCCTAGAGGTTGCCTACCTCGACCGCATACTGAGCGACATCGCCGAGGGCCAATACAAGGAGCAAGTGCTCAACGTCACCCACGATCTGCTCGTCACCCCGCCAGCCCCCACCGGCAGCAGTCTATTGGATGAATCTTCCCGCCTGTTTCTGTTCGCGATTTTGGTAAAGTACAAGGACGCCACCTTTGTGAACACTGCCAAACTGATGATCATCAATAACGAAGGCCGCGTGGATGGAGCGGTGGTGAATTATCTGACCACCATTCTCGGTGTGGACGCCGTGCCGTTGTTGTACGCCAAGGTGAAGGATGAATCGTTGACCGATGATGGCGACAAGATGGCGCTGGGCGATGCGATCCTGAAGCACGTGGGCACCAATGAAGACAGTAACGCCTTCTTTGCCGAGGTGGTCACCAACCAGGAACTCGGCCCGCTGCGATTTTTCGCGTTGGGCCATCTCACCGGTGGCGACAGAGCCGAGAGCACATTGCGCAACCGCCAGAAACTCATTGCCGATATCAAGACCAAGTCCCCTGAGGACGCCGCTCTGAACCGGGCGCTGGACAACACACATAACCGACTCGAAGTGATGATCGATCCCAGCAAGGCCGGCGAACTCGGCAACGGAGATCGCCCGAATCTCTTTGAGCTGTTCAACTCCAGCCGACAGCAGAACAACTAGCGCAACGCCTCGGCCAAGTTCGAAGGGTTTTTCGGATAATCAAACAACGCGGTCACGGGTTGTCTCGTGGCCGTTTTTTTCCATGTCGGCCCCGTGAACGTGAGCCATAGCACGCCGCAGGTCGGCACATTGTTGACCGGCAAATTCCACACGTCCGCTGCCAGTTTGGTCAGGCCCGGATTATGGCCAAACGCCATGACCGAGCTCCAAGTGTCCGGCAGAGATTCCATGAACGCCAACCAGGTGGCTACGTCAGCATGATACAAGTCCGATTCTACACGCAACTTAGCTGGAGTCGGATCCAGCGCATCCCAAAAATGCTCGGCCGTGGTCCGCGCCCTCAGCGCGCTGCTGGTAATCAGCGCATCCGCAAGGATACCCAGCGCCTGTGCCCGCGCGCCCATGAGCGGCGCATTGCGCATGCCGCGGGCATTGAGTGGTCGGTCATGATCAGGCAATCGAGGATCAGTCCAACTTGACTTGGCGTGCCGTACGAGAATGAGATGTTTGTCCGCCATTTGAGGTTTGCACGGCACGCGTCGCCCGCTAGAGTGAGCGCGGTTCCCGACAATTAACCAACTGAAACCATCTTATGAAGCAAATCTTCGCATCGTTTTTCGCCGTGCTGTTTGGCGCGTTTCTCGCGCAAGCAGCCGATGACCATATCACCTATGAAGGCAAGGAAGGCCCCGGCAAGGGCAAGCACATCGTCCTGCTCTCGGGCGATGAGGAATATCGCAGTGAGGAAGGCCTGCCCATGCTCGCCAAGATCCTCAGCCAACGTCACGGC
>Ga0315320_10001645_pt1 | contig 18558 bp, 10 predicted proteins | sample M140m21515metaG_FD_203458 | JGI IMG/M metagenome (GOLD analysis project Ga0315320, IMG submission 203458) | Ammonia-oxidizing marine archaeal communities from Monterey Bay, California, United States - M1 40m 21515 | ecosystem: Environmental > Aquatic > Marine > Coastal | place: USA: California... | reverse complement strand
TACAGGCCCGAGCCATCTTGGGATTGGGCGATGTACAACGATCACGTGGGCAACTGGGTGAAGCCGCCGAGACCTATCAGCAAGCGCGGAAACTGGCGGGCTCAGACACCGAGCTCCTTCAGCGCGTGCTGATTCGTCGTGGCGACCTCTTCCGCGCTCAAGGAGATATCGATCGCGCTGTGGCCGACTACCAACGGGCTGCCGAAGAATACGGACAACTCGGACTGTCCATTCGTGAAGCATGGGCCCGGTTGCGTATGGCCCAAGTTGGAGTGGAAGGCGCCTCTGAACAGGCCCACGCGCTGTTTAAGTCTGTCGACCATGCCGCAGGAGTCGCCGCGTCCGATGCCATCAGTGGACAGCCAGCCCGAAGTTTGGAGTGGCACCTCAACCGGGCATCTGATCACGCCCGGGATCGCTGGAATGCACAACGGGCACGACCGCCCCTGTCTCGTGCAGACGCAGAACGACCCGAACGACGAATTGGAGCACACAGGATGGCCATCGCGGCCTGTAGCATTCGCGTAGTCGAACAGCTCCGGGCAGAGATCAACACCTTGAGTAAAAGTCTCGATCTCTCAAGCCCACGAAGTACCGATCCAAACCTGGCACGATTTGTCGCTGCAACGGATTTGTTGAGTGCACATCGTTCCTACGAATCAGCAGAAGCGCTACTGCACCACTTGCTCGAAGTGAGGGCCGGTGGCATTGCACGCCTGGCGCTGGTTGGAGCGATGGCACGCTCACCCAACGCAGCACTTGTCGATGGGTTGCTCGAAGCGCTTGAAGGGTCATCCAACCCACAGGGCGCTGCCGCGGCCATCGAGGTTCTTGGTCTTCGCCGTGAACCCATGGCCTTAGAGCCCCTCAAACAGCTGGCCACCTCCGGTGGAAATCCCATCCTTCGCAAGGCGGCCATCATTGCACTGGGACGAATAGGGGATATTTCCGCCATCGATATTCTCCTTCCTGCACTCGAAGAACCGGACCTTGCTGAAGAGACCTCCGTGGCCTTGCTCTTGTTGGGCGAGTGGCAAGGAGTCGACTACCAAGCTCAGTCGCTGGCCGCACAACGTCCCGGGATGAGCCGTTCTCTGGGTGAAATCGTTGGACGATATGGAGGTCCCAACTACCTACTTCTGCTGTTTCGTTCTGCAGATCTGGAAGGACCGGCAGGCTTGGGTGCGTTGCAGGGCCTTGGCTACTTGGGCGATCCACGAGCAGCCAGCCGCCTGATTGAAGCCACGGCGAGTCGCGACCCTGCCCGAGCGCGGGTGGCGAGCGGAGCGCTTGAGCTCATCACTGGCCACCACGAAGATCCCGAGGAGAGTCTGCTCCGAAACCGCTGGACTCAGTGGTGGGAAGAGCACAAGAATCACTTTGAAGATGGATACAGGTACCGCCATGGTCGGTTGATGGATCCGGGCCTGCTTCTGGATCGAATGTCTCATGACGATCCGATGGTTCGGCGCTCCACCTATGACGAGCTGGTCATCGCCACCGGGCAGCGTCTGCCATTTGATGCGGAAGGTCCATACCGTCTTCAAACCACACACATCGATGTTTGGCGACGATGGTGGGCAGAAAACAAGGAACGCTTCCCAACCGGTCGGTGGACCTTCCACGGCGAGTTGATCGGGTAAGGCGCAACCGCCGCTTCAGCCGCAGGTCCAGAACTTAGACAATGCGGAGTTTGTAGGGGTTTTTCGTCTCGGAAGACTTCTTCTGTGAAGCAGTCTTGGCTTTTCCGAGCCATTCCTTCATGACCTCATTCTCCGGCTCAAAGTTGAGCGCGAATTGAATGTTCATGACACACCCCTTGAAGTTCTTGTCGTCCCAGTCCTTCAACGCCATATGCCAGTACTTCTCGGCCTTGGGGTGGGTGGTTGCGTGCTCCGGGCTTTCCGCCTTGAGCCGCTCTTGTTCCGCAACCGCAAGGGCTTCATCGGTCATACGCAGGACGCCGGCCTTCAGGATCTCATCGTACTGCGCGCGCTTGTCCGGATCTTGAAGATTCTCGCCCGCTTCTTTCACCCGCTGAAACACATCGCTGGCCGCCTTGGACAAGTCCGCATCTTTCAGCGCATTCACACGGTCTGGATGGTGCTGACGGGTCGCCGCCCTAACCGCAGGCTCGATGTCTCCCTGAACACAGTCCGGCTCCAAGCGAAGCAGCCGGTAATAGTTCAGTTCATCAAGAATTTCGTGAAGGGTCGTGACTTCTATTCGCATCTGAGCACCTGCGTCCATGTGCCCTCCTTAGATTCATAGTGTACCCCGCGGGGCTACTCCATCAACTCTTCATCATCCAACATGAGATCATCCTCATCATCTTCAAACTCAAAATCGGGTCCATCTGCCAAGAAATCATCGGATACCTCATGGGGTTCGTCCCCTTGAGGGGGCGGGTCCTCGGCCTCACTAAATTTTAGGGCATCAACCTCACCCCGAGACAGAGTCGACGAGGACTCCACGCGCATCTGCTTGGTCGAACCCGTCTCAGAAGCCGTGGCCGTGACGCTCACCATGCCATCCGCATCGATACCAAAACTGACCCGCACCTTCGCGTGTCCACGAGACCCTTCAGGCAAGCCATCGAGTACAAACTCACCGAGTAAATAGTTGCTTCGTGCCTCTCGGGCATCGCCTTGGTACACCCGAATCCGAACCTCCGTTTGGTTGTCTTTCACCGTATGAAAGACCTTTGAAGCCATGGTTGGAATCGCCGAGTTTCGTGGAATGATCGGCTCGATAAAGTCGCCGAGTGTCCGTACGCCCAATGTCTGGGGCGTGACGTCGAGCAATACCGGGGCTGGATCTTCACTCACGCTGGTGAGCTGAGATGCCTGAATAGCGGCACCCACAGCAACCACCTCATCGGGGTTGATCGAATCGATGGGCTCCTCGCCAAAATACTGGGCGACGGCTTCCTTGATAATCGGAAAGCGCGTCATGCCGCCCACGAGCACAATGCCATCCACCTGTGCTGGAGTCAGGCCCGCCTGAGCCAATGCATCATCACATACAACAAACGACCGCTGAATCAAGGGCATGCACAACTGCCGGGCCAAGGTTCGGTTGATGCCCGCTTCGACATCGACCGGAGCCCCCTTGGCATCCCGAGCCAAACCGGGGATTCGCGTCACCGCTTGGTCTTTTTCGGACAACTCACGCTTGAGCTTCTCGGCCGCGTGATTCAGTCGAACATTCGCTTGATGACTGGTCGGAATCATGCCGCTGCCATCGGATTCAAAAGAGCGCCGTATGTGATCGGCAATCACCGCATCAAAGTCATCCCCACCCAAAAATGTGTCACCACCGGTCGAGATGACCTCGATGAGATCATCTCCCATGTGAAGAACGGAAACATCAAAAGTACCACCACCCAAGTCATAGACCACAATCCGCTGATTGCGGCTCTCACCATAGCCGTAGGCCATCGCAGCAGCCGTCGGCTCATTGATGATCCGCAAACATTCCAAATTGGCGATGTCTGCCGCATCTCGGGTTGCTTGGCGCTGTTGATCATTAAAATAGGCGGGCACCGTAATCACGGCATTCTCTACAGACTCCCCGGTAGCGGCTTCTGCCAGGCGAACCATGTGCACCAATATATGCGCACTAATTTCCTGGGCGGTGTAGGTCTTGCCTTGGGCACGGATTCGAGCGTCTCCACCTTCGCCCTCAAAAATTCCCCAGCCGACCTGGGCGCGAATTCGCTGCGTCTCTGGATCGCTGTACCTGCGGCCAATCAAGCGTTTGGCACTCGCGATGGTGCTATCTGGAGCGTAGGTGAGTTGCTGTCGGGCAATGTGACCCACAACAGGCTTGCCCCCGTGACCCAGTGCGACCACAGATGGCTGTAAGTTTCGACCACCGGAGTCGAGCAACACCTTCGGTCCGTCATCGCCCAAAATAGCAACGACCGAATTTGATGTTCCAAGGTCGATTCCGATCGAAATCCCCATGCTATCTCCTGACTACTCAGAGGTTATCAACCCGCGTAGAATTTCGCTCATTTCTGCATGCAGCACCCCATTTGTGGCCAACAACCGAGGGGACATGAGGTTGAGCGTTCCACCGTCCATATCCGTGACCCGACCACCCGCCTCTTCAACCAACAGAATGCCGGCAGCGATATCCCACGGATTGAGACCAAACTCCCAATACCCATCGACCCGACCGGTTGCGAGAGCAACAAAGTCCATCGCTGCTGCACCGGCACGGCGGAGGCCCTGGGTGCGAACCAGGAATTCTCGGACGTAGCGCAGGTATCGATCCACATGGGTCCGTCGATCGTACGGAAAGCCTGTCACGAGCAGCGCATGCTCCATCGTAGAACAGGTGGACACTGAGAGGCGTCGATCCCCACTCCATGCTCCAGCACCCCGGGTAGCGGTATAGGGCACACCATGTACGGCATCGTATACACAGCCCACCTCAAGTCGGCCCTCTACCTGAAGACCGATACTGACCGCATATGAGGGATACCCGTGAACAAAATTGGTTGTCCCATCGAGTGGATCAACGATCCAACGGGTGGACGCATCCCAAGGCCCACCACCTTCTTCCGCCAAAATTGGAATCTCGGGGGTATGGGACCTCAGGTATGTACGAATGGCCTCTTCCGCGGCGAGGTCTATTTGCGTGACCAAATCGATGGCACCCTTGTGGCGCACATCCAGTCCAGCACCCGCACCATCACGAATGATTTCGGCAGCCTTGAGTGCCGCCCCTTGTGCCACATCCGCGAGACTCATCATGCGCCCGTACAGGTCACCGCTGTACCGGCCTTGGCACACGTCACCACTGCAGCCTGACGAACCTGTACCGCACCGATCGCAGCATCAATCGTGATCCGACAGGTGGTCACATCCGTGAACTTACGCCGGGTCACCCCCACGAACCGTCCTGACTGTCCATCTCCACACACAAACTGCGCTTCCGCTCCCATCGAACGGAAGCTGACCTCATAGGTTCCTGTTGGTGGGGCGGGTGTCGGAGGACTGGGGGCTCGCCGTGGCGCGGCCCGGGCCGACTGGGGTGACGCACGTCGTTTCTTTCGGGGCTTCTTGACCTCGACCGGCTCTGGTTCGGGCTCCGGTTGGACCGTCGGTGGCTCTTCCACCACCTCGACCGGGGCGGGCTGCACTTCAGCCTTCTTATCCATGTAGTAGTACACCACACCCGCAACCGCGAGCATGGTGAACATCATGCCCATTCCGACCACCCCCAGCACCACCGCAAGCCATGGAAAAGGTTTTCCAGCTGGAGGACGCACCGGTGGGGGGGAAACTGGCGTTCTTGGTGATGCCGCGATCGGGCCAGAAGCAATCGGCGCTCCCGGCGGCAATGGCGCGGCTGCCGGAGTCGGTGAACGTGGCGCCGATCCCGAAGCTTGGGCGCGCAGGTCTGCAAGCGCCGTTTTTAGTTCCGCATCATTTGGATTGCCCGTCATCGTAGAGTCTGGCGACCACGGAGCCTCATCTGGATACGCTTCACCGGGTGAGGGACGGGGAGGCTGGGGCGACCGAATCACCGCCTGAGGGGCGATAAAGTCTGAGGGTTCCCCGCTTAGGTGCTGCTCAAGCTCTCGGCGCTGAAACATCTGAGAGCCCGCAAGCTGATCCTCGCCATCATCGAGCATGGCGGATATTTTTTCTTTGCTCCAAAAAGCGGTGCATTCCCCTTTGGCGCTCGCTGTTTGGCGACGGGAATATTGCCCTGTTTTGTTGAATACACGGCCCAATTCTTGAGCGCCCTCCAACACCTCTTCCACACTGGCTGGAGGAGACACCGAACGCGAGTCTCCCATGGCGCCGGAGGCCCATTTTTCAATACTGACGCCATCGAGTTGGCGAGCGACCTCGGATAAAATATTTGCCACATCCAGTGGAGCGGGCCGTTCCGAGGCATCGAAGGCCAACATAGAACAGAGAAAATGCACCACAGGATCTCGCCCAGCAATGTTCTTGAGATCAGACCAGTCGATCGCCAACAGTCGGTCTACAATTGCATCATCATGACCATCTCGATCCCGGGGAATCGCCCCCATGGGCTCCCGCGCGAGAATCGAATGCAACACAACGCCCAAACCATAAACATCTGAACTCAAAAAGACAGGCTGTCCTTCTGGCGCTCGTCCGCTCCGACGAGACACACCATAGCCAGACAAACTCACAGCACCACTGACATCGATGTACACATCGCCGGGATTGATGTCTCCATGCATCACTTTGTCTTCTTCAGCAATGGTGATGAGATCGGCCAAAAATGCCACCACCTCAAGACCAATACCAATCGGTAGAGGACCACTTCGAAGAAGAGTTGTCAGCACGGTTCCAGCCGGAGTGCCTTCATCGGTCAGCACCTGTCCATCGGGGCCCGCTTCTCTCGTATAGTACCAGCTCACTTCATCCGCTCCATGCACCGTATTGATACCACGTCAGACCGGTTTCGCGGGAGCCGACAAGGCTTTCAACAGTGCCTCTCGAACCTCACCTGCATCCACACGACCCCCAAAAGCCCGCATTCCTTGGCCCATAAAAAATCCCAGCACCCGCGCATCACCATCTCGAAAACGGGCCGCGGCATCCGGGTTGTTGTCTACAATCTCATGCGCCATTTGTTGGACTTTTTCTGTGTTTTCAACACGACCCAAACCACGCGATGTCACGATCGCTTTCACATCCCCACCTGCGGCGCACAGTTCCTGAAGCACCTCTCGAGCCAGTCCTCGTGTCAGGGCGCCAGACACCACCATTTCATCCAAGGCCACCAACTGTTCGGCTTGAAGTTTTAGCGGCGCACCATCCGATTCATTTCTCCAGCGGGCCACTGGACCTCGAATCCACTTATTCATCGAAGCCGAGGCTCCCCCTGCATCCACCGCCGCTTCAAACAGAGAAAACAACTCGGGGACCGACAACAGGGCCATCGCATCGGCGGCATTCACCGAATATTTCGACTGAATGACCTCCAGCCGGTCACGGTACTGATCCAGGATCCATACATCGAGGGGGACGGCCGCCAACTTCGCACGGGCATCCACCCGATCGTCATTCGAGACCGGCACAGGACCCAGATCTGGATCTGGAAAATAACGATAGTCCGCCGCACTTTCCTTGCTTCGTAATTCTACAGAATCTGTTCCATTCCAGCTTCTCGTCGACTGCACAACCCGCTCACCCGACGCCAACACATCGGTCTGCCGAGCAATCTCATGACGCACAGCCTTGGCGAGGAAGCGAAAACTGTTGATGTTCTTGAGTTCCACGCGGACCCCCAACGGGCCCCCCTCGGGAGCGAGACTCACATTGGCATCACAGCGAAAATGTCCTTTTTCCATATTCCCAACGGTAATGCCTGCATGGGTCATGACCTGGTGCATCATTTTGAACCAAGCGGCGGCCGCTTCTGCACTGTGAAGATCGGGTTTCCCTACAATCTCAATCAGCGGTGTGCCGCCTCGGTTCCAATCCACCAAAGAGTGTTCGCCGGCATGGATCAATTTTCCGGCGTCCTCCTCCATATGAATTCTTTCAAGCGCATACACATGTCGGGCCCCATCGTGCTCCACATGAATCTGTCCGCCGGTACACAGAGGCTGGTCAAACTGAGAGATTTGATACCCTTTGGGCAAGTCTGGGTAAAAGTAGTGCTTGCGGGCAAAAATGCTTCGATCGTGAACCGTACAAGACAACGCCAACCCAGCGCGCACCGCGAGGCGAACCGCCTCATCGTTGACCACAGGCAAGGTTCCGGGATGGCCCAAACAGACCGCACAGACCGCGGTATTCGGCTCGGCTCCATGGCGAATCGGGCACGCACAGAACATCTTCGTCTGTGTCTTGATCTGACAATGGACTTCAAGCCCAATGGTGGGCACAAGCGTAGACACAAGGGCTCTCCGACATCTCAATGGGCGTAACACGACCCTGATCGTTCTTGAGGGGATAGGGAGCGCGCATAGGAGACTTTCATGGCCAAGGTTTTTCTACCCAAAGGCTCGCGGGACCTCATGCCCGCTATGATGAACCGCCGCTTGATGGTGATCGACACCGTTCGAGAGGTCTTTGCACGCTATGGCTTCGAACCACTGGAAACACCGGCATTCGAGCGCATCGAAACATTGACCGGCAAGTACGGAGATGAGGGGGAGAAGCTGATGTTTCGAATCCTTAAACGGGGTGCTGGGGGCGAGGCAGGCGAGGTCGATCTTGCACTGCGATACGATCTCACGGTTCCTCTGGCCCGGGTCATGGCGATGAATCCAGGAATTCCTCTCCCCTTCAAGCGCTCGCAAATCCAGCCCGTGTGGCGTGCTGAGCGACCCCAAAAAGGACGCTTTCGGGAATTCTACCAGTGTGATGTCGATACCATTGGCACCGATTCGCCCATCGCCGATGCCGAATGTATCGCTGTGGTGCACGACGCCTTGACCTCTCTGGGGCTGACGGACTTCACCATTCGCCTGAATCACCGTCAGATACTGCGAGCGCTCGCTGAAGCCATCGATGCTGCGGAACAAGAAACCAGCATGCTGCAGGCACTCGATAAGCTCGATAAAATCGGCCGTGAGGGTGTCGAAAAAGAAATGATCGAGCGCGGATTCAGCGTGGAGCAAGTTCATCGCCTCTGGTCCTACCTCGATGGAGCCCCAATTCCCGGAGCAGCAGAGCCGGAAGCTCACCTGCGACAAATCTTTGAGCTGGCCCTTGATCTGGGTGTCGATCCGGAACGCGTACAGATCGACCGCACCCTCGCGCGGGGACTCGACTACTACACCGGGCCCGTCTTTGAGACGGTCCTCAACGGTGGATACTCGGGCTCTATCTCCGGTGGCGGACGCTACGATGGACTGATCGGAATGTTCTCGGGCAAGGGCGATGTCCCCGCAGTGGGCGTCTCTCTCGGAATTGAGCGCATCTTTATGCTCATGGAAGAAATGGGCCTGATGCCAGATACCGAAACCACCACGCAGGTCTGGGCCACAGTCTTCTCAGAGACCACCCGTTCCGCCACCCTCGAGGCCGCTGCGATCCTTCGACAAGCCGGAATTCGGGTGCAGGTTTCCGCGCGAGAAGGAAAGCTTGGCAAGCAATTCAAGGATGCATCAACCCGCGGCGTCCCCTTCGCTCTGGTGTGTGGACCCGATGAAGCGGCTGCTGGGACTGTGGTGCTCAAGAACCTGAGTACTGGTGAACAATTCACCGGTACACCCGAACAAGTCGCGATCAAACTGGGCGCATAAGCTGCGCCCAGTCTCGCCTTAGATACCGACGGTTTCGGCCATCTTAGCCCAGTGATCGGCCATGGCTTCCTTGTGCGGACCAATCACACCCAGCTCGACCCCAACCTTCTCGAAAATATCGAGGGCTTCTTGGAGATCTTCGCGCTTGTGGGTGGCCATATAGGAAGTGCGGACCAAGCATGCATTGGTCGGGACTGCTGGTGGCAGAACTGGGTTGGCAAACACACCTTCTTCGAAGAGGCGCTGGTTGAACCAAAGCAGTTGCTCTACGGGACCAATCACAATCGGGACAACCGCTGTGTTTGACTCCAGGCAGTTGTAGCCCATCTTCTCGAGTTCTGTTCGCATCCACAGAGCGTTGGCACGGCACTGTTCAACCAGTTCAGGCTGGGTGCGCATGATGCGCAGAGCGGTCAAGACCGTGGCCGCCACTGAAGGTGTAAAGCTCGCTGTGTACATGAACTGTCGGCTGTTGTGCATCAGGTAGTCTTTGACTTCCTGGGGACACCCGATGAACCCACCCATCGAGGCAAAGGTCTTCGAGAATGTACCCGTGACCAGGTCCACGTGATCCGTCATTCCAAAGTGAGCGACTGAGCCACGTCCTTCGGGACCGATGGTTCCGATTGCATGGGCCTCATCAACCAGAATTCGGCAGCCATACTTCTTTCCGAGAGCCACGATTTTGTCGACCGGGGCGACCTCTCCCGTCATCGAATACACACCGTCGACAGCGAGCAGTTTGCCGCCCGTGAAGTCCTTGTGCAGTTCGAGCTTGCGCTCCAAGTCTTCCATGTCGTTGTGCTTGAACCGAACCAACTTGGCTTGGCTCAAGATGAACCCATCGATCAAGCTGGCGTGATCTTCACGGTCCGCAAAGATCATATCCTTGCGCGTGCACAGCGAGCCCACTGCACCCGAGTTCGACATAAATCCGGTCGACCAGAGCAGGACGGACTCTTTGCCCAAAAATGTGGCCAACTCTTCTTCGAGCTGAATGTGTAGATTGAGGGTTCCGTTGAGCATCCGTGAGCCGGTACACCCTGTTCCAAAGCGATGGAGCGCATCTTGGGCAGCCGCAATCACTTCAGGGTGATGGGTGAGGCCCAGGTAGTTGTTGGAGCCCAACATGATGCGGGGCTTGTCCTCGATCATCACCCGAGATCCTTCAGAGTCATCCAGGGCGCGGAAGAAGGGGTAAACCCCATATTCTTTGGCCACCTTGTGTCGCTTAAACGCACCACACTTCTTGAACAGGTCTCGGTTTTCCACGTTGGACATATAGCCTCCTACAATCAGCGCTATACTTCTATGAGAACCGGCCCACCAAGTCAAGGTAAGTGGTTGAAATTGCTCAATAATGACCGACCAGTCAGTTTAAATTTGTGACAACAAAGAAACAAACCCCTGCCGTGGTCACGACAAGGGTCCGCTCGGTGGGTCTTCCGTGGCCCATTTAGCCGACCGTTGAGCCCGCATTCACATCCGGGTCTGTTGTGATCAATCCCTCCAGTTCACTTCCGGTGGCCGCGAGCAACATCCCTTCACTCATGACACCCCGAAGCTTACGGGGCTTCAAGTTGGCCACAATCACGATCTTCTTGCCCACCAAATCAGCGGGCTCGTACTTCGCAGCAATGCCAGCCACGATGGAGCGCGGACGATCTTCTCCCACCTCCACCTTGAGGGCCAACAGGCGATCCGCATTGGGATGCTTCTCGGCTTCGACGATTTCGCCGACTTTGAGTTGGACCTTCATGAAATCATCAAACTCAATGAAGGTATTCGTTTCTTCTGTTTCTTCAGCCACTGTAGTCTCCTGTTTCTGTTTCTTGGCTTTCGCCTTCGCGGCCGCTTCATCGGCCTTGTCTGGTAATGCCCCTTGGAGTGCTTCTTGAATCCGCTCGGGCAGCTCAACCATACGGGGGAAAAGAGGTTCGCCGGGCTCCACCTTGGTGCCTGCAACCAGGCGATCAAGAGAAGCAACGTTGGTGATTTCGAGCGTGTCTATGCCCAGTTTTTGGCCCAACTCGACCGATTTGTTTGGGGTCACCGGGCTCAGCAAGACCGCCGCTACACGGCAAATTTCAAGACATCGACGCATCACACCAGCCAAGCGCACGGTTTGACCTTCTCGATTGAGCTTCCAGGGCTCTTCATCGTCGATGTATTTGTTTCCGGCCTGTACAAGTGTCCACAGCGCCTCGAGCGCTGTCGACAGCTGCATTCCTTCGATGTTCTCAGCAAATCGTGCCACAGCATCGTCCGAAACCGCTTGCAACGCATCGTCTGCGGGAGTGTTGGGGTCGATGGGTGGAATCTCTCCACCCAACCATTTGGTGGTCATCGACAAGGACCGGTGTGCCAGATTTCCCAGGTCATTGGCCAAGTCCGCGTTGTAGCGCGTCATAAAGCCCATGTGAGAGAAGTCTCCATCCGCCCCAAACAAAATTTCCCTCATCAGGAAATAGCGAACCGCATCCGAACTGTAGCAATCGATCAACAGGTGGGGATCCACCACATTGCCGATGCTTTTACTCATCTTTTGTCCTTCAATCGTCCACCACCCGTGTGCATACAAACACGCCGCTGGACGAAGTCCCATCGCGAACAGCATGGTCGACCAATACACCGAGTGGGTGGTCAGAATGTCTTTACCCACCAAATGGTAGGTGGCAGGCCACCACTTCTCAAAGTCCTCGGTCGATCCATCGGGATGAAACCCGATGGCCGAAATATAGTTCAGCAATGCATCGAACCAAACATAGGTGACGTACTCCTCGTCCATAGGGAAGGGGATGCCCCACGGCAAACGGGTCTTCGGGCGACTGATGCATAGGTCCCCAACTTCTTTCTTGAGATAGCCAAGAACTTCATTTTTTCTGGAAGCAGGTCGCAAGAAGTCTGGGTTGTCATCAATGTAGGTTCGGAGATCATCCGCGTACTTCGACATGCGAAAGAAATAATTTTTCTCTTTGATCCACTCGACCTTGGTGCCCGTGTCTGGACATTTCCCATCCACCAAGTCTTTTTCGGTCCAAAACCGCTCAGCCGATGTCGAGTACCACCCTTCATAGTCGGCGGTGTAAATGTCTCCGGCATCAAACAAACGCTGCAGAACATCTCGGACAACCCGCGTGTGACGCTCTTCAGTCGTGCGAATAAAATCATCATTCTGAATATCGAGCGCCGCCCACAAGGCCCGAAACGGTTCGCTGAGCTCATCCACATGCTGTTGTGCTGTGATGCCGCGCTTGGTCGCCGCTTCAAATACTTTTTGTCCATGCTCATCGGTGCCGGTCAAAAAGTAGGCCGGCCGACCATTCAGTCGATGCCAACGGGTGATCACATCGGCAGCGATCGTGGTGTACGCGTGGCCGACATGGGGCTTGTCGTTCACATAGTAGATGGGTGTGGTGATGTAGAAATTGTCGGCCACTGAAGCCTCCAGAATTGCACGGGTGGCCAGGGTTAGCACGCACATCTACGCCTGCAAAGGCCCACAGAAGGCTGTCACTCGCTTGTGGCTGTCCCGGAACACGGATAGTCGCCGGCATGGTTCAAGCAATTGGCTACGTTACAGAGACTTTCGATCCTGCAGCCCCTGGGCGACTGTGCAGGGGTCGCGAGCGTTGGATCGAGTACGAAACGATGGGGGCCGTCGATGAGTGTACCGGTCTTCATCGGGTGGTTCTTTCCGGTGCCACATTCTCAGACGATCGCGCACGAGATGCCAGACGTGGGCTAAATTTTGGACCCCTCGCGATGTGGCCCTTGCTTCAAGTGCTGCTCGGCGAAGGCATCATGATTGCCTACTGTGAAGAGGGTCACCCCCACGAAATCCCTGAATCTGCAGCCAACATAGAGCACCATACTGTGGCCCGCCCGGGCGGTTCTCTGCGTGAATGGCGCGTCCGCTGGCATGTCCACGTGACCGATGAAGCCATCCTGATCGACGCCTTGAATGCCGGGGCCGATGTGTTCTTTACCATTGCTGCCTCCAGCGATGAGCCCGCAAAAAATAGCCATGAAAGTCCGATCATTCCCCCGGTAGCAGATGCCAACATTGGGCAGCAAAGCCACATAGGAGAGCCGCTTGCACAAGCGCTCTTTCTGTTGACTGGATTTCGGTGTGAAGGCCGACCCAACCGCTACTTTCAGCCCTGGGGTGTACCTGCGGTTCTCGAACATGCCAGCGCTGTGGCCTTGGTACACCGGGACAAACATGGTCCCGCTCTTGGCGTCTACCGTACCGTACAGTTTGAGATCGACTCCATGTTCAGTGACGTCCAAGTAGATGGATTGCCCCCCCTGCTCGTCCCCTTTGCCATCCCACCGATGTTGGCCCGATGGGACCGTGCATTGTGGGAGCTCCGCCAATCTTGGGATGCGAGCCTGCGCGGGGACTTTCCGGTTCCAGTGGCCGAAATTGAAGCCCCCAAGCCTGAGCCTGAGCCTGAGCCTGAGCCTGAGCCTGAGCCTGAGCCTGAGCCTGAGCCTGAGGCTCCGATATCAGAAGAAGAGACCGAACAAACGGTGTCTGAAGAATAGAACTCAGGTACCCGTTCCAAACGGTTCGGGTTCAGCGTCAGATGAAGCCAGCGAACTCTGACGACGGGTCAACAACTTCGATAGAAACAAGCGTCGATCAGTGCTGACACGACCATCCACACGTCGAGAATGTACTTCGGTGTACACGCCAATATCGTCAAACCCCATATCCATATACATGTCATACGAAAGGTTTCGGACCGCGCTCACCCGCAACACAACATGGGTGTACTTCTGGTGATCCACCAGTTCCAAACGCTGAGCGACAAGACATTTACCAATGCCTGCATGGCGAGCCGACTCCAGCACACCCAATTCGGCCAGATAGTAGGTGTGGGCGACGGGCAACAATCCGCGTAGATCACGGGCAATGTCGGGTTTTGAAATTGCGGGCACACCGATACCAAAACCCAAGACCTTCGAGCGTCCCTTCACGGCAAACAGACAAATGTTCTCAGGCGTCTGTAAATACCGATGGAGAATCGCCTGGGCTTCCGAAGGGAAATAGCGCTCGTTGTACGGCGGTTCAGAGAAAATATCCTGATACGCGCCAGCGAAGCTCGCACGGTACGGGAGTGCATCGTCCGGACTTTTAATGCGGATGATTCGAATCCCATCTGGGCGCTCGAGGACGATCACGGTTTAATGATGCCGTGCGCGTACAGCGCATGCAACCGAAATGAGTTCATGAGGCCATCCAAGCCACGGCGATCACCATGGTCTGCTCGTCTTCAATATCAACGGCGATCTCTCCACCACCCAACGCTGCGTGGCGTGAGCGTGCAGAACCCCACAAGCGAACATCCACCTGACCCGATTCGATCGATAGTACTTCTACCTCTCGGGGATCGAGGCGCATCCCTGTACCAAGCACCTTTAAAACCGCTTCTTTGATGGCCCAAACTTGGCTCTCACGACGTGCATCTCCTCCACAAAATTTCTGCTCTGAGGGTAGAAACCACGTCTCCGAAAAGGAGGCGGCTCGTGACTCCACCCGCTCCAAATCAATTCCGGCGCGTCCTGTGGGCGTGGCCACAGCGATCGCTTCACCTTCGCGGTGCGAAATACTAATTCTAGGCATGGGGCGACCATCCATGGAAACCACAATGGGCTCTCCAGACTCCAGATTCGTTATCTCGAACTCCGCGGGCGCCAATCCGGTCAACTTGGTGACCGCTTCTTTTGCCGCGACCCGGCCGAGGGTTCTGTCTGCCTGACGCTTCTCGTTTCCGCGGGCCGCAATCTGGGCCCTCTCGCCTTCGGTCAGTAGACTCTCTGCTTTCTCCGCATCCCCACGTGATGCCTTGACCCGCGCAATTACCGCCGTCGACCAACCACCTTCCGGAGGATCGAATGTGTTGTTGGGGGGAAGCGGACCCGCCTCCACCATTTGAAAGCCACGCAAAGACATGATCAGGCCTTGCTCGCCCACCACATCCACATCGTACGCATCGCCATCGCGGCGAACAGTCAGTCGCAGCGCTTCGTCATCTTGTACAGAACCGAGCACAGAAACAGAATCGATGGCCTGTGGGAGTGCCATCACGCCATCGACCATCATTCGGTGCAAGCCCGCCGCCTGAAATGCAGCCTCTAAAACCAATGGAATCGAAAGCATTCCTCCCGCAATCGCTGTGTGCCGAACCGCGCCATCGGCCAACAAGGCATCGCCGGTCACCGCCGAACTCGAGGTCAACACCTGAAAGATCGGACCATGAAAGAACCGTTGATAAATCTCTTCCGCACTCACCGGGTGGTCAGGCATACCCATTGCAGGAAGGGGAGTCTGCTCTGACATCTCCCACCGAATAATGGCGGAGAAGTGATCGGTTTCAATGACACGACCGGTGCGGGTGGTTCGAGAGGAAGACAAGCCTGTTCGCACACCGCCATCAATCGGAGTCGCCCGAACAATGACATCGGTGGGCGCATCACCATGAAGTTTTACCGGAGACAGGTACTCGACATTCTGAGCGCCCGCGTAGCCATGTCCTGGGTCGGCCAAGCATGCTGCAGCGGCCATCAACTCCAAGCCTATTACGCCGGGTAAAACTGGCTTCCCATCAATTGCATGGTCCTTGATCCACGGGTCCGTCGAGAGACTCAAGGAACGGCGGACAACGACGGTGTCACCATCCATCTCAAGCGCATCGAGAAGCGAGTGGGTCGGTGTAATACCGAAATCACCCAATCGACCCGCCACCACAACCTCTCCCCAAATGCCTGCAGCAACCATGTCGACCAGCAAACGAGAGCCACCATGGGCCGGCAACATTTCCACCCCCCGGTCGCTCAACAACTTGTCCATGCCGCCCCGAACCGCCATGCCTACATCTGCCCAAGCAGTCCAGTCCACATGGAGAGAACGAGGGCGGGCGAGACATACCTGGGCCATGGACTCATTGGCCGCCGAGTAGTCCACCTGACCCGGGTTCCCAAATCGACCCGCAACCGAACCCATAGAAACAAACCAAGCGTCCGCCTCAAGGGTGTCTACCAAGGCCAGTCCACCGATTGCTTTTCCATCAAATACCCGGTGAAAGGCGCGCTCATCTTTGTCCGCAATCAGACGACTTTCTTCCACACCCGCACCATGAACCATTCCACCGATAGAGCCCAAGCTCGACCGGACCTCATCCAACGTGTTCTTGACCGCTTCTGGGCTGGAAAGATCGATGGAGAAGAAGGCCACTGTTGCACCCAATTCTCGCATTCTCTCAACATTCTGTCGGGCTTCCTCGGCCCGCTTCAGTGGGGCCACACGATTGCGCACCGCTGCGGGTGTCGCGCGTTCACCGGCAGCCTCAATGGCAGCCTTGGCCTCTGCCTTCGCCTGGGCTTCATCTAACGGTGTCTCACCCGGAGGCGTGCGCGCAAGCAAGGCCAGCGTACAGGGTCCGCGTTCTGCCAACGCAAGGGCCACTTCCGCCGTGATGCCCCGGGTTCCCCCCGTAAGAACGATGACCGTATTTTCGATCGCTCCGTTTTGTTCAGGGAAGGGCACCACTTCGAGCCCCATGCTGTGTCGTCCTGCTCCGTTCCAGAAGATTTCGACCGACCCATCCGGGGCAGCCAATTCTTCCAACACAAGCGACGCTGCGGTCTCTACATCCACATCGGGGTGTACATGAACGACGCGCGCCGCACACTCTTCCCATTCACGGTTGAGTGCCTTGGAGAATCCAGACCGTGCACCAGAGTGGGCGCCCGCCTCAACAGAGGGGGCCGTTCTGTCCGATTGCACGGCACAGATCCAGTCCACTGGACGCGAAGCATCCACGCTTTGAGCGAAGGCAAAGACCTCGTATACATCGGCACCGGCATCGATGACGGCATCGGGAGTACCCGTCAAAGAAGCTCCCTTTTCATGAATACGTTTGCGCAGTGCATCTGCAAACGTCCCTTCACCCAACACCGCGATGGAACGGCCCTTGATGGAACCCATCGACCACGGCGGACAAGACACCACAACCGGACGACGGATACGGAAGCTATCCGGCAAACCATTCCCCACCGACTCTACAGGAGCCGCTTCAAGGGCTTTCTCTTGGACCGCTTCGATCGGTGGAGCTTCCACCGCCGCAGGCCTGTCTTCGGACGGTGTGGCCACCGCACCTTGCGCATCAACAGAGGCACTCAACCAGCCCGCCAAGGCTTCGATGGTTGGATAATCAGCGAGGCGAAAGTTCTCATCGGGGGACAAGCCGTACTGCTCACGCACCTGACCAAAAATCTCCGCTTGCTTCACCGTATCGATGCCCAGATCCGCTTCCAATTCATAATCGATGTCCAGCTCATCCACCGCGTAGCCGGTCTTCTCCGCAATCACGCCCAACAAGTGCTCCAATACACCGCCAGATGACGAGGAACTCGCAGGAGCGGACACTTCCGAAACGGCCTCCGGTGCCTCAGCCACCACAGGATCGGGAGTGGGTGTTTCCGCAGCCTTGGCTGGAGTCGGGGTTCCACCGTGTGCTGCAACCTGATCACTCAACCAGCCCGCCAGGGTCTCAATGGTCGGGTAGTCCGCAAGGCGGAAATTCTCATCGGGCGCCAATCCATATTGCTCGCGCACCTGACCGAAGATCTCCGCTTGCTTCACCGTATCAATGCCCAGGTCAGCTTCCAGTTCGTAATCAACATCCAGTTCGTCGACGGCATATCCAGTCTTGTCTGCAATCACACCCAACAGGTTGTTGAGAACATCCGATGCTGAAGCCACGGCCCCGGCAGGAGCAACGACCGGCTCAGGCTGTGTGGCTGCAGGTGCGGGTTCGGGTGCGGCAGAGGAGTCGAGATCCGCTGGTGCAGAAACGGCGACGGGCGCGGCAGCCGGTGCAGAACCTCCCCCTTGAACACCAATCTGATCGCTCAACCAGCCAGCGAGGGTTTCGATGGTTGGGTAGTCCGCGAGACGGAAGTTCTCATCGGGAGCCAATCCATATTGCTCACGTACCTGGCCAAAAATCTCTGCTTGCTTCACTGTATCGATGCCCAGATCCGCTTCAAGCTCGTAGTCAATTTCAAGCTCGTCAATCCCGTACCCAGTCTTTTCTGCAATCACACTCAATAGGTTGTCGAGCACATCGGAAGCCGAGGCTGTGGGGACGGTTGATTGGGGCTCCACAACGGGTGCTGGGGCAACGGAAGGCGTGGAGGGTGGGGTCGGCGTTGAGGACGGAGCGGGAGCGCCACCCAGTGCGCCAATCTGCTCACTCAGCCAACCTGCAAGGGTTTCGATGGTTGGATAATCA
>Ga0315320_10001644_pt1 | contig 18559 bp, 31 predicted proteins | sample M140m21515metaG_FD_203458 | JGI IMG/M metagenome (GOLD analysis project Ga0315320, IMG submission 203458) | Ammonia-oxidizing marine archaeal communities from Monterey Bay, California, United States - M1 40m 21515 | ecosystem: Environmental > Aquatic > Marine > Coastal | place: USA: California... | reverse complement strand
TATTATTTTGGACACCCAGCAGATATGCAACAAAATAGTAAAGGTGTTTATGTTGAAAGATTAAAAAGAGATGACGGATATGTATTAAACATATTTCCTTTTGAAAAACAAATGATAGACAAGAAAAGATATATTGTTCACTATGGAATAAATTCAGAAGTATTTCTTGATGAATTTGGAAGAGTAACTTTATATAGACCACAACAAGTAACTGTTGAACAGTATATGTCAGCACCACCGTTTGTTGATGAAATTATTGATAATAAGGAAAATCTAACTTTAAATTTAATGCACGATATTAACCGTGAACTTTTTGAAAGATTCTATGAGCTTTATCACTTAATAGAATTATTCGCATTAATGAATATAAAATCTGAATATGAAATATTACATTTTACAGATTCTAAACCTACAAAAAAAGCACGCAAGCAAGCACAAAGTAGATATAAAGTTTATGAATCAGAAATGGTATTTAAAACTTTAAAGATAAATCCTAAGCTTGCAATAAAGACTGAGGGTGGATATAAGAAACTTACCTTTGGTGGACTTAAGGAGCATACGAGAAGAGGTCATACAAAGACTTATACTCCTGAGCAACCAAGATTTGGTAAGGCACATAAAAACAATATCGGAACATTCTTTTACCCTGAAACACTCGTTGGAGAATCAAAACTAGGAATTGTTCACAAGGATTATAAATTTGAGGAAGAGGAATAATGATTTATCAAAAGAGAACTACTTTTAAATTTGATTGCATAGAATGTCATTTAGAATTAGAAGTAACACATTTATTTTGGTCTGCTTTGGAATGTATATTCTGTAAAGCGGAAATAGAACAAGAAGATATTAAGTTAAAGGAGAAAAATGTCTGAACCAACAATTAAGAAAATAAAAATATTGTTTACTGGCGAGATGACTTACCTTTGTAATGATACTCAGCAAGCTCTAGCCTATGCAAAAGAACAATGCGATAGATACCCGCAATTGAATTTAAGAAGAACAGGAATTGTTAATCTTGATTTCAAACCAGTAGCTTTGGAAGAAGAATGAACCACCTAGTAGAAACCCAAAGTTATTATTGCGAAGATTGTTTCGAACTTTTTACAGATGAACCGCACAAATGTATTCACTTAACAGGAAACAAATATGAATAGAAGTTACTGGGTTAGATATAAAGCAAAAGAAATGAAAAAGAATCCGAACCTTGTTCGTGATGAACTTATTAAACAAAGATTAGAAGAAATGGAAGAAGAGGGATTGTAAATGACTACAGCAGAAATAATAGATATCATAAATGAGAAAAGTACATTATCTTGCTTAGTGCATTCAACTGAAGAGGACGACCAGTATTGTCCTTATGACGCAACTGGAATAGATGTACATATAGAGATTAAATCTCGCAGGCAAAAATTTGATGAGTGGTTTATTGAATACGATAAGCTTGCAACGAATATGGAACTTGCTAATGCTGAACAAAAAAAGTTTTGGTATGTTAATGAATACAACGGAAAGATAATAGCTTGGGATATAACAGAACTTTGCAAGACAGATTATGACTTCAATTGGAGTTTTAGAATAATGAATGATAAAACAGATTTCGGAACTTCAGAAAAGATATATAAACGAGTAGGATTCTTAAAAGAAGAATTTGGATTCGAGATTTAGCAGGGACTCTTAGGTCTTTCTTTAAATTCCCCTTTGTTCTAGGGGTCTCTGCTTTTTTCGTGTATAGTTAAACCTATGGCTAGTCTTACAAGTATTCGTTCAGGTTTAGGAACTAGACTTGAAACGATAAGTTCTTTATTAGTATATGATTATGTGCCTGATTCGATTGAACCACCTTGTGCAATCGTAGGTACTTTATCTTCATTGGAATACGATAATACTTTTAGTCGTGGTTCAGATACTTACACAATTCCAATTCAACTTTATGTTTCAAGAGTGGACGCTGAAGATTCACAAGATACTTTAGACGGATATCTTGCTGGTTCAGGTGCAAGCTCAATTAAATTTGCGATTGAGGGCGATACAACACTTGGTGGTGCAGTATCTTCTGCTAGAGTTGTTGAAGCAAGCAATTATGGTGTTTATACTATAAACAGTATTGAATACTTAGGCGTAGAATTTGAGATAGAGGTAATAACTTGAGTTATATATTAAAAGTTGGATTAATGTTTGGCGACAAGCAGTATGAAGAGGGAGACATCATTGATGAGATTCCTGCGAAGTCTGTTAAGTGGCTAAAAAAACAAGGTCTAATTGAAGAAGTAAAAGGATTAGAAGAAGCAGAAGCTCTTCAAAAGAAAAGAGCTAGAAACGCTAAAGGACATTTCATTGCCGACGACCCAGCAACAGAAAAGAATGAAGCTTATGAGGAGCAAGAATGAAAAAAGAAAATATGACTTTTAAGACTTTAGATTTACAAGTATCAGACGACATAGAGGGAAAAGTAGAAGCAGTTTTCTCTGTATTTAATACCGTCGATTCAGATGAAGATGTTGTTCTTCCTAATTCAATAAAATCAGCTTGGGGAGACAAAGGCGTCCCTATGGTTTGGTCTCACGATTGGAAAGATGTAATTGGTAGAGGAGAAATAGTTCAAGACGAAGAAAAAGCTGTATTCAAAGGTCAGTTCATTATGGACACCGAAAGAGGAAGAGACGCTTTCCATACAGTTAAAGCTATGGGAGATTTACAACAATGGAGTTTTGGATATCAAGTTACTGAATCAGAAAATGGAGAATTTCAAAAGGACGGACAATCACAAGAAGTGAGATACATCAAGTCCGCAACAGTTTTCGAAGTTAGTCCCGTATTAGTCGGTGCTAATCAAGAAACGCATACTTTAGCAGTTAAGGAAGATAATTCCTCTGCTGAAGTGCAAAGTGAGCCTAAATCTAATTTAAGGTTTACTGATGAAGCTGATAATGTGCTTAACACAATTAACAGTTTTATCGACAGGGCTAAAGAACTTACTTCTTTACGGCTTGAAAAAAAGAAAAAGTTATCAAAGGGTGCTACTGAATCTTTGGTTAATTTACAAGACAGAATCCAAGAAGTTTATAACGAATTGGATATGATAATCGGATTTGGTTCTGATGAATCAAATGTTGAAATGGAAATTGACGAACTAGACGCAGAAATAGAAGAACCTCAAGAAGCAGATACTTTGATAGCTGACACAACAAGGGTTCTATCGGAAACTTTAGACCCTGATATTATTTAAGGAGATTAAATTGGCTAAATTAGAAGAGCTAAAAAAGGAACTCCATTCACTTAGAGAGAACACTCTTAATGAATTTAAAGATGTTGATACAACTGATTTTGATTCTGATAAAAAAGAAGAGTGGGCTAATCGTAATGAAAAAATGTCAGAACTTGTTAATGAGATAAAAGAAGCTCAGAAAATAGAAAAAGAGAAAAAAGAGCTAGAAGCTGAATTAGAGAAAAGCAACAATGTAGAGCCAATGGCTATACACGCTGAACCTAAGGAAGAAGTAAAGACTCTTGGACAACGATTTCTTGATTCAAATTCTTTTAAAGCATTTAAAGAGAATGGACAAAAAAACATTACTTCTGAGTTGAAGTGGAATCCACAAGTAGAATTAAAAACTACTGTTACCGAATCAACTTGGCCTCCTGCGGTTGTTCGTTCTTCAAGAATTGAAGAATCTGCACAGTTAGACCCGTATGTAATTCCTAATTTGATAGATACAATTACTACTGACCAATATCAGTACAAGTATCTTGAGGAAACAACATACACTAATAACTCTGCACCAACTGCTGAGGGTTCTGCTCTCGGAGAAAATGCTTTGGCATTTACCGAAAGAACAGAAGAAATAAGAAAAATCGGTGCTTTTATTCCAATGACAGAGGAACTTCTTTCAGATGTTTCCGCTTCACAGGGATATATTGACAGTAGATTACGATTTATGATAAGACAGACAATATCTGACCAAATTATCGGTGGTTCAGGCTCAGGCGTGAACTTAACAGGTATCTTGAATAAAACAGGAATCAACGCATTTAACTATTCATCTTTTAGTGGAAGCTTAAAGAGAATTGGACAATTATTTGAAGCGATTACAGAAATTCAAAAAGACGCATTTATGAATCCTGACGCTATCATTATGCACCCGTCTGACTGGTATCAAGTAGTTACTGAAGTAAATGCTGTAACAACAAGTGGAGCTTTGAATCCATTATTTGTTGGAGCAGGAAACTTTAATGACGCTGTGAGACCAAGCATATGGGGTGTTCCAGTTGTAGTTTCAACAGAAACTTCAGCAGGAGATTGTATAGTTGGTACTTTCGGTGGTGGACAAGCTATCCATATAGTCGCAAGACAAGGTATGGAAGTTGCTATGTCTGATTCACACGACGAGAACTTTGTTAAAGATATAGTTGTTATGAAAGCAACTGTAAGAATGGGCTTGCCTATTTATAGAGCAACAGCTTTCGCAAAGATTACAAACTTCTAAGGATAACTTAGAAATTATATGACTTTAATAACTCGCTCAAGCTTTAACGGCACGGGCGAGTTAAAGTCAGGAGAGAAAATTATGATTTTAAAAAAATATGTATGGGTAGATGAAGCAGGTAAAGTTGCTGAAACAACTGATAACCAACTTCCAAAAGCTTGGAGAAAAGGAAAACTAATTGGCGTTAAAGGCCACGAAGTATCTGAAGCTCAAGCTAAGGAATGGGGATTAGGTAAAGCAACAAAAGCTAAAGCACCCGTTGAAGATAAATCTAAGTAGGACAAATTATGGCTATTACTAATGGCTATACTACTTTGTCAGGCATAAAAGCTTATATGGGAATATCAGGCTCGGCTCAAGATGATAACTTGGAAAGAGCTGTTGAAACAGCTTCAAGACAAATAGATAAAATAGCTGGAAGAAAATTTTGGATTGACGGCTCAGTTGTTGTTAGAACCTTTACTCCAGTATCAACTTATTACCTTGATGTGCCTGATATTGCTACGCTAACTGGTTTAATAGTTAAACTAGATACAAATGATGACGGAACTTACGATACAACACTAACACTAAACACAGATTATTATGTAACACCCGCTAATGCAGAAGATGAATCACTTCCTTATGAGTGCATTAAGATTTTAGATACAAGAAGTTCTGAAAGATTCGATACAACAATAGTTAATAATATTCAAGTAACAGCTAAATATGGATTCGCTTCAGTTCCAAAAGATATCGAAACAGCTTGCTTGATACAAGCTTTAAGACTATTCAAAAGAAAAGATACTCCATTTAATACTTATGGAAGCGATTCAACTGGCGTATCAGAACTATTTTCAAAGGTTGACCCTGACGCCTTACAATTGATTAAAGGGTACAAAAAAACGACTTTAACAGGTCAAATTATATAATTTTTTTAAATTAATTTCTAAAAGCCTATAAACATTGACTTATATATTGTGATTTTTACAACAAATACTTGTATATAATCAAAGATTATGTATTATTTAAGTATGAAAGAAACAAACAAAGGAAATAAAATGAACGAAAAAAGATACACATTAGACGAAGTTGCAATCTGCAATCATACACAAGACCATATCTTCGCTTTAAAAGAAGCTAGAAAATTTAAAGGAATGGTTTTTTGTTCTAAAAATTGTAAAGACGGATATAGAAGAGATTACGGAATATAAAATGAAAACAAACAAAGGAAATAAAATGACGGAAATAAAGAAGCCTACAATGAACGAAACATCAAATATATTAGATGTTACAAAAATGCCAAAGAGAAGAGCTATATATAATGAGATAATGGAATTGGAAGCTAGTAAGAGACCATTCATAAGACTCATTGATGAACATAACATAGCTAAGCGATTTACTCCTAATGCGTATGCAAAGGGAACTGAAAATTGGGATATTGCTTCTAATGCGAGAGCTGAAATACGAGCAATCGATAAGCAGATTGAACCATTGCTTAAAAAAATGAGACTCACATTTGAATAATTATCTAACTAAATTCAGAGAACCCACCAATCAAGGTGGGTTTTTTGTTAGTATGACTTTATGACACAAAAAGCTTTTAGAGTTACAGGAACAGAAAAAATTGCTCGTGAATTAAAGAAGATGAAGTTTACTGCTTTACCTTTAAGAAGATTTATGAATGATTATGCACAAGTAGTTGCTGAAGAAGCAAAAAGACAAGCACCAAAAGCAACAGGAGAATTAGAAAATTCTATTGAAGCAGGAAGAGTTAAAGAGAGAGGTAGGCTTCCTAATTCAATTAAAGTTAGTTCGAATGTTCCTTATGATGTTTATGTTCACGGAAGATATAAAAAACTTCCTGCGGGTTATAAGAAACCACCTGCAAAGAGAAGAGCTAATGCAACAGGATTTCCTAGAACAAGACCTCATAGACCACCTTTTCAACCGATTGAAGATTGGGTAAGAACTAAAGGATTAGATTTTGGTAATGGAACTAATAGAACAGCAGGAACAGTTTCGGGTGGAATAGCTAAGAGAGGTACTCCAATCGTTCCTTACTTGTTACTCGCTGAAAAGAATACTAGGAAACAAAGAAAAGTTTTATTAGCAAGAACTATGAAAGAAATTCAATTGGCTTGGAAATTAGGAACTAAGCTGTAAGATAGATATAGATAATTAGAACGAGGAAAAGATAATGGCTTTTATAAGTGGTAAAGACACTATAGTTTATGTAGGTAGTACAGATTTTTCTAGCTACCTAAATTCTGCTGATGTAAATAAAACAGCAGATGTTGCTGAGACAACTACATTCTCAGATGAAGCAAAATCTTATATTGGTGGATTGACAGACGGAACAATCTCACTTGCAGGTTTTTGGGACGCAACAGCAGACGCTACCTTGTCAGGATTAATGGGTTCTGCAACAAGTTCAAATATTGTTCTTGGTTATGACGGCGTTGATACAGCAGATTATTGTAACTTTGCAATTGTTGACGCAACAAATTATGGAATTTCTTCTCCAGTCGGAGATGTAGTAGCAGTTACTGTTGACTTACAAGCAACAGGTGGAGTTTTTAGTAATGGATATATTCTTTCAAATTCTGCTGTAACAGCAACAGGAGTAGTTGGTTCTGCTCTTGATAACAGCGCTTCTTCTGACAAAGGAGCAGGAGCTTTTGTAATTTGTACTTCTGTTAGCGGTACAAGTCCAACAGCAGATATAAAGATTCAACATAGTGCAGATAACTCTACCTATGCTGATTTAATAACATTTACTCAAGTAACTGCAGCAACAAGTGAAATAAAAACAGTTGATTCAGGAACTACAATAAATCGTTATGTTAGAATATATAATACAATTGGCGGTAGTTCTACTCCGACAGCAAATGTCATAGTAGGATTCGCTAGAAATAGTTAAGGAGAAAAGTAATGGCATTCGTTCACGGAAAAGATAGTGTTTTTAAACTTGATAACAACTCAGGGTCTTTAACAGACATCTCTGCGTATGTTAACAATGTTGACTTTCCTGAAAGTGCTGATGTTGCAGAAACAACTATGCTCGGAGCAGAAGCTAAATCCTATATTGCAGGATTAACTGACGCTACAATCTCACTAACTGGAATGTGGGACTCAACCGCCGACGCAATACTCGGTGTTGTTATAGGAAAAGATGATACTCTTTCCTATGAATATAGTCCTGAGGGAACAGCAAGCGGTAAAGTTAAATATACAGGCGAGTGTATTATGACTGCTTACTCAGTTTCTTCTCCAGTAGGAGACGCCGTAGCTTATAGTGCGGATTTTCAATGCTCATCAACAATCACTAGAGGCACGCACTAAATTTAAATATACAAAGGAGACGCAATGGTAGATAAATTTTTATCGGTAGATGACTTAAAGTCATTGCCTGATGTACCCGAAAAGGTTATTGAGATTCCACAATGGAAAACCAGTATCAAAGTTAAAGGTATATCGAAGAAAATGCAGATTGAACTTGGACGACTCATTCAAGGAGACACCACCGACGCTTTCGATTATCAGAAAGAGTTGCTTAAAGCAAGTGTTGTCGAACCTGCATTAGATGATGAAGCAATCGACATACTTTATGAAAAAGACGCAACGATTATAGACATAATATTCGAAGAATTAAACGAACTCAACGGGATTGGAAGTGAGGTAGAATCGGCTTTAGCCGAAGAATTTCAAGACTAATCCTGATATATCATTTCAATTTAGACTAGCTCGAGAACTAGGTATGACAGTTGGAGAACTGCGTACTAAAATGTCATCATTAGAGTTTCATCAATGGGCAACTTTTTATTTATGGGAACAAGAAGAAAAAAATAAACAGTTGGCAATGCAAGAAGCTGAGGCAAAAAAGGCTAGAATGAGAAGATAATGGGTGCAAAAGTATTAATAGATATAGTAATGCGTGGAGCTGGTACAGCTTCTGCGCAAATGAGCAAACTTGGTGGTGTATTTGGAACTTCAGGTAAACAACTTTCAAAATTTGCAAAAATAGGTGTTGGTGCAGTTGCAGTTGCACTCGCAGGAATAACAAAAGGAGTTATAGCTTCTGTTCAAGCTTTTACAAAGTTTGAAGATAAAATGACTCAGTCTCTAGCAATTATGGAGACTACAACCGCTCAACAACAACAAATGGCTAGGGTCGCAAGAGATGTAGCAACTCAAACAGTTATTGGTGCTAGTGAATCTGCTGAAGCATATTTCTTCTTAGCTTCTGCTGGTTTAAATGCAGAACAATCAATGCAAGCACTTCCTCAAGTTGCTCGTTTCGCTCAGGCAGGTATGTTCGATATGGCAACTGCTACTGACTTAGCAACTGACGCACAATCTGCTTTAGGTCTTACAGTTAAAGACGCTCAACAAAACTTAATGAATCTTACTCGAGTTACTGATGTTCTTGTTCGTGCTAACACTTTAGCAAACGCAACTGTTCAGCAATTCTCAGAAGCACTCACTAACAAAGCTGGCGCCGCTTTAAAAATGACAAACAAATCTATTGAAGAGGGAGTTGCAGTTCTCGCCGCTTTCGCAGATAGAGGAGTTAAAGGTGCTGAAGCTGGAGAAAAGATGAATCAGATTCTAAGAGATGTTTCAAGAGCTGTTCATAATAATACTAATGAATGGAAGCAGTCAGGAATTACTGTTACTGACGCTACTGGAAATCTTTTAAATCTTGCTGATGTAGTTAAAAACTTAACTGAGGGAATGGACGGATTATCAGATGTTCAAAAGGCGGCACTTTTAGACCAATTAGGATTAAACAGAGGTGTTGCTGACGCAGTAAAGATTCTTGCTGGTTCTGAGGACGCTATTAGAAATTATCAAAACGAATTAGAAAATGCAATGGGTTACACGGAAAGAGTAGCTAAAAAACAATTAGAAAGTTTTACCTCGCAAATGAAAATACTAACTAACCAATCAGAGAACTTAAAGATAACTATTGGAGAAGCTGTTGTTCCGTCTCTTGTTAAAATGGTTAAAGGTTTACAAACAACAGTTGAAAGATTACAAAACTTTAGAAATAGATTAAATTCTAGTGAAACATCAATGAAAAGATTTAAACTTGCTCTTAAAGCAATTATGGCAGTTTTGGCGCTTATGTTCCCACAACTTGCTCTTGTTGCTTTTGGTATTAAAAAAATAACTGATTGGGTAAATAAAGGTAATAAAGCTTACGAAGAAGCTTCTAAGAAAGCCGACCAATATACAGAAGCTCATAGGAGACAACAATATTATTTAGGTTTCACGGCAGAAAAAACTGAAGAAGTTATTGAGAAAAGTAAAACTTTAGATGATATTTTAGACGGAACAAACTTTACAGTTGATGAACTTACTAAACAATTAGAACTTAACGGAATAGCTTTAGATGAAAATGCACAAGAAGCACTTAAGACTGCTGAAGCTTATGAGGACGGTTTACTAGGTGGAATGGAATCTGTTTTAAATGCAATGGAAGCTTTAGAAGATAGGCAAGAGAGAATCCATAAGGCAGAAACTAGAAGAAATAAAGCTTTAGAAAAGCAAACCAAAGCTGAGGAAGAAGTTAAAACTGCTACTGATAAGCTTGAAAAAGCTAAAGAAAAACTCAATGAAGTTCAAGGTCTTGGTGCAAAAATTACTGATGAAGAAGCTCTTGCTATTGCAAGACAGAAACAAGTAGTTGAAGAACTAACAGCAACAGAAGATAAATCAGAAATACAAAAATTAGAATTAGCTGTTGCAATAAATCAATTAAATAAATTAGAAGAAGAGTCTATTGCTTTATCTCGTGAAGAAGAGGACGCAATAAGACAACTTGAACAAGCTGAAAAAGATTTAGTAAAAGCTGAAGAGAGAAAAGCTGAAGCTATTAAAAAAGTTCAGGAAGAACAAAAGAAACTTAATAAACTTACTGAAGCTTCTCTCAAAAATACTTTAGAGTATGCAATACTTCAAGAAAATCTTAACAAGGCTCTTGAGGGATTTGGAAAAGGAACTAAAGGTTACAATGACGCTTTAGCTAAAATGTCTGCACTTACTGGAGTTAAAATTGATGAAATGATTGCAATGTATGACAGATTGTTTGCAAGTATGAGTAGAACAGGAGTATCTGCTCCGTCTGTTACTCCAACATCAGGAGATTCTAGTTTTGGAGACGGTGTAAATCCAGCAGGCGCTCCTGCAGGAAATGTTATAAACAACTTAGGACAACAGTTTATGAAAGATATTGGAAGAAGTTCTATTATGAGTGGACACAATGGAATAGTTGGCAGTAAAGATTTAGGCGGTGGACAAACATTAATTACTGTTAACACAGGTAATTTATTAGGAAGTACACAAGATGTTCAAAATGCTGTTGCTTCTGCATTAAAAGAAGCTCAAAGGCGTGGAATAGAAGTAGCTTTATAATGACAGTTGCTTTTGACGACAATGTAACTCTTAAAATTGAAGTAGGTTTTGATTCAGAACCTTTTGATAGTTCGATTTCATTTACTGATATATCTGACTATGTAAGAGCAATAAATATTCGTAGAGGAAGAGTTAATGAATTAGGTCAGTTTCCAGCAGGAACTTGTTCATTAGCACTTTCAAATACAGACAACAGGTTTAATCCTAACCAAACAACTTTTTATTATGATTCATCTAATGGTAGAACTAAAATACAACCTTTAAAAGTTGTAAGAGTTTCTGCGGTTTATGATTCAACAACTTATGTATTATTTTATGGATTTTTAGATACTATTCCAGTTACTTATGTAGCTGAGGGAATTGACTCAATAGTTACCTTTACTGCTGTTGACGCATTTAAAATATTTAAAGGTCAAACAATTCAGTCAGTTGGTTGGAGAATTGGAACAAGTGGTTTCTCAGAACTAGGAACTTCAACAAGATTAGGTTATGATGACTCGCAGGAATTATCTTCTGCAAGAATAACTAGATTATTAAACTCAATTGGCTTTCCTAGTGCTTTAAGAACAATTAATACTGGAACAAACCAAGTAATAACACAAGCAGTTACAACAAATTTACTTACTGCTAATTTATTGGGTGCAATGCAAGAATGTGAGACTGCTGAGAATGCACAATACTTTATTGCTAAAGACGGTAAAGCAACTTTCAGAAATCGTGCTTATAAACTAACTAATGCTTCAGCAACAGATGTTCAAGCAACCTTTTCTAATGACGGAAGCAATTTACCTTATAGAGATGTTATTACAAACTTTGATACTAATGAAGTTATTAATGTTTATGAGTGGACTAGAACTGGTGGAGCAACTCAATATATTGCTGACGCTGATTCCGTTTCAAGATATACAGCTAAAGGTTCTCAAAAAAGCACTATAAATATATCTAATGCTAATGTTTTATCCTTAATTGAGCAGAAATTATCTGAAACTGCTACTCCTATTGTTCGTATTGAAAGTTTAAAAGTTAATCCTAGAGATAATGTTTCTATATGGGCGCAAGCTTTAGGAAGAGAATTTGGCGATAGAATTAAAGTTAAGATAGTAAATCCTAACGGTACTAGCGTTGAAGATGAACTTTGGATAGAATCAATAGAGCATAACATAAACTCAAGCTCGCAAACTTGGGATTGGAATGTTACACTTAGTCCAGCAGGTTCTTCAGCTTTTGTTTTAGGACAGGCACAACTAGGTGTTGGAACAAGATTTGCATATACATAAGGAGAAAAAGTAAATGGGTGCAGGATTTAAAGTATGGACAACAGGAGACTTAGTAACAGCTTCTGACTTCAATAATTATATTCAAGAACAAATAATAATGGTTTTCGCTGATTCGTCAGCTAGAGGTTCTGCTGTTTCTTCTCCTGAAGAGGGAATGTTTGCTTATCTAAAAGATACAAATACATTAACTTATTATGACGGTAGTTCTTGGGCTTCTTACATTGGAGACGGAGATATTACAGGTGTAACTATAACAACAAGTGCTACTTCGGGTTTATCGGGTGGAACAGCTTCAACTTCAGGTGCTTTTGCTTCAACTTTATTAGTAGCACCTACATTAGCGACTTCAGCAACAGTGGCTAGTGCAGATGTTATTCTGATTGCAGACGCAGATGACAGTAATAATTTAAAGAAAACAACAGCAGGAGATATCGCAGGATTAGCTGGTGGTGTTTCATTAGGTTTAGTAATAGCGCTAAGTTAGGAAAGGATAAAATATGGCAGATACATTACATTCAGTACAAGGTGTTCTAGGAACAGGTAGCACAGCTATTTTAGACGCAGTAGCTTCAAGCACAACTGAAACTGTTATTGGATTAACTTTATCTAATATAAGTGGCTCTAGTGCAGATGTTACAGTTGATTTAAGTATTACCAAATCAGGTGGCTCATTAAGAAAAATCTTAAATGATGTTTCACTTCCATTTGGAACTACTATCACAATGTCAACGAAACTTGTATTAGAAACAGGCGACACTATGCAAGGACTTGCAAGTGCAGCTTCAAGTGTGGATTTTAATTTAGCTTATTTGAAACAAACCTAAAGGGGTAATTTATGTCCTATATAGGTACACAACCAAATAATGTAAAAGAGAATATTGGTTTATATAATCCAAATGATATTACTGCTTTAACCAAAGATGGTCATTGGGGTGGCTCATTAGAGCTTATTGCTGAACAAACATTTTCAACTTCTGTTGCTAATATAGATTTTACTTCTATTCAAGAAGATAAATATGATGTACATTTTATGAGTGCGCAGGTTAAATTTGGAAGTGGTAATGCAGATTTATTAGGTTTAAGATTTTATGAAAGTGGTGTATTGGAAACAGCAGGCGTTTATCAAATTGCTACACAAACAGGAACTTCGGGGGGTAGTTTTGGTGAGGCTAAGCAAACTGCATATAGTTGGATATTTGTAGGCGAAAGTACTGTAGATTATCAAAATGTATATATATATTTTTACAACTTAGGTAATTCTAGCAAATATAGTTTTTGTACTTTTCACGCTCAGGTTTTGGATAGCGATAGTTTTTTTAGATTTGGTGGTGCAGTTTTACCACAAGCAAGTACAGTTGATGGAATTAGATTATTTGGTGGTATTTCTGGGGAAAACATTGGCTCAGCGTTTGATATAAAACTTTATGGAATGAAACAGATATGAGTAACCTAAGATTAATTAATGAAAGTAGTGGTAGTTCTTTATCAAGTTATTCAGTACAAGATGTATTTTCAAGTGATTATGATATTTATCAAATAGAAATAACAGAGTTTCAACAAACTGCAACTTTTTCAGGTGGTATGAGATTTATTAATTCAAGTGGAAGCGTTATAAGTTCTTCTGATTATGCTTGGGCAAGACTTAGTTTAAGAAGTTATGGCAGTTTTATTGATGATAAAAGTACATCAGATTCAGATATTCAATATATAGTCGGCTCAGCAACTACAAGCCCATTATCTTCAACAGGTGCAAGTATATGGGTTTTTAATCCAACTAATTCTAGTTCTTATACTTTTATGATGTTTCAAAATGTTAATTGGTTAGTAGGAAGCGGAATTGCAGGAAGTAAAGCTATTGGTGTATTAAAAACAACTGCAAGTATCACAGGTTTTAATATTTATTCCACAGGAACTATGGGCAGTATTAAAACAAAACATTATGGATTGAGAGTTGATAGCTAATGGCAGGAAGTTTAGTACAAGTAGCAACAAATACAGTAACAAGTGCAGTAGCTAGTGTTACCTTAACAGGCATAGATAGTGATGATGTTTATATGGTGCAAACAGTTGGTGTAAAAAGCAGTAATGACAATGTAGAACTTAGGATAAGAGTTGGTACAAGTGGCACTTTAGATAGTGATAGTGAATATGATTATGCCAATAAAAAATTAAGAGCAGATACAACTTTTCAAAATTTTGGTTATACAAATCAAGATAATTGGTTTGGTATGCAAGTTGGTACAAGCACACAAGAACAATTTAACAGTATTCATTATTTATATAATTTTAATAATTCTAGTGAATATAGTTTTATTACAAATGAAATAGTTGGAATTGATACAAGTGCAACTTGTTCAGGTCAACAAGGTGGTGCAGTTCATACAGTAACAGAAGCAAATGACTCTATTGGTTTTCTATGTTCAGCAGGAAACATAACAAGTGGAACATTTACATTGTATAAGGTAGTGTAATTATGAGTGAATATGGATATATACCTGAAAGTCCTGCTCAAAGTTTTGGAAATAATAAAGGTATCTTCTCGCCGAATGATATTTATGATTTAACAAGAGCAGATAAATATACACAGTATGGACAATTAGATTTAATTGAAAGTGTAACTGCTGATGACAGCGTTGCCTATTATGATTTTGACAACTTAGGGGATTACGATATTCATTTTATAACTGCTAATAATATTCAAGGTGCTTCAACAACTGCACAGAATTTAGATATAAGAGTAAAAGTTAGTGGTACTGCAATCACAAGTGGCTATCATTTTGGTAACCAATTAGGAAGTAGTAATGGAACATTTAGCGAAAGTTATTCAAACAGTTATAGTCAATTTTATTTTCTACCAAATGTAGATAATGAAACTAATGCAACTGCTAATGGATATTCTTATATTTATAATGCATTAGATAGCAAGAAATATACTTTTCAAACTTTTCAAGTTGTTGCAAGTCAATCAACTCATACACCTAGATTTAGTTATGGAATGGGAGTTTATCCAACTGCAAATCAATGTAGTGGATTAAGAGTATTTATGGCGACAACAGGTAATATTGATGAGGGAAATATTACACTTTATGGAATAAAGGCGTATTCATAATGGCTAGTAATTTACATTTTATAAAACAAGTTGAGGGAACTACTGTTGCCGATTTTAATATGACTGATATATTTACTAGCGAATTTGAAACTTATCAAATAATGATTGCAAAATGGGATACAGCAAATGATGATTACACTTATGGAAGAATTATAAATGCAAGTGGTGTTGATACAGGAAGTAATTATGCTTATGCAGTTCAGATATTGTATTCAGACCAAGCATTCTACAATGACGGTAAATCTAATTCATCTACAACAATGAGTTATTTGAATTATTGTTATCCTGCGGGTAATGAAAATAATGGTGGTTTAGTGCTTACTGTTTACAATCCAAATAGCAGTTCAAGTTATACTTACTTTACTTTTCAATCAGTAACTTTTGGAAATATAGCAAATCGTTTGTATGGTATGAAAGGTATTTATGTACATAAAGTAGCTGAAACAGTTACAGGATTACAACTTGGTAGAACAGGAAATTTTGACCATATTGTTGCTGATATATATGGGGTTAAATAATGGCAGGTAGCTTAATAAAAATAGATGAGGAAATAGTTACATCAGCAGTAGCAAGTGTAACTCTAACAGGGATTGATAGCACTTATGATGTGTATATGTTACAAGTTGCTAATGCTTTACCAAGTGTCAATGCAGGATTATTTATAAGAGCAACTGAAAGTGGAACTGCTAACTCAACTGCAAATTATGACTATGCTTTTAAAACTATAAGAAGTGATACAACATTTGGTAATGTTTCAAACACTAATCAAAATCAATGGTGGTTGTCTTTTGCTCTTGTTGGAACAAGTCAAGGGGAAAATGGTAATGTATTTATTTTTAATGCAAATAATTCCTCAGAATATACTTTTTTTACAACAGAGCCAAGTTCTTTTACTTCTTCTTCTGCTTTATTTGGTGGGCAGGGTGGTGCAGTTTATACACAAACAAGTACAGTTGACGGAGTATATTTAGCATTTAACAATTCAGCAAATATAACTTCAGCAAAATTCACATTATATGGTTTAAAGAAGTAAGTATAAGAAATAATGTCACACAATAACAAAAAAAACAGAATAAAGAGGAGAATTTAAACTTTACGGACTAAGAAAATAAATGCTAAGATAAAGAAAGGAGAAATATTATGGCTATAAAAACTATTGCACAATTTAGAACAGAGGCTACTTCTGAAATAGAAAGTGAAAAGCCTTTGTATGCTCAAGTTAATAATGAACGAAGAGAGTTTACTAAGGCAGAATACGACCAAGCTATTGAAGATAGAGCACAATTTAAATTAGACCAACAAGATAATGGATATGCTAGAGATAGACAAGAAAGCTATCCTGCTTTAGGCGAACAACTAGATTTGTTATATCACGATATGACAGCAGGTAAAGGCGACAAAACAGGCGAGTGGTACAAAGCTGTTAAAAAAGTTAAAGACGATAATCCGAAACCAAGCTAATGAAACTTGATGTAGTAAGAACTCAGTTCGGTAAAGACGCTACAAATGGAATGCTTTTTATTGACGGTGTATTTGAAGCGTTTACTCTTGAAGATGAAGTTAGAGATGTAAAAGTTCACTCAGAAACTGCAATTCCTTTAGGCGAATATGAAATAAAATTAAGAACTGAGGGTGGATTTCATAGTAAATATACTGCTAGATATGGTGCAATGCACAAAGGTATGTTATGGCTTCAAGATGTTCCTAACTTTAAGTGGATTTTAATTCATACGGGGAATCAAGATTCCCATACTGCTGGTTGTCTGCTAATTGGAGAGACTCAACAAGACTTAGACAAAGGAAAAGACGGATTTATAGGTGGTTCAGGAGACGCTTATAAGAAAATGTATCCTAAAGTTGCAGACGCTTTACTCGCTGGAGAAAAAGTAACTATTAAATATTCAAATATAAATCTTGGTGGAGCTGAATTATCTAACAAAAGTTCTTCTGAAATGATAGGTTCTAAGGAAGTTTATGAAAAGATTTCTGAGATTAGCGGGAATCTGAAAACACTAAATGCTAAACTAGAGGGAAAGAACATACTCTAGCTGGGGGTCTCCCATAAAATTATCTTGTCCAAAATGCAATCAAAATTTTTTATATATTCCTAATTCTCAAAGATTTATTTGTGGTAATAAGACCTGCAAAGATTATAATCGCAGGCAATTTGGTGGTAAGATGACGGAAGAAGAATAGGAGAAACAATGGCAAAAAGTAATTGGAAAGCTTATTGGAAATTTATGTTTTCAAAAGCAATGAGAACAGGGTTGCAGTCAGCTATATCTTTATATTTAGCAAACTCAACAGGCATTATCGACGCAGATTTAATGCAACTCTTAGGTGTTTCATTTATGAGTTCATTCATAACTGTTATGCAACACGCTTTGGAACAATATAAACCAAAAGCAACTTTCGAAGATTAAATGAAAGCAACAGTAAATCTTAATCAAGTACTGCAAGGTGGTCTTGCTGGTTTAGTTGCGTGGTTATTTAAGACCGTAAATGATTTACAACAAGAAGTAGCAACACTAAATGCACAAGTAACAAACGCTAATGAAAGATTAGCTGAGGTATTAACTGTAATAAGTGGAATATCGGGAGAAATAACAGAGATTATATGGAAGATAGGTGGCTAATGGACGGTTGTTGTAAGAACTGTAACTGCGGTGGCTAGTTTGTGCTTAATAAATTTAATAAAGCTTTTCGTTTATTAGTAGTTCTATTACTAATCTCTCCAGTACCAATAGCTTACGCTGATGAGACGACGGTTACGGAAGATTTTGATAACCAACAGGTTAACGAAGATATTACTTTCGTTTATGGTGGTAGCGATACTGCTGTTACTGCCCAAACTGATTGCGACGCTAGTATGGTTGCTGGGGGAATCCACATTGAAGATATGGATTGTCACGGGTCAGAATACTTTGGTTCAGACAGATATCAACTTGGACTCCGTAGCTCAACAGATTCTCTTACAATTGCGTTCCCTAATTCAAACAGTAAACCAATTACTCAGGTCGGTTTTCTCACTTTAGCGGTTGATGACGCTAATACAGGAACTATTTATTATGATGATTCAACTTCTGCAACCTTTAATATCGTTGCAAATAGTCAAGGTAACTCACAAGTAACTTTAACTGCGCCTACTGGAACTACAATTAATGAGATTGTAATTGCAGGAGCTTCAGATAATTTACAAGATTGGTGGTTATTTGATAATGTTTATTATAAATTTACTGCTCCAACTACTACTACAACAACTACAACAACTCCTACTACAACAACAACAA
>Ga0315320_10001642_pt1 | contig 18569 bp, 14 predicted proteins | sample M140m21515metaG_FD_203458 | JGI IMG/M metagenome (GOLD analysis project Ga0315320, IMG submission 203458) | Ammonia-oxidizing marine archaeal communities from Monterey Bay, California, United States - M1 40m 21515 | ecosystem: Environmental > Aquatic > Marine > Coastal | place: USA: California... | reverse complement strand
TCTTGAAATGCTTGAGAGCATTCGAGAAGTCGTGCGGCTCGCTGAAGTGGTGTCTGTGCGTCAGGATTTGGCGCTTGGCTTGGGACACGCTGTGTTGCAAGCCAAAGAGGCTGTGGGGCGACAAGATTTTGCCGTTTTACTCGGTGATGACATTATCGACGCCACCACACCCGCCATCGGTCAGCTGATCAACGCACACCAGGCCGGAACTGCGGTGGTTGCACTCATGGAGGTTCCACCGGAAGACACTGGCCGCTACGGCGTATGTGACGGCCCCATGCTGAGTCCTACCCGGATGCGGGTTGATGCCATGGTGGAAAAGCCTCCGCCCGAAGAGGCGCCCAGTAACTTTGCGATAGTCGGCCGATACGTACTCCCCGCAGACATCTGGGACATGCTGGAAGAAACCCAACCCGGTCGTGGTGACGAAATCCAACTGACCGATGCGATTGCCAAATTGGCCAGCCAGGGGCGAGTGTATGGTCAGGTTTTTGAAGGGGAACGCTTTGACACCGGTAATGTGCTTGGCCTTCTTCGAGCTTCTTTATATTTTGCACTGAAGCGGCCCGACTTGCGGCCCTCGGTCAAAGCCATCCTCGCTGAGATGAACGAGCGTTGAGCTTTGTAGAAGTTGCGGTTGCCCGGCCCGTACAGGGTCTGTTCACCTACCGAGTTCCCGATGGGATGGTACTCGAGATGGGACACGTGATTCAGGTTCCATTTGGACGGCAAAAGGTCACTGGCTATGTCATTGCGCTGCAACAACAGACCGATTTGAAAACAGTCAAGAATGTCACACGACTCATGGATCCGGTCCCGGCCTTCAATGAGACTCAACTCCGTTTCTTCGTTTGGATGTCCAAGTACTACCTGTCTGGGCTCGGAGAAGTCATCTCTACGGCTCTCCCAAGCCGATATAAGGCCAAAATTCGGCGGGTATATGTACCCACAGATGAGGGCATTGAAGCGTTGGCGTCCGAGGACCTCCAAGCCGCCGATCCCGGCACCATTGTCCTCCGAGAAGTCATTGCTCGGTCCGGTCGGACCCGGGGGGGGCTGCAACGCATCCTTCACCAAGAAGTGGATGAGGACGGTGTGCGGCGCGCGCTCGACCAATTGGTCCGCAAAGAGTGGATTGCCTTAGAAGAGCGGGAGTCTGGGCAACGTGCCGGTCGAATCACGACCGTGAAACTAACGGTCTCACCCCAGTCAATCCCCATGGAAGGCGGCATCCGAATGCGCGGGGTGTTGGCCCGACTCGCCGAAGGGGGCGGTTCGCTGGATATGGCCACCCTGATTCAGCTCGAAGGCGCCTCGGCCAGAGACGCCGCGCGACGCCTTCAAGAACGTGGGCTCGTTGAGATTGGCGACCGGGAAGACCGCAGCGCGGCCATCGATGCCGTTCTCACCGACAATACCGCACCCCCCGCGCTGAATCCCGACCAAGAAAAAGCCGTGAACGCCATCCTCGATGGTAGCAACGATGTATTTCTGCTCCACGGCGTGACCGGCTCTGGAAAGACGGAAGTGTATTTACGGGTGACCAACGCCGTACTGAAAAAGAACCGACAAGCGTTGATCATGGTTCCTGAAATTGGCCTCACCCCTCAGTTGGTGGGACGTTTTCGGTCTCGGTTTGGCGAGCGCATTGCCGTCCTCCATTCCGGTTTGACCCCGGCTGATCGACTTCGTGAATGGCGACGCATTCGAGCCGGTGAGGCTGATGTGGCCGTGGGGGCCCGTTCGGCCCTGTTCGCCCCGTTTAAGGACCTGGGACTGATTGTCGTAGACGAAGAGCACGACGACTCCTACAAGCAAGATGATGGCGTCCGTTACCATGCCAGAGATCTGGCCGTGGTGCGGGCGAGCTTGGCCAAGTGTCCCGTCGTACTGGGCTCGGCCACTCCGAGTATTGAAACCTGGCAAAATGCACAGGAAGACCGATACCGGCGGCTCGCTCTCCCCTCTCGCGCGACACCCAGGCCACTCCCATCCATCGACCTCATCGACATGCGTGGCCGAAAACCAGGAAGCCCACTCTCCGATGAACTGGTCACCGCACTAAAAGAGACCACAAATAGTGGCGGGCAAGCCATCGTTCTGTACAACCGACGTGGATATGCACCCGTGGTGGAATGCAGCGGGTGTGGTGCAACGTATAGCTGCCCATCGTGCGGCGTGGGCAGCCTGGTCTACCACCAACGACAAGGCCGCCTGCGGTGTCATTATTGCGGGTTTCGGCGAGAGTACGAGCGGGATTGCCCAGCCTGCAAAACAACCCTCAACGTGGTTGGATATGGCACAGAGCGCGTTGAAGAGGCCCTCGCGGACGTACTCCCAGGTGTACAGATCACCCGAATGGATGCGGACACCACGAAGGCCCGTGGGGCACATCAACGAATCCTCGATGACTTTCGAGCGGGCAAGAGCCAAGTCCTTGTGGGGACACAGCTCGTAGCCAAGGGGCATGATTTTCCGGGTGTCACACTGTCCGCGGTTGTCGGGGTCGATCACGTGCTGTTGATGCCAGACTTCAGAAGTGCTGAGCGAACATTCGGACTGGTGACCCAACTGGCTGGCCGAGCGGGTCGAGGAGACCGACCGGGGCGGGTCATTTTACAGACGCGACACCCCGACCACTTTGTCTTCTCACATGTGGCCCCCGACACACCACTCGATGCATTCTATGAAGCGGAAGCCCACGAACGACAAATTCTTGGCCATCCACCATTCTCACGGGTTGTGATGATTCGGTTGGAAGCGAGCCGACTAGAGGATGCCCAGGCTGTCGGACGGTCCCTCGCCACCCGTCTGAGCGAAACTGCCGATGGCTCCGCAATACAAGTGTTCGGCCCAACCTTGGCGCCGCTGTCTCGCCTCGTCGGACGATGGCGGTTTCAAGTCGTACTCCGCGGACGCAATGTCCCGCAGTTCCGGGCGTGGATTTCCAAAGTCACGCCAATCTTGAACGAGCGGCCACCACGGGGAGTACGGATCGCCATCGATGTGGATCCGCGCAGCCTGCTGTAGTCAGCCAGGTGGCATGGCGTCCGCGGCCCACTGACCTGGCTCCTGCTCTTCAGCCAACACGTCATGCACCCTACGAAGCCCCTGAATCACTTTGCGGCCAAGCGCACTGGGCTCTCCCATTTTTTCGACGATACTGAGCCCACCAGCGTTCCCGGCAAGAACCTGATCCCGTCTATCGGCAAACTTGCGTGTCGTTGAGATGGGGTGCCCCATGGCCGCCAACCGGTGATGGAGCGCCGCCACGGGAATAAACGCATGGATGGCCAAAAGTACGCCCATAACAGGCCGCAAATCCGGGCGAACGGGAGAATCTGACCAGGCCGTGTACGCATTGTGTAGAACCGGATCAACCCAACTCAAACGATTGAGTTTCCCATGCTGCACTTCATGCACGAGTGCCTCTGCCATGGTCAAGGGATCCGGATGCAGGGTCATATACACAATGCCGGGTGCTTCCCGGTACGACGCCGACAAATGCATCTCTGGCTCGTAGCCAACCGGCAATATTCGCTGATTGGTTACCGACAACTCTGCATACCAATTCGGAAGCGCAGTCTCGATGAGGCCCAGCGCCTCAGCCAACATCGCGCACCACTCTTCCGAAGTTTTATCCCCCAGGCTGATGGCATTCCCTTCCTTGTCCGGGTGAGCCTCATCCATGGCGAGCGGATTCGAGTCCGACATGGATAGATGCAGGTCGAGCGTCTCGTCTCCGAGCGAAAAATAATCCTTCCGCTTCTCAATCCCTGAATGCTCTATTTGATCCCATTCATTTAGATTAAGGCGCTCTCCTGTTGTGAACTCGACCGCCAGCCCGGATGGATCTACGAGCATTGCCTTGGCCGGCTCAGTGAACACCAGGCTCCCTTTCCCTTTGATGGGAACACGCGCAATGGGGTGCTCCCACACAATCGCCTCACCCAGCTGCCGTCCCAGAGTACTGAGCCCAGCAAACAGCGCTGGCACAAGGCTGCCCACAATCTGGTCGACCGGGCGAAGTCCTGCAGCCATCACCAACAAAGGTGCCTGTACATCCGGTAACCCCACAATATCGAGCATGGCCTTCGGCTGCTCACGCGCCAGACGCTCCACTACAGATTGAAGGTGTTGCACACTATGTGATGCACGCGCCCCGAGCCCCGTTGTACGCAGCGACAAGAGTTCGCGAAGCGCGATCAAGCGGACCTTTCGGTCCAGCTTGCGAGACAACGAGTCCGCTGGACCAGGGAGACTCAAAAAGGCGCTTGGGAGATCCATCATGGTCAGCAAGGGTACACTTCCATTTCAATTATGGCGACCCAAGATTCCACGAAACCGTCTCTATCCAATGCTGAGGATAGCCACGCCACCAAAGGCCTCCTGCGACTGACAATGGCGTGCAACGAACGGTGCCCGTTCTGCAACGTCCCTCAAGAGGACTATCGGCCGGCCACACCCGATGAGAGCATCACCGATACAGAACTTCAGCATTTCATCGATCGGGGCGACAAGACACTTACCATCTCAGGTGGTGAGCCGACATTGCTGCGCAAACGACTCATCCAGCTCGTGGAGCGAGCCAATGCAGGAGGAATTTCCTTCATAGAGGTACAGACCAACGCGGTCCTTATCGATCCCGCGTACGCAAAAGAACTTGCGGACGCGGGCGTGACCAGCGCATTCGTCTCACTCTTGTCCCATGTGCCAGAACACCACGACACGCTCGCGGGTCTCGAGGGCGCATTCCCTCGATGTTTGGCCGGAATCGACGCACTGCTCGATGCCGGGATTCGGGTCACGCTCAATCCGGTGACCGCACGATTGACACAACAATTGGTGGGCGACTTTGTCCGATTTGTGGGCACGCGTCTCCCCCGGGTTCGTTCGATCTCCATGTCAGCCGTGCAGCCCCACGGGAGAGCCCGGGACAATCTCCACCTTCTCCCAGACTACGATGTTCTGTCGGTCCACATACGGGATGCGCGCACTGTGGCCAATGAGATGGGAATCGAGCTCCTCAACCCATACTGCGGTCTCCCGCTTTGCATTGGCTGGGAGGATGGGCTTTCTGTCAGCGTTGAAGCCATCGAGGCCACGATTCAAAACACGGCCCAGGGACTCGACAATCATGGCAATAAAAGCCACGGGCCGGCGTGCATGGATTGTGTGTTGCGGAGTCGCTGTGGCGGTGCGTGGCATGCAGTATGGGAGCGACGCCAAGGGCGAGGCATCAAACCGCCAGCTACTGTATCGATGCCGTGGCATGAGCCAACCACATCGTTGGAGCTGGTTGCCCAGGCCATCGAAGGGCATGAACCCATCGACTGGAAAGCCGTCGCCGACTCCCACGCTCCAACCAAATGGCTGTGGACGGACCACGTGCATCCAACCCACGCAATTCGGGCAGCGGGGATTGGACAAGTCGCCCTTCGGATCCCCCTGCACACACCCGACACTGCTCGACCGCTACTTGCACTGGCCCGAAAACTGAGCCGGTCGAATGCGTTGGTGAGCCCCCAAAGAATCATTCACATCCATCTTGAGTGGCCCATTCCCGAGAACCTATCTGCACAAGTGATTGAAGATGGGATTCGAATCGCTTCAGCCATGGGCGCACGCTCACTGACACTGACGGGCCCGGAGGCTGCGCGCTTTGAGGCGCGACTTCACGCAAAGCCTCGTGACCTTTTATGTCAGGTCTTCCCCTCCTGAAGGACTGGACCAGTCACCCCAGTGCGGGCCGATGCCCACATGGGTGTCACCCGTAATCCCGATATGTTCCGCCAATGCCCGGCGCCCAGCCTCTCGATCGTAATGGTACAATCGCTCCAACGCTGAATACCGCTGCTCGCTCCCAACTGGGCACGCCATTCGGGCATCACACCGCTGGGCGCAAGGGCTGTCGCCTTGATGAAAGCTCGCACAAATCCCCACGTCCCACATCCCACCGACAAATGCGCCGCCTGGACAGGCCGAAGCACACGGACCGGCACAGCCGGAGCATACGTCGGTAATGATGGGGCTAACTGGGATGATATCCGGTACAAAGCAAGCCGCCCGAAGCCCCATCCACGGACCGAATGTGGGATGAATCACCAACCCCAAGCGACTCGCTGAGCCCAGCCCGGCGTGGATAGCAAGGGTGCGGAAATCAATGTGCACATCGGCTTCAGCCGACGCCGTACACCATCGATGAGGGTGACCGTCTAGTGAACGGCTGGCCGAGTGAAGTCCGCGTGCAACAAATGCATCCAATGGATGCTCTTCTTCCGTGAGATGGCCAGAATCCTTTGCAAGATCGGATAAAAATGCCGTCCACAGGGATGGCCCAGCACTGGCAAACACCACAATTGACCGAGAGCCGGGTGACAAAACTTGGCTGCGTAAGGACGGACGAGCGTGTTGGTCATATGCATGGACCGAGACAACGCCATAATGGTTGAGTCCGAACGGCTTCAACGCCATCACCAACTGGTCAAATACATCGTTCACGTCCCTTGAGTATCCCAGTCTGACCCACACCACTACGATTCAGAATCCCCCATGCCCAACTCTTCCCAAGCCCCCGAAACACTGATCGTCGTGTCGGGCCAAGCCCGTGAACCAGGCCATTTGGATTCACCATGGATTGCGGAAGACCATCCGAGCTTAGCGGCAATCGAGATGGCGACATCCGGCATCGGGACAGAACAGCAAATTGTATTTGGAGGTGGAGAGCCCACGCTGCGGACCGACTTCTTGAACCTCATGGAATCCATGCCGAATGGTTCCATCTTGGCCACAGATGGACTTGCCTTGCATCAGGAACCCCTAATCAAACGACTGACAGCCAACGGCTTTTCTCACGCACGGATCCCCTTTCACTCTGCGCGCGCTGACGCACACAACTGGTTGGTGGGCATACCCGGGGCACACAAAAGAGTATGCCGGGCCATGGCCGCCCTACAGACCAATGACGTGAAGGTCTGCGCCGAGGTAACCCTCACCCGCCCCACCATGCCGTATCTCGAAGAAACCGTGGCCTACCTCTACCGATCAGGGATCCGAGAGATTCGTTTCCGGATGCTGGAACGCCGGGGGGCATCAACCGACGTCTACATTACGCTCGCCCCCCGTATTGGGCTGCTTGAGCCAGCGATAGAAGCCGCCATTTTGGTCGCCCTACGTCACGACATGAAGGTGACACTGCACGGCTTGCCTCATTGCGCAACACCGCGCTTTCATGATCTCCATCGACATGATGCAACAGTGGTGCTTCCGGAGGGCATGACAGCACCAGAGTCCTCGGCGACACCCACTGGTGGCTGCGATGGATGTCCGCCCTCGTGCCTCGGCGCACCACAATCCTACGTTGACTTGTTCGGGTGGACCGAGTTTGGCTCCGTGCGCGGCGAAATGCCCGCCGACAACCATGCAGTACACAAGCCAGAATCAGGTCCAGATGTACCTGCACCGCCCCCCCGGTCGAACCGTACCCCGTCTACACGGGTCAATGATGCGGTCGCCCAGTCGATGCGGTACGACCTCAACGGTGATCCAATCATTGGCCTTCCAGTGCACGCCCCGCCCGCCGTGGTCGCAGTACGGTTTCCAGCCAACGAACCCACACGCTCCATCCGAAAGCGCCTGGTGCAAGCATCACAGCAAGGGGCAGAGACTCTTCAAATTGTCGGAGATCTCAACCATCCGAATGCATTAGAACTGCTTCGAGAGGCCCAACGGCTTGCATTCAGTCGTGTGATTTTTAGTGGAGATGTGACGGGTCTTACCGATGCCCCAGCCAACAAGTTGTTCCACCTGCGCGGCCTCCATCTGGTTCAAGTGCCTGCAGATAAAGAAAACCTGGAGATGGCATCGAGAATCCACGCGACGGCCTCCGTTCCCACGCAAACATACCTCACACTCTCAGGCAACAACTTGCCCACCAAGCTTGCTGGGCGGTGGGCAACTGAAGGGTGGCCTGGAGCTCCATGCTTCGCCATCGCGCAAGATGCGAACCATTCAGCCCTCGAAACGGGACATGCGCAATTGACCGAATGCCCCGAAAAAGCAGCCCTCGACATGGCCCTTCGCCCATCTACAATTGGTCTTTTTGGCGCACCCGGAACCCCCGGGATTGTGGCCCCAACTACAGTTGGATGGCCCAAGGTGCCCAGCTTCACGGTAGAGTAACGACATGAAGACGGCGCGAAGCGACACTCCAGACCTCGAAAAGATGCTCCTTCGAGAGGAAATTGCAAACCGAAAAAAGCACTGGGTGCGTGCAGTCACCGCCTGCAACAGCAAGTGCCTGTTCTGTTTAGATGCAGACACACCACGAAACGTCTACTTGGATGAAGCAGTCGTCAAAGCCGACTTGCGCAAGGGTCGGGAGGAACTGAATGCAGACAAAGTGATCATCTCGGGCGGTGAGGCATCACTCCATCCACTGTTTCCCGAGTTTATTCGGTACGCAAAAGAGATTGGCTACGACCGCGTTCAGACAGTCACCAACGGAACCCAATACGCCGACAAAGACTTCTACGAAGCCTGTGTAGAAGCCGGCCTGGGTGAAATCACCTACTCACTCCATGGAAACACGCCGAAGCTGCATGACTACCTGACGCAGACACCTGGATGCTTCAATAAGTTGATGAAAGCCTTGATTCGGTCCGTACGAGATCGAAGAATGATCACCAGCGTCGACGTGGTCATCAACAAGCAAAACGTGGGCGTTCTCGACAAAATTGTTGAACTGGCGATTTCTGTTGGCGTGACTGAGTTCGACCTACTGCATGTCATCCCGCAGTCGAATGCCTACCGCAACCGAGACGAGATGTTTTACGACGTCCGGGAGTACCTGCCCATCTTGCAGAAGGTCTTCCGACTGAACCGGCATCCGCGTTTCTATATTTGGACCAACCGGTTCCCGGTCAGCTACCTTGAAGGTCTCGAGGATCTCATCCAAGACCCACACAAAATGCTGGACGAGGTCAATGGTAGACGGTTCCAAGTGCGCCGCTACCTGGATGAAGGCAAAACACTCGACTGCAGAGAGCCCGACCGCTGCAAGCACTGCTTTATCGAGCCCTTTTGCAATACCGTCGACAATGTAGTGCAAGCACAGCACGAAGAAGCGTGGACGACCTGGTGGATTGAACACCCCGAACAATCCCTACCGGACCCACTCCCCTACGGATGTACACGGGTGGGCCTGACGGACGAATCCTTTAGTGCCATAGATACCCTTGCACTGCCAGATGGCGCGGGACTGACTCTGCGCACCGACGAAGCCACACCGCCCCCCACTGATGTTGACATCGAACTGGTCACAACCACCAGCGAACAGCTCGATGTATGGCTTGGCGGAGGCTTGGCGGAAAATGTGAGTCTTCGCATCGAGTTGAACCAAGAAACGAGCCAATGGATGCTGGATAATCGAGACCGTGTGAAAGGCGCGATGGCTCGACTTCACCTGCATCAACCCAGTCACGAAAAGATGACCCAAGCTGTCGAGCAAGACGTCCGGGACCCACATACATTTTTTGAAGCCCTGGACTTGCCCATTCAGACCAGCGGGCTTCCGGCCTGCATGACGCCTGGAGCGACCCTCTCCGATTCTCCAGCCGACCTTCACTCGAACCTGTTCAACCCTGAAAATGGTCGATTTGAGATCCGTCCACTGGCCCGATACCATGTGGAGAACCGGTACCGTGGGAAGTCTGTCCGCTGCGCGGATTGCCGACTGAACGACCGCTGCGAAGGCATCCCCATCAATATGGTCCGCGACCAAGGACTCCGCCAAGCCCAGCCGTTGATCGAGGGCGAATGGGCAGAAGAAGCCGAGCGTCAAACGCTTGAACGCTGGCCTGAGCCACCACCCCGGGTAGAACGCGGGCGAGACACACAACCTGCAGCAGATAGCTTACCCGGCTTCGCACAACCCACGCAGGCCCCATCCGACCCCTTGGCCATTGTTGCACGGGAAATGGCAGAACGAGATGCGAAACGCAAAGCGCGACGAGCCGCAATCCGCGCCCAAATGAATCAGGACTCCTGATAATGGCCAACCTCGGATACCTTCAGCTGACCCGAAACTGTTTGCAGCACTGCCGCTTCTGTAGCAATCCGCCGACGGGGATAGATCTCACAATTCCAGAGATGGAAGAACTCATCGATGGCTTGGCTGACATGGGCTACGACGGCGTGATTTTGACCGGTGGCGAGCCCACCATGTCACCCCTCCTCTTTCCCGCGCTAAAATATGCCCATAAAAAGGGCCTGTATTCACGGATGATCACCAACGGGCAGCTTCTAGCGGACAAGGACTTCTTTCGCCAAAGCGTAGATGCCGGTCTCAGCCACATCCACGTGTCCCTCCATAGCTATCGACCGGAAGTCCACGACTTCATCACAGCCTATACAGATGCATGGCAGACCTTGGTAAATTGCCTCAGCCATGTACCTGAGATGGGGATTACGGCGGACATCAATACCGTCATCAATACCTACAATGCGGATCACCTTCACGAAACTGTCATGTGGCTGTGTGACCGATTCCCTTTCATTCGACATTTTGTATGGAACAACATGGATCCCGACGGCAACCGTGCCGAAGAGAATCCCGACTGCATTCCAAAACATCACGAGTTCCAAGTCTCACTCGAACTGGCAATGGAGTACCTGACACGCACCGGAAGAACATTCCGCGCCGAGCGGGTGCCCCTCTGCTACATGCGTCGTTTTGCGCACTGTTCAACCGAAACCAGAAAAATCGTGAAAGAAGAGGAACGCTGCATCAAGTTCCTCGACCAAAAAGGGTTTGTTCACCAGCTTGAGTTCCTCCACGGGAAGGGTCGCGCTTGTGACTCCTGCCGATGGGACTCCATTTGCGCCGGCATGTATTCGATGGCAAAAACATTCGATGAGCGCGAGCTAAGCCCAATTTTTGAAGATCCGACCTCAGTAATTCGCACCATTTTAGGGCGCGAACCAGACGACGGATTGCTGGAGCGAATTAACGAAAGAACGGGCAGAAGGTCGCGAACCGAACAACCATCCGAAGAAATGAGGAAGGAACGATGGTCGACTCCTCTGTAAATTGCTTGGGCCTCCCCCTTGCGATCCCGTCAGTCCGTACCTAAAGTAGGTAAGTAAAGTAAGAGTGGGAGTGCAATGCGTTTGCCGTCGATTCAAAATTATAGAATGCTCATGTTCGCTTCGTGTGGACTGGCAGCCGTTGCGTGTCGTAGTGATAAAACAATCGGCATCCGCCACGAAGCACCTGCAGTACAAATTGTTGAGCCTGCCGACTCGAGCACGTTTTATGCGTTCGACCCCGTCCTGTTCACCGCGCAAGTCGAAGTCTTTGGAAGCGACAGTGTCACGGACATTGAGCATCAATGGGTCGCCGGTGACTCCGTGGTCTGTGATTGGGACATTGTGCCCTCCGATGGTTTTGCTACCTGCCCCATCGTTTTCAGCGACGATGGATCGTTTAGCGTCACAGTGACGGTAAAAGATGCCCGTCTCGATACCGCGACTTCAACAGTCTCAGTTGAAATCATCGCGAACCAAGCACCGGTCATCACGATTACTACACCCGAGGATGGGCGCTTCGCATCACCCGACGAGGTCATCGAGTTCACCGCGACCGTTTCCGATGCCGAAGACGCCTCGGAAGATCTCAGGATATCAGGCGTATCGGACCTTGATGGCGATCTCGGATTGGACAGCATTCCGGCCACTTCTGGTGACTGGGCAGCCAATATTGGCGATTTGAGCTCTGGAACGCACCTGATCACACTGACCGTTGTGGACTCTGTGGGCCAATCGGGTCTCGACAGCGTAACCGTGGCCATCGACGGAAAACCAACGGCCCCTGAAGTGAGCATCATACCGGACCCTGCAGCGTCAGGAGAGTCACTCACGGCACAGATCGATGTTGAATCGGTGGACCCCGAAGACCAACCCGTCAGCTACGACTATCTATGGCTTCGCGACGGCACGCCCTACACAACAGATAGTGTATCGGCCGTGATTCCTTCCGGTGTGACGCAACGAGATGAATATTGGGAGTTGGTGGTCACGCCCCGAGATCCTCACGGCGAAGGAACCCCGGGTACCGCCTCCATCACGATTGGGAACTCTCCCCCACGCGTTGATACCGTCAATATTGATCCGTTCAATCCAACGACCTCAGATCCGCTCACTGCGGTACCTTCGGGCTGGGCGGACCAGGACGGCGATCCGGAACTGTACGCGTACGAGTGGGAACTCAACGGCGAAATGGACACGGATGAAACGACCGCAACCTTCCCCGCCGCAAAGACCCAGCGAGACGACAACCTAAGAGTCACGCTTACGCCAATGGATGGATTCAGTTCAGGTGGCTCGGTCTCATCGAGCCTCGTGACCATTCAGAACACACCACCTACGAGCGGAACCGTGACCATCATTCCGGAAGACCCGGAACCCAATGAAGAACTGTTCTGCGACATCACTGAGTTTGCGACAGACGTAGACGATGACGCCATCACCTACATCTACACCTGGTACGTTGATGGCGTCGAGTATCCCGCCTACACAACCGGCGTCATCCCTTGGGGTGAAACCGAGAACGGTGAGACATGGATGTGCGAAGTAACCGCGGATGATGGCACAGTGTCCGGAGAACCATTCTCCGAAGTCATCTACATCTCGGATGGCACGCGGCCCGATCCACCTACGTTCAACGCGACATCCTCCTTCCGAAACCAGGACACATTGGACTTGACGGGTTCCTGTGAGGCGGGCTGCTCTCTCTGGTTCGAGTGCGAAGATGCGACCCGGACATGGGAAGTAGCAGGAGAATGTAGTTCGGAGGGAATCTTCTCCATCACTGTCGAGCCCCTGGTTCGCGGCATATCAACCGAGTGCTGGGGAACCTGTACGGATGGTGCTGGAAACGAATCGGACCCATCGGATACCATCAGCACCACTGTATGTGACCCAGAGGATGAGTTCGAGAATGGAAGCTACGGCGACGAAATGGACGACCCCATCGACGAGTGGGGATCCATCGACGATACATCAGAATCTGAAACCATTGAAATCACTGGAAATCTTCTCGATGATGATGATTCGGACTGGTACGTCGTAACGGCGCTCGACGATGTTGCTGCCGACATCGCGGCGGGCCTGGATACATTTCATTTTGCCGCCGAATTTACCGAGGGCATGGGAACGTTCAACTTTGTCATCTATCGGGATGACCCAGACTCAGGAAGCGACTCTCATAGCTGTATGCCCGACCCGGATGGCTACACTGAGTACGATTGGTACATCCAAGATGTTGGTGATGGTACTCATACTCCACCGGCGATTTTAGAATCATGTGGTGATGCGTCCAGCGAGATCAACATCTGCGAAGACAATACTTCCGACTTTTATATCCACGTTCAACGGAATCCATCTGTCGAGCCTTCATGCGAGCCGTATCGTATCTCAGTTACGAATGGAGATGAGTAATGCAAACAAGACGTGACCTACTCAAAGTCATGGGAACCACCGTAGCGGGCGCAAGCCTGGTTGGCGGTGCCACCGGCATCGCTACATCATCGGTTCGTGCCTCGGTACTTCGTTCTTTCACCTCGGGAGGTACAGCGGATGCTCCTTGGTGTCTCATGGAGCCCATTCAAAAAGGGTCTTGTGTTGGCAAAGGATGGTCCGTTTCTGACCTCAGTCCCGTGCAAAACGGTGCTTCGGTGCTCTCCCTGAGCCACGTTGTTCATGGGCGCGCGAGCGTCCACATATGTGCGCGCAGAGGACTTAATTCCGGATTGGCACACTCTCACCTGTTGGACATGGTCCTCATGGACGGTGGTAATGGTGACAAACGTACACAGGAAAACCTGGGGCGCGTCATTTTGGGCATCGCCAAACGAATTTCAACAAATGAACTTGGATCGGTAGATGAAGTTACCATCGATGCTATGAGCAAGATGCTGACTCACGACGAGCGTATGGCCCTGTATGGCCCGGAGAACTTGATTTGAGCCCCCAAACTGATTCCTCAGAATCCACTACCGTTGAACTCACTTACAACATCGACGAACGACAAGTATCGTTTGATGTGCATGAAGACGTGTTCGTACTCGATGCCATTTATGGTGCCGCCTATCTGTTTGTAGATCGGTGCTGGCTGTTTTTGGCCCGCCCTGCGGACAAGGTCGTGCGCGTGCATCTCAAAACCAAGGAAGAGGCCGACGAGGCCGCCCTTGACGAGTTGGCGGGCGAGTTTGCCAACGAGTTGCTGAATCAAGCCATGCGTGTCCGTATCGGCGAGAGTACCGCTACTTTGCGCGAATACACCATGGCGCGTGCCTTCTTTACGACACCTGTTCAATCGAGTATCGATGCCCTACTGGCTGAACTCGATGCTGAAGAACTCGAAGAAGACGACCTCGAGATATCCGTCCCGTGGGAGGAAACTGGTGCCTAAGAACGAGCTCGACTTCAGCCACAGTCTGTACAATCAGCATGCCCTCGACGAAACCAAAGTTGCCTATTCAGAGCTGCTGGATGTAGCGCTGTCTCATGATGAAAATAACAGCCGTGCAACATTCGAGACAGATGATGAGAACGGTACCCTACTGGTGGATGCATTCTGCAACCATGCCCTCTTCCTGACCATACAGCAGTTCCGGGACGGAGATTCCGCATGACCACCCGTACACTCAAATTACAGCAGCCTGCCATACAGGAAGACAAGCTTGGGTTTTTTCGTTTCGGCGACATCGACCAATGGAAGGTGCTCACCAATGATGCAGGTGAATGGCACACCCTTTCTCATGCAGACTTCAACAAACTGCTCACGGGTAACATTTCAACGGATCACCCCGAGTACCTGAGCTTACAACGGAAGGGCTTCATTCGCGAAGACCTCGACCTTGAGGATCTTGCAGACAAAGTTCGCAAGAAGAAGCATTGGCTCGGCCAAGGCCCTCACCTTGCGGTGATCATCTCGACCCTGCGATGCAACCAAAGTTGTAAGTACTGTCACGCCTCACGTACGGACATGGACAAAGTCGAGACGGACATGAGCATGGACATTGCGAAGAAGGTGGTTGATCACGCAATGCGAACACCCTCCCCGTACCTAAACTTCGAGTTTCAGGGGGGTGAGCCCACGGTCAACATGGATGTGATCAAGTTTGTCGTAGATTACAGCCGCGAAAAGAATAAATACGAGAATAAGATCCTCGATCATTCATTGGTCACCAACATGACCTACATGAACGAGGAGAATGCCGACTGGATCATGAAGAACGGCATCCTCATTTGTACCAGTCTCGATGGCCCTGCTGAAGTCCACAACTTCAACCGCACCTGGCAAAAGGGCAGCAACGCATATGAAAACGTGATCCGCTGGATCAAGTATTTCAATCAGCGCTACATCGATATGGGGCGCGATCCGGAACTGTGGCATGTGGACGCGTTGATGACCACCACACGCAAGTCAATTGAGAACTGGAAAGAAATCATTGACCTCTATGTGGACCTGGGAATCCGAAACATCCACTTGCGCCCACTCAACCCGTTTGGTTTTGCCAATAAAACCTGGAGACTAATCGGCTACACGCAAGCCGAGTATCTCGAGTTTTATGAGCAATGTTTGGACTACATTCTCGAACTCAACCGACAAGGCGTACAGATTTGCGAAGGTACGGCCTCCATTTTCCTTCGGAAAATGCTGACGCCTTACGATCCCAACTTTGTGGACATCCGTTCCCCTGTTGGGTCTGGTACGGGACAGATGGCCTACAACTATGATGGCAGTGTGTACCCCTCCGACGAAGGCCGTATGATCTCGGCGATGGGCGATGAGTTGTTTCGCATTGGCCACGTAGATGATCTAACGATGGAAGAAGCCATGCTTCACCCAACCGTACGTTCTCTCGCTGTTGCATCCTATGTAGACGCCCTTCCACAGTGTAGTTCCTGCTGGAACGCCCCCTACTGTGGTGTGCGACCGCTTCACAACTACATGCACACGGGCGACCTCTTTGGGCAACGACCCAACACATTCAAGTGTGTAGAACACATGGGCATCTCGAGTTTACTTATCAAGCGCCTTGCTGAAGATGCTGATGGTTCTGTCGAGTCCACATTTCGTCGCTGGGTTGTGGATCGGCCCAGGGTTTCAGAATCATGATCTCCAAGCATGTAGAGTACGATGAGTGATTCAAACAACAAATTGCCGCCCCTGCTGAAAACTCCTTCCCTGTTTCTTAATAGAACTGAGGGCGAAGTTGGCAGCAAAGATATCTCCAACGCCGTGGAGCTGAAGGCAGACGCCATCTTGGGGCAGTCCGGAAATAGTGGGATTGTCATGGCGACCCATTGCTCCCATGCGAGCCACGGATCTCACGGATCTCACGGCTCCCATGGCTCCCACGGCTCTCATGGCTCCCACGGTTCTCATGGCTCCCATGGCTCCCACGGTTCTCACGGTTCTCATGGCTCACACGGGTCCCACGGCTCCCACGGGTCGCACGGATCACACGGGTCCCACGGCTCCCACGGCTCCCACGGCTCACACGGCTCACACGGTCAGTGGTAAAACCGGCTCACGTCTCGGTTCACATGCGACCCGATTCTCCCGTGAATAGATGGCTTACTTCCTGAGATTGAGGTAGGTCGTTCGTTCTGGAGGTCCAATGCAATGGTCAATCCTCGACCCTGGCCTGGTTGCCCTTTTGGGAAATGCCACCAACACCGCGGATACGGTCGGTCCACCGCGGACAGGAAACCTGCACCACACAAAGGATGGACTGAACTCCATCAACTTTGGTGTAAGGGAGATTTATATTACTGAACTCGGTATTCGCGCTGCCGTTCGCGGTGATGCTGGGCACTGTAGAAAACAGAACTGATACAGGCCACACAGACTCGTCGCGGTCTTGATTTATTGGGCGACCTGGGCTCTTGATGCCCGAAAACAACCTGTATCTTGGGTTGAGTAATCGTGGAGAGCGGGTGACAACCGCTCCGCGGACATGGGTACATGTTGCATAGGTGGCCCTTAAAGCGGTAAAATTGCGTTTCACCTCGCTGCATTTGGGTGGTTCTATGCGACAGGCAATGTTTATCCCCGTTGTGCTCCTTGTTGGTGCGTGCTCAAGCTCCAAAGAACTGGGTTCAATCGGAATTATCGACGAGGCGCCGACCGTTTCAATATCGGCTCCCATGGCAGGAGAATTACAAAGCCCCACAGCACCAACGACAGTGGAGGTCATGCTCGACGACAACAGCACGCCCGTGACCGCACTTTTGGTCGAGATTGAGTCTGACCTTGATGGAATCATCGCGCACGAGGGCACGATCGACGAAACCGGTGTATTTCGTGCGGAAGTGATGATGGGAAGCGGCAATCAAACGCTCGTGGTCCGCGCCACAGATGAAGATGACATGACCGGAGAAGACTCCGTCAAGTTCACAGTGAATGGCCGACCAGAAGCACCAGTCATAACCATTATCCCAGCGGAGCCTGAAATCGGAGAGGCGCTGACTGCCTCATTAGAAACCGATGCAATAGACCCGGATGGCGATGAGGTTGAGTACGACTGGTCCTGGTCCATGCGGGCCACTGAGGACGACGCCGAGACATCGGTCCCCGTGTACGGGCCCGAGATCACTGAAGGCATCACTCAACGAGGTGAGCTTTGGACGGTCACTGTCGTCCCCTCTGATGCGTACGGTGATGGGCCCGAAGCCAGCGCAACCGTGATGGTTGGCAATGTCGCGCCGTCTGCAGATGCCCTGAGTCTCTCTCCAAACCCGGCAACCACAGTTGATGACATCACCGTTGCCGTAACGGGCTGGGATGACCCAGACGGAGATGAGGAGTTCTACGTATTCTCTTGGACCGTAAATGGTGAGATCATCGAAGACGCACTCACCGATACCCTTTCTGCGGAGCACCACGTAAAAGGCGATGAAATCATTGCCCAAGCGACCCCATTCGATGGATTCGTATCGGGTGACACACTCGAAACGGCCCCACTCATCATCCAAAATACGATTCCCCAGGCAGAAACGGTTTCGATCGAACCCACGGAGCCCTTCACAACAGACATACTCACCGCTGTCGTGGTCGGCTGGAGCGACACCGATGGAGACGTCGAGGGATATACCTTCCGTTGGTTCATCGATGGAGAGGAAGACACATCGGTAACGACCAATGAGTTTCCTGCAGAACGCACCTACCATTTTCAAGAAGTCGCCGTAGAGGCGACACCCAATGATGGCGAAGATGATGGCCTCCCCATCACATCCGGACCTGTGACCATCGGAAACACACCGCCCACCTTGACGGAAGTGACACTTAGCCCAACATCACCGCAAACAATTGATGTGATTACAGCGTCGACGAGCGGTTGGGGCGATATCGATGACGACCCAGAAGGATACACCTACCAATGGACCGTGAACGGCATTGACGTCACGGCTGATGGCAACACCCTCGACCCGAGCCTGACCAATCGAGACGATGCGGTCCAGTGTACGGTGACCCCCAACGATGGTGTAGTGGATGGCAC
>Ga0315320_10001640_pt1 | contig 18573 bp, 16 predicted proteins | sample M140m21515metaG_FD_203458 | JGI IMG/M metagenome (GOLD analysis project Ga0315320, IMG submission 203458) | Ammonia-oxidizing marine archaeal communities from Monterey Bay, California, United States - M1 40m 21515 | ecosystem: Environmental > Aquatic > Marine > Coastal | place: USA: California... | reverse complement strand
ATTGTTCACCACCACACCGCACAAGACAATGGCTCCAATGAGCACAACCACGCTCACCGCCGTCGAAGTCACGAAGAGGGCAAGCACGATGCCGACTAGCGCCAGTGGCACACTGAGCAAAATGACAAAGGGATGCAGAATGCTCTCAAACGTACTGGCCATGATCACATAGACCAAAAATATCGCGAGCATCAGCGCGAGTTGCATGCTGCCCATGGAGCGCTGCATCTCTCGGTTCTGACCCCCGATTTCCCAGTCACTCTCGATGGCCATTCGGTCGAGCTTGCGCTTGATCTGCTCCGACATTCCAGACAAATCAAAGCCGGTCATATTGGCAGAGACCACCACAGCTCGCCGCTGATCCACCCGACGAATCTCACTGGGACCGATGGCTTGAGAAAAGCGGGCCACGCTGGATAGCGGGATCGGTGGCTTGATCTGGGGGTTGATGTTTAGTCGCTCGAGGCTGGCCACCCCGCGGCGTTGTTCGGGATTGAGGCGCACAGTCAGGTCCACGCGCCCATCGCCGCTGGAGAGAGAAGTCGCGGTTTTGCCCAGGACCTTGTCTCTTACCTGCTGTGCGACCTGGTTGGTCGTAAGGCCAAACCGAGCGAGCAGCGTTCGGTCGTAGTCGATCCGCACTTCTGGATACCCATCTGCAAGCGACGAGCGGACATCGGTGAGTCCATCGATGGTGTACAGCTGTTCCACCACACGATCCGCACTCAGTTGAAGTCGGTCGAGATCACCATCAAAGAGTATGACCTCCACCGGGGTGCGAAAGGAGAACAGGCTGGGGCGAACCATGCGCACTTCGGGCCCGGTGCCCGGCAGGTTTTGAATGACGGTACGAATCGATTCCATCACCCGGTTTTCTCGGCTCTCAATCCGACCACCGCTCTTCAATTCAAACATCATTCGTGCGGTGTGCTCTCCCTCATCTGAGCGGCTGTCGGCTCGACGTTCGGTGCCGACAACCGTGTGAATGTGAACGATGTCTGGATTGTCTCTGAGTTCCTTTTCGAGGGTGGCAACTTTCTTGAGTGTCACCGGCAGTGGTGTACCCACAGGCATCGCCAACTCAGCGGTGAATCGTCCTTGATGCATTTCAGGAATCAGCGACTGACCGAGTGCGCCGGACAGAGGGATGCTGAGCAATACCGCCATGCTCACCCATCCGAGAACTTTCCCCGGGTGATTGAGCATGCGTTCAATCAAGATGGAGTACCGGTCATCGATGCGGGCGTAGCGCGCTTGAAACCGCCCGGCGGCATTGTGAGCGGACCGGGAGAAAAAGGGTACAATTTTGGCCATCAGCCAGGCTGTGGGTTGTGCGACCACAGTGGCGACGATCATGCAGATGACCGCAAAAAGCTCACAGACTCCACGGACAATGAATCGGGCAATCAGGTACCCACGAAACCACAGTTTTTGCTCCGGCCAAGACTGTTTTAATTGGGGCCAAGAAGCAAATTGTGCTGCCCGAGAGATGGACCGCAATCCCGGTGATGTCTCCGGCCAAGCCATTTGATGTGCGGCCAACATGGGAACAAAAAAGAGTGCGACCACCAAGGATGCGAGCAAGGAGAACACCACAGCGAGTGAGAGGTCGCCAAACAGTTGTCCGGCCACGCCCTCAACGAAGGTGATGGGAAGGAATACGCAGACTGTGGTGAGGGTCGATGCGACCACGGCGGCTGCCACCCGGCGTGTGCCCTCCACAGCCGCTGTGACTCGATCCGCTCCTTGTTCGCGGTATACGTGGATATTCTCGAGAACCACGATGGCATTGTCGACCAGCATCCCGATTCCGAGCGCCAGACCACCGAGGCTCATGAGATTGAGGCTGACACCACCGAGGTACATAGGGGCGAAGGTACAGACGATCGATAAAGGAATGGCTGTGGCGATGATCAAGGTGGATCGTACATCGCCCAGAAACAGGAACAGGATGGCGATGGCGAGAAAGGCCCCCAAAATCGCTGTACTGCGGAGGTTGCTCAGGCTGGCTTCAATAAAGCCGGCTTGATCCTCGAGCACAAGCATCCGTACGCCTTCGGGAAGTCGGTCCCGAATGGTTGGCGGCCCCCGATCCATCCCCGGGTGTTTATGTTCGGGCCGATCCACCCCCAGTCGGTCTCGAATTTGTTGAGACAGGCGGACAATATTGGCATCGGCTGACTTGTAGACTTCCAGTTCTACAGACTCGCTCCCGTCGAGGAGGCTGACCACTTCACGGTCTTTGTGGCCTTCCTTGATCGATGCGAGTTCGGTCAAGGGGACCTGTTCTCCATCACTGCGGCGAACCTGAATTTCGGAGATGTCGTTCACACTGATGAGTTCGCCGACGGTTCTTACCAGGTACTCGTGGTCGCCCTCGAGGATGGCTCCACCCGGGAGGTTGACGTTTTCTTCTCGAAGTGCGGCGGTGATCTGCTCGATGGTTACCCCACGGGCGATCATCCAATCTTCTCGCACTTCAACCAAAATTTCTCGCTCCAATCCTCCACGAACCCGCACGCTGGCGATGCCATCCATCGCTTCCAGCCGCCGCTTGATTTGTTGTTCTGCAGCCTGTCGGAGGGACAACAGACTCCCTCCCTGCTGTGTGGCATGGGACAGGGCGATTCGCATCACGGGATCGAGGTTGGGATCGAACCGCAAAATCAGGGGTCTGTCGGCATCATCGGGCAGAAAGGTGGTCTGCAGTTGCTCTCGAACTGCCTGGGCCGATTTGTTCATATCGGTGCCCCATGCGAATTCGAGCACCACATCGGACATACCGGCCCGCGAACGGCTTTCGAGTTCCACAAGTCCTGGGGTTGTGGCGAGGGCCTCTTCAATGGTTCGAGAGATTTGACTCTCGATTTCTTCCGGTGCATATCCGCTGACTTCGGTGCGGACCGTGATGGTTGGATAGGACAAATCCGGCATCAGGTTCAAGGGGAGCCGCTCATAGCTGACCAACCCAAAAACCGCGGCAGCGATGGCGATCATCCAGGTTGCGACTGGTCGGCCAACGACCTGTGCAAACAAGCTCACTTCTTCTCGCCACCCTCGGATGGGGAGGCTGACTGTTCGTCCTCATCCTTTTTCTTGGTCTTTTTGGGCTTGGGGTCTCCGGGCAGTTTGACCTCTGCATCGGGTCGCAGGTTGTCTCCACCGACCACCACAACCAAGTTTCCTTCCTCGAGACCTGAGGTCACTTCGGCACGGTCTGCATCGGTATACCCGAGGTTCAGGTTGACCCGTTCCACCACGCGTCGAGGAATACCCGCCCAGGGGTCTTCTTTTTCTTGCTCCTCTTCATCCTTGTCCGCAAAGAGCTTGGTGAAGAAATTGCCCTTGTCTTCGTCCTCATCCTCGTCCTCGTCCTCGTCCTTGTCCTCGTCCTCGTCTTTTCGCTCGATGACGCGCCAAGCAACAGGCGACCCGTCCTGCCACTGAACCGCTTTTCTGGGAATGGTCAGGATGTCTGTGTGTCGATCCACTTCGATTCGCACCTCGACGAACTGGCCTGGACGAAGGGTTCCAGTTTCACCGGGAGTCACCGCAATGGTGACCCGTACAGTACCGGTGGCATCATCGACAACAGGGCTGATGCGAAGAACGGTGCCATCGGCACGGGCTTCTTTGTCGTAGGCACCGGCAAGGGAGACCTGTTGGCCGACGGTCAGGTGAGCAAGGTCGCGTTCTGCGAGATTCACAATGACCCGCAGACGGTTGAGATCGACCACCTGAAAGGCGCGTCCAGCCCCACTCGCGAGCTCTCCAATTCGGACATCGCGAATGGCGACAGTTCCATCGATGGGGCTTGTGAGTTGAGTGAAACCCCGTGAGCGAGAGGCTTCTCGATAGGATGCAGCTGCAATCTCGAAGCCATCCTCTGCTTCCAGAAATTCTGTATCCGAGATGGCGCCTTGCGAGTGCAGTTGTTTGGATTGTTCAAATCGCCGGCGTGCTTGGGACAATTCTACTTGGGCACGATCACTCCCCGCTTCCAGGCTCGGATTGGACAGGACGGCCAGTACCTGACCCTTGGTGATGCTGTCTCCTTCTTCGACCAAGATTTCACCGACCACTCCACCCGCTTCCGGCGTGATGTCGGCCATGGCTTCGCTTTCCAGACTTCCGTGGGTCACGAGTTCATTGGCCACGGAACCCACCGTGACACTTTCGGCCTCCACCAAGACCCGCCAGTCATTGAAGCCGGCGTCCTCTTTTTTGCCACGGAAATCTCCGCGCCGCCCTTCATGGCCACCTCCACAGGCAGACATGAGCGTGAGCAGGAATAGGGTAGATCGACTCATCATGATTCTTGGTGGCCTTTAAAAGCGGGAAGGGCCCATCGCTTAATGGGCTCTGCGGGCGCGATCCAGAGGTCGGGGATCAGAGCGCCGCCCCCTTGCTTGGGTCGCCGCGCAAACTGTGGGCATACAACGGCAGTGTTCGCGTGAGACATGGCATTAAAATCGATCACCCATTTGGTCCGGTCAACGGTTGATCAGTGTGCGGAATCGGTGCGTCTGTAAACCCTGCACACGACCGTTGTACGATGGCACCTGTGAGCCTGTGGGTGCGTTGCCGTGTCGCGATAAAGGAACCGTGTCCGGCCAACAACGGCTCGAGCGGGGCGTGGACCAACATCAGGGGTCTCCGGTGTGGGGGCCTATTGTCGCATGCGGAGGGCATACAGGGTGTTAGGGCTTTGTCTATGATCCGTCGTCTCGATCACATTGCGATAGCCGTTCCCGATATTGAAGCGGCCATCGCCCGCTTTGTTGAAGACTTGGGTATTGAACTCGCCGGCCGAGAAGATGTTCCGACAGAGTCGACAACGACCGCTTTTTTTCCCATTGAGGGAACCCAGATCGAGTTGATTCATCCAATGGAAGGTGCCGGCCCCGTACAGGGTTTTTTGGACAAACGAGGGGGGGGGCTTCACCACCTGTGTTTTGAGACGGATGACATCGAGACAGACATGAAACGCCTGCAAGAAAAGGGCTACCGATTTTTATCGGAGGCGCCCAAGCCTGGAGCGCATGGAACCCGTGTGGCGTTCATTCACCCGAAATCCGCGGGTGGCGTTCTCATAGAGTTGGCGGAGCACCCGAAAGAATGACCCGTCCTGCTGTTGGAGAACAGACCACCTTAGCGGAGCGCAAGCGTCGAGCGGCGCAGCGATTGATTCTTGGTTTTGAGGGCGCCAACCCAGGCGCAGAATTCAAGCGCTATGTGGCCAATGCGCCGCCTGCGGGGTTCATTTTGTTTGCCCGCAACATTGAAGAGCCCGAACAGGTGCTTGAACTCAACCGCGAACTGGCATCGATGGTTCCCGACCACTCACCCGCCTTGCTCAGCGTGGATCAAGAGGGTGGCCGAGTACTGCGGGTTCGAGAAACCGCCTGGCCTCCCATGCGCTGGCTGGGAAACATTGATGACCCTCAAGTGACCCGAAATACGGCATCCGCAATGGGTGCAGAACTTCGGGCGATGGGCTTCAATCTGGATTGGGCACCCGTGGCCGATGTGGATTCCAATCCAGACAATCCAGTCATCGGTGACCGGTCATTTTCTCGCGATCCAGCCACCGTGTCTCGTCACGTCAACGCATTCTTGGATGGATTGCACGATGTGGGTGTGATGGGCAGTGTGAAGCACTTTCCGGGGCACGGCGACACCTCCACTGACTCTCATCTTGAGCTTCCTGTTGTCGATAAAGATGTCGGCGACTTGATGGAGTGTGAGTTGATTCCCTTTCGGTCAGCGGTCGCCCACGGTGTAGAGATAGTGATGAGCGCTCATGTCATGTTTCCGGCCATCGATGAGTCGGTACCCGCCACCATGTCGCACCCGATTTTACAGGGGTGGTTGAGAGAACGAATGGGGTACACCGGCATCATTGTTTCGGATGATATGGAAATGGGTGCGGTCCGGGGTCGATATCCGTTGGAGCAGCAACTCGATCAGGCGTGCCGCGCGAGCATGGATCTGTTTCTGATGTGCAAGAGCTTGGATTTACAGGTGGAAGCCTGGGAAACGCTGATTCGCCTTGCAGAGACCGATCCAGCTCACGACACCTTGGCCACCAACTCGATGAAACGGTTGGCATCGCTTCGGACTCAGCACCTTCTCTCACCTCCGGCGGCACCGTCTTTGGCGGTGGTTGGTGGTCGAACCCATACAGATTTTGTTCATCTATTGAATGCCCGGGGGCGCGCATGATTGCGATTCTTCTCACCACCATCGGTTTGGCTTTTGGTCAGAGTTGTGCAGAACCCAATGCGGTTCCGGAGTCCCTGCAGGTGGCCTGGATTTCGCGTGCTGGGAAGGGCGTTGGTATGAACGGCTGGGTGGAGGCGGTTCGGGTGTCAGATTTGCGGGCGTGGGTTCGAGAGCACGGCAACGATCAGGTCCGCGTACTCAAGGCGTTGGGGATGGTCGGTGCCAAAGGTGGGCGCTGGGCAGCCAAGCGTTCGTACAAGGTGGCCATCTTTGATGTGAAGCGCGAGTGGTTGTGTCGTCCGCTTGAAGACACTGAGCCTGGTGCCGTTCGGAATGGCATTACCGTATGTGAAGAGAAGCAACAGAAGCCACTATGGGGTCACAAAAAAGGATGGACAGGGTGTGGGTATGTTGAAGACACGCAGTCCAAAGAGCGAAGCCTGGATGTGGTTCGGCTTCGGTGGGGTGATGCGTCGAGTTGGGGCTTCTGTGTTCTGCCTCTCGAGCGGTTTTTAGAAGGGGCCTGAGAGGCCTATGTGCCCATTTTTTCCCCGGTGAGTTCGGCCACGACAGCATTGCGAAGACATCCCTTGATGTAGACCGCCCCCCGATACAATGGGGGCTCGGATGACAGGGCCGTGCTCACGCCGCTTTCTCCCATGGCGACCAGAAAGGGCAAGATGGCATTGGTGAACGCAATCGAAGCGGTTTGTGCGACCTCGGAAGGCAGGTTCGGTACGCACAAGTGTCGAACCCCTTCCTCTATGTAGCTTTCTTCTTTTGTGTGAGGACGGCTGGTCTCACAGCACCCGCCTTCATCGACACTCATATCGATGATCATGGCATCACTGGGCATACTCCGGACTTGGCGCCTGGAAACGATTTTTGGTGCGGGTCGTCCCGCTGTTGCTACAGCACAGATCAGGACATCGGCGGTGGCGACGGCCCGATCGAGATGTCGACGACTGGCCACAGCGGTCAAGGTGCCATCGATTCTGCGTGCGACCCGGGTCAATGCGCGTGAATCGCGGTCAAGAACCGATACGCGCGCACCCATTCCTTGGGCTTCTCGTGCGGCCGCCTCACCGGCAGCGCCGGCCCCGATGATCACGACGTTGAGGGGGGGGACTCCGGGTGCGCCCCCCAAGAGACGTCCCGCGCCCCCTCCACTCGACAATAAACTTTGAGCGGCCAACATCACAGCTACGCGACCACCGATGGCTGAAACGGCCTCCAATACCGGCCGCGAACCATCATTTTCTTCCAGTAGTTCAAATGCAATGGCGTTGATCTCTTTCTCTCGAATGATCGCCCGGAGTCCATCCGCACTCTGATTTGAGAGGTGGAGGAATCCCGCAATGGTGCATCCATGCGAGAGCATCTCCATCTCTGACGGTCCCGGTCCATGAACCTTGACCAACACATCGGCCGCTTGGCTGACCTCTCGATTGCTCAGTGCGATGGTGGTTCCCATGGCGCGATAATCGTCATCATGAAACCCAGCGGCTTCGCCAGCCCTCGTTTCCATCACCACCGAATGTCCAGCAGCGATCAGTCGCTCCGTTCCATCGGGCGTCAATGCAACGCGCCGCTCCCTGGGGAGGATCTCTCGCATGACGCCGAATGTGGTGGGTGAGTTCATGGGGCCCCTTTCCAGATTCAGTCTACCGATCTTTTTCTGCCCGTGTGTGGCTGAGCGTTATCATGGGCCCGATGTCCGCTGTGAAGACCACCTTTTATTGCAGTCACTGTCTGAATACTTTTCAGGCGGATGCCGAAGCGTGTCCGAATATGGGCTGTGGTCGTTCACGTCCGAAAGATGGCTGGGGACAGATGTTTGAGCCTGGCGATGTGATCGACCGCAACTACCAGGTGGTTGAGCGCCTTGCGATGGGCGGTGCGGGTGTGACCTACCTGGTGCGTGCGCTGGATGATGATGGCGAGGCGTCGGGACCAAAGATTGCCCTCAAGCTGTTGTTTACCGCCCGAGATCACGGGGCTTATCTACGTCGATTGTCGACAGAAGCCCAAATCTTACAGGAGCTGCAGCATCCCAACATTGTGCAGTATTTGGGCTTTGTGCACCGCACAGGAAACTCACCGTATTTACTGACCCAATTTGAAGAGGGTGGAAGTCTTCTTGATCACATGCGTCGTGTGGGCACGTTTGGGGTTCGCGATGCTGTCTCTGTGGGTCGTCAAGTATGCTGGGCGCTCGAAAAGGGTCACGCCCAGGGGATTATTCACCGGGATCTCAAACCAGAGAATTTATTGTTGGAGTCGGTAACGCTCCCAGGAGAGGCCCCGATCATTCGGGTGGCGGATTTCGGGATTGCGAAGGTCAGTGGAAGCCTGGCCTCGGGATTGACCCGAGCTGGCGCATTTGTGGGCACGCCCCAATACGCTGCCCCCGAGCAATTTGTGGGAGACCCGGCTTCGGACAAAGCCGATGTGTATGCGCTTGGTGCCGTGATGGTGTTCATGTTGACGGCCCGTCCATTGGTGCCCGATGCCCACACGCTCGCCTCAGAGGACGTGTATACACGCTTGCTGGACGCTCTCCCTCCCAGGGTGCAGTGTGAGAAGGATTCTCCTGAAGACAATCGACGCATCAATCAAATTTTGGTTCGAGCCATGGCGGTCGATCCGGATGAGCGGTGCTCTGTGGGTGAGCTGGACCACATGTTGGCGGCTTTGCTTGAACACCGCGATCCCCAAGCCCCTGTGATGAGCCTGTCTGTGGAGACTCCGGCCGCAAGCATTCCTCTCTCGGTATTTTCGGGTGATGATGGCGGGTTGACCGTCAGTGGATTGGTCGGCGCAGACATTGTGGCGAACCCCACGCCAACGGTACGAGATCCGGCCATCGAGGTTGAGGAGTACACCCCTTCCATGCCCGCTTCACCAGAAGATCCGGCACCCTCGGATGAAGCACCTCAAACTTCACGACCATCGGGCGTGTTGGGGTTGAAGTTGTTTTTGGTCGCCACGGTTTTGGCAGCCATGGGTCTGGGTGCGTTTGGCTTGATGATGTGGGAGGTGCCAGAGGCCGGCTCGGACCCCACGGCTCAGGAGACGAATCCCGCTGTCATCGAGCCAGAACCTGTGGTGACCGAGACGCTCGATACAGTCGATGACTCCCTCCCACCCGAAGAACCAGCGGGCGTGGAACGGGTGGTTCCCGAAGTGCTCGATGCTGTCCGAAACCCTGAAAAAGGGGTGGAGGCGCGTCGTGCGGCAGAGCGCGCATTTAAGCGAAATGCCCAGGTCATCCGCAAAAACTGTCCTGCGGCGATTGGAAAACGCATCGAAATCGAGACCGTGGTGAGCGCAAATGGTCGAATACAATGGGCGCGTCCCCTGAATACCCGGCGATCAGCGTACACGTGTGTGACGGACAATATGAAGCAGGTGAAGTCGGGCAGTCGATTGAAGATGGCGACCAAGGTGCGGCTTTACATCCGGCCTTGAGTTACCTCCTCAGACCTGGAGGACACATGTCGGATATTCGTCCATTTCGCGGTCTACGGCCCCGCAACGACCTGGCTAATCGCATCATTGCGCCCCCGTACGATGTCCTCTCTGTGGAAGAGGCCCGGGCGATTGCAGGCCCCAATCCGAAGAGCTTTTTGCACGTGACCCGTCCAGAGGTAGATTTGGACGAGAGTGTCGATGCCCATGGGCCCATCGCTCATGCCAAAGCGCGTGAAAATCTGGATGCATTTCGGGCACAGGGGTGGATGGTTCAAGATGACACGCCATGTTTCTATTTGTATCGGCAGACCTGGAAGGGGCGTACGCAGACTGGACTGATGGCCGCCTGTTCGGTGGCTGAGTACGACAATGGTGGCATCAAGCGCCATGAGTTGACCCGTCCGGACAAAGAGCAGGATCGTGTGGACAACATGGAGTCTTTGGATGCGCAGCCGGGGTTGGTATTTTTGGCCTATCGCGACAACTCCGATGCCATTCGTGAAGCCATGAAGCTTGCGAGTGCACTTCCTGCAGCGTGGACAGTGACCACGGATGATGCGGTGGAGCACACACTTACCGTGGTCGACCACCCGGATATCATCGAACAACTCACGGCTGCCTTTGCGGAACATCCGAACTTGTATGTGGCCGACGGACACCACCGGTCTGCTGCCGCGAGCCGGGTGTGTGCGGCGAGAAAGGCTGCGGGTTCAAGTGGGCGGTTTCTGGCCGGTCTGTTTCCAGACAGTGAGTTGGAAGTCTTGGCCTACAACCGGGTCGTTCGGGACTTGAATGGACATACTTCTGCCGAGTTTATGAAAGCCCTATCCGAGCATTTCATCGTGACGCCGACTTCGACCTCTCGACCGGTGCGCCGGGGGCGTTGGACCATGTACATGGATGGGCAATGGTTTGATCTGGGCGCGCGTGCGGGTGTGGTCCCGATGGATGATCCTGTGGGTTGTTTGGATGTGGCGGTTCTTCAAGACCGCGTCTTGGGTCCCATTTTGGGTATCGATAATCCACGAACCGATCAGCGAATCGCTTTCGTGGGAGGGATTCGGGGTCATAAAGCGCTCTCCAAACGGGTAGATCGTGGTGATGCGATGGTGGCGTTTCACATGTACCCAACCGGAATGGATCAGCTCTTTGCTGTGGCGGATGCCGATGAACTGATGCCGCCCAAGAGCACCTGGTTTGAGCCCAAGCTACGGGGTGGCGTTGTGCTTCACCGGATCACGGAAGACTAAACCCGGGGTACGATGTACTCATGCGTGTCTCCGAACCCCAAGAACCAACGGCTGCAGAATGGGTCTCCCGGGTGGAGCGCCGACTACGAAGCGTGTCCGAACGCGCCATGCGGTTGGCCATTCTTCGCGAGATGTTGTCCACGCTCGATGGGGATCGGGCGGTCAGTGCGCTGGGTTTACTGCACGATCGCGCCACATCCGGGCATGCCTCGGCGCGGGTGGTGATTCAGGAGCTGGCTTTGGATGCAGACCTCTTTTTGGCCATGCCGTACCCGGTTCGTTCTGTCGCTTACACCAAGGCGTGTCGGGCGGGTCGTCATGAGGTTGCGCGAATGCTGCTGATTGGGGGAGCCAAGGCCAACCCGACGGTAGCGGAGGCATCGACGGACAATGATTATGCATCGGAATCGGTGGGTGAGCGTTGCTCTGCCGCCCGAGGCCGAGACCGGAACAAGCTCGATCGCTTGCTCCATGACCGAGACTACCGGGTGATTCGGGTCTTGCTAGAAAATCCGATTTTGGTGGAGCGAGATGTGGTGAAAATCGCCGCCATGCGTCCCACCCGTCCCGATGTGCTGCGAGAGATTGCGACCCACCGAAAGTGGGCTAGCCGCTATGCGGTTCGCAAAGCGATCGGGGTCAATCCACACACGCCACCATCGATTGCACGCCGACTTGTTCCGTCTTTACTCAAGCAAGACTTACGTACAGTGGCGCAAGCGGGCAGCATTCCCGAAGAAATTCGAGCGTTGGCCCGCTCCCTGCTTGGAGGCGGAAAGGACTAAGCGCTGTCCTTTTCTTCCTCTGCTTCCGGAGCGGCCACGGCCACTTCTTCCGCCTCTTCAACGGACGCTTCTGGCTTTTCATCGATGGCTTTAGGCGTCTCTTCAGGCGTGATGTCCATGGCATCTTCATCGTCGAGACCAGTGATCTCGTTGCCTTGAACGCCTTCTTTGAACGCCTTCACACCTTTGCCCATCTGACCCAAGACCTTGGGCAGCTTGCCAACCCCAAAGAGGATGACGACAATGACGAGAATAATGACGAGTTCGGGTACACCGGGCATACCAACTCCTAGGTTGAACGTGTCGCTACTTTAGCGGGTGCGGCTGAGGTCGTCTACGGGGGGAGGAAAAGGGGGCTTCCAGACACCGTGTTCTGTGACCCATCCATCGATGAGTTCGGCAGGGGTCACATCGAACGCCGGGTTCCACACGTTCGCCTCGCGAGGAGCAATCCACGTATCTCCAATCGTTCGAACCTCTGAAGCGGGGCGCTCTTCGATCGGAATATCGGTGCCATCGATACAGGTCCGGTCGAGTGTGGACGTGGGCATGGCAACATAGAAGGGCACAGCGTGGTGCGCTGCGAGTACAGCGAGGCTGTAGGTCCCAATTTTGTTGGCCGTGTCTCCATTCTTGGCCACCCGATCACAGCCCACCACAACCGATCCGACCCGTCCGCTGGCAAGTAGGGCTCCCGCCATGCCATCGGTCAGCAGGGTGTATGGAATGTGATCGACTGCACATTCGGTGGCCGTCAAGCGAGCCCCTTGCAGATACGGACGTGTTTCCAGCGCATACACATGGACGGAACGACCCTGTTCAATCGCACTTCGAACCATTCCCAATGCGGTTCCATGCCCTCCCGTGGCGAGGGATCCGGTGTTGCAGATGGTGAGCACTCCGCCATCGAGCAAGGGAGCACCGTGCCGTCCGAGCTGTTCGCAGATGGCGCGGTCTTCCGCATGAATCCGTTCGGCTTCGCGGGCAACCGATGCATCCGGGACGGACTGCAGCCGATCGAGAACCCATTGAAGATTGACGGCTGTGGGGCGGGATCGGGCCAGGCCTTGTGCCGCCTCGGTTCGGTTGTCGCCAGCTTGTACAGCCAGTGCCAATCCGTATGCGGCGGTGATCGCAATGGCCGGAGCGCCGCGAACCACCATATTAGAAATGGCCTTGGCCGCAGCGTGCCAGTGGGGAATGGTGAGCCATTCTTGCTGATCCGGAAGCAACCGTTGGTCCAACAGGTACAACTGCCGTCCATCCCAGCGAATGGCTTCCATCAGTGGACGCGCTCGCCGGATTGAATCACCGCTTCGGCATGGGGTCTTCCCATATGCTGAAGCAGGCTCTCGATCGTAGCGGGCTCACCGGGTGGTGGGGCAAAAAGCGCAATGTCTGCGTGACTGTCGAGACCAATCCACCCGCTTTTTGGTTGGCCCAGGGCCCGGGCCGCATTTCGGGTAATGCCAAGAAATGCCTCATCCATGGTGAGCCCTTGGGTAATGGTGGCCAGTGTGGCGGCCGTCCACAGATCGTGAACGGGAGAAGAGCCTGGGTTGAGGTCGGTGCCCACAGCCATGGGTACCCCGGCATCGCGCAGTGCCGCCACGGGTGGGGGATCGTCGCGCAAATACAGTTGTGCTCCCGGAAGCAATACAGCCACAGCGCCCGATTCGGCCATGGCGGTGATGCCGGCATCATCGATGCGTTCTAAGTGGTCGAGTGCCGTGGCCCCGAGTTTGGCTGCAGCTTCCGCGATGCCTGTGTGACTCACCTGTTCAGCATGGGCCCGGATCTGAAGACCGTGCGCCTTGCCCGCCTGCAGGATGGTGAGCGCTTCTTCGAGGGTGAAGGCTCCGCGATCACAGTACACATCCACAAACTCTGCATGGGGGGCACACAGGGGGATCTGCTCCTCGATAATCTGCCGGACATAGGAATCGCGGTCATTGCGGAATTCTGCGGGAATGGTGTGTCCACCCAAAAAGGTTCGGACAACCCGGGGTCCACTCCCGTGTGGTGTGGCCGCAGTGAGCATTCGCAGTTCTGTTTCTGGGTCCAGTCCGTATCCGCTCTTTACTTCTACGAGGGTGACTCCCCGTTTTCGCATATGCGCCAGCCGCTTGGTGACGTTGTGTCGAAGAGAGGCGAGAGTTGCCTGCCGTGTGGCGGCGACGGTCGAGAGAATGCCACCCCCCGCCTCAAGAATGTCCGCGTAGTGTTCACCCGCCAAGCGTCGCGCGAATTCATCGGCGCGTGATCCAGCCCAAACGGCATGGGTGTGGGGGTCAACCAGACCCGGAACCCCAACCAGACCGTCCGCATCGAGGATTGAGTCTGCTTTGGGCGCGTCCTTGGCCGGACCGATCCATTGCACCTGGTTTCCACAGACCAGCACGGAGGTGTGTTCATGCATCCCAACACCGGAGAGTGCGGGATCAGCGGTGTACAGACGGCGGATGCCGTGAATGAGGAGAGTGGGATTCATCGTTCCGCCCGCCAAAGAGAATGGCCATGGGGTATCCTACACTCCGACCGGATGTGTCCGGAAGAGGAGGCTTCTTGTTTTGGTTGTTGGCGATGTTCGCATGTGGACTCGACACCTTGGGATACGATTCGGATACGGACACCGCATCGGGTTCAGTCGAGCGCGGAGATCCTGTGGATTTTGTGGTCTATCCCACCGTTCAGACGACCCAAATATTGATCTACCACGGCCACGGAGGCGCTGATTTAGTGCCGAGAAGTCAGTTGAGAGCGGCCTGGGAAGCCGAGGGGTGGACCATCCGTCAGGCGAGTGTATTGCCCCCGGATCTCAAGCCCTTCCGCATGATCGTGTTGGTTGAGACGGGCGCCAATTCCGATGATGCGTTTTTAGAGGAAGAGGTGCAGGCGTTCACCAAGGCCTTGGAGCGTGGGACGCGGTTGGTGGTTGCCACCAATGCACCGAGTTGTACGTCGGACAACGTGAAAAACCTCCTGTCTGAGTGGGAGGTGCCCATGGTGTTCGATCAGCCCCTCACGGCTGAACCTGAAACGACATCGTTTGTGGATATCGCTCCAAATGCTCAGCAGACAGTCGATGTGTCTGCAGTCAGCTTTGAGCGACCGTGTACGCTCACGGCTGGAGGCACCTGGTTGGTCAGTTCAGATGATCCTTTGCCGTTGGCCGCATCCTTTCGCCCCGGAAATGCGGGAGATGTGGTGTTGATTGGTGACACCGCCTTTTTGAAGGATGGGGCCATCGATCTGGACAACAACCTCATTTTCGCGCAAAACCTGGCCCAGGTGGTTCCCTGACTGAACCCGTTCGCCCGCCCCCGCTGATTTCACTGACGGCCGACCTGGCAGCAGCGATTCTTGCGGCCACGGTCTTAACGGCAGTTGCCTTGCAGCATGAGTTTCGGACCTCACCCGATTTTATCGTGGCTGCCCATCAGATCGTCCCCAGTGTGCATTGGGCCGTACTGGAACAGCCGTTGTACGTGTTCTTGCTACAACTTGTCGTTCAGGTTGTGGGCGACGTGATGTTGGCAGGTGGGTTTCTATCGGTTGTGGGTGGTGTGGGATGTGTGGTGGCGGCGACCCGCATGTTTGGGCCATGGGCAGGGTTGTGGGTGTTGGCCCAAGTGGGCGTGCTGGAGGCCGCCACTGTACCGGGGCCCATGATTCTGGTGTTGATGTGTGTGTTGTGGGCCCTGTATTGTGCGCAAGAGCAGAAAGGGTGGCGGACAGGGGTATGGTTGGCCCTTGCATATGCGTTGGCCGATTGGATTTGGCCTGTCGGTCTGGTGGTTCTGTTGTTTTCTCGATCCCGTGTGGCCGCCGTGGTGGGTGTTGTGGGGGTGATGTGGGTCATCCATCGTGAAGGCTATGGATTGGCTCATCCATCGTTTGATGGGTTTACCGACACCGATTGGCTTCAGTCGGCATGGCGAAACCTGATGTCCAATTGGGTCGTTTGGCTGGGTTTACTTGCATCGGTATGGGGTGTGCTTCGGGGCAATCGAGCTTCGCGAATCCTGCTCGTGTTGTCTGCGGTGTATGTGTTGGCCATTCCGCATTTGGTGGGTGCCTCCGAGCCGATGCTTGTCGCGCAAGTACTGATCGCTTTGGGTGTGGCTGCGGTGGAGACGGGTCCCGCATTGCTTGTGTTTGCCTTGGTGTTGTTGGGGATTCGATTGCCTGTGGTGTGGGACGGAACCGATGGTCAACAGGATTTACACGCGGTGATTCAGGCCACGGCCCTCAACCCGCGGTCTGCCTTGTGTTCAAACCCCGCCTTTGTGCGACCGGCTGTGCAGGGGGGCTCGATTCGTCCGTGTAAGACCCTCGATGTCATTCAACGTCCGGCAAACGAGATTTACCCGAAGCACATTCGGGAGACAGTGGATGCCCCCAATGGAGAACTGTTTGCGGTACACGAGGACGACATCCTGCATGTGTATCCATGGTTGCAAGACCTCATGACCAAACCCTACCCGCCCGGTTTTGTTGTGGAGGCGGAAGCCAATCGATGGCGGGTCTTTTTGGTCAGTCCGTAAAGCGTCCGGCATCGCGGACCTTGAGCTTGGTCATCACGCCTTCAAAGGCAGATTCGAGATCGATGCCTTGTTGGTTGGCCATGCAGAGCACCAACCACAGAACATCGGCGAGTTCCCCAGCAATGCTGCTTTCGGTCTCCGTGGTCTTTTTCTTTTTGGCCCCAAATTGATGGTTGTATTCCCGGGCGAGCTCCCCAACTTCTTCGGTCAATCGTGCGAGGAGGCTCATCTCGTCCCAGTAGCCACCGTTGTCAGCAATCCACTGATCGATGCTGTGTTGCAGTGCATGAATGCGGGTATCGGCCATGGTGCTCTCCTTCTTGGTGACCTATCCGCTTGTGTTCATCGGGGCGCCTCGTTACCCAGTCATTCAATGGAGGTGGCCGTGGCCGCAGATGATCTGATCGATATGGAAGGCACCATCGCCGAGGTATTTCCCGGCGGAACCTTTCTGGTAGAGACCGAGCATGGAAACAAGGTTCAAGCACACCTGGCGGGCAAGCTTCGTCGGTACCGCATTCGCGTGGTCTTGGGCGATAAAGTCACGGTAGCTGTGAGCCCGTATGACTTGACCAAGGGTCGGATTACGTTCCGTCACAAATAGAGTTGGGGTGAGCCCATCAAAAACGCCTGGCCAAATGGTCGGGCGTTTTTTGTTGTTGGTGTCGTTCTACAATGTAGAGAAGTCACCACCTGCATCGTCGCACGATGAGCTGGCCTCGGCTTCAGGAAATGCGGAATAAAAGTACAGGGTGACGTCGGAACCGCTCACGGGGTTTCCATCTGCATCCGCTCCCATCAACACGCCCGAGCATGCGCTTGCAGCACCAGATGGACAGCCATCATCCAAAAAGCTCATGGGTGGTGCGCCTTCGGCTTCGGCACCCGCGCTAATGTCGCTGCAGAATCCATTGACGTCTTGGGAAGCCCACAGGGCACCGTCGAATGAGTAGCACAGGGCCCCGGTCATATCGCATCCAGGATCGGAACTCATCACGTCGCCACCGCTACTGCCACCGTCGTCACCACTGCCGTCATCGCCGCTGCCGTCGTCATCGCCGCCGTCATCGCTGCTGCCGTCGCCACCGCCATCGTCGTCGCCGTCTTCATCGGCGTTGTAAGCGGGGTCATCTTCTTCTGATGACCACCCATCGTCGTCGACCCAGTTGTTGTCATCATCGTCGTCATCTTTGACATCGACGGTGATGCACGAGACGGCGAACAAGGCGGTGAAAATGTGTTTCATGCTTCGATCCGTAGGTCGGTTGTCACGGCAACGCAAAACGCCCGACCATTTGGCCGGGCGTTTTTTTGTTGGTTTCAGCCTGATTTACAGGGCTACCCAGGTGCCACCGTTGGCGTTGCAAGAGCCTTCTCCGTCAAATGCTGGGTAGGAGAACCAGACTTGTTCTGTCCCCGCTTGGCCACCGACTGCGGGAAGCCCACATGCGCCTGTGGCATCGGCTTCAGGACACCCATCAACAGGAGTGGAAGCGATACCGCCGAGTTGGTCTGCGTATCCGTCATCGAATTGTGTACAGATGTCTGCAAGGGGGGCTGCCGACCAAGCACCGCCGGTGAGCGCCATGCAAACGACTCCTGTGTAATCACACGCTGGACTCGTCCAAGCAGCATCGACATCCACGCTAGCGCCTCCGCTACCGCCGTCATCGCCGCCGCCGTCATCACCGCCGTCGTCATCGCCGCCGCCGTCATCGCCGCCGTCGTCGCTGCTGCCATCGGAACCGGCAAAGGATTCATCCGCATCTGCGGTGTCGTCTTCTTTGGTGCCGCATGCGTTGAGTACAAGGAACACAGGAAGGGTGAGTAAAAGAGTCTTCATTGATTACCTCCAATAATGAGATGGCCCACTAACGGATCCTGGGAATGAGTGGAGTGACGAGCCTGTGATGACAAAGTAAAACGCCCAGCCGATGTGGCTGGGCGTTTGTATTCTCAGTGAACTGAGATCATGTACCAGTATCACCGTCGTCGCCGTCGCCTGGGTCCACACCGTCAGGGGAACCTGGGTCATCGGTACCACCGCCCCCAGAACCGTCATCGGCAGCACCGTCGTCGGCAGCACCGGTGTCGTCATCGCCGCCGTCGCCATCATCGCCGCCATCGTCGTCGCCATCATCATCGGCACCGTCGTCGGCATCGGCATCGGTTGCGCCTTCGTCGGGGGCGCCATCGGCATCGGTTGCGCCATCGGCATCGGTTGCGCCATCGGCATCGGTTGCGCCATCGGCATCGGTTGCGCCATCGGCATCGGTTGCGCCATCGGCATCG
>Ga0315320_10001638_pt1 | contig 18585 bp, 11 predicted proteins | sample M140m21515metaG_FD_203458 | JGI IMG/M metagenome (GOLD analysis project Ga0315320, IMG submission 203458) | Ammonia-oxidizing marine archaeal communities from Monterey Bay, California, United States - M1 40m 21515 | ecosystem: Environmental > Aquatic > Marine > Coastal | place: USA: California... | reverse complement strand
ACACCGACGATCGCCCATTCATCACCACGGCCGCGACGAGGACACGGACATGTACGTGGACTCGCTGGACTCGATGATGGAGCTGGTGTTGGCGCACGTGGACAGGCGGATAGACGCTGGGGACGGGCCCGCGTTGAACGAGTGCCTGGCTCGGGTGTTTGTCAGCACCCTGCTCCCGGCGCACGAGTCAAAGTTTACGCAATTTTTGGTATTTCACGCGTGCGCTCGGGAGGCGGCGGGTATGGCGGCGGCTTCAGCCCCCCACGGGTTGAACAAGTTGGAGAGCGCCGGGTCTATGAACTCATCGTTCACGGAGCTCGATAGCACCGGGGCGTTGAGCACGCGGATCGTGGACGAGCTCATCGAGCGCGTCACCGACCCGATGCAGCGGCCGGCGCTGAGGCTCGCGGCGGCGGCGTACCTCGCGAGTTTTTTGGCCCGCGCGTCTTTCCTTCACCCGCGGTTCCTCGCCCAGACGTTGAGGCGGCTGGCGAGCTGGTGCTGGGCGACGGTGGAGAGCGCGAGCAGCGGTGCGGGGGTGACGGGTGTCGCGAGGGTACGGGGTGAGGGGCTCTCCCGGGGGTTCGGATCGTCCTTCGCGATTGATGAAAACGGCGGTGGTTCCCAAAGCGGATCCGAGGGTGAAGATCCGAGGGAGACGCGTCCACAATCGAATGACACGGAGCACACGCGGGAGTTTGCCAACGCGACCGCCGCGACGCTCACGGTGTTTGACAGCGCGTGCCAGGCGCTGATGTACGTCCTGTGCTACCGAATGGAGAGCCTGGTCAAACACGGGGGTGAACCCGCGGAGCATCTCCGTTCCATGCCCCTGCGACAGATTTTATACAGCAGGCTCCAGCCACTGCACACGTGTCTGGACTCGGTGATTAAAGAATTTTTGTTCCGCGCCGCGGCGGCGGGCGTGGAAGGGTTCGACCAGGCGCTGTTCGAGCAGTACAAGCTGGAGAGCGCGGCGCGCAAGGAGGCGGAGAAGGCCAAAAAGGAGCTTATTTCCAAAAAAGGTGGTGGATTGATGTCCGTGGAGGACGTCGCCGCGCAACACCACTCAACCGGTCACAACAACAACATGATACGTCGCACGCAGTCCCTCGCGGTGCTCGGACGGGAAGTCGCGGAGGCTGTGAAGCTGCGAAACCCGCTGAAGATGTTTTTCCCGTTCGATCCCTATCTCCTAAGGCGGTCCGCCGCGCTGCTGAGACTGCCGCAGAATTACGTCACGTGGCAGGGTAACGCCCGGGACGACGAGGACGGATCCGAAAACGACGACGACGACGGCGACCTCGAGCTGGACTCCGAGCTCGGATCCGAGGACATCGGCGAGAGCTCCTCGGACGACGACGGCGACGGGGGGATCGGCCGGCGTGACTCGCAGAGCTCCCGGGGCATGAAGCCGGGCAGCGGATCTCTGCCCAATTCGCTCGGGTACCCAAACTCGTTGAACCCGCGGCCCCGGAAGCTGACGCGCGGGCTGCGCGGGCCTCAGCCGCTGTTCGGCGGCGGGAGTAACAACTCGCCGTCGCCGACGGGCGGGCCGGGCGGTGGTAACAACGGCGTCGCTCCGCCGGGTGCTAACCCATTCGCCAGGGCGAGCGTCGGAGCGGCGGGCAATTCGCCGGAGACTGTCGTCGGGTTCGGCGTGCCCGGCGCGCATAACCAGGCGTGGGCACGCGGTGGGGTGCCGACAGGGGTGCCCACCGGGGTGGGGTTCGGGCGGGGCGGGAGCGTGAGCCCGACGCGGCGGGAGCCGTCGCCGCTCGGGTCGTCCCCGCTGCCGCCGCGACCTCCTCGGCCGAACTAATGAGATAGATTGGGGTAAACCACGGCGATGCGATTGTATTCCACACACACGACTAAAAGCTTTCACCTTCATGCGTTGAGTGTCCCACTAAAGGTAATGAACTAGTTTACTATGAACTGTCACCCTCCGTACCCTCCTCGTCTATGTCCGTGTCGTTGAAGAACACGTTGTACAGGTCGTTGTCCTTCACCTCCGTGTCCCCAGGCTCCGGCCTGATCAGCGCGTTACGTTCCGGGTCCGCCTCTGCGACGAAGGGGTGGTAATACACAATCTGCCCGCACATCTCAGCTCCGTGCGCGACGCCGTAGTCAACCTTGGTACCACCCGCGTCGCTCGTGTCGAACGTGCACGTGATGTACATCACGTCGCTTGGGCCCATCGTGACTTGTGTATCCGCATCTTTGGTACCCAGCGGCAGCGGGTGAAACGACTGATCAGGACCGTACCCCCGGTACTCCGGAATCACTCCGAAGGGTTCCCGTCTTCCTCTATCCTCCCCCTTCCCGTCTCCACCCACGCCGCCGCCCCGCACGAACCCGGTCTCGTACCATTTCAGCATGTTGTGGCCGTGGAGGTGCGCCGCGACGAGCGTCACCTCACCGCCGCCAGCCTCAAAGTCGGGCGCCAGCCGGTCGCCGAAAGGACCGACGGTGTAAGAAAACGGCAGCTTTTTATGCCCAGTCTTCAGACGCATGCTCGTGTGCATGGCCGCCATGATGCCCAGCGATTTGGGCCGCGCCGCGTGTGCCGCGCCCCTCGCGATGTCGAACACGATCCCGCTCGAATCCGTCCACGGTTTAACGGGAACTTGCTCGTCCATGGGCACCAGGTAGTGGACCTGGTACATCACGTGCGTGATCCCCGTGCCTTTCCCAACCTTCACCGCCGTTCCCTCTGGGGTGCGAAAACCCTTCGCGCCCTTATCGTACGCGTACAGCATCACCCTGCACGGCGCCTTCTTTCCCTTTTTGTTCATCGTGAACGCCCAGACCGCGCACGGGGTCCCGAAGGACGTCTCCGGCGTCGACTGCTCTATCGACGAGTCGCAGCCGAAGGCGGTGATGTGGTGCGTAGCCTCCGGCCGCGTGGTCACCGGTTCGAAACCTATTAAGGACAGAGGCGTTGTGTCCGCGCGCGGGATGGCGCGGCGGTGGCAGACGAACCCTAGGCGCTGGTCGGGCCCGCGCATTCCACCCGCGCGTGGCGTGCCGAAGACCTTGTGGTCAGCCTGAATGGCGGGGAGGAGCATTGGCCATCGCTCGGTGTCGGCGTCGAGTGGCTCGACGCTGGTCTTGTCCTCCGCGGCGGCGACGACGACGGGGTTGATGTCGGGATTGTTCACCGTACGCGGGACGCGCGGGTCCACGACGGAGGCGTCCGTGTTTCGTGGACGTACCCCCGGTCTCCACCGTTCCCGACCCACCGGCCCCGCGCCCTCCCCCCCCGACCGGCTCGTCGCCACCCCGCTCAGCAGCAGGAGCACGAGCGCGACCCCGGCGGCGCCCCCGGTCACACCGGATGGAGGACGCCACCAACCGGTTTGTTTCCTACCGCGCGCGGGCGTCGGCTCGGTCTCGAGCTCGAACGCCGCCGCCGGGCGCATCTCGCCGGCCTCCTCGTCCATCGTCGCGACGCCTCGATCACCCCGCGCCCCCGAAATTGAGTCCGGGTGCCGTCGCGGATTTCGATTTGCAGCCAAAAACAGTTGGGCTTCGTTTGGAATGATGGTGGAGCGCGTCGGGCGGGCGCGACTTCACGCGGGGTTCATGACTTATACAGAGTACACTGTTACAACATACGCGCGTCGGCGGAGGCTGGTAATATTCAGCTCCCGTCTCACGCCGCGCTCTGCCCCTTCGAACGCTTCTTCTCCATCGAGGTTCGCCTGCTCGACGGGGCACTCCCTGGTGGGGATTTTATTCCATTTATTTCATTCTTCCCACGTCCCCGCTGCATCTCCTTGGCGATGAACCCCCACGTCTCGATCCAGGCGTCGCGCGTCTCCTTGTCCAACGTGACGGCATCGCTCTCGTCCAGCGTGGCGATGAGCGCGTCGCCCATCAAGGTGAAGTGCTCGGGCAACACGACGCCGTACGTGAGATGGCGCGCGCCCAAATTCCTAACTTCCCTCTCCACCCTCTCCAAGTCGTGAAGGTTGGCCACGAGCGTCGTCATCGTGTCCACGAACAGTTTGGCGTGAAGCTTGAGATGCGCGCTAACGAACAAGGTCCTCGCCTGATTCCGAAACGGGAACAACCGGAGGACGTGCGAGCCGTGGTCCTCGTGGGTGAACAGCTTTCGAAACATCAACACGCCGGTCGACATCCGGTCGTTGCCGTGAGCCGATAGGAGCGCCGCCCACGACGACTGTACCGCCTCCCGTTTCCGCTCGGTCCATCGCCGACGGAACTTGCTCACTCGCTTGATGCCGAAGATGGCTAGGAACGGCGCCAGCCCGACCATCGCACGCGACGGGAACGCCCCGTTCCCTTGCTTGCGCGATGCCAAGTGGAGAGTTTGTCCGGACAAAAGCAAAATTGTGCTTTTTTTCGGTGGGAATCATTAACGTGTTCTAACTGTTTGCGTGTGTGCCGGGCGCCTATTTATCGCGTAATTTCATATTTACGCTGACTGTTTGAACCGGTCCTCACGGGTTCGAAAGCGCTCGTTGTTGCCCTTTTGAAGCGTCAATGCCCTAACTCATTGCGACGCGCGCGCACCGAGGCGGACGATCGCCACCATGGCGCCCGAGCCCCCCGTCACGGAGTCGGTGAGCAAGCTCTCGGAGCTCGATCACCTTCCCGGCGAGTCCATCAAGGTGATCGCGCAGCACGTCGGCATAGAATCCCTCGCCGACGAGGTCGCGCGCGCGCTCGCGCCCGACGTGGAGTACAGATTGAGGGAGGTGATCCAGGACGCGTGCAAGTTCATGCGACAGTCCAAGCGAACCGAGCTCAGCACCGAGGACGTCAACTCGTCGCTCATCATGCGACGGTGCGAGCCCCTGTACGGCTTCCCCGCGGGCGCCGGGCCCATCCCGTTCCAGGAAGTCCCCGGCCACCCCGAGCTGTACATACCGGTGAACAAGGAGCTCGACCTCAAGGATATCCTCGCCGCGAAGCTCCCGCGGCCGCCCATCGCCGTCAACGTCGTCCCGCACTGGCTCGCGGTCGAGGGCGTCCAGCCGCTCATACCCGAGAACCCAACCCCGCTGGCCACGGACGATCGAACCCCGCACTTGCGAAGCGCCGCGGACGCCAAGCTCTTCAGATCGCCGGTGGTCCCGGCCGACGTCAAGCCGCCGCCCGGCGCTCACGACCCGAACGTCAAGAGCGAACCCGGAGCCGACGGCACCGGAGCCGTGATCCAACCCGTGGTGGCGCACGAGCTGAGCAAGGAGCTCCAGCTGTACTTTGACCGCATCACGGCGGTGGTCAGAGGCGGCGGGGAACGAGGCGAGGCTCCGTTGCTCCGAGCCGCTCTGGAGTCACTCGCCACCGACAGCGGCTTGCACCAGCTGATGCCCTACTTCACCCAGTTCGTGCAGGACGAGGTTGCCAAGTCCTTGCGGAACATGCCGCGGCTCAAGGCGCTCGTGGGGACCATCGAGGCGCTGTGCGGTAACCCGGAGATTCACGTCGAGCTCTACCTGCACCAACTCATGCCCACGCTCATCACGTGCATGGTGGCCAAACGATTGAGCGCCGAGCCCGACGAGGACCACTGGACCTTACGGCAGTACTCCGCGGAGGTGATGGCGGGGATATGCGCGCGGTTCGGGGGTGACTACCCCACCATACAGCCCCGAATCACGCGCACCTTGCTTCGCGCGATGCTCGACCCGAGCAAACCGTTTTCGACGCACTTCGGCGCCATCGCCGGTTTAGCGGCATTAGGACCACGGGTCACGCGCCTACTCATCGTTCCAAACCTCAAGGCGTACCTCGAGGTCCTCGAGCCGCACCTCGACGCCCCGACCGCACCGGGCGCGAACGCCGGTGAAGCCGATACTAAGGAGTATTCAAAGAAGAAGGTTGCCAACGCCGAGGCGAGAAAGGTTCACGACGAGCTCAAGGAGGCCATCGGCGCGTGCCTACACCAGGCGCTCGCGGCGAAACAGCGGGAGGAACGCGAGCGGAAGGAGCCCGGGCGGCGCGCCGAGCTGATGAAAAAGGAGATGGGCATCGGAGGTCAGAAGACCGAGGCGGTCAAGCCGGTGCCCGCGAGCGTGGTCAAGGGGTGGACCATCGCCAAGAACACGCTCAAAGTCGACGTGGGCCCGCCGCCCGCTTTGAAGACGAAGAAAGCGACGGAGAACCCTAAAGAACCCGGGGGGAAGAAATCGCCCCCGCCCGCGAGGCGGGGTAAACGCAAGGCTGCGGAGAAGGAGGCGGAGGAGGAGGCGGAGGCGGCTGCGCCGGTGGAGGGTGTCGAGCTTCGCATCGACCCAACCGCGGCTGAGGGCGAGGAGAGCGAGGATCCATCCGCGGTGGCGGCGCAGGTCGCCGCGGCTGCGGCGCTGCTGGGCGATTGCGTGATGCCGTACGCGTCGAATCCCACCGTCGCGGACACGTTCCTGTAGAGTTGTCACTTATAGAGTTGTCACTTATCTTCATTGTACACGAATTGATCAGAGGGTCTCGACTATACTATACGCTATCCCACTCTTTTGGTTGCTAACGCCTCAGTATCCAAACGCGCTCCAGAAGGAGGACTTACCCTCGCGCGCCTTGAGCTGCTGGCTGAGCCACTCCATCCCCTCCCACAGGCCCTCCCCTTTGAGCGCGGACGTCTTGAAGATGGCCCACTGCCTGTCCTTGACCCCGTTCAGTCCCAAACCCTCCGTGATCTCAACCTCAGTAGCCGCCTCGGGCAGGTCCTGCTTGTTGGCGAAGACCATGATGATGCAGTCGCGCAGCTCATCCTCCTCCAAAATACCCTGCAGCTCCTCTTTACTCGTCGGTATCCGCTCCTTATCGCAGCTGTCCACCACGTACACTATCGCGGTCGTGTTTGGGTAATAGCACCGCCAGTACGGCCGTATGGAGGTCTGCCCGCCCAGGTCCCAAACCTGAAACTTTACGTTTTTAAAAGTCACAGTCTCGACGTTGAAGCCGATGGTGGGGATAGTCGACACCACCGCCCCGACCTGCAGGCGGTACAAACTCGTCGTCTTTCCAGCGTTGTCCAGGCCGAGGACGAGGATGCGAGCCTCCTTGTCACCGAACGCGGCCATCATGCGGGACATCAAGACGCCCATCTTCACCCTTCGCTCGCGCCCTGGTTCGCGCCTGTCACGAGGTGGACAACGGGGGAAAGTGATTCTCAGGACACGTGCACGGGGTCATCGGGAAATGGGCTGGAGCGTGGGAGCGTGTCGTGTCGTCGACGCGGCCCCGTGCGGTTCTTCATATCAGGTCTCCAATTAGTTGGTTATTCCTTCACGATGTCGTAGGAAACATACAACTGTCTGAATCATCAGAAACCGCGGCCGGGCGAAACGATGGATGGGGTCGGGGAAACCGTTCGGGCGCGACGCGCGTTCCTCAGTTCTCCAAGGTGAAAGTTCTCCGCATTGTCACGGACCTAGGTAGAACGAAAGTTTTTGTTCTTCATCATCGGAACGCGCGTCACAAAAGGGGGTTCAACCCAAAGGCGGTTGGTCGATCGGGTGTCGCGAAAACAAACCGCGGCGAGAAAAAGCCTTCCCGGCTCGGAGAGTCAGCGTTTCAGATTAGTTTCAAAGCTGCGCACATGGCATTGGCGTACTTGTTCAAATACCACAGAGAAAACATATTCATCGTCCTCTCCTCGGGAAGGCAAGGTCGGCGCGCGACACACCGCGGGCGTACATGGTCGGGCAGACGAGCGGGGACACGACACAGAGAAAAGATGGTTGCGGATCGGCACTGGAACGCACCTGCGGCAAACCTACTTCACGGATGTGCTCTCGCTCGGCGCGACGACGCGACGCGATGGACCGCCTCGCGCGTCTCGGTCGTTTCGATGGACCCCCTCCTGCGTGTTGAGGTCGTCGATAGCAGCCGTATTACAACTGCGCCGCGTGACCGATCGCCCGCGTGCGCGTGCGCTGTCAGCTCTGATTTTTCGCCCCGAGGCGGCCGCCGTTCAAACCCTCGCGTTCGCGAGTCGCAGTCAGGTCTCGATTTTCCGCGTCGTTGTTGCATTTGCCATTCGGGGGCGCACAGTCGTCCGTGTCGGGGGTTCGATGAGCGCATCGGCGTGCGTTCGAGGCGTGCATACGGGACCGAGACGCGCGAGGAGCACACACGCGGGCCCATCGCCCAGGTGCGTGACATGGCGAGCCGTCCCACCACGCGGTATCCATCGATGGTGCCGGACAGTCACACTGACGGCAGCCACGGCTGGGGGCGACGAGGGAACGTCCACCCCGTCCGTCACCGACCCGGCGTCCGCATCGATGAACGACGACGACGATGCCCTCATCCCGCCTCCTCAGGCATCCACGCCTCCCGTCGAGGTGGACGTCACGGTGCCACATACGGACAAGTTAGCTAAGGTGTGGTTCATACCCAACTTCCTGGACGAAGCAGCCGCCGCCGCGGTGGCGAAGGGATGCGGTAAACTCCGCAAACGGATGAAGAGCGACCACTCGTTCGCGACGGGGCGACTCTCCGCGATGGTCCCGATGGCCTCACCGGTGTACGCGGCGTTCAGTGACGGCGTCGCGATCGAATCGATACGAGAAGCGACGGGTGTCGATATTTTGGCACTGGGCGACTTTCCGGTGGAGACGAGGCTGTACCGGCCGGGTTCGGAGATGACGTGGCACCAGGACGTCAAGCTGTACGAAACACCGCAGCACGAGCTCATATACACGGTGGCGAACGACGGGTGGGACGGCGCGACGGAGTGGGTGGGAAGCGACGGGTTACGTATGAGTATACGGGCGCCGGCAAACTCTGCGTTGGTCTTCGCAGCCGACGGGGCGTGGCACAGGGTCGTGGGCGCGGGTGTTGGGACTCGGACGATTGTCAAGGCGTTGTACGTGGAGGACTTCGCGAAGACGGAGGCGTTCGCGGAGGTCATGGACGAGGCGCCGTGGAGGCGTTGAGATTAGTTAACCTCAGTGAGAGTGCTAGCTTAGCGGGTGACCATAGCCAAAAATTGATGACTTCGGATCCGGTTCGGCGCCCCGACGAGCCCCGAGGCTTTTCTTCGTCGCCCCGAAGCCGAGGCCGCTCCCCACTCGCGCGCGCGCGATGACGCCCACGCGCCGTCTCCGCATGTGCAGCAGCCTCACCCTCCGGCTCCTCTTCCCTGTTCTCGCGCTCGTCGCGTCCGGCGCGTCCGCGCAGGTTCCGCGCGGCGCCCCCATGGCCGTCGAGGAGGACGGCGTGACGAGGGACCCGAGCCCGGGGGAGATACGCGAGGTCAACTCGCTTCGCACGCGCGCGGTCGACCTCGCGAGGCGGTACCAGACCTACTCGGAAGCCGCCGCGACACGATACTCCACCGCGATGGACCCCGACGCACTCGAGCAGTGGGTCGAGGACGCCAGAGCCGCCGCGCAAAAGATAGCCAGCCCGGAGGTTCGCAAAGCCATAAACGACATGTACAGGCCGATATTTTACCCAGAGACACGATACGAAGTCGAGGACCCTTACGACGAGGACCAGTACTACGACGACACCTGGGCACAGGCCGACGATGAGACGCTTGAGTTCACAGACGATGAGTCCTACACGGAAGACGCTGGAAGACCGTTCCAGCGATGGGCGCAGTCGGCGCGGGACCGAGTCGGCGACGTCTGGCCCGGAGCTCCGTGGCGCCCCGACGGCGGCCGGGACCCGGTGATCGGCGAGGCGGTCCTCGACTCGATGCGCCTCGGACTCGCCGGCGCGAGGCTCGCGGCGCCCTCCGCGGCGAGCGCCGTGGACGACGCGGCGGGGGTCGTGGGCGACGTCGCGGCGGTCGCGGAAGCCGACGGGTCGCTGGCAGCCGATGAAAACGGAGGGCCATTCGCCCGCGCCTACGCGCCGACACTTAACCTCGCGCGACGCGCGGGTGCCTTCATGACCGGCGGTGCGAACGATAACGATCGCGGCGGTATCTTCCCATCCTCCGAGGGGCAGCCGAACGAAGACTTGGAAGAGGGGAACGAAGATTGGAGCGTCTCCGCTGTGAGTGCGTTACGAGCGACAGAACGCGCCGGCGCCGCTGCGAGGGCGATGTACGAGGACAACGTCTCCGAGACGCAGCGGTCCGCGGCGCGGGCGTTCGCGCGGCGGTTCGTGTCCGAGGCGTTACAGACCACGCTTGAGATGCAGGCGCGTACGTACAACCCGTCGAGCCGGTGGAACGGGCGAACGATCGACGTAAACGACGCGAGGTTCGATAACACCCGGGTCGGCGCGAATAATTTTGTGAATAACCTTCGACTGGCGCGTCGAATGGCGGTGGCACGGGAGGGGAACGAAGGCGACGCGATGAACGCGATGAGCGAGACGGAGGAAGCGGCGTTCGAGAGGGCGCTCGTGTCGGAGCTTCGCGCGGAAAAGGCGGTGGAAGCGGTGGAAGCGCACACGGAGGCCCATGACTAGATTTCTGCAATAAACTTCATGACAAATCTGCAAATCGCAAATAGAAAAGCGTAAACGGACGTGAGTCAGCGTTCGCGCGAAAAACGCGCCCAGATTTCCTGACTAGCCGCCATAGAGAAACGGGAAAAAATAGTCCAGTCTAAGGAAAGTTCACTCGGTTCGATCGTCTCTCGGCCAATCAACCGATCCGGTTGCCCACCTGAAACACGTGGAAATAAAGCGACGTGCGTCGGGTGGCGCTCTCATCACAACAGCGACGAGCGAGAGGGAGACGCGCCCCGCGTTACCGCCGCAGCGGCGGCGCCGGACATCGTACTCGACATGTACCACCAACCGCGAGTATCGCCGAGCTACAACGTGGGCGGGTCGGACTCCCCCGCGACGGGATCCGATGGAGGGTTCGGAGGAGTCTCCGCGACGGCGCTCACGGTGCCCGAGCCCGAGGGCCCCGACGGCAGCACGCGCACGCACGTGATCGACATGCTGGACCAGTCGCGCACCCGGTGGCTCAAAAACACCGAAGTGTGCGACATGCTGCTCAACTACAGATCGTACGGCTTCGCATTGAGCAAGACGGCACCAGTACGGCCGCCCGGTGCGTCCAGCGTTCGACCGAAATTTCTCTCCCCGTCCTTCTATGCCCGCCCCCGCGGGCGATTTTCGGCCTTCAGATGAGGCTGGGGGCGCGCGCGTCGCGGCCGGGTTCGCGCGCGAACCCGATCGCGCGAGACCGTCGCAAAGGGCGACGGCATCGGGGGAGCGCATACGCGCGCGACACCCACCCTCCGCGCTTCATCCCGACCACCCGCGCGCCTAATCTAGCCCTAGTCGCCCAAAAGATTGACTCCCGCCCCACTCGTCACACTTGATGAATGAATCTCGACTGACCCCGCGTTCCCGACCACCTTCCTTCCCCTTCTTCACAGCCGGCACGATATTCCTGTTCGACCGCAAGGCTGTCCGGTTCTTCCGCAAGGATGGCCACGACTGGCAGAAGAAGAAGGACGGCAAGACGGTGAGGGAGACGCACGAGAAGCTCAAGGTCGGCAACGTGGAGTTACTCAACTGCTACTACGCTCACGCCGCCGAGAATGACCGATTCCAGCGCCGATGCTACTGGCTCCTCGACAGCGACGAGGGCGTCGTGCTGGTCCACTACCTCGACACCACGATGGTCGTCGGCGGCAGGGGCGGCGCCAAAGGAGGAGCCACCCACACTATGCAGCCGAACACGCAGCAGAGCGATTCGGGCGCGACTGACGGCGGCGACAGAAACGGGTTCCGCAACCTCTTTCGTTACGCCAGCGGCGCGTCGCAGATGTCGGGCTCCGGGTACGACGAAGGGAGCATGAGCATGGGCATGGGCGGCGAGATGCCGGCGTCGCCCATGATGCACTCCCCCGCGCGCGTGTCTGTCCAGGGTGGGTCGTACCACCCCGAAGTTTACGCCAACTCGCACCAGTACGGAGTCGTCGGAGGTTCGTTTTCTCAACATCAACACGGCGGCATCCAAAGCCACGGCGTCATGCCGAGCCACTACCCCCACGGCGGCAGCGACCCGCACGCGCTCTACCACGCCGCGCAGGAGCAGTTCAACGGCGCGGAGTCCGAGAGCTGGTTCAACAGCGTCCTGGCGTCGGGAGACGAGACCGAGGATGGGAATCCCCGCGTTCGACGCGTCAGCGGTAACCTTGTCGATGGATCCATCCCACCCCGAGCACCATCCAGCAGCCTGCCGTTCAAGCAGAATAGTAACAGGTCCCTGGACCTCGGCAGCATGGGAAGCGGCCCGCCGATGGATGGCTACTTTGGCATGGAACACGACGCGGGTGAAGTGTCCACGTCGCCACACTTTGACCTCCTACACGAGTTCGCCGTGGATCAGATGGCGGCGGTCAAGGTGGAGGGCATGCCGGTTGAGGGCATGCCCGCGGACTCAGCCGTCGCCGCCGCCGCCGCCGCCGCCGCCGCGGGCCCCAACATCGGCACGGCGTTCCCCGGGGAGGGTGTCGACAACTTCGCGGATGGCGTCGCGTCCATGGCTGAGCTCGAGGATAAGATTGCGTCGCTGAAGGAAACGTTGATCCGCGTCGCGTCCGTCAACGCGGCGGACTCGGCCAGCGCCGAGCAGGTGGACCGGCTGGAGCGGGACATGGCGGCGCTGGAGCGGGGCGCAGCGGCGATGCGAACGGTGAGCGGTTCGAACGGGCCCGGAATTCCAAACGGCGCCGCGGGTCGAGGACACCGGCGTGGCTCGTCGTTCGGCTCGGGCACCAGGCAACGGCCGCAACGCGCGGCGCCGCCGGTGATCTGGGACGGCGACGACAAGGACGACGACGCCGACAGGGAGGATGACGACGACGACGACGGCGACGACGAGGAGACGGCGGAGGGCGCGCTGTCACCGCTGGCCAAGGCGGCGGCGGCGACGCGGAGGCCCAAGGGTGCCGACGGCGCACGCGGCGCGCACCGAGCCGCCACCTTCGCCGCGCAGCAGCAGCAGCGGCGTGGGTACCAACCCGTCATGACACGAACGCCTTCGCGTCTGAGCGAAGGGTCCGAGATGGACGCCGACGCCAACAGCGACGCCGACGACGACGTCGGTGTCGTCGATGTCAACGGTGCCCGAGCCCCGTCGCCCGCGCTGCGAGCCGCGCAGATGAGAGCTGCCGCCGCGGCGTCGCACGCGAGGTACAACCGCGCCCGTGCGCCCATCATCCCCCCGTCCCAGCAGGGTTCGCCGATTCTCTGGGCCATCGACGACTTTTCCCCCGAGTGGGACACGGAAGCCGGCGGGGGTAAGGTTTTGGTCACCGGGACCCCGCGGCCGGGCCTGCCCGAGGGTTTATACCTCTGCTGCGTGTTTGGTGACGTGGAGGTGCCCGCGGAGCAGGTCTCGCCCGGGGTGCTGCGGTGCCGCGCGCCTCCAAACGGCGCCGGCCGCGTGCCTTTTTACATATCGTGCCTCGGCAGCGGCAAGAGGCCGGCTTCGGATATTCGCACCTTTGAGTACCGCGAGGCTGGCGCGGGCGGCGCCCGGGATAAACGAGCCGCGGAGATTCGTTTAACGAGCGGCGTCACCGAACGCGATTTCCAGCTCAGGCTGGTGCACTTACTCGTCGGCGCCGACAGGAGCTCCAAGGCTTCCCAAGGAACAACGCCCGGCGGCGGCGTCGGAGGCGGCGCCAACGGGGGGGCTGGATCCGGGTCAGGTTCGGGCAACGGCCCGTCAGATGTCGGCTCACCGGACAGGGGTAAAGGCGGGTCGTCCGAGAGCCACGGCTTGGGCCACGGCTCGCCTTCCTCTCCGAGCCGCGGCCTCTCCGGTTCTCAGTCGGGGGGAACGGGCGCGGGAGCCGGGGCGGGGTTCACGCGCCGCGCCGTCGCCGCCCTAGCCCTCGGCGCGGACCCAATGCTCGACCCGCACATGCCCAACCTCTCCGACGAGGACGTCGGCAAGGTGTTCAAGACGGCGCTCGAGGCGAGGCTGCGACACGCCATAGCCGCGGAGACTAAGCACCGCCGAGTCCGATCCGAACAAATCGTCCCCGACCCGACGTACGTCCAGCCTAAGAGCGTGTACGCCCGCGTGGACTCCGGCGGCATGGGCCTCATCCACTGCGTCGCCGCGCTGGGCATGAAGTGGGCCATACCCGCGATGACCAAAGGCGGGTGCGACGTGAACCAGCCGGACAGGCGTAACAGAACCGCGCTGCATTGGGCGGCGGCGAAGGGCCACGAGGACACCGTCGCCACGTTGCTCGCGTCGGGTGCCAACATCCGCGCGATGGCGAGGTGGGGCGCGGGCGGGTACACCGCCGCGGACCTCGCCGCGGCGCTCGGCCACGGCGGTATCGCGGCGTACATCTCGGAGACGTCGTTGGCGGCGTCGCTGTCCAACATATCCCTCTACGGCGGCGCTCAGGGTCCGAATACCACCCGGTCGCTTCGTATGTCCTCGTTTGATCGCAAGCGCCAGGATCAGCCATTGACCGGCGCGCAAGTATTGACGACGCCGTTGATGCAGGGCGCCGGGGTTGGGGTCACGCCGCCTGGGGTCACGCCCGGCGCGGGGCCCACCGCGAACCGCACGGGCCGAGCCAGGCGCGATACCAAGGCGGTTCCGATGCGTTCGCTGCTCCTCGCGACTGAGACGGAGGTGACGGCGACGGACGCGGTGACGTCCCAGACGGAGGTTGAGACCGAGGCGGAGTTCATGGAGGGTGGCGGCGGTACCGAGCGCGGACGGGAAGCCGTGGCGGCGGGGATGATCCAGCTGGCGTTTAGGAAGCACACGGTGCGACGGAGGAAGGCGCGGAAGAAGGGTGTCGAGCTCGACGCGGTGACGGAGGGTGTCGAGGCTCCAAAGACGGGTGCGCACCGCGACGTCAAGAAGGACGTCAAGAAGGTTGTGAAGAAGGCTGAGAAGGCTGCGCAGAAGATCACCGATTCGTTGCGTTCGCTCAAGGTGAGCAAGACGAGCGCGGGGCCCGGCGCGGGGCCCGAGCTCGGCAAGCGTCGACTCGGCGAACGATCCGGACTCCTAATCAACCCAATCCCCGAGGGAACGGAGCTTCTCGAGCACGGAGGTAACAACACGGACGCGACGCACGGGTCACCGGATGTACTGAATGGGTCACCGGCGGGTATGATCGCATCGTCGCCGTCCGCGGAGGCGCTCGCCGCCATGCACGGACGCATCGCGCGACTTCGCGATCGAGCCGTCGCGCTGCAGGGTGAAATCCGCGCCGCCGACTACCGCGGCCGCCAGGACCGGCTCCAGACCCTGATGCCCGGCGGGCACGGTCACCACCACCGCCGCCGAGCCGCGGATATCATGCAGCTCATCGCGGGTTCTCCCGACCCGGCTGCGGTGACACGCACGATGGAACGCGCGATGATTGAACGCGCCAACTCTTCAAAGGATTCGCTCGACGACGCGTACGCCGGCGGGGGTGCCAAGGTGACGAGCGGGAACAAGCGGCTGGCGAAGGCTGCGCACCGCCGTCGGTCCTCCGCGGCGCACAAGTCGCACTCGGACGACGGCATGGACTCGACGCACAAGCGATCGAACGGGTCTGGTACCGGCGACGAGGAGGACGACACGAGCGACGACGAGGAGGAGGAGAACGTGCAGCAGGCTGTCGCGAGGATCCAGGCCATCACGCGCTCGCGGGAGGCGAGGGATCAGTACCTGCGGCTGAGGATGGTGACGCAGTCGATGCAGGATCGACGGGCGGCGATCGCGCGGGGGGAGGCGGTGAAGGAGGAGGAGGACGAGGATGGGTTAGACGACGTAGACGTAGAAAAGGACGAGGAGGAGGACGAATGAACGGGGACGGACTGTGACGTTGTGATTTGATTGATGATACGTTCGCTACTTCTTGCACTCCTTGCACTGAGAGCGCCGACGACCGTGCTCACAGACTTGTGACCCACCGCACTCCTTGCATGTAGGGCGCTGACGACCGTGCTCGCAGATTGATGCACCACCGCACTCCTTGCAATACTGGCGCACACGACCGTGCTCGCATATTCCAGACCCACCGCATTCCTTGCATTTACAGCGCTGACGACCGTGCTCGCATATTCCACCCCCACCACACTCCTTGCACTGATAGCGCTCACGACCGTGCTCGCAGATTGATGCCCCACCGCACTCCTTGCACATAGAGCGCCGACGACCGTGCTCGCAGATTCCCTTCCCACCGCACTCCTTGCACCTATCTCGCTGACGACCGTGCTCGCAGATTGCACCCCCACCGCAATCCTTGCACCTCTCTCGCCTGCGACCGTGCGGACAAGCACCGCACACCTTGCACCTCGAGCGATACTTCACGCCGTGCTCGCATGGCCCCTTTGTCCGAGGGGCTCTCTTCCGCTTCGCGCCCTTTCCCTCGGAAGGCGTCGTTCCGTCTTCCCCATTTATCCCATCGTCGTCAGCGGGAGGCTCCACCTTGACATCGGGGACATCGTCGTCGGGCACTTCCTCCTTGACGGGTTCGATATGCTTGATCAACCAGTGTGGGCGCCAGATGGTGGTCATGGTGGCGGCGATACAACTGCGCGGGTGAACAGTGACGGAAGGTCCGAGAAATATCGACCCCGCCTTTGATGTGACTGTGATCGACCGTGCAAATCCTTTCGTTGCCTCCGAGGAGCCCGCCAGAGTATCGCGCGCGACTCTGGGAGCGGCGGGGCGATCATGTCGAACAACGCCGAGGCCACGACTTCAGGTACGTCCCTCGAACCCCCGAACCCTCCCCACGTCCACCCATCGCCCCGCGCACCCTCCCAACGCGCCCCGCGCTTTCAAACCACCGAGCAACAGATCTCACCGCAGCGAACCGCCCCGACCGAATCAATCCCAGGAGGCGCGGAGGACCCGCAGAGGCGCGGGGACGTGAGCGAGATCGGCAAGCTCGCGGTGTGGTCCGTGACGTCCGCGAAGCCCGGTAACGGCGTCGAGCTGCTCAGAGACAACAGCCTCGACACCTACTGGCAGAGCGACGGCGCGCAGCCCCACCTGGTGAACGTTCAGTTCCAAAAGAAAGTACGCCTACGCGAGCTCGCAATCTACGCCGACTACCGCCTCGACGAGTCGTACACGCCCAACAAAATCAGCGTACGGGCCGGGAACTCGTTCCACGACCTGCGGGAGATCAAGACCGTGGACCTGGACGAACCCTCGGGATGGACGCGGGTCACCCTCACCAAGGACGAGGTCGAAGGCGTGACTCGTGGGGATGGATCCGTGGAGGGAGAGTGCCTGCGAACGTACTTTCTGCAAGTCGCGGTGCTCTCCAACCACCAGAACGGACGGGACACGCACATACGGCAGGTTAAGATATACGGACCGAGGACGAGCCCGGAGGCGATGATCGGGCAGGGCATGCAGTTCAGCAGCGCGGAGTTTGCGCAGTTCGCGACGGTCAGGTGACAAGACAACAAGACTTTAGAATCGTAGACTTTATAGCCATCGTCACCACTCACGCGTGCACTCCCTCGATTGGGGTCCTGGAGTCCTTCCACAGCACCAGCGACTCCACCGCCTTGGCCGCGCCGTCGACATCCTTATCCGGCCCCGCCGCGGTCACCTTCGCGAGCATCTTCCCCTCCACAGCCGCGCCGCGCGCCACCCCGAGGTTCACCCTCGCCACATCCAAGAGCCTCGTATCCCCGAGACCCCTCGCGATTTCATAAAATCTCTCAAAGTGCCCGACGCATCGGCCATAGTCACGCTTCTTGAGCAAAATCCGTCCAAGAGAGCAGTGCACCCTCGCGCGCGCACCCTCCGCCATCGATTCCATCGCCGTGAACCTCTCCAGCGCGCGCACCGCCTCGTCCACGGACCCGATCGCCAGGTTAGCCTCCCCGATGGCCCTCAGCGCGGAACCGATCCCGGCGTCATCGCCGTCACGCTCCGATAACTCCAGGTACCGAGCCTGGTACCGCACCGCCTCGCTCGGGCACCCCGCCGCGAGCTGCGCCAACCCCAGCCGGTGGTTCGCCTTACCCTCCGTCCCTTTCTCCAGGTCATCTAACCCGCCGCCTTCCGCATCGTCCGAGGTATCCGCGGCATCCTCGGAAGCCTCGACGCAGACCCGGAGACACGAGGTGAGGTAGTCCACGCTCGCGTTGGCGTCGTCACGTTCCGCGCATCGTTCCGCGACGGCGAAGTAGACGCGCACGCAGTTACCCCGCGCGTCGCCCAACGCGTTCTTGAGCGTCACGTCCATCGGTGACGCGGCGGAGAGGTCGTCGGCGAGTCGAAGCTGCCGCTCGAACGACGCGACGGCGATCTCCAAATTGCCCATCGCCTCGTGGGTCTTGCCGACGAGGCGGCACGCGTCCATCTCGTGTTCCGGGCGTTTGGCACCGACGGACGCGGTGACGCACTTCTCGTAGAAGTAGGCGCCTTTGGCGAGGTCGTCGGTGCCCAGGAAGTACTCGGCGAGAGCCTTGTAGGCATCTTGGACTGCGCCCGCGGGATCTTCGCCCGCGTCCACGTCCCCTCGCAGCGCGGATTCTGCTGCGACGAGCGCATCCTTGACGAAGGGCATCTTGTCCATGGGCACCTCCTCGAACTCCTCGTAGTCGTCGGGGTTGATGAGCCTCGCCTCCATCTCGTCCTGGGTGAGGTTATCGTCCCCGACGCCGTCCCCGGAGGTGGCGAGG
>Ga0315320_10001633_pt1 | contig 18612 bp, 23 predicted proteins | sample M140m21515metaG_FD_203458 | JGI IMG/M metagenome (GOLD analysis project Ga0315320, IMG submission 203458) | Ammonia-oxidizing marine archaeal communities from Monterey Bay, California, United States - M1 40m 21515 | ecosystem: Environmental > Aquatic > Marine > Coastal | place: USA: California... | reverse complement strand
ATTAACGTTGATAGTGTTTATCTTTTAAAATTTAGACTCTCGATTTGTAATCAATAGGTCCGCGGTTCGAATCCGTGCGGGGGCACCATCACTCAATAAAATCAACGTTAAATATTTTTAAAAAGTTAAATTTCTATTCTGACTGTGCTCATAGTGTGCTTTGAGTGTGTATGGATTGTGTATCAAACAAGCAGTCGTTTAAAAATTTTATGGTTTAAAACAAAAAGTTACGTTTTCTTTTAATCTATAAATGCACGTCACAACCAAAGGTTTGCTTGTGGCATTAGATCTTAAAGTATAAAAAAAATTAGCATTATCTTGTTCTACAGAGATAATTGTATAGTTGTCTTTAACATAATCATTGACTGTTTTGTTAATTCCTAAAGACTCTGCGTATACGTTTGAACTCAACAGCAAACCCAGAACCACGATCCATAAAAGTTTTTTCATAATTATTTATAAGCTTTTTCCTCAACCCATTCTAAAAATTCTTTTCGATCTATTGATACTCTCAAATGATCAGTATGAGTTTCATGAGGCAAATAATCGTAACAACTAACAATTACCTTATCCTCATTCTTAAAATTGAATTCTACTGACTTTACATTCCCAAAAACACCTTTAAAATTATTATTTTTGACCTCGGTATTTACAAAAAATGTTTTAAATTCTTTAACAATTTGATCAGATTTTTTTATACAATCAATAATACTCTCTTCATAAATTATTATTCCACTTATAGCCTGTAACTCATAATTAGTATCATTAGTAAGAAAATTTAAAACAACAGCGTCGTAAGTTTTAAATTTTAATCTAGTATTATCTTCTGGAAAAACTGTAATTGCAGTATAACGATTATCTTTGTAATAATTTTCTGTCAACTTTTCTATATTATTTTTGCTAATATGATCTAACAAATTATCTCCGATACTCATACCTTCTATCTCAAAATCTCTAATGTCATCAGCCTTGGTCCAGGATTGGAAATTTAGCGTTAGTATAAGAATTAATAATAGCCTCTTCATAATAAACACCTTCTCACTGTGTCGTATATGTGTCAAGATTTGAAATATTTTTCAATTAGTGTTGATAGTATTTGTTTACTTTAACCTTAATAATTGATTTGTAATCAATAGGTCCGCGGTTCGAATCCGTGCGGGGGCACCACTTTAATATTAGTCAAGTTCAAATTTATTAAAATAATCTTTTATTAATTTGATATTCTGTTTAGATTTATCTAACATACAATCTCCAATAACAAGATAATCTAATTCAGTTCCCATAAAACAATTAAATGCATCTGTTGGTGTATTCACAATTGGCTCTCCCCTAACATTAAATGATGTATTTAGAATAACAGGACATCCTGTTATATCTTTAAATTTTGCAATTAAATCATAATAACGATAATTATTTTCTCTTGTGACTGTTTGAACTCTTGATGAATAATCAACATGTGTAACAGCTGGTATCTCAGATCTCTTTACATTTAATTTATCTATTCCAAAAAGTCTTTTTTGTTCTTTGGTCATTTCAATTTTTTTATTAATGTTTATTTTTGCGACCATCAGCATATAGGGACTGTCAACTTTCATATTAAACCATTCAGATAAATGTTCTCTAAGAATTGAAGGGGCAAATGGTCTAAAACTTTCTCTATACTTTATTTTCAAATTCAAATTTTTTTGAGTTTTGTTAGATCTTGGATCAGCTAATATGGACCTCCCACCCAAGGCCCTTGGACCAAATTCCATTCTTCCCTGAAACCAACCAATTGCTTTTTCTAGAGACAGAAATTCAGCAGTCCTGTTAATTAATTCCTCATATTTTAAAATTTCAAAATTAGCTCCTATAGAATTTAATTCTTTTTCAATTTCTTTTTGAGAAAACTCATTTCCCAGGTATGAACCTTTCATGTCATCATTTGAATTAACTAACCTTATATTTTTTTGATCGATATGCCATAGAGCCAATGCTGCACCTAAAGAACCACCTGCATCGCCAGCTGCAGGCTGTATCCAAATATTATCAAAAATTTTTTCTTCAAGAATTTTTCCATTAGCAACACAATTTAACGCAACACCCCCAGCTAAACATAAGTTTTTAATGTTATATTCTTTTCTAATTGATTTTAATAAATTTATCATAGTTTCTTCTGTAACTTTTTGGATTGAAGCTGCAATATCCATGTGAAATTGTTTTAATTTTTCAGTTTTTGGATTACGTACTTTTTGACCAAATAAATTATTGAATTTTTTATTTGTCATAGTAAGGCCAGTTGCATAATTGAAATATTTTTGATTTAATCTAAAGGTTCCATCATTTTTTAAATCAAGTAATTGTTTGACTTTATCTTCGTATATAGGGTTTCCGTAAGGTGCCAATCCCATAAGTTTATACTCACCACTGTTTACTTTAAATCCTAAATAATAAGTGAATGCAGAATAAAGTAGTCCAAGTGAATGTGGGAAATGAATTTCTTTTTTTATTTCTAATTTATTACCTAATCCTATCGCGACTGTAGTTGTTGCCCACTCTCCGACGCCATCTGCAGTTAAAACTATTGCTTCATCAAAAGGAGATGGAAAAAAGGCACTTGCTGCATGACTTAAATGATGATCTGAAAAAAAAATATTTTTATCAGATTTATAATTTTGATCGTGTTCTCTTAACTTATTAAATAAAAAATTTTTTTGAAATAGTTTTTCCTTAATCCATAATGGCATAGCTTTTGCAAATGAAATAAATCCTTTAGGTGCGTATGCAACATAAGTTTCTAATAATCTTTCAAATTTTAAAAATGGCTTCTCATAAAAAACTATTTGATCTACTTCACTTAAATTTAATTTTGCATATTTTAAAACAAACTCAATTGCATTATGAGGATAACTTGGATCATGTTTTTTGCGTGTAAATCTTTCTTCTTGAGCAGCTGCAACTATTTTTCCATCTTTTAAGATACAAGCTGCACTATCATGATAAAATGCTGAAATACCTAATATAGAACTCACTTTAAAAAATTGTATATATAAATGGAGCTACTGCTGAACCTTGACTCAATACTATCAATCCACCAAATAAAAAAAGAACTATTATAATTGGTAAAAGCCAATATTTTTTTCTAACTTTTAGAAATTCCCAAAATTCTTGAATAAAACTCATTTTAAAATTGATTTTTCATTTTACTTTTTGGACCATTTTTTTTAATCCAATAAGATTTATTGTTATTGTATTTTAAATTTAAGATATCTTTTCTAAATATTCTCATTAACAAACCTGTGGGTGTTACAACTAAAAAGAATATTAATGCCATTATAAGTGGTGAGATTATTTTTCCCAAAAAAAGACCAAACATAAACCAAAGTTTGTTCAATGGAGATAAAATTTTAGAGTTTAGAAGACCTAAAATTAAAAAAATTATAGATATTATCAAAGGCAAAAATTTAATATTTCCATCATTGATTAATGGGTAGACTGCAATAATCAAAAAAAATATAAAAAAAACAATACCAAAGCTTCTATTAGATGAAATTTTAATGTTCTTTTCTGTCATATATAATAAATTTTTATTTCTTTCTTAATTTACTAACTCGTCTCTCTTCTAATCTGTTCAATTTTAATTTTTTTTTGTAAACTTCTATTTTTATCATAAAGTAGATTAAATTTAATTTTGTTATTTTTTTTTACTATAATTGATTTAGCATTTCTAACTTCTAAATTATCTGCAACCGCACTTATTGGTCTCTTTGATGGATTTAAGTTATTTATAATAATTTTAATTTTATCATTAACAATTTTACCTCTCCATCTTCTTGGTCTAAATGGGCTAATTGGAGATATAGACAGTTTTTTTGAATGAAGACTTAAAATTGGACCATGAACAGATAAGTTGTAAGCTGTGCTTCCAGCTGGTGTTGAAACTAGTACACCATCTGAAACTAATTTTTTAATAATCTGTTTTGATCCTTGCTTAATTGATAAAAAAGCTGCTTGCCTACTTTGTCTTAAAACAGAAACTTCGTTAATTGCTATAGTTTTTTTAGTTTGATTATTTTTATTTTTAACAACCATTTCCAAAGGTGAAATTGAAACTAAATTTGTTTTTAATAGATTTTTAATAATATCTTTTGAGGAAAATTTATTCATAAGAAATCCATAATTTCCAGAATTAATTCCATAAAAGTGTTTGTTAGAGTTTTTATTTTTTTTAAGTGTTTGAAGCATAAAACCATCACCACCAATGACTATTACTATATTTTTATTTTTAAACTGGCTCAATTTAATTTTTTTTATTAACAAACTCTTAATCTTTAAAGATTTTTTATTTTTATCTGAAATTATTTGAAGTTTAGTCATTTAATGGTGCCCTCGGCCAGACTCGAACTGGCACTCCGCAAGCGGCAAGGATTTTAAGTCCTTTGTGTCTACCAATTTCACCACGAGGGCATTAATGAATTTCATGAGTATTTATGCTAATATTTATAATTGAACAAGGTTAATAAGTAAAATTTATTTAATTTATCTTCTCATGCTCTTGTTGTGCTCTTGTTGTCCCATATTATCCAGTAGGAAAAACATAGGTTATTAAGCCAACTTCAAAGAATGCAAGTTTTAAGAATTACTTAAATTGAGAATATTTAAATTTACGCTCTACAACTAAATGTAAGATTTCTTTTAATTACCCAAATGTAACAATTGCAGAAAGCATCATAAACATCGCCTCTATCATCAATTCTAAATTCTATTTCTGTAAATTTACCTTGACCACAAGTAGTTTCGGCAGCCGCATAACATGCACTCTTACTGCTCATCATTCCACTACAATCAACTCTATATTTGTTTGAACCAACCTGCTGAGCTGTACTGGCACAACCCGCAATAAAAATTACAGAAGCGAATATTAATGGAAATTTAAAATCTTTTAATAAATTAGTAAGCATATAATCCTTTCTTGTATCCTATTATATAACCATGCTCAAAATCTGATTTAGGATCTGACATCTTTTTCATAGGCTGCATTGGACACATTGGTGGCATAGGATTCATAGATGTATTTTTTGCTTGCTTATAACCTGTATTATATCCAGCCTTAAATCCATTGCAAAATTCAGTATAAGCTTGAGCAGTTGAAATTGAAAATAAAATTAAAAATATTGATAATAACAATCTTTTCATATTATAAAATATCATTAAAACTTTTAAAATTTCAAGCATTTAAATATGCTCTGGTTTTGCTCTGGTTTTGGCTAATTAATTAACCCTTATTTTCTAATCTTAATTGAAAGCTAAATTAAAATTCTGAGATTTTATAGGATGTTTTAGACTACCCTGGACTACTATGGACTGACTTTAACTTCTATCCCTCGGCTTTTAAGTCCTTTGTGTCTACCAATTTCACCACGAGGGCATTATTTGAACTGTGTTTACTTACTTTTTTTAGCATAAAAAATCAAATTTTTTATTTTCTCTTACTACACTAGAACTACACTAGCAATATCTTGTTATCTCTCAAAATTTTCATACTTTTGTCATCAATTGAAAAATCAAAAACTATATTTGAGTCAATATTACATTTAATATACTTAATATCTTCCAAATCATCAGTATTACCTGGATCAAATGAAGATGTATTCCACTCTGGATTATTTAACCCTTGCTGTATCCAATTATCATCTTCATCCATAAAAATGTCACTAGGCATCATTAGGTTAATGCCTATATTTATTTTTCTTACACCCTTTAGTTTATTTATAAAATTTACTAAAATCTTTGGATCATAAAGCAATATATCATCAACCAAATTCAATTCTTCTTTAGAGTATTTAATAACCTCACAAAAAAATTTATTATCTTTTTTTACTATATATTTTTGATTATTTTCTAAATCTTTAATTTGGTTTTTATAAGGAATTGTATAATTAATTTTCCACAAAAATTCTGAAATAGTCTGAGTATTTTCAATAAATTTTAAAATATGATTATTCCAACAAAAATCCTGGTCATCCCAATAAGATACATTTTCTCTTATCCATAAATCACCACCATCGTATTCAAATATATTTTTACTCAACTTTTCTTCTATTAAATTTGGATAATTCATATTTTAATATTCTAGTGTACCTAATTTATATCGTTTCAAAAATCATTAGATGTACCATCGAATGGAATCATATTTTCTCCACAATCACACTCTGGTACTTTAATAAAACCATGCTTTTCACATTGAAGTAACTTTTCAGATACTCCTCCTGCCCTCGTCCACTGACCATAGGATAATTTCTCACCACATTTGCCACATGCTACAAAAATTGCTTTGTTACATTCCATACAGGCATAATTAATAGGAAATATTTTTTTTTTCATTAGTGTACCTAGTTTATATCGTTCTACCCCTAGTGTAGTAAAACATTTCGTCATTCTACCAACTACACTAGAACTACACTAGTTCAATTTTATTAAAAAATGTTGAGTTTATTAGTAGAACCTTAGTTTTGAATACTTTTTAAGTCCTTTGTGTCTACCAATTTCACCACGAGGGCATTAATGAATTTTATGAGTGTTTATGCTAATACTTATAATTGAACAAGAGAAATAAGTAAAATTTATTTGCTAAGCTTCTATTCTTTATATTGTGCTGAATTAAATACGGCTGGTAAAGATACAAAAAGTAAGATGTAATATTGTTTAAAATTAACTATAAATCATAAACAATTGTAATGATAAAAAGAATCTTAGTACTAATCGGTAATTACCTTCCGCCAAAAATGAATTGTTTTTTTTTTAAGTTGTCAGGTGTTAACTTTAACCCTGCTAAAGTTTGGATTGGTAATAAATCATATATAGACACACAATTTCCAGAGAATGTGTATATAGAAGATAATGTTTGTTTAAGTTATAATGTAAATATAATCACTCATTTTGATCCAACAGAAAGTATAAAAAATTATCCTATAAATAGATACAATAAAAAAGTAAAAATTAAAGAAGGATCATTTGTAGGTCCTGGTGTAACAATTCTTCCAGGTGTGGTGATTGGAAAAAATTGTTTTATAAGAGCAGGCACAGTTATAAAAAAATCAATTCCAGACTTTTCAATTGTTGAAGGAAATCCTCAAAAAATTTTAGGAAAATTAGACTCAAAAATAGCTAGTAAAATAAATAATAAAAATAAGTTATATTATTTTTAATTTAGGAAATAATCTTATAAATGAGTTATAAAAAAAAAATTTGTATTCTTGAACTTGGAGTAGGTAATTTTGTTTCTATTAAAGGTAGAATTGAAAAATTAGAATATAAAGTAATGATTTCAGATAAACCAAAAATAATAGATAATTCAGATATACTAATTATTCCTGGCGTGGGAAGTGCGAAATTTTTGATGAAAAAAATTCATGATAAAAAACTAATTTTATCGATAAAAAAATTTTCTAAAAATAAAACCAAAAAGATAATAGGTTTTTGTGCTGGAATGCAAATTATGTCAAAATATAGCGAGGAAGGTAATGTAAAATGTCTTTCTTTAATAAATTCAAAAGTTATAAAAATTAAAACAAAAAACTCATGGGAAATACCGAATATTGGTTTTAGAACAATCTTAAATAAAAAAAAATATTTTAAAGATTCAAGTAATTTTTATTTTAATCATTCTTTTAAAATGATTGTTAACAAAAAAATTGCTGCTAAAAAATTTTACATTAATTATTTAAAACAAAAAATATTGGCCATGTTTATTTATAAAAATATTTATGGAATACAATTTCATCCTGAAAGAAGCGGTAAAAATGGTTTAGATTTATTAAACAAGGTTTTGGATAACTAAAATGAGAATAATTCCTTTGTTACTACACAAAAATAATAACAGTTTTAAGGGTGTAAATTATCAAAATCATATTTATTTAGGCGATATATTAAATCAAATAAGAATTTTGAACGATTATGAAGTTGATGAATTGGTAATTTTAAATATTGAAAATGAATTTAATAAAAAAGAAAATTTAAAACTTGTAAATACACTTTCTTTTGAGTCAGATTTTGCGATATCGATTGGTGGTGGAGTAGATAATTTTGGTTATGCAAAAAAAATTCTTAATAATGGTGCTGATAAAATTATTTTAAATTCAACAATATTTAAAAACTTTAAACTTGTAGAACAAATATCAAATGTATATGGGTCACAAGCTGTATCTATTAAATTAGATGTAATCAGGGATGGTAAAAAATTTTTGATTTTTAATAAAAATGAAAAAATTTCTTTAGATGATTTAATTCATTCTTTAAATAATCTTAATTTTTCTGAATTAATTATTAGTGACGTAAGTAGAGATGGTTCAATGAAAGGATTGGACACTGAATTGGTAGAATATGTAACCAAAATAAGTAAAAAATTGAACCTATTTTCTGGAGGTGTCAAAAATTTTGATGAATTAAAAAAATTATCTACTAACAAGAAAATCTCAGGCATAATAGTAGGTACTTTTTTCTCTTTATATGGTAATTTAAAAACTCCATTAATTCATTATTTAAATGATCAGCAAAAAAAACAAATTAGAAAAATTTAAAGAAATAATTTTTTTTAGCAGGAAATATTTTACTATCGTTGTTCTATTGATATGTATTTTTTTTTTCTGGAAGAATATAAATTTTGTAGAATATTTTAATTACATAAGCATTAAAAATTTATTGTACCTAACTATCTTCTTTTTTATTTTTTTATTTTTTGAATCTATACTATTTAAAAAAATAATAGAACCATTCATCAAGATTAATCTTATTTTATCATATAATCTTACTATTGTTTCATATTTTTTAAATCTTATACTGCCATTTTCAGGAATTGGTTTTAGGTATATTTTTTTAAAAAATAATTACAATTTTTCGTTAAAAAATATGTTTTTTATCACAGCTATTTTTTACATTATTAATTTTATAATTTTATTTTTAATTTTAAATTTTATATTTTTTTTTTCAGAAAACCCAATAATGATAATATATAAAAAAATAATTTTATATTTGATAATAACTTTATTTTTTTTAATTATTTCAAGTACATTTTTCTTAATAAAAAAAATTAATAATATTTTTATAGTTTACCAAAATAAGCTAATATTTTTATTTCTAGGATTGTCATTTTTAATGTATTCAATGTTTATTTTATTTATTTTCCTCACAATCAATACTTTTCAACCAACTTTTAACAATATAATTGCTTCAACTTTAATTGCAATTTTAATTGACTTATCTTTAGTTGTTCAAATTCTTCCTGTTGGTATTGGAAGTATTGAGTTGGTTTTTTATAACATTTTAACTAATATAAATTTTAATCAAATTGAAATAGTTAGCATAATTAGTCTTTTTAGAGCAGTTGTTCACATAACAACATTTATTTTGGGGACTTTTTTATTTTATAAATATTTTAATTTATCTTTAAAAAAAATAAAAAAAAATGACTGAAAAATGCTCTTTGTGTGTACTAGACACTACTGTACCAGAAATTAAATTTGATCAGAATGGAGTTTGTAATTTTTGTAAACTTCATTTTGAATTTCAAAAATTTTATACAATTTCTAAAAAGAATTTGTTTAAATTAAAAAAACAAATTTTAAAAAGTAAAAAAAATAATAAGTATGATTGTATTTGTGGTGTAAGTGGTGGAAGAGACAGCACTTATAATCTTTATATAGTTAAAAAAATTATGAAATTGAATCCTTTAGCTGTCCATTATGACAATGGATGGGGTACAAAAATATCAACAGAAAATATGATCAATTCGTGTAATAGACTAGGAGTTGATTTAATTACAGTTGTTGAGGATTGGAAAACTTTTAAAAACATTCAAAAATCTTTCCTTTTCTCATCAGTTCCAGACATAGACATCCCTACTGATGTTGGGATTTTAAAATCTACTTATAAAATTGCTGATAAATATGACATTAAATATATTTTAAATGGACATTCATTTAGGAATGAGGGATTTGATCCATTAAATTGGACATATATGGATGGAAAATATTTAGAAGATATTGTTTTAAAATGGAATAAAAAAATAAATATTAAATCTAAATTTCATAATTTTTATTTAAAGGACTTCTTTTATTATAAATTAATTAAAAATATCAAAATTGATCTACCTTTAAACTATGTAAACTATACCCATGGTGAAGTAGAGAAAACTTTAATTAATGAATGTGGATGGAAATATTATGGTGGTCATCATTTTGAGTCTGCCTTTACTAAATTTTCTGTTGGATATTATTTACCTAAAAAATTTAATATAGATAGGCGTAAGGTAGATTTATCAGCAAGAATAAGGGAAAAGAAATTAACAAGAATTAAAGCTCTTAAAATTTTAAAAACTCCAATTAATAAAAAAATAAATCAAAATTTAATAAACTACGTTCTAACAAAATTAGAAATTTCTGACTCAGCATTTAAAAAAATTTTAACTAATAAAAATAAAAATTTTAAAGATTTTAAAAGCTACTACTTCTTGATTAAAAGATTAGATTTATTTATCAAACTTGGGGTGAAAATAGGATTAATTCCTAAAATCTTGTATTATAAATTTAAAGCATGATAATTATTAAAAATAAAAATAAATTTATAATATTTTTTTCTTTATTCATTTTTTCTTTATTTTTAAGAATTTTATTATCTCAATTTTTAAATTTTAATTTTCCAGATGCTTTAGCCTACAAAAGAATAGCTGAGCAATTTATTATGAACTTAAATTATGACTCGGAGTCTTCTATGCCTCTTTATCCATTGATGATGGCGCTATCAGATTATCTTTTTGGAAATTTGTATTTATTTGATTATATTTTATCTTCCTTGTTTCCTATTGTTATATTTTCTTTAACTCTAGAGGTATTTAAAGATAAAAATGCAGCACTAATTAGTGGACTTATTTCAGCGGTGTATCCTATGAACCTTTTTTATTCACTTGCTGGATTAACCGAGAATTTTTATGTTTTCTACCTATATTTATCTTTTTTATTTTTTTATAAAAAAAAATTTATCTTAGGTTTAATTTTTTTAGTTCTTTGTCTTTATACAAGGTCAATAATTATATACTTTATACCAATCGTTATTTTGTCATTTTCATACATAAATAATAAAAATGTTCAATTAATTATCACACAATGCATTAAGGCATTTATAATCTTTATTATTTTTTTATCACCCTGGTGGCTGTTTAATTATAGCAAATATAATAAATTTGTATTAACTAATATTGGTACTGGTGAAGTTTTGTATTTAGGCAACAACGAAAAAAATAAAACTGGTGGAAATAATATGGGTGTTGATGCTGATTTTAAAAAATATAACGATGGTAAATTTAAAAATAAATTAGATCGAGATAAGGCATTATTAAAAGACTCAATTAAATTTATTTTAGATAATCCTAAACAGTTTTTAGAATTATCTCTAAAAAAATTTATAAGATTTTGGAATATTTTCCCTAATAATAAAAAATTAAATGAAAATACTTTATTTAAATATATAATTTTTTTAAGCTATACGCCAATTTTAATAATGAGTGCTCTTTGGGCTTTAAAAAATCCAAAATTTATTAAAAAAATAACTCCAATGATATTGTTTATTTTATATACGACTTTAATACATGTTGTTTCAATTTCGTCGATTAGATACAGGTTTCCTATTGAACCTATTTTGATTATCTTAAGTAGTCATTACATATCATCATTATTTAATAAATTTAATTATTTAAAAAGATCCAATTAATATTTTTGAAATAAAATCATGACCTTTTTGGTTAAAATGGTCATCTTTTTTGAATATATATTTTTCTTTTTTTAAATTTTCTTTAATAACTATTCTATGAACTTGATTTCTGAGATCTAGGACTTTTAAATCTAAATTTTTTTTAATAATTTCATTTATAATTTTTTCCTCAATTTTTAATTCATTTTTGCAATTAAATTTAAAACATGGGGTAAGTCCTACAATTAATTTTGCATCATTTTCTTTAACTTTTTTGTTTAATATAGATAACAATTCAACAAGCTTTGTAATTTGATCTTGCTTCACTAGTTGTTCTTTTTTAATTAATATTTTTTCTTGATCCTTTAAATTAATTTTTTGAATAAAACTAATTAATTTTGTGGTAAAATAGAAATTATCTGAAACAAAAATTCTTAATGTAAAATATATTTTTTCAATTAAATTTGTTGAAGGCCCATAATATTGATTTTCAAAATATCTACCGAATTTTTTTACTAAATTCTTGTAATGAAACAACCTTTCATTTTCATATAAATCATTACTTTCAATTAAGTAAAAAACTTTTTTATGAGATATTTTTTTTCCGATATGTAAATATAAACCAATAACACTATGCGTATCATAAGCTCTAACACCAAAATTTAAACCATGAAATCCACTTTTTTTACACTTTAAGTTAAATTTAGATACAAAAGTATACTCATCATCAACTTCAAAACCAGCAACAAATGAATCACCTAAAAAAATAACATTTTTTTTATTGGTACAATTAATATTATTAGATTTTCTCTCTCCAAAATTTCCTATACTTACATTAGCACTAAAATCGTCTAATGGACCACCAAATACTCCCTTAAAATTTGGTTTATTTATATGTCCTACCCCTTGTATGTTTATAAAAAAATTACTAAAACCCCTGATATTTTTTATATTTGTAAATAGAAAATCTGTAATAAGAAATAAAATAAATGATGTTAAACAAATTAAAAAAATATCTTTTAAAGTTTTTATCATTTAATATTTAATTTTCAAATTGATTAATTATTTCACATATTTTTTTACAATCTTTTTGATCAAAATTTGAATTAGTTGGTAAACTTAAAATATAATTTTCAAAACGTTCACAAATAGGATATTTTTCATTATCAAAATTATCAAAGTATTTTGAAATATTGGGATAAAAAGTATGACGAACATCATATCCTTCATTTAATAATTTTTCACTGATAAATTTACTAGTATTTTTTTTTAACAAAATAGGGAATTCTAAAAAAGCATTAACATCATAAAAATCAAAATTAGTTATCAATAATTTCTTATTTATATATTTTTCATAAAATCCTACAATTTCTCTTCTGGAATTTAGTTGAGTGGTTACGTCATCAATATTTTCCAAACCTATTAAATTAAAATTTTTACAAAATTCATATTTAAAATATTCTGGAACAATATTAGATATTTTAGGATTTAAGCCTGGAAAAATAATTTTTTCAAAAAATTTGATTTTATTTTTCGTAAAATACCAAATGAAATAATAAGTAAAATATTTAAATATATATTTGTTATAGAAAAAATTTATTAAGATTGAAAAAAAATAAAGTGAAATTATTTTTTTTTTAGGATATGGGATCGTTTGGTTATTATTGTTATAAAAATTTTTATATTCATAATTATCTCTTATATACAGTGCTCCTCCATGATAAGTAGTGAGTACCTTCATTAATCCAAAGCTATAAAATCCATAATCAAAAATAGTACCTAAATTCCTTCCATCAGATAATTTTGCTCCAAAATTTATTGCCGTGTCTTCAATAATTTTTATTTTGCCAGAATATTTTTTTTCAAATCTTAGAAGATCTTTTTCTTTTGAGAATAAATGCGTGATGAGAATTGCAGCTGTATTATCAGAAATTTTTTTATCAATTAAGTCTTCATTTGGTAAACCTGTTCTCTCATCTAAATCAACAAATACACATTTTCCACCTGCGTATCTGATTGCATTTACAACCTCATACAAGGTGTAGGGTGATAGTAAAACTTCATTTTTTTTTGTTTTTATTATATTAAGCATAAGATTATATAGCGAGACTCTACCTTGAGAATGAATTAATAAATTATTTTTTTTTAAGAAAGATTTTAGCTTATTTAAGAATAAATCCTGATCTTTGGCTTTGTTAAAGAAAGATAAAAATGTATTTATGTGATTTTTTACACTTATATTAATTAAAATTCTTGTTTTTTTCATTTTTTAAAATCTGTTTACTTAAATAACTTGAATACAACATAATAAAATAAGTAGGAAATGAAATACCTGGTTTAATTATAGAACCGTCGATTACATGTAAATTTTTATATCCAATAATTTCAGATTTATTATTTATAATTTTTTTATTATTTTTCCTTAGGTATAATAAAGAACTTGTATAATGAGCATCTGAACCATTTTGTAAAAAAAAAGATTTTTTTATTGGTAATCCAAATATTTTATTAAATTTTAAAAGATTGGATAATTCTTCAGTAAGTTTTTTTTTATATAAATTCATGGGTTTTTTATTTGTTGATGTAATAATTTTAGTTTTGTTACCATCAAGTTTAATATAAGAGTTTGTAAAATTTGTTGGCATAAAAAAATTACCTATGAAAAAAAATTTTTTTAAATAATTAAATAAAAAATTTTTATTATCTATATTAAAAAAACGATTATCTAAATCTTTACTAAAAATAAAACCACCTTTTGAAGCACCAAATTTAGATTTATAAACTAATCTTAAAAGAGGCAAATCATAACCCTTTAAAGATCTATGCATATTTTTAAATGCGAAAAAAATAAATACCAACATTTTATGATGTAAAACTTTTATTTTAGTTTTCAAATTTAATAATTTACCAACTAATATTGATGAGCCAATTGTGCCAGCAGAAATTATAACTTTATCAAATATAGAGTCGGACTCGCCTTGTTCAGAAATTATTTTGTATGCATTTTTTTTACATCTCTTAAAACTTACAACATGTTTATTTCCATAATAATAAAAATATTTATTTTTTTTTAAAATTTTAATTTGACTCGAAGCATTAAAAATAGTGTTTTTTTTTATTTGATCTTTAATATCAATTTGACGAACAGCTAAATTTGATTTTTCAAAAAAAATTTTTTTATTTCTTTTAATTAAAATATTTTGAATTACATTTTGTTTATAAAAAAAATCAAAATATTTTGTGTCATCATCAAATGGTATTCCAATTATTTTTTTTATTTCTCTATTTTCTTTTATTATAGATTTATAGTTAGAATATTTTTTTAGGTAATCATATGAAGGATATTCAATACCTGCTCCCCAATAATTACTAAGTCCTCCAGAAACAAGAGCGCTTTTCAAATTAAAATCATTATTTAAAATTTTATACTTTTTTTTGAATCTATTAATTTCATTAGCAAATTTATCTTGTAAAAATTTGCTAGATAGTAATTTGAATGTGTCTTTTTTGTTTTTTGCTTTATTTGATTCATTATTAAAATTTCCTGAATCAAACATATAAACTTTATATTTTGCTTTCAAAAAAACTTTTGCAACTATTAGAGCAGATATCCCAGAGCCTATTATTGCTATTTTTTTCATATTTGTTTTAGTACTTAAAATAATCATATAACAATATAAATAATTTTTAATACTATTTAATTTTTATAATTAAATTTTGATATTCAAGTTAAATTTAAAAATTTGATAATTTTAAGTAAAATTTTTTAAAATAAGTTTAAAGTTTTTAAAAATAAATTTTATTGTGGTTAAAAATACATTGATATTGCTTTGTTCATCAGAATAAATTGGATCCATTGAAATATCTTTTATGGTTAGATTTTTTTTTGTTAAATAATAAATAGTTGAAGTTTCAAAAAAATAATCATTATCTAAATATTTAAAATCATTTCTTAACTTTTTTAAAGCACTATAACTTATTGCTGTATAACCATTAAGAAAATCAAATATATGGAAATTTTTTGTACTAATTCTTCCAAATAGAGAAAAGAATAAGTTTCCAAAATTTCTTGCTAAAGGCATTTTTGAATTAATAAATTTTCTTGATAGTCTATTCCCTTTTGTGAAATCTGCTTTTTTTTCTATGATTGGAATAATAAATTTTTTAATTAATCTTGGATCCATTTGTCCATCACCGTCTAATCTCACAGTTATATGATTAAAGTCTTTCATTGAATTTTTGTATCCATCTTTAACAGCTGCACCCACTCCACCATTTTTATTTCTATAAATTTTTTTTATTTTTTTTGATTTAGAGGTTATTTTTTTAACAGAATTTTCAGGACATTTGTCATCCACAACATAAATTCGATCTAAATAACTGGGTAACAAATTTATTACTTTGTTTATTTTTTTAGAAACTTTGTAACATGGGATTACTACAGCAATTTTTTTTTTTTTATACATTTGTATTATTGGAAATAAGTATAATTAACATTTATTACTTTTTTTTGGAAATTTACACTAAAGAATATTTCTATTAAAAAAGATAAGTAATTTTTTTCTAAATTTATAGTATTTACAGAATTTTCTTTTTTCATATAAAAGTTTTCCAATATGAGGTTTTCTAATAAGTGTGTTTTTATTAATTTTTTGAACTGAGTCTTTTTTATTAAACAAAAATTTAAATATAATAAATGGGTATAATCCCACCCATGTTTTTAATTGAGATTTATAAAAAAATAAACAATATATAAATTTAAATCTATCATTAAATTGAATTTTTTCTTTAAAGACATAACCATTTTCAGATATAGGGCTAAAAACTTTAAAAAAAATATATGGTAAATTTTTTCCATGATATGCAGGAAATTGAAAAGACTTTTCAAATAAATCATATTTTATATTTATTGCTTTAACTAAATAATAACAAGCATCATGATCTTCATGACCTCCCTCCAACGCATGAGTTAATGCTATTTTTTTTCCTGGTATATTCTTTATAATTTCAACTAAATCTTTATATGCAGTATCTAGATTTAAATATAAGCAATTGTTATTTATTGAATTTTTTCTTCCTAGAAAAAAAATATTTCTCTCTAAAATACCAAATTTTCTTAAAACTTTTAAACTTTCATTATCTCTTAAATTTTTAGTAAATTTATTTAGGTTGTAATTTAAACCAGAAGTTAAATAAAAAATAAAAATATTATTTTTATTTTTAAATCTAGATATTTTGTTAAAGATACAGAACTCATCATCCTGATGAGCTAAAACGATAATTAATTTTTTACTCAATTGATATTTTTATATATGTTAATATTTTGTAATAATAGTTAAAATTAAATAAATTTAAACAATTAATGAAAAAATTAAAATTTGTTTTAAGTAACAATACAGATAATGAAATAAAGAAAATTGCAATTTTATTAACTAAAGTTTTTAAAAAAAAATTCAGTACTAATTATCTTAAATGGCTTTATGTTCAAAATCCTCAAGGCAAAGCAATCTCATGTAATATACATCATAAAAATAAAATTGTTGGTCACTACGCTGTAATACCTACTAAAATAATAATTAACCAAAAAAAATATAAATCAGCATTGTCATTAAATACTGCTGTAGATGATAATTTTAAAGGTAAGGGCTTTTTTAAAATAATGGCTGATAAAACTTATAAACAAGCGAATAGAAAAGGAATAAGTTTGATTTATGGAGTCTCAAATAACCAAAGCACTAAATTATTTGAAAAATATTTTAAATTTAAAAACTTAGGGTCTCTAGATGTAAAAATTGGATTTGGAAAAAATAATGAAGCCTCTAAAAAAAAAATTAAAATTTATTGGGATAAAAAAAGTTTAAAATGGAGGACGCTTCACCCTAATAATGAATATAACATCATCAATTATAAGAAAAAAAAAATAATAAACTATAATTTAATGAAATTAATGAATATTAATATGGGAGAATTTTTGACTGATGATCTGAGAACTAAGAAAGATAAATACAACAATTTCTTAAACTTATATATAGGTATTGGCAAAACATATAAAAATAATTTGTTTTACTTCAATCTGCCAAAATTATTTAAACCATCACCATTAAACTTTATTATTAAAAATTTAAAAAACAATTCACTTAACAAATTTTTTAAAAGAAAAAACTTACTTTTTCAATTGTTAGACTTTGATGCATTTTGATTGTTAAATATATTATTTCAAAATTATAAATAATTTTTTTAATAAGATTAATTTTAATTAATAAGAGCTTTTTTTAAAAACTTATAATCTAAATTGCAATCTTTATAGCCTCTTTTAACTATGTTCATGTATCTTTCTGTAGGAAATTTAAAAGAAGATTTTTTTACCATTGTATAAGTCATAACTTTTTTTCCATAGTAATAAAAATAATATTTTTTATACAAAACTGGAAAATCTTCATATACATCAAGTTTTTTTTCATCATTTTTTGAAATTTCAAACAATCCACCTGGAACAATAGAATTTTTTTTAGGTTCTATATCTGCTGCTCTATATTTACTTCTAAAAGTTAATTTAAAACCTTTTAGATAGATTTTTTTTAGAAAAACACTATCTTTACATCTCCTCTTCATTTGAAAATGGTGCAAATTACTTCCGTAGGCAAAATAAAGCATTTAACGATTCACTACTTCAATATTTTTTTCTTCAACAAATTTTAAAATTTGAGAATTGCAATTATCAATTTTAGATTGATCTTCCGATCTAATTACAATTGAAACACCCAACTTTCCTGCTTGAAAAAATGGATAGCTTCCAATTTCAACATCTCTGTTTTGATCTTGAACTTTTGTTAAAGAGTTAGCAATTTCACTTTCAACAGTTCTTAGGCTAATCGTTAAACTTAAAATAGG
>Ga0315320_10001628_pt1 | contig 18632 bp, 10 predicted proteins | sample M140m21515metaG_FD_203458 | JGI IMG/M metagenome (GOLD analysis project Ga0315320, IMG submission 203458) | Ammonia-oxidizing marine archaeal communities from Monterey Bay, California, United States - M1 40m 21515 | ecosystem: Environmental > Aquatic > Marine > Coastal | place: USA: California... | reverse complement strand
CCACCCCAAGCTCGCAAAGTCTGTGCTTGTGGATCTCGCCTCAGGTAAAGTCCGTGAGGAAGACTACACCAAGCGGGCCAACCGGCCTATCCTGCACCGCAAAGAAGCTTTCCTGCCGGCGGACCACCCCAAGGTTAACTTGTTTTCATCCATGACCAAGGCCGAGGAAGACGCCGGGCTCTACGAAAACACTCGAACTATCGGCTTCGAGATGAACTGGGATCGGCTATTGCAGGAGAAAGGCCTCAGCTACAAGGGGCACAAGCTTATCCAGGCTGCCACAAAACCCGAATCCAAAATACCACCTGCGACTATGACACCTCGCTGGAGAATCCCGCGTCACAAAACCGCTATCACTCGCCGAGATCTATCTAAACCAATAAAGACGCTTCTCCATTACGGCTTGCTTTCAAAAAACAAACCTATCCTCGACTATGGGTGCGGGCTGGGCGGGGATGTCGAAGGTTTACAAGAGTTGGGCTACGACATTCATGGCTGGGATCCCTATTTTTCCCCTCAAACAAAACGCTCAAAATCCCCCGTAGTGAATATCGGCTTTGTACTAAACGTCATTGAGGATCCGGCTGAGCGGGTGGAGGTTCTCCATGATGCATGGAGTTATGCAAAGGATTTACTCGCGGTCACTACCTTGGTGGCAGGAGGTGAACGTTACGAATCTATCCAGATTCTAGGCGATGGATTCCTTACCAAGACAGGCACTTTCCAGAAATACTTTGAGCAATCCGAACTCCAATCACTTATTGAACACTCATTAGATGCTGAAGCTGTTCCCGCCAACTTAGGAGTCTTCCTCGTCTTCAGAAAAAAAGAAGATAGGCAGAGGTTCCTATTCTCTCGAACCAAACGATCTATCGATTGGGAAGGCATCAGTCAACGGCTTGGACTGCTGCGGGCCGTTCAATCAGTACGCAAATGGGAAGTTATCATCGAACAAAACCGCGAACTACTCGAAGCTTTCTGGGAGCGGATGGCTGAGCTAGGGCGCATGCCAAAAACTGACGAATTCGCCCAAATTGACCAGGTACGTAAAGCATGTGGTTCCCTGCCTGCAGCTATGCGCTTATTCGTCGAACGCTATGGGCAAGAAACACTGGCCGAGGTGAGGGAAAAAAGGAAAGAAGATCTGATGGTCGCCCTCGCTAGCTATCAATTCAGAAAAAAAACCTTATTTAAATCACTCGCGACCGACATTCAAAATGATATTCGGGGATTCTTTGGCAGCTACACAGCAGCCAATGAAGCATGCAAGCAGCTTCTTTTTACTGCTGGTGATCCTGGTGAACTAATGCTCGCCATTGAAGAGCTTGACTACGGATGGATAGATGAACGTGAGGGGCACTTCACCATTCACCGTAGTCTCCTAGACCAGCTTCCGGTTATTCTACGTGTTTATATCGAATGCGGCTGCCAGCTCTACGGTAACCCTTATGAGGCGGATCTCATCAAAATACATATTCACAGCAGAAAACTGACACTAATCCATTATGATGATTTTGATAACAAACACCTTCCCGAGCTCAAACTACGCATCAAAATAGACCTGCGGAACCTATTCGTTAATGTCTTCGACTACAAATACGAAGAAAGAACACAGATCCTGTTTTTCAGGGACCGATTTGTGGGCTCTGATCATCCCGAATTAGCAAAAATGCAGATGTTCTCGAAGCGCCTAAACAAGCACGGTTTTGGGCAAGACAAACTCGGCCCTAATGACCGCAACGTGCCCAGCAAGGAACAATTGGCGGTTGCTTTGAGCCAACTTGGGCTGACATGGGATTTGAAAAAAAGGGGGAAACGTCAAGTTTAATCTAACTTTAGAACAATTCAATTGATAGATGCAGAAGCAAACTACGAAATTCTATCCCCAAAATTAGAAATTGTACATTTACTATAACGAAAATTTCTTATAGCAAAAACACGTACATCCATAAGATGACTGTAAGACACGCTATCATTCAAATTCTCAAAGAAGCTCAAAGCCCACTTAAGACCGGTGAGATTGTAAGTCATATACTGAAGCGACGACTCTACAAGTTTAAAACAAACCACCCTGAAACCATTGTAAACAAGTCCCTTAGGAGGCACTGTTTAGACGTGAGGCACGAGGATGCCAGAGAAGACAAATACTTTCAGGAGGCCCCAGCAAGTCAATATTCGCTTTTACCAGAACCACTTCTTCAGGATCTTAATTTAGGAAACACCAAGCCTCTGAACCCGCATTTATCAACTGCGGTAAAACATTCACCAGATGATCAGGCTATTCCCAACACGACAATGACCTTTCAGGACCTGATTTCTACACTTTCTAAATCTGCGGCGTCCGCAGTGAGCACCCCGGACGCCCCTGAATATATTAAGGCCATTAAGGAATACCTATATGTGCGAACAGAGATTGAAGAAAACTTCATAGCATGGATGGAGGCCAATAAGTCTTCACACAATATTCTTTTTCTCTGCGGAAGTAGCGGTGACGGCAAATCGGAAATCCTGACGCGCAACCAGAAGAAGTATAAAAACGATTTTAAGTTTCATCTGGACGGGACACATAGCTATCATCCGTCGAAAAATGCCATCGAAACACTTGATGAACAATTCACAAAATTTAAGGCAACTGGCCAGGCTTTAGTTGTAGGAATCAATATTGGAATGCTTGGTAATTATGCTCAGGAGGGGGCGAGTGAGCATGATGATGTTAAAAAAGCTATTGATCTGTATTTGAAGAGTCGTGAATCTAGCGAGACATTTGAGTTCCTGACATTCGATGACTATCCTAAATATAAAATGGCCGATGGGGAAGTCGAGGCTCCCTTTGTAGAGGAGCTACTTCATAAAATCACGTCTTCCGATGAAGCTAACCCGTTTTATGCAGCTTACAAGAACGCGAAAGGAAAACGGGGCAGGAAGTGTCGTTCAATCACCAACTATAAGTTACTATGTATTCCTGAAGTTAAGTCTGTGGTCATCACGACGATTTTACAGGCGCGACTACAATTTAATCTCTTTTTGACAGCTAGGACACTCTTAGACGCAATCCATCACATTTTGTCAGATAAAGGTTACTTCTTTGATAACATATTCAGTTCTAGCGGCGGAGAACTTTTGGAAGCATTAGCTCAACTTGATCCCAACCGCGAGAGGCGGCGAGATGTTGATATGTTTCTTATTCAACGGTCTCTAAAGATTGAAGATTTGGATTTTGTGGAGTTTCAAGATTTAGTCGCTAAACAGTTTGACCTGAAAATTAATGATTCCGCATCCTGGCTGAGGCTATGCTACATGCTGCAGGATGTAGATCTCGAAAACAAGTTTCAGGAGAGAATAGCAGCGTCGTTCAATCAAAGCTCGATGAAGCTATATCTTGATCAGTGGGTGCTACATTCAAGCTATTCCGGGGGCAGGCCTCAGAGAAAAGGCCTGAGAGAGTTTTACAATAAAACCTTTTTGAAGGCTCTACGTAGATATGCCAATAGGCGATCTCCAAAGCTGAAAAATCAGCACTTTTTTCTCAAGGAAGTGAACGGCTATGTATTTGCGTCCAAGGTCGACATTACCGCGGACTTTAAAGGTATTGAAAGTGACACTCCAAGAAACCTAGGGGCGTTTAACTTACGTGTCTTAGTTGAAGGCAAGCCTCTTAAGCCTGTCGTTGTTGACGCCGGTCTATTCGATCTCATTCATCGGGTCAATCACGGCTATCGGCCGAATAAATATGATAAGAGCTCGATTGTGATTCTTGAGGAGTTAATCGAAGAGATTCAAAGCGTTGGCAATACTCTAGGCCAAATGGTGATCGAGAAAAAAGGTAAGACGGCGACTGTAATTTTTGATGAGGAGAATGAAGAAATCACATTGGACGGAGCACTATGAAAATTGACCAGAACTGCTTCTATCAAAGCTTATTAAAATTCAAAGGGGGGGAGATCCCTCCGAGGAATAATATTTCCGATTACCTCCCTTATCGTAACTCGAGATCAGTCAAAGTGAATGATTTCTCATACTCCCATGTCGCAGGAAGGCTCATCAGCCACCTTGCTCAGAAGAAGCTTCCCACTAAGTTTACACTAGAAGATCTCTCGACTGAGGTTATCAAAGAACTTCAAGAGCATACTGTAGAGGGCGAATTAGGGGAGTTAGCTAAAAATATTTATTTTACTGGTAGCGACGGTCTCAATAAATTGAGTCCACTATTTCTAATATTAAATACAGAAAAAGGAGGAGAGAAAGTCTCGAAAAAGTCGGAACATCTTGCCGATCTGTTCTGCGCTTCAATTGGCCTGGATAGGTGTGTTGTAGTCGAACCAACATTCAACTTTATTGAAGCAATTGTAGTAGAAAAATATACGGACAAGCTAGAAGACATCTCCACCGGAGAGCCCGACATCTTGCCCTACCTACCTTTCCTGTCAGATAGCTTTCAAAAAGACATCGCGTTCCTTTGCGCGAAACCTCAATTCCTCCTAGAAAAAATTGAGGACTTTATAGGGCTGTATAACTTCCTCTACTGTACACAACTGGGGGCAAACATTTGCAATTGGAAGTCCGGCGAACCCGAGCCGGCAGAACACTACTTCATAATCGATACTGAAAAGTGTAGTGCTGAACGTAAAGCATCACGTAGCTATAGAGAGTTGAGGCAAAGTGTAGAGAATATCTTCCCCATGCTTACTCTGGTGCACGAGTTAAACAATACCTTAGATGAGTCAATTCCTTCTATGCCGTTATGGAAAGTTGCAGAGGTCATACAGTCATTATCGGCAGAGGAACAGTCGAGCCTTTCCGAAGCTTTGAGTGATTACGCAGAGAGATTTAGCAACACTCCGGACATCACCGAGAATGGAAGAGGTTTATTACCCAGAGAGCGATCTACTTATTCTGAGGGGGTCATAGGAGACCTTGAGCTATTGGTTCAGTATTCAATGGATCAATTTGACCAGTCTCGTGAGTATAAATCTAGCTCAAGGCATGAGATGAAGTCGATAAAGTATCTTAGGCCTTTTGAACAACAAGTTGCCAAGCATTTTGTGCAGACACGTGGGCGCTTAGGAAAAGTCTTAGTAATTAACCAAGATTACCTATTGATGCTAACAAACATAGTAATCGGAGAAAATGAAGAGATGCGATTACAGGAAATTTTAAGCGAGTTTGAACTGCGCGGTGTCTATCTGGACAAACGATCGCAGCTGAGTTTAATAACGTTCTATGAGCGTATCGGTAATATAAAGAGAATGAGTGATAGTGGGGACGCAGTATATGTCAAATCTACAATATGAACAATTTTTAGTTGAGGTGCTTTCTTCATGGTGTGAAGAAGGCAACTGTCAACCGGGCAAGAGGTTTCACTATCAGTTCTCTGATTCAGAGGATAGCGCACGTCTATATGAGGAGATGCGCTCTCAATCAGTGGGTTTTATTGAGATTAGGGATCAACAAATTCCATATATTGTTTTTGCTCAGACAAAGACGATATTTGCAAGACATACTGGCACAAAGAATCAAGGGAAAGTAGCTCAATATAGTGAAAGTTACATTTCAATGCTCCGAGATCAGGTAGCTGGTCAAAGTGGCTTATTTGAGGGAGTGGCAATGATTCTCCTCCATAACAGCTCGCTAGATACCATACTAGGTGCTTTCGAGGATTTAGAGCCAAGCGCATGGGCACATGATCATATTTATCAAAAAGTCAGAGAGAAGGCTAGTGACCTCATTACGGATAAGCCAGCAGTTGGCTTCATACTGGAGTTCCAATCTGAAACGTTGAAGGATGAGGGGAGCAGTGTTTTTGGTTTGCGCGGAATATATGAAACTGTGGCTAATCGAGGAGTCTTTGACCTAAAACCATTGGGATTTCTACCGGATTTGGAATTGATGGAAAATTGGTCAGGAAACGACGCCCAAGCTAAAAAGCGTCTCCAGAAGAATAAAGATCTTAAGGACCGAATTGATCACGTTCTTCATCATTACCCTGATGAGGTAGCTGATCGTTTACCTGAGTTTGGACAAAAGTTTGTAAATAAGCACATATCCGTAGATGGTGATTGGACGGATCAGGACTACTCGAAGTTTGTGGAAGAAATTAAGGTGCATGCTGGAGATGTTCTAAGCTTCTCCCGATTTGATGTAGAATTAGGATGCGAATGTATTGGTCCACGCCTTAAAGGAGAATCTGCAGCTCAGAAGAGAGATATGCATGCCATCTGTCTTCTAGAAGATGGTGAGACCTCATTTCGGGTGCATTTGGAGTTCGATACTGCTCAGAAAAATCTGAAGGATGAAGAAGTTCATGTCTGGGGTAAAGATGGCATTAGCGTTGATAAATCCATTAAATCCCGAAGCAAAGGGAAGCAAACCGTAACTCTGGAATTTGATGGTTTTGAGGGCAAGCCAACTTACGAGAGGATCAGGCTCCTGAGGGATAACACCAAAGAAAAATACAGCTTTAGTTTGTTAATTCTCCGAAGGGGAGAGTTTCATTTACAGTCGATCCAGAATAACTTTTTGGTCATTCCTCAGAAACATCATATTGCGCTTCAAACAAAAGAAACCGAACTGGAGCTGAATCCGCAATGCGGGCAAACAATTGAACTTCAAAAACTCGATGAAATTGTTGATGTAGCAAATGTTGGCACGCTCGACTATAATGAGCTGTATGAAACTTCAGATGCTGTTTCTTTTGGGGCCAAGTCTGGTGAGCACGTCATCAAGTTCCATGTTGAAGGAGAGACTAATACTCAATCACTTGGGCTCCCCCTTCTTCTTGATCACGGCAGGTTTGGAAAGCTGTTCGATGATGATTACAATGGTGAGTTCTTTTCTCAAAAAAGAAGAGTCGTAATTGACAATTCTGAGAGTTCTGTGCTCTTTGAACGATTTGATCTTCTCTTAAGGGAAGAGACGATCATCCTAGAAAAACACATCGTTTCTGGAGATCATCCAATTTCTGTGGAGGCCATTTCAGGTAGCTACACAGAATTACATGACCATTATTTGGCTTTGCTTCAGTATTGTGAAGGTCGCAAAACGACCCCCTCACTGGCGTCATGGGGCCCAGAGTTCTGTAGATTGGTTCGGCAGTATATACTCAGCTATGAGAAGGCGCTCAATTCCATCGTCAAGGGCACGTCTCTGACGCCTGATCAACGTCAGTTGATGCAGGTAGGCTTTGGGTGGTATAATGGAGTTGAGTTTATCACTCCGTTTCATCCTCTAATACTTTCTTATTACTTGTATTTGGTGGACCAAATATCTGCAGATCAAGTGAAGGGCAGCTTTAAGAATTTGCCATCGGTTACCACATCCCGGCTTAACGCCAAAGGGCTGCTTCCCTATGTGTTTGAAAGCGAAGGTGAATTTGGATACACTCAAGCTTCGGATGCCAACATGTTTTGGTTATCGGTAGTTCCACAGGAAGAAAGTAGCTACAGCTACGTCGCTAAGCTAGTTCTAGAAAAGATAGATGAACTAGTGAAAACCTTTAAGGATCTATTCAATGAATCGAGCACGGCTCCATTAGTTGTCAATTCCGTAAACAATGGCCTTAACAAAGAATTTTTCCTTGGGGTGCTCGAATATTTCAAGAAGTATAAACTAAAGAGCCAGTCGATTCATGTGAACCTATATGGCTCTGAAGACTATGCTACAGAGTTTGAAGAATTCGCTGAGATGGGGTCCTATGACCAAATTAAGCAACGATACAATTTCAAGGGGAATGCAGAGAGTGACCAGGTCATCGACTTGCTCAGGACAAAAGTTAGCTTCAGCAAATACAGCACAGATGAAGCTGAGCGAGACGGGCATCAGTGGTGTCATATTAGCTTTTTCAAGAATAATGAGAAGATCTCTCCGACTTCACATAACCTGGATAAACATACCTCAGGTATCGCATGCGATGGAATTCTGAGCGGAGAGTCCTCATTCAAAGAGGGAGATAACTATTATACCGCATTTGGTATGGAACGTGTCGATGACTCGGACAAGTATCACTTGAAGATTGCCCGCCTTGTTAATAATTTACTACGTCCAGCCCGCCAGGTGAATGAATCATATTGGGACACCTCCGCTTTGAGGCTCGCGGTCAATGACCGCTTTAAAGCTCAGCTTGAGGTATGTTACAAAAATTCACTTTGGACAACGATCATTGATCCAAAGGTAACCCTGAACTTCTTTGAGCATGAACAGGATCTTATTTTAATCCACTACTCTGATCAATATACCAACTCTGCGGGTTACGACGCCGTCACTGTCACCAGTCATGCTGAACTCTACGACAAGATGCTCTCTTCACATGGGAAGCACCTCTTAGGTGAGTTCAATGCCTTCAATGGTGAGTGGCTGCTGAAGATGGTTTCAGCGAACAATACGATCCAACTTGAGCGAAAGGGCATTATAGGCACTTGGAAGTTAGTCTGCGGCTTATTAGCAAAGTCAGAAATTTCTTGGATCCCACTATCGATTGCTGAAATGGTTCGAGTTTCTGGCAATATTGGACTGAAACTTAGCGGCAGTGACTTCTCACGTCACTTTAAGAAAGATGCCTATAACGGCAAGATGTCAGATGACGTGTTATTTGTTGGCTTCAAAGGCGATAAGATGTTCCTACTCCCGGTCGAGGTGAAAACCGGGCAACATGGCTCTGATTCGATGGCGAAAGCGTGCGGCCAAGTTGAGGCCTTACGTGACTACTTAGTAGAAGGGCTGCTTGGTTTAGAATCGTTTGAAGGGAAAATTTACCGTTCGCTATTCATCCGTCAGGTCCTGATGCAGGTAGAAAAATATCAGCTCTACAAAGTATTCCCGGACAAGCTGAAGCCAGAGAAGCAATTTAAACATCTACTTAATCAAAGAGAGGAGTTCTTATCTGGTGATTACTCAATTGCAGAACTCAAAGATTATCCAGAAGGCTTAGCCATAGGAATATTGTCGAACGACAGCTGTGTGGATACTTCATCAGAACTGAAAGGCAATGTGCTCCAAATAGAAATCCCAGACAGTTATCTGAATCTACTTTTAAGCACTCCAGTCGAAGAACTATCCCAAGAAATCAGTGAGCGGACCATCCTTAACCTTAAGGATGAATGTTATCTGACTTCCGATGACATCAAATCTGTTGATAAAAAGCCAGAAGTCGACCCTCCCGCAATAAAAGACCCCGGCATTGAGCCTGTTGAACCACCGGTAGTCGATCCCCCACCAGTCATCTACAAACCGGGAACAGCCTTCCCTGATGCAAAAGTTGCTGAAGATTTTAAAGATGATCCGTTGCGCATCAAGTTTGGTGAAAATGTCAATAACGATGACCCGGTCATCTGGGAGCCAACCAATACGTCTAAAGTATTCAACACTAATACGGGTATTATCGGCACCATGGGAACTGGTAAAACTCAATTTACCAAGAGCTTAATTACTCAGCTTATACGTAATCAGAAAGATAATGTAGGTGATGATCCGGTAGGCGTTCTGATATTTGACTATAAAGCTGACTACGTTAAGGGCGATTTTCTTGAGGCAACAGGGGCTAAGGTCTTTGAACTCTATGATTTACCCTTCAATCCGTTTTCTTTGTTTGGTAACAAACCAATGCTTCCTGTGCACACAGCTAACCTCTTCCGCTCGACAATGGGCAATGCCTATGGCTTGGGGGTGAAGCAGCAGAACAGGATTCGCACACTAGTCATAGAGGCTTATCAAGCAGCTGGCATACACCAGAATAAACCCGATACCTGGTCTCGCCCGGCTCCAACACTGAATGACGTATGGAACCTGTATTGTGAAGATGAAAACTTGGCTCAAGATTCGCTCTACGCAGCCTTGGATGATTTGATCCAATTCCAGATCTTTGAACCCAACTCAAATAAAACTAAACCTCTCTATGATCTGCTCGATAGAGTGGTGGTTATCAACCTTTCGGGTTATGATCCTCAGATTCAGAACCTGGTCGTCGCGATTACGTTAGATATTTTCTACTCACAAATGCACCATCTTGGGTCATCAAAACTTGAAGGTGACTATCGTCAGATCAGCAAAATGATTCTTGTAGATGAAGCTGACAACTTCATGTCTCAGGAGTTTGAGAGCTTGAAGAAAATCCTCAAAGAGGGTCGTGAGTTTGGTGTTGGCACTGTCCTCTCAACTCAAGAGCTCACCCACTTCAAAACGAGCAACGCGGATTACTCTAGCTATATTCTTACCTGGATCATCCACCGGGTATCTCAAATCAAGAATCAAGATGTGAAGAGTATATTCAATGCTACAGACAAACATGAGGAAAACGCTCTCATGCAGAAGATACGTGAACTTGATAAACACTATAGCCTCTATGTGGATGGAGATAAGAAAATAACCAAAATCAAGGATTTGGCCTTTTGGGAGCTCTCAAAATAGCTAACTAATATAATAGATATCAAATGTCTTGGAAAAAAAATAATTTTCCCACGTTCATAATGTGGAAGGAAAAATTCAAGAAAACTGAATGGTATGGCCTCTCTGCATATCTTTGGAATACAGGATTATCACCTTGGGGGAGCACGTGCTTTGTTCTCTATTTTGTTTTCTTTATTTTTGGTTTTAGCGCTATAGGACCGTGGTCAGAACTCTATAAAAGCAAGAGCTTTATGGGAGATGACACTTTGAAATCTTTTTGCATATTTGCTTTAACCCTAAGCGCTGCTACTATGGCTGACGTAGTGATCGGTGAGCTTAAGGATGGACAAAACCGAGTAAAAGCAAAAACCATTCTCTTTGTCTATCTGTGTACTTTTTTATCCATTACCGGATTAAGCTTTTACTACCTGTTAACTGAAAATCACGGGGTAGTTGCTTATATTGCTGTGGCCCTCACACTAGCTGTGTGGTGGCTCGTTAATGCGTGCAATGAGAAGCTAAATGAGAAAAAAAATAACGCTGCAAACGCACAAGGTAGCGATGATGATATTAAGCCTACAGGGAATGAAAAGTGCTTTAAGTTAGGAGAAGGGAGCTAAATGAATTATCCAGCATTAAAAGTAACTCAAAAGTTCGGAGATTTTTACGTTATCGTTATGAAAGCGAAAGATCTACTTTCAGTAGCGAGCCCAAATACCTACAGAAGATTGGGAGATAGAGATATTGGACACCAAAGGGAGGCTAATCTGAAGAGGCTTCAATCGATTAAAAAATATATAGAAAGTAATGAATGCGCCTTCCCCAACTCAATAATTTTAGCCGCCAACTACGATGTTGATGGATATGTTGACGACGGAGAAAACCGCGAACTTTGGAAACTTTCAGATGATTCGCAACCAGATGTCATTGTCCCTTTTAATGGAGCAAAAGCTGCAATTATTGATGGGCAACATCGTGTTCTAGGCTTTTCGGAGTCATCCTCCGTCGATCAAGAGATGGAATTGATTTGTTCTGTATATTTTGACTTACCGAGTTCATTCCAAGCGTATCTATTTGCCACCATTAACTCCAATCAGAAACGCGTAAGTAAATCTTTAGAATATGAATTATTTGGTTACGAATTACTGGACTCTGACCCGGAGCAGTGGAGCCCAGATAAATTGGCTATATCTATAGCCAGAAAGCTCAACAATGAATTAGAGTCACCGCTGTACAATAAAATTAAGACAACTCTTAGGGATTCTGAGGAAGGTTGGACCATTACATTTGCGGGAATAGTAGATGGTATTTTAAGGTTAATCTCATCCCGTCCGAATGATGATCGCTCCTTATTATATAAAGTCGGGTCTAAGGCTGATAGAAAACGCCTCAAGAATGAAAGAGCGACGGACAGGTCTCCTCTTAGGGAATTGTATATTGATGGCAACGACTATGTGTTATACAAAATTATATATAACTTCTTCTCTGCGCTTGATACGTCTATTCCTCAATTGGGAGGAGATGGGTCGGTTCTCAGAAAGACAGTAGGGTTACAAGGTGTTCTTGATTTTTTAGGACGTTATATAAAATCTAAAATAGAATCGAAAGAGTCACTATATAGTATTGATTTCAGTGTGCCCAACTTCACCTCACTTTTTAGCTGCGCATCTGAGAGAAAAATTAACTTTTCAGATCCAATATTCCAAACAACAGGCGTTGGAAAAAGAAGGGTCCGAGATTTATTTTTATCATGCAACAGCATCGGCGAAGAAATAACCGATGTGGATTTAACCGAATATATCTCTGCATCTAGATAAATTGAGCCAGCCTCTGATGTTCAGAAACTATACATGTCATTGTTTTATCGAGTAATTTTTGCTCTAACCCTAAACCTAGTGATAGCCGAATCGCATGGCGAGTATTAGTTAATCTTAATATCTCTAAAACATGTGAGCTTTGTATCCGCTCAGTTGTGCAAGCCGATCCGGTTGAGAACGCTAGCCGATCACTTAAAGATGCGACTAAAGCTTCAGCATCTACAGGTGGCAGGTTTATGTTAAGTATGCCCGCTACTCGATTTTCAAGATGACCATTTACGGAAGCTCCGGGAACTTTATTCAGTAACTCATTCTGGAGTTCATCTCTAAACTTCCTAAGACGAGCTTGCTCTTTCTTCATTCCCTTACAGGCAATTTGAACTGCTGCTCCAAATCCTACTATTAGCGGCGTGGGCAACGTTCCTGAACGCAGTCCTTTTTCATGCCCTCCCCCATGTTGAATAGGATCAAGCCGAACCCGGGGGTTGCTACGTTTAGCATAGAGCATTCCGACTCCTTTGGGGCCATAAATCTTATGCGATGATGCAGTGAGTAAATCAATATTCATCGCTTTGACATCAATCTTTTCTTTGCCCAGTCCCTGGGTGGCATCGGTCATAAAATAGACGTCGTGCTGCTTGCATATTGCGCCAATGGCTGCGATATCCTGAATAACGCCAATCTCATTGTTTACCATCATCACTGAGACCATGACGGTGTTGGGGCGGATGGCATCGGCTACTTGTTGAGGATCCAAAATCCCCTCAGAGTCAACAGGGAGAACAGTAGTTTCGTAGCCGTTATTCTCCAACCAATCAAAACAATCTAGGACGGCCTTGTGCTCAGTGGCTACGGTGATAAAATGTTTCCCTTTTGATTCGTTGGCTAATGCTGCCCCCTTAATCGCAAGGTTAATGGCTTCAGTCGCACCAGATGTGAAGATTATTTCCTGAGGGCGAGCATTGATCGCCTTGGCAAGCTTCTCACGTGCCTCCTCAACCGCAGCTGCTGCCGTGTTACCGTAACTATGGCTTTTCGATGCCGGGTTACCGAAGTGCTCCGTGAAATATGGAAGCATAATTTCCAATACCCTAGGATCAACAGGTGTTGTTGCTGCATAGTCTAGATAGATAGGTTGCTCACTCATCAGTCTATGGGTTAACTGTAGCCAGAAGATTGCCGAGCCCAGGAAGGTCCCTCATACGCGCACTCAACAGCTCAAAGCCCCGGTTCATATGCGCCACGAAGAGGTCGTTAAATTGGTCAGTGGAACACTCGCCAAGAAGATCGTTCTGCGTCAGCCAATCAGTTTCAGCAACCCAAGTGCGAAGCAATGCCACGTAGGCCGCGTCATACTCACCAAGCAGCGTCCCTCGATTGATATCCCGACCTGGCTCTTCTGAATCAAACGGGTCCTGAGGCGTTCCTGGTTCTTCCAGAGAAAGTGCAAAACCCATACGGGCAAGAATGTTGGGGGTAATCCCTGTACGCATTTTCAGCGTGCGCATTTTACCATCAACAGACTGGCAAAACGGTATTCGCTGAATGTTAAGCTCAAGCGGGCTGTGACGCTCTCCAGAAATAGCTGTCTGCGGTTGCTTTAGTATGTCCTTTTTTGTGGTCATATACGAGATGGTAAGATTTTGAAATGTGCGGTTCGAGCTGATTATAAAGTCCCTGATCTACTTCTGTATCCGTAGAGAGTAAGATGACTTGATGACCTGCGTTCGGAAAGTAATTCTGTATGAGTTTTTTTCGATGGTCGGAATCAAGTCGTCCAAGAGGAGTATCAATTACAACAGGGAGCGGCCGTCCGGAAGTTCGAGCAAGCCCCCATAACATGGCTATAGCAAAAATCTGCTTCTCCCCGGATGACAAGTCTTCACGTGGGATGGAACGTCCATGTTCATCAAGGAGAGTTACAGCAAAACTCTTAGGGTCAATATCTATACCTTTTACAAAATCAGACTTACGGGCTAGGCGGTTAAAACACTCTGTGACCTCTTGTCGAAGAGTAGCAATTTTAGCTATCGTTAATCGCTCCTGGTATGCATCCAAAGCCGGTCCTATTTTCTTGAGGTAGGCTAGCTTTTCTGACTCTTTGCCCTCGGCCTTCATTTTATCTTCGGCCTTCAACTTATCCCTATTTAATTGCTCACGTTGAGTCGATAGCTTTCGTTTTTCCTCTTCTAGACGATTCATCTGCGCCTCGACATCACCTAGCTTTTTACTCTCCCCTTTTAAATTCTCAAGTACGCCTGAAATATCCTCAGCCACAGGAGCTTTCTCAAGGTCACGGTTAATGTTGTGAAGCTCTAAATGGAGCGACTCAAGCCGGGCCACCGCAGCGAGGGTTTCGTTGAGTTTAGATTGGGCCTCATCTTGCACTAGGCGCGTCAGCTGGCCGCTATCCCGATCTGTAAGCTGATGAATCACAGGAGGGGAGTCGGTTGAACCAATTTCAGTGATGTAATCGGAAATGTTCTCTTCGATAAATTTCGTAACCGAGGTTTTTTGGCCCTGCTTTAGTTGAGAAGCTTTTTTCAATAGAGCTTCACGCAGAACCGAAATATTTTCCTCTGCGGTTCTAGCCTTTTGGCTAGCTTGTTCATTTTCAAGCTGGGTTACTAGCTTTGCACTTATACTAGGGCAAAGAGCAAATGGGAGCGCTGTATCAGCGAGAACCCTAATCTGATTTTCTTGAACAGCAACAAGCTCTTTGAGATGCTCGGCCTTATGTTTATTAGCCATGCGTTCCGCAGCAAAGTCTCCCCCCTTACCTTCGAGATCCAATTCTAGCGCCTTAATTGCTCGGAGCAGCTCATCCTTAGTAGTTTTAAGGTGCCCTACTTTTTCAACCACCAAAGACTCTTGTTCATCCAATTCTTTAATCTGACATTCTATACTTGCGAGATTGGATCTATAATCTTCAGGGTTTGAATCTTTAAGGAGTCGAGACTTATAGATCTTAAGATCAGACTTCAGCGATAAGACATTATCAATACCCAGCAGAGATTGGATAGCTTCAGCAATCGCAACATTACTAGATAAGTCTTCAGCAATGCTCTTAATTTTCTCCCCATCAAAAAAGAACAACTGGGAAAGGCGGGCTGGAACGATGTCAGAAATAAAAGATTCCCAATGTTTAGGGCTGATCTCTTTAAGTGGCGCATTGTCTTTATCCACTTTGAAATCCTCTTGTACTTTTCCTCCTGACTTGAGCGTCCAGTTTCTTTCTACGTAGTATGTATTCTTCTCCCCATTGATCACATGGTCAAACTCGAGACCTATCCGGGCAAACTCAGCACAAGAGGCTGCACTCTTATTGCGGTGTAAGTGACCGATAAGAACCTTATCATAATCTGCTTGGCTCACTTTACCATCAAGCGACTGGCGCCCATACAGAAGCAAACGAGTTGCTCCTAGAAAGGTCGTTTTACCGGCACCGTTCTTACCCCCAAAAAGGATAATCGGACGCCGCTTCTTGGGGCCTCGTCGTTTCCTAGTCGGATCGAGATCAAATTCATTTTTGCCTGAGAACAGTCCGTAGTTCTCTAAAAGCATGCGCTTAATTATCATTGTCCGATACCTGGTTGATTTTGAGTTTCGGCAATGGCTTCATCGTATTCGCGCCAATCTTTATTAAATACTGAATCTATCTTATTATAGATGCCTGCTCGCCGAGTCATCCCGGCGTGCCCGCGTTCGACATCTAGTAGTTCTCTCATAAGATGAGTGGGAACCCCGGCTTCTGTGGCAACTTCGTGCAGCAAGGTCATATCTGACTTGCCTACATTGGTGTAGTCATCATCAAAACTCTCAAAGTCTTCTTCCGTTATGATTTTGTAAATACCTGGCAATGAGTCCTCCCAATCGCCTTCTTCATGAAGCCAAAGCTGTCTAATCTTCCTGAGCTCTGCAGGTTGGATCAGATGTAACTCAGGGTCAGGACCATCCCGTCTGACCTCTTGCTGAGCCTTAAGTAAACGGCTTAGAATTTGTTTCCTGAACTCCAGCGTGTATGGTCCCCAAATGATTCTTTTCTCGGTTTGCCCTTTCTTGGACTTACTCATGACATCATGAAATTCCACCTTTCCATTACGGCGTCGGTGGTCACGAATTCCGGGCTTATTGGCTGGAATCTGAGTATCCGTCAGCCAATCGCGAAGATCCAGCATTGGTTGCATCCAATCTTCACCGTTGTCGATCATCGCTTCCATAGATCGATCTTTCTGAACAACGGTGCATGTCCAACAACCAAAGCGCCCGCCACCACAAGATGGCGTAGATTTATCAATCACAAGTGGGCACTCACCTGATTGAGCATTGCGATACATGGTAACAATAGCATCATTTCTCCCAGCCCATGGGCTGGGGACGGCCATCAAATATTCCCAAACATCGTTAGTATGCCAATCTTCGATAGGAGTAAATACAAGGGCATTAGCAATGTCTTTGTGCCACGAAATATATTTACTTTTGTCTTTTCGACTGCTCATCACTTGCCCACGTGAAATCGATTCAGTTCTGCGCGATCCGAGTAAAATCATCACCTCTCCAAACTGGGCAATTTTATCCTTAATAAAGGTAGTAGTCGGAGCAATTTTCATTCGGTCCGTACACCACCTAAAATTGGTATAGGGTGCCGGAATCCCCTTTCCGATCATGTTTACCCAAAAAGTGTCCTTAACTGCTGGGGTAACTTTGTGCACCTCAATCGGCAGACCATCACGCTTCGCGGCTTCTCCAATTTGATTTAATGTCGTATCAAGTTGGTTAACGACAGCAGGAGCTTCGACCAAGGTATCTGATGAGATAACATAGACCTGTTTATTCAACTCCTCGGGTTTAAGTTTCAGGAGTGCGGACCAGACCAGCTGCAAGACGCAAGAGGAGTCCTTGCCACCGCTGTAGCCTATAACCCAAGGACGGGACCCATCCAGGTAGGTCTCTTGAATTTTCTTTTGTAATGCAGTTAACTTCTCTGCTGTCAGTTGTGATTCTTCCATCTGCTTATTTGCGCGTCGTAAATTCTGATTCTATTACTTCTTCTTCAGGCGTGAGAGGAAGATTGATGATGTTCTTCAGATAGTTACTAGTAAGAATAATATTTGAATGAGTCTTACTAATTTTACCGGTAGATGTAGTAGCTCGCCCTGTCCATACTTCAGTATTAAACCGAGACCAATCTACCTTTTTTAACCCCTTAAGTTTGCTTTTCCAGTCCTTTTCGGGAAGAGGCAATAAAGAAGCACCCAAGCGCCCCAAAGCTCGTAAAGTAATACCGTGAGCATGAATTGTGTCCTTGCGCAATTCACTGGTGGCTACCTCTCGTCGTGCCGCAAGCTGCCAATCGTTAATATTCGAACAAACCTCATTCCAGAATTTAACGGCAACTTCGATATCCTTGCCTGTCGCATTGCTTCCTTTCTTCTTCTTGAGTAGATCACAAGTGGATTGATACAAAATACTTAAAGTAAATAGTTTTCTCGATCGGTTCGAGATAGTCGTTTTCGACTTTTCAGTTAAATCTTTAAAGACTTCTACTTTGCCTACCACATCCATCATCAGTCTCGCCATAGGATCACGGTGATCAAACAGAATACTTATGGACGGAGTCGGGCGCACCACATAACGATTTAGATCAGCGAAGAGCTGCTGACTCCGTTTTAGGCCCTGATCCACGTAAAGAACCAAAGATATTGTTTCGTGTTTCAACTCAGGCTTCTCTTTAAGAGCTAGTTCTAGGGCTGCGCGCCTGTGCTGTCCATCATTGATGAGATAGGTAACTCCATAGGGAACTTCCAATATCCCCAGTTTTCGTTGCATGCCATCTTCCCCGAACGCGGTAAAACGAACATTGCTATCAATCGACACCGTAAGTGATGAAAAAGCATAAGAATCGGGATTTTCTACAATGTAATCCGCAATAGCCGGGATTCGAGATTTGTTCAGAGTCCGCTGGGCCTTCATCTCATCCGGCATCTCCACTTCTTCATCGCAGACTTTAATTATATCAACAGCGACATTGACAGGACACATCGCTACATAATATTCTCGTCCTGCTTGTATTCCACGTATCGCGGGAAAAGATAATTGATAGTCATCTGACATATGTAAAGGAAGTTGCTAAAAACAAAACGGAAGTCAATTTAAAAACTTCCATATTATTTTTTTAACTTCCAGCGTGGTTAATGACAAATTAGAAGCTACTCTATTAGGGATAAGGTGTCAGGAATGATTTGGTGCATTGGGCCACCCTAGCCTGTCAAAGCACATGACAACACCATCACTGTTCAATACCTCAATTAAAAACAGGTCATGCAGAGAAATAGTGCATCTCTCTTGAATACAGATCACTCCGCGGGCGTGGCATCGTTGCTGATGGCAAAATGGTGAAACAGATTGCTGATAGCTCTGAGCAATAGCTCTTATCTC
>Ga0315320_10001621_pt1 | contig 18676 bp, 11 predicted proteins | sample M140m21515metaG_FD_203458 | JGI IMG/M metagenome (GOLD analysis project Ga0315320, IMG submission 203458) | Ammonia-oxidizing marine archaeal communities from Monterey Bay, California, United States - M1 40m 21515 | ecosystem: Environmental > Aquatic > Marine > Coastal | place: USA: California... | reverse complement strand
CGCCATTCCGCCACGAGATTCGGAGCCGAGTAGGTCTTCACCCCATTTGCGTCTTCTACTTCCACCAAGAGCCCATCGATCGGCCAATCAACCCTGGCCTCGACCTGGTCGCCCGAGAACCGAACCTGCACGCCGGCGGCCCTGCCCAGTGATCGCACTCGATCCACCACCCGACCGATCGGTGCCACCCAGACGCGGTCGAGATCGATCCGGTCGAGGAGGGACTCCAGCAGCGATGGCTCGCAATCCGGATGAGCTCCGATGATGAGGTGCCCGCCCTGACGGCGGAGCCGATCGAACGCGGTCCGCTGGCGATCGAAGTAGGCGAGATCGGCCTGATCGACCGTTCCTTCGAGCGGAAAGTGCAACGGCGTGCACCAGACCGAAGCCGCACCGGACCCGAGCCATGCCCGCCTCGCCGTACAGGCCGTGAACTGCATCGACTCGCCGTAATCGGCGTTGCCGGCCTCGATCGCCTCGATCGAGCGTCGCCCCTCCCAGTAGCGGGACCACTGTGACGAGTGAACCGTCACACCCTCACCCGCGAATGAATCCCGGTCCAGATCACACGCATGCCGGCCGATCTCCTGGTCCGTGCCGGCCAGACTCGACGCGACCTCGGCGGAATGCCCGGCATCGGTGAGCATGAACCACGATCCACATTCATCGCCGCAGCGCCGCCGCTGGAGTTCGGCCAACTCCGACACCCGTGCGGACGAGACCGGTCGATCGACGTCGTATCGAATCGACAATGCGAAGTCGCAGCCCGCCGGCCATGGCCGGAGCCGGATCGCCCGCCCCGAGGCGCGGATCTGGAGATCGTCGACGATGCACCCCAGAAGGCGTTCGATCGCTTCGATGCCACCCGAATAGTGATCCGGTTGGATCTCGAACTGGCCGGAGGCGGGTGTCCGCTGCTCCATCAGCAGGAGCCAGTTCTCGATGAGATCGCTCGCAAGCCTTCCCCGGCCAGGATCGTAGAAACGCATCGTCGAGGGCTCGACCCCTTCGTCGATCGCCTTCGACCCGAAACCTCGCCATTCCAGCGGTGTTTCAAGGCGTTGCGGGAGCAGGGAATCGAGCTCGATTCCGTGCCTCAACGCGACGGCCACGTGGACGAATGCGGCGAGCAGGGATCGTTCGATGTTCGAACGATCGGGCGCGAGACGCAGCAACGCCGAATCCTCGAACGACCAACTCGTACCCCCGAGACTTGCGAGGACCGCCTCGAACAGCCCCTCGGCATCCACGAGCATGGCGGCACCGAGTACCGCGGTCCGGCGTCTCCCCGTCGCGCTCTGCCCTTCGATCAATTCGAGAAAACGACACCAGTCGGCACGTCCCTCGACCGGTACCGCCATCGACGCCAACACCAGCAGGACCGGATCAGCCAGAAAGAGACTGCGAAACCGTGGAAACCGCTCTGGATCGGGTTGCGCGACGAACCCCTCGACTTCGTCGAGCCGTTCGTCCGGTGTTGTGCCCTGCTCGAGCGAGTCGCGGTAACGCCGCATCCAGTCCTCCCGGACTGGTTCGATTCCCGCGGAAACGAATGCCTCTGCGAGCCTCGCGGCGACTTTCACGCCCGATGACCTTGCGAGGAATTCGATCGCCGCCTCCGCTTCCATCCGATCTGCTCGCCGGGCCGCGTGCGAGGATTTGGCGTGCCGACGCAAGGCCATCAGGAGCATGGACCTGGCCCGATCGAGATGGTTCGGCGTTCGCCGGAATCCGTTCTCGACCTCGACCTCCACCCGCAGGTCCGGGAGCACCACGACCTCGCCGCCCGGCAGGCGACAGTCGATCGAGCCGCGAGCGGATTCTCCGGAACGCAGCCCGACCACGAGCCTCGGCCTGCAACGTGTCGCTTCGGTCTCCGACGGCCGGTCGAACGCGAGCACGACGTCCTCAGATCCGATCGTCCCCGAATCGCGGATGTCGATCACGCTCACTCCGGGTCGGAGCAACACCTCCGAGAGGAGTCGCGCGGCCGACAGCATTCGCGGCGAACTGGCGAGCAGGAGGACTCGGCCCGATCTCGTCTCGCCGTTCATCCTTGCTTCACCACCACGCGGAAGACGGTCTTGTCACCCGCCTCCTCGGCGGTGAGCCGCCGACATGCGGTCGCCGCGAAGCGTTGCACCTCACCGAATCGTTCGAGCATCGCGTCGAGTTCCGCTCGAACGAACATCACGTCGTGGTCCACCACGTATCTCGGATGTCGGATGTTCTCGTGCACCACGAGGAGGCCGCCCGACGCGAGAAGATCCCACATCCGATCCAGCAGGTCGATCCCCTCGGACCTCGGCACGTACAGCAGCGAACCGAGCGCGGTGACCAGTCCGATCTCGCCACCGCCACGCCAGCTCGATGCGGACCCGAGCCGGAAACGCCATCGCTCCCCCAGGCCGTGGAGGCCAGGACCGGCGAGCTCACAACCCGTCCACGGTCCGATCGCTCGCAGTTCGAGCCCGGTGCTTCGACTCACGCCCGTGGTCCGGTCCAGCAACAGCCCCGCCCCGACAAGGCCGGGCCCGGGCCCCACGTCGACGTGTTCGAGTCCGTCCTTGACCGCGAGCTCCCGAAGGATCCATCGAAGCACGGAGACCTTCGCGGATGCGGCCCAGAGCTGGTAGGACCAGGCGGACCCGATCTCCCGTGCCGAGAACGCCGACACGTCGCGATCGGCTTCACCACCGGCGGGAAGGAAATGGGCCGGCCATCGGGCATCCAGGGATTTCACGTCGAGATCCCGATTCCCGACCTCGCGCTGGGCTCGTAGGGTCTCGGATCTTCTCGCCTCCCACCAATCGACGACCGTCCCGCTCGGCTCCCAAGGACGACCGCGAAAAATCGCGCACCGACGACCGTCACCATCGCGCACCGCTTCGGGCTCGCCGAGTTCGGCGACCATCCGTTCGATGGACAGACCGCCGCCGATGGTCGTCTCCTGCATGCAGATCCGGCCGTCCGGTACGAGGCTCGCCCAGAACCCGACGAGCGCCAGGTGCATCGGCGAGTCGAACGTGACGAGCGACGGGCCGAGCACGAGATCGTCCGATCGCTCGATTCCCGAGGGCAGCAGCGCGTGCCCGTCGGTCGATGCGTCATCGAGATCTCCCATCGGACCGGCCATGGAGAAACGACGCCCGACCGATCCGACCTCGAAGTGCGAGGCGATCGAAGAGGCGATCTCGAACTCGGCCGGATTTCGCGCAACGAGATGGTGGGTCATGAATCGGGTCGACAGATCATGGCTGGATGATCGCGGCCGCACGCCGCTCGTGACATCCTACGATCTGCGTTCGACGTCGAATCGAATCGCCCGCTGCGACCGCCCATGAACACGAATCGCTCAACTCCGATCGATTGGACCGCCGCGACGCCCGCGGTGCTCGACTTCTGCGGCGTCCGCGCCCACACCTCCGGCGGATCATCCGCCGAAACGATCGTGGTGGGAGCCGCGAGCGTCGAGTCCGTTCGACTCGAACGTCTCGCGCTCCGAACGACCGACGGGCGCGAACTCGGGGTCCTCGCGCCTCCGCGGATCACCACCCGCGCAATCCCCCCACGCGGCGACGCCCCGCCTCCCGGGACGCCGCCTGGCAGGCATCCCCTGCTCGACTCACGCGAAATCGCGGTACCGATCCTCCGCGATCCGCCGAAGGACTGGTCGCCCGCCCTTCACGTCGAGGCCGGCGACACGGAAATCCCGGTCGCCTGGCGCTCTGCATCAGGTCTTCGCGTCTCGACCGCGCTGCGGGACGGTCTCGCCTGGGAACTCGCTTTCCCCCCACTCTTCGACGGCTTCTACGAACGCGGCAATCCGGTCGACCCACGAGCGACGGCGGATTGGATCGGAGAGGAGACGGCGTCCTCGGATCCGATCGAGCCGGCCTCGCCCGTGGTCACCCTCCGTCTCGACTACGACCGCGCCATCGAGACGAACGAGATCCGAACCCTGCTGGAGCTGCTTGAGAAGACCGGAATCAGGGCAAGTTGCGGATTCCTCCTTCGACGCGAGGAGGATTCGGCCGCGGCCGGGATGTTCGTGGATCATGGCCACGAGATCCTGCTTCACACCGAAGCGGGCGACCGCGAGACGTTCCTCGAGGAATGCGATCGTTTCGAAGGACGCTTCGGCCGCCGACCGCGTGGGTACACCGCACACGGCGGGCGGGGATCCGCCGGCTATCTCGGCCAGCGACAGTGGGAGTGGGCGATCGAGGCCGGGATGATCTACGGCGAGATGCTCGGACGTCGGATCCACCGGATGCACCCGCTGCTCGTGGTCGACTCCGAAGGGGTCGCGAGACCGGCCGGGCTCTGCGCTCCCGGCGTCCATCACAGTCTCGATCTCGGCATGAAGCCGGAAGCCCACGACCTGGATGGAATTCTGGAGACGACGAAAGCCGCCATGGTTCCCGGAGGCCACGTGGTGATCATGAACCATCCCGATCTGCATCGCGGCGAACTGCGGACCCTGCTCGAAGCATGCGCCGAGCGGAAACCCGATTCCGCGACGTTCGAATCACTGGCGGCCGCGCGAGCGTGCTGACGCCCGGCAGATCGAGCCCCGGCGTGTCTCCGCGCTCGTCGGAATCAGTCCGGGCGGACGTCCTCGCGGAGCTCCGCGTAGAGGCGATCGAGTCGCGTCTGGTAGATCTCCCAGTGGTCTGCTTCGATGAAGGCCCGAGAGGACTCGATCATCCTCCGGTGTTCGGCGGGGTCGATCGACTCGAGCATCCCCGCGAGGTCCGGCCCCTTGAAACCCTCGGGCAGGGTCCGGCCGATCCCGTGATCTTCGATGACTCGTCGCATCTCCGGGAACGGGGTCGCGAGGATGGGAACCCCCGCCGCCGGATACTCCCAGAGCTTGTTCGGCGAACAATACCAGTGGTTCAGACACGTGTTCTCGTAGGGAATCACGCCGAAGTCCCCGCCGGCGGTCCATGCCACGAGTTCCTCCTGCGGTGCCGGCGGAACGAAGCGGACCCGTTCCGGAAGTCCGGGATCCCGTTCCACCATTGATCGAAGCCGTGGTTCGAGCGGGCCCCAGCCCATCATCACCAGCACCCAGTTCGCGGGCAGTCCTCCGGCGGCGGCGACGAGCGACTCGAGGCCACGTTCCTTCGAGAACCCGCCCTGGTACAGCAGCACCCGCCGGTCGAGATCGATGCCCGCCGCTCGATGGAGGCGCCCGTCGTAGACGATCGGATTCTCCGGCACGCGGGTCGCGTTCCGAACCACCACCGCCGGTGGAAGCGCCGGGTATCGCGCCGCATGTTCTCGAGCGATGGAATCGTTGACCGTGATGAAGCCGTCCACGCGACCGGCGTGTCGGCGCAGGATTCGACGGCAGCACCATCGGGTCAGCGGCGTCAGACCGCTGACCTCCTCATAGAGTTCGTGGCTGTCGAACACCAGCCGCACGCCGGGATTCCGCCGACACCATCGAATCACCACCGGCAAGGCCGGAAGATCGTGGCAGTGCACGAACTGCGGGCTGATGCGATCGAGCTCGGCCTCGATGCACGACCGGAAGCGACCGAGTCTTCGGATCCAGATGCAGATCCACCGGACTCCCCGGAGCGTGTCGACGACCGAGGCCTTCACCGCCGGCCACCAGCCGATGGACGGCGGACTCGCAGGGGCGGAAGAGGCGAATTCCATACGTTTACTGGTGGCCAGGCGACCGAAGCGTCGAGCCCGACGCGCGAAGCGGAACGCCAGATAGCACAGGATCGGGAGGGCGACGAGCCCCGCGATGCCGAACGTCGCCGAGAGATTCGCGAGCAGGAGATCGATCATGCTCCCGAACGGTGATCCGAGGATCAGCAGGATGAGGAGGAGCGTCACGCACGCCGTCAGCATGCTCCGCCGGGATTCGCCCAGGTACTTCCGGTAGGCCGCCCAGTTTGGAATGTCCACTCGGACGATCCGGACGTTCGGACCCCTGAGGGATCGCGGCGAGGATTCACGTCGATCTCGGATTCCGACGATGGTCACGTCGAACCCGGCGTGCCCAAGACCGTCCGCCTCCTTGCAGACCCGTATGTCATGGGAGACTGAGTTGAGCACGACCGCGGCGACCCGGAGACGTTTCGGCATGGCGGAGGTCATCGTCACCGCCGGATCCTATTCGACACGGGCCGGTGGCGGGAACGCAACGCTCAGCCGAGGATCTCGGCGTCATCCTCCGCGGATTCCGCGTCCGAACCCGCGGAAGCGAAATCGATGCTCTCCACCACCGAATCGAACCACGCACGATCCCCCATGCGAAGACTCCGTTCATCGTCCACGACGATGAAAATCGATGCGATCCTCCGCGGGAAACTGGAATCGGGGCAGTGGATCATCAGCATCCGATCCCCGAACCAGTCGATCACGCGGTCACAAGCCTCCGGGGCCAGACGCGAGATCAGACGCACGTCACAGATCAGCAGGCGACGAGGGGATGATCTCAACGGCGCGATCGCGATCGCGGATCGAACGCGTGCGGGGAGGGCCGACCAGTCCTCGGGCCGCAGCTGGTCGTCGAGGCCCGGTTCCATCGCTTCGAGATCACGCTCGATTCCGAAGACGTCCACCACGTCGCCGAACGAGGAGCCTCCTTCGGTGATCGCTTCCCGGATCGAACGGCCCGAGATGCGGAATCGATCGGAGGCGAACGCGACCTCGTCGAGCCAGGTCTCGACCGGGATTCCGGTCGCCTGCGACAGCGGCGCAAGAACACGGCGGAGGGTGAGTCGCTCCAGCGGGACGTCGGTGAGCAGGCACACCGGTTCGCCAGCGTCGATCACGTGGACCTCATCGGTCCCATCGCGGATCCGCACCGGCATGCGGAGGGGCTCGCCGGCTGTTCGATCGGCGTGCGAGAGGAACGCGCGGGTCTGGGCGACGAATGGATAGAAGCGATTGAGCGTGGCGAGCCCGTTGCCGCACTGAATGGCGGCACGCTGAACCTGCCACAGGGCCATGAGAAAGACGAGGACCTTCGGCCACGACAACGAACCGGAGATGGCGAGATATCCGGCGACCACGAGGGCGAGACCGAGAATCGTCGAATTCGCGGCGTTCATGAGGAACTGGACCCGCTCGTTCGCGAGGGCGATTCCGTCGTACTCGTCGAGGTATCGACGGTAGATCGGATCTTCACCCGCGACGAAATCGACGTCCGTACCGGCCCCCGTCGATCGGCCGTTCGCACCCATCACCAGCATCCGGACGTGCCGGCCCATCTCCGGCGCGGATCGCTCGTAGAACCGCTCCGCACCTTGCTTGACGCGAATCCCCACGACATGGATGGCAGGGACGAGAAGCAGCATGAGTGGTACGAGAACCCAGGCGAGCCGGGCGTCGACGATCACCAGCAGCAGCACCGCGACCGCGAGACGAAGCATGGGCTCGATCAGCCGGACCATCGCCTCCACGGTTCGTCCGAGGAGCATGCCATTTCGAGACACCAGCCGATTGATCGCCACCTCGTCGAGCGGGGAATCCGCCGACGAGGAATCCAATCGGCCCAGCCGGGCCATGCTTTCGGAGGCGCAGAATTCATGAAATTGACGACCGAGCCTCCGCGACCGGATCGCCGCCGCGTAGTTCGCGCTCGTTCCGACGATCGCGATCAACGAGAGGGCGGTTCCAGCGAAGAGCAGGGAGAGCCACTGGCTGGCCAGAATCGAATCCAGCCACTGAATTCCCACGGGCTGGGGATTCTCCACCTTCGATACGGCCACGGCGATGAAGGCGATGATGCCGCCTTGGGCGAGGGCCGAGAGGCCACTGAAGATCACGATCACGGCGACGAGTCGCCAGTTGGGAATGAAATGGGTCCGAACCAGCCAGAGGTACGCGGATAGAAACCTCAGACCCGACCCACGAAGTCCCCTCGTCCTGATCCAGACTGTGTTCCCGTGCGGCAAGTGAACGCTCCGTCTTTTACCGCGGGCGATCGAGGCCGGAGGAACTGGAAGACCGCGAAGCAGTGTCGCTCGCGGGTCACCACCGACGCTCGAGAGCGAGTCTGGACCATGCATTCGCGGTCGAGTGGCGCTAGAATACCAGATCCGATCGCCGTCCCGACGCGGCGATCCGACTCCAGCCCGGCAGTACCCGCAACCATGCCCAAACACTCCGCCAACCAGATCGCCAAGTACATCTGGCGACGTTGGAATCGTCATCTTCCCGAGGGCGTTCGGAACCGGATGCTCGACTACCGGAAGGCGTCTCTTGCGCGACGCATCGACGCACCCCCGGCGGATATCGCCTTCGATGCCAATATTCTGAAGAGCGTCACGAGCCGAATCGAGTCAAGGCGTTGTCGCAAGGACGACGGCATGCGGGACTATCCCAACACCCGCCCGCATCTCGCCATGGATCATCTCGCCGGACTCATCCGCTGGCTCGCGGCCCATGATCTGGAGGTGATGTCGTATCGGGACCTCGCCGGCCGGCTCGAGACCGACGCCTCCGAACTCGAGTTCGAAGCGTGGATCCAAGCCGCGGAGGCCCGGGGCAGGGGCGCAGTGCTGATCCAGTACGACGTCGACGCGAGACCGGACGTCACCGAACGGATCATCGAGACGCACATCGAGACGGGCGTGCCCGCGAACGCCATGATCTTCAATCGGAAGATCTTCGACTGGAAGCTGAAGCAGGAAGGTGTGCTCGAGTACGACGAGTACGAACTCGATGACGACCTCTTCCGCCGGTTCGAGTCGATGGGAGGCGTCGTGGGATACCACTGCAACGCCTTCGACCGGGCGGAAGGAGACACCGGGAGAGCGCTCGAGATCTTCGAACGTGACGTCGAGGAACTCCGTGAACGATTCGATATCCGCTTCTTCTCGATGCACGGCGGACACGTCACCGAGGACGGCCGTTGCAACGCGACCCTCCCGGTGAAACCACTGTTGCAACGCCTGGGACTGACCTGGGTTCACAACGGGCACTCCGTCCTGTTCCACTCCAACTGGGCCGACGGCGGCGCCTCGAACCCGAAGTACCGCAGGGAATGCGGCGACCCGCTCGACTTCATCATGTCCACGGGCGCCGGAGAGCGGACTCGGCTCCTCTTTCATCCCCAGTACTACAACGACGACACGAATTCACACTTCGACTTCCCGATCATCCAGGACGCAGACTGGGTGCGGACGACGCAGGACGCGGCGGAAGAGGGCGGTTTCGACGGCGCTCGCCTCTGGAGTGAACGAGCCGACGAGGCGCAGGCGAGCATCGACACGTTCAGTCGGCTCTACGAGCCGCATGGAGAGGAGCGCCCCGTCTTCATCAACGGCCTCAGTCGGTCGGGGACGACGCTCGTCGCGAGCATGTTCGATGCGCACCCCGACGGCGCGATGGCCTTCGAGTCCTATCCGCGGTACCTGCACGTCCCGTCCGACGACGGCGTCCTCACGATGGAGGAGTTCGCCTACGTCGCTCAGACCCTGATGAACTACGAGGAGACGACCGCGTTCGAACTTCTCAACCGCCCCCCGCTCCTGAATCTGATGCGGTTCGCCGCGGTGACGAGCTGGACGGGGATGACGACCCGCGAGACGGGCGAGCTTCTTCGCGCCTACCTCACGAAGCACCATCGAATCTCCAACGGAGTCGAGGCCTTGAAGGTGGTGGCCGCCTCGGCCCGGTTCAAGGCGATCAGGGAAAAGGCCGGCTTCTGGGGCACGAAGTGCCAGGGCAACTTCGACGACTACACGTTCCTGTGGCCCCGGGCCCGATTCGTGTACATCGTGAGAAACGGGCTCGACATCCTCGCGAGCCAGAAGACGAACGGCGCGTTCAATCCGGATCCCCTCAAGCTCGGAAAGCAGTGGCGGGACCACCTCGCCAACTTCGATCGCTTCCGAGCCGCGAACCCCGGCGTGGCGAGCACCATCATCTCGTACGAACAGCTCTCGACCGAGACCCGCGATCGGATGAGCGCCGCCTGCGAGGAGATCGACCTTCGATTCGACGACGGCATGCTCAGACAGCATGAGCGTGAGTCGACGCTCACCCGGAACCCTCGAGGCCAGCTCTCGGCCGAACGGGTGAAGCAGCCGATCGACGCGTCCGCGATCGGGCGATGGCGAGGCGTGCTCTCCGACGAGGAGGCGGCCCGCTTCCTTGACGGGTGCGGCGGAACCGCCCAGTTCGAGCGATTCGACCTCGAATGGAGCCGTTGACCGATGTGCGGAATCGGAGGCATCTACCTTCCCGGCGACGCGTCGACCGGCGACCGCCACCGCCGAATGCTCGAGCGCATGAGCCTCTCGATGGAGGCGAGAGGACCCGATGCGGAAGGGATCCGGTGCGAAGGGCGGATCGGAATGGTCCACCGTCGGCTCTCGATCATCGACCTCGATCCACGGTCGAACCAGCCGATGGAGTCCGCGGACTGGATCCTCTCCTACAACGGGGAGATCTACAACTTCCGGGAGATCCGTCGCGAACTCGAGTCGCGTCACGATTTCCGGACGCAGTCGGACACCGAGGTCCTCCTGCTCGCCATCCAGGAATGGGGAGTCGAGGAGGCGCTGCGCCGGAGCGCGGGCATGTACGCGTTCCTCGCCTATGACAAGCGCGACCAGTCCCTCTACGCCGCGCGGGACCGCATGGGAATCAAGCCGCTGCTCATGTCGACCACGGAGGACGGGGGATTCTGCTTCGCCTCCAGCGTGACCGCGATCCGGGAGTCGATGCCGGAACGGGATTGGAGACCCTTTGATCCCGCGGTCGCTTCCTACTTCGCCCTCGGAGCGCCGTTCTCCCGCTCCAGCGTCTTCGAAGGCATCGAACGCGTCGAGCCGGCGCATTTCGTCCGCTGCCTTCCGGACGGGACGTGCGAGACGAAGCGGTACTGGACCCCGGAATTCCAGCCGGACTTCACCATGGAGAGAATGCTCGAGATCGTCGGCGAATACCAGATCGCGGACGTCCCCTCCGCCCTCTTCCTCAGCGGGGGCGTCGACTCCTCGTTCCTCTGCGCGGCCACCGATGATCTCGACTGCTTCCACCTCTCCTCCCCGGAGACGTCCTATGCGGAACGGGTCGCAACCCGTTTCGGCCGGCGATTCGTGCTCGTGGAGCCCCATCACGAGAACTTCGAATCCGACGTTCGAGACGTGATCGCGTTCCACGGGGAGCCGCTGATGAGCTGCGGCATTCCCGCCTCCGTGAGCCGCGCCGTCAGGGAGCGTGGCTACAAGATGGCCATCAGTGCGAATGGCGCCGACGAACTCCTTCACGGCTATCACCGGACCCCGATCCCGGGCCATCGGCCGGCGTATCTCCCGCTGCACGAACCCCCGTCCTACCGGTGGCTCAGCCAGCAGGTCGCGCACATCTTCCGGGACTCACGTGGCTTCGAAGTCGCGGAACTCGGGGACCTCGTGCCGTCGCTGCAGCAGATCGGAAACGACGTCATGGCCAAGTTCCACCTGCCCGGGTTCCCCGCCTCCGCGAGCCACCGCTGGTTCGAGCTCATGACCTACGTGCTCCACGATCTCAATCCGACGCTGGACGCCTCATCGATGGCCTTCAGTCTCGAGATGCGAGTGCCGTTCCTCGATCATCGGATCGTCGAAGGGCTCCTTTCGTGGGCCCCCGACCGCCTGGTGACACCGACGCTGGGAAGGAAGGCTCCGCTGAAGGCCTACCTCCAGCAGTGGTTATCGCCTTCGTTCTTCCACCGCCCCAAGCTTGGATTCAGCGTGCACGGTCCCGCCATGGCGGCGGTCTCCTCGATGTTCGACCGAGCGCTCAATCGCTACATCAGGTCCGGACGCCTGACGGTCGACCGCGGCCGCGCCGGAATCGGGGAATTCGATCGCGACCTCGCGCTCCTCGGATCGATCTGCCTCTCCCACGAGGCGTGGAAGGCGATCCATGAATTCGAATGATGAACGACGACACGGACGCAGGAGACGGCTTCTCCTGATCGGCGGATCGCCTTCGAGCGGTTCCACGTTCCTCACCCGACGACTCGACGAGTACGCGAACGTGACCTGCCTTCCGGAGACCGGGCTCTTCGTCCACGGCGACAGGTTCGACATTCCGGATCCGGAGTCACAACCGACCGACATCGACCTCGAACGCCGGATTCCCTGGATCGACACCGAGTCCAAGACCGCGGCGTCCCTCGCAGTGGCCCCGGAGGCCCTTCGCGCCGTGGCGGGGCCGGGGCCGTTCGACTGGCAGGCCTTCGAGGAGTTCATCGACCTCGACGAAGCGGAGCTCGTCGTCGAGAAGACGCCCGAGAACGTCTTCGCGTTCGGAGCTCATCTTCGAAGCGATCCCGAGGCGAGGTTCGTGGTCACCACCCGATCGGTCCGCGAGGTCGTGCCCTCCCTGATGCGTCGGGGAATGGACCTGGTGCCATCGGTGCTGATCTGGTTCGCGCACTCCTACGAAACGGCCCGACTGCTCGAATCGGCGCCGGACCGCGTTCTGCAGACTCGATACGACGCCCTGACGGATGGGTCGCACTCCGCGACCGACCGCGTACTCGAATTCGTCGGCGTCGATTCCGGGAGTTCGGAGACCGGGGATTCCCGCTTTCGATCGGAACTGATGATGGGGCAGCACGGACTTGCGAACACCTCCTGGACGCGTTCCGCGTTCGATGAACGCGACCAGACGAGCGGTCCGGTGCCGGAGATGATCGGACTGCGGCTGGAGACCCTGCTCCAGACCCTCGCTTTCGAAACCGCCGAACACGGCACGCTGCAACCCTCGGACATCGAGGCAACGCTCTTCGACGCACGCCCGCTCGGCTCCCGATCCCTCGGCCCCCGGCGACCGGTCCGACTCGCGGACGAGGGCCTCTACGTCGGCACGCTCGCGACCCGACACCCGGTCTCGCTTCCGGAGCACCTGACATGAAACGGATCCGAGCCTTCGTCATCCGGGCCGGCCGATACCTGCTCGGCCGCTTCCCGGGCATCGCCCGTGGGAGATGGGGACGCGCGATCATCGCGGCCGCCCGGGAGATCCTCCAGCCCGCGCAGGCGTCGCCATGGAGATCGGCGCCGGTCCTGAGCCGCCCCGAGGTGACGACCGACGCCTCGACGGGCGCGGAATCGAAGAAGACGGTGAGAGTCCAGAATCCCGACGAGATCGCCGCGGAGACCTCGCCGCTGATCCGGCCGCGGCTTGGATGCGAGGCCCGGATCGTGCTCTGCTGCGCCTTCACCGGACGACACGAGGTGATCCAGCAGGTGATCCTCGAATCGCTGGGATGCGGAACCGACGTCCGATGGATGCTCTGCGGAAGCACGCCCGAGGACGAGGAGTTCATCCGCCTCGTATCCAATCAGACCGGGATCGTCGCGGGATTCACCTGCGAGAACGAGACGCTGGGACGCAAATGGCAGTCGTGCATGGTCCGGGCCGGCGAGGTCTTCGACGCGGCTTCCTACGGAATCGTCGGGAGCGACGACTTCGTCTCACGTCGCCTGCTCGATCACGTCTCCTCCACCGTGGAGGTCGCCGAGATGGCGCCCGACCTGATCTGCACGCTTGAATGGATGGTCTGGCTCAGGCAGCGGGAGCATCCCCTCTCCCCGAACATCTTCCGGTGCAACTACGCCGCGGACTCGGCGTTCCAGCCACTCGGCGCAGGCCGTTTCTACGGCAGAGCCTTTCTCGAGAGATGCAACTTCAGGATCTTCGATTCCCGTCTCAATCGCCTGCTCGACGATCGCGGCTTCGAAGAGATTCGCGACCGCGGGGGAAGCGTCGTCTACTTCTCGATCGAGGATGGACCGCTTCTCAGCCTGAAGGGGGACTGGTCGCAGATGAACGCCATCGAGGGTTTCCTCGATGCGCCCACGCTCGACGTCGAGGAATTCTCGTTCGAAGGATTCGACCTGCTGAGAAGGAGTCTCGGGCCGGTGGCGATGCAGTACCTGGCCCGGCCGACCGCCTTCACACCGCAGTTTCATTTCGCCCGCATCGATTCCGGCCTTCGAGAGGATTGACTTCCGAGCGGAAGTGATCGAGGCTCGTTCTCCGACCCGGTCCCGACCGGCGGCTCCAGCATTCCGACGTGAACCGCAACAAGAGAATCCTCACCGTGGTGGGCGCGCGACCTCAGTTCGTGAAGGCTGCAGTCGTCTCCCGGGCATTCGCCCGCGCGGGCGTCGAGGAGTGGATCCTCCACACGGGGCAGCACTACGACCAGCGGATGTCCGACGTCTTCTTCGACGAACTCGGCATTCCCGCCCCGACCCGCAATCTCCGGATCGGATCGGGTTCACACGGCTCCCAGACCGGACGGATGCTCGCGGCGATCGAGCAGACGATCCTCGAGGAGCGACCGGATCGCGTCCTGGTGTACGGAGACACGAATTCGACCCTCGCGGCCGCGCTCGCCGCGTCGAAGATCCACGTCCCGATCGACCACGTGGAAGCGGGCCTTCGCTCCTTCGATCGACGCATGCCGGAGGAGATCAACCGGGTGATGACCGACCATCTCGCGGAGCTTCGCTTCGCGCCCAGCGAGACCGCCGTCCACAACCTCGCTGAAGAGGGGATACGAGACGGCGTGCTCCGCACCGGAGACGTGATGTTCGATGCGACGCGGGCCGCGATCGAACTCTCGAACGATAGGAGCGACGTCCTTCCACGGCTCGGTGTGCGATCCGGAAGCTACGCCCTCGCCACGATCCACCGACCGGCGAACACCGAGGAACCCGGAACCCTACGACGAATCATGGAGGGACTTCGCGAGGTGGCTCGCGAACTTCCGGTGGTGCTGCCCCTGCACCCACGAACGAGGGCGGCGCTGGAAGGCCTCGGATTCCGGGAATCGGTGAACGGATCCCTGCGGCTCATCGAGCCGGTCGGCCACCTCGACATGACAAGCCTCGAAGCCGGAGCGGCCGTCATCGTCACCGACTCCGGCGGAGTCCAGAAGGAGGCGTTCTTCCACGGTGTTCCGTGCGTCACGTTGCGACGGGAGACCGAATGGACGGAACTGGTCGAACTCGGTTGGAACACCCTCGTCGATCCGGCCACGACCGACCCCGCGAAGACGATCCTCTCCTCCATCGGGCGGACCGGCCGTGAAGGGTCTCCCTACGGCGATGGAAACGCCGCGGAGGTCATCGCTCGGACCATCGCGGCGATCACGTCCTGAGGCGACAGCAGCGTCGAACGAGAATCCTCCCGGATCGATTCGAGGTCGTCGGTCCGAATCCCGTCAGGCGAGTATCGATTCGAAGAACCTGATCCGATCGCCTTCGGCGATTCCGACGTCGAGCTTCCGCCGCGCGAATTCCCAGGCCTCGGCACCCATCCTCGGTCGCTCCGATGCCGCCCGAATGAAACCGCGGATCTCCTCGATCGCGGCGGGCGTCTGGATCTCGCGATCCTCGATGCGAAGCGCGAAAGGCTCGTCGCCTCGCAGCGCCGGATCGTCGTAGGCGTAGACGATCGGGATTCCGGCGGCGAGCGAGGTCCGCGATTTCAAAGGACAGGCCTCCACCATCCCCTTCCGCGACAACGCCATCGTTCCGAAGGCCACGGTGGTGCCGGCGAGCAGATCCTCGAGATCCGGACCGCTTCGAGCCTCGATGATCCTCACCGAGGCGGGAAGATTCGCGAGATCCGGGCTGGCATCCCCGCACACCGCGAACTCGAATTCGGGCATCGCCTCCGAAAGCGACGCGAAACGATCCACCCCCTGCCACGGCGCCGCACCACCCACCAGCATCAGCACCAGAGGCCGCTCGGAGGACGCCGATCGCCTTGGTGCCGCCGCCGACACGTCGATCGCATTCCCGATCACCACCGACGGAACCCCCGGCGCCCGGACTCGTGACGCGAGTTCCTCCGTGACGCAGACCAGGCCCGCGGCCCGGTGCCTGAGTCCCGGTGCAGTCATCCTCCAGAACGCCGATGCGAGCCTGGATCTCGATCGAAGCTCTTCGCCTCGGTCGGAATTCACTTCGATCACCGTTCGATGATCGGCGAGCATCGACCGCAGACCCGGACTCCAGAGAAGCTCCCGCGTGTACACCAGGTCAGGGCGGACGGCGTCCAGCACCCGCCTGACCCGCTGCGTCCGACGATGCATCTCGACGAGCCATCCGGCGCGAAGCCGGGGGCGATGCGGTTCCGCCACCCCGGTTCCTGAATGTCCGATGTCGCCGGTGGCCATGTCGATGAAGTCGGCATCCACGCCGAGGCGACGCCATGTCTCCACGGTCCGACGGACCTTCTGCGGCACGCCTCTTCCCGCGGGCCCCGGCTCGGATACGACGTGGAGGACTTTCATCGGCGGTTCGAAGCCTACCGACTCACAGAGTTCATCGAAGTCGGATCGCCACGAAAAACCTCACGCCCGTACTCCGGAGACGTTCCCGATTCACTGCGGGACCACCAGGAATTCCGGCACATGCCGCCGAAGGGCCTCGATCGCGACGTTCGAGGACCCTTCCTCGCTGAAGCGGACTCGCGCAGCCTTTCTGAGACGTTCCCCCTCGTCGACGACGCGCCGGATCGCGGCCGCCGCGATCGCGGCGTCGATCTCCACCGGAAGCAGCGCCCCGACCGAATCGTCGACCATCTCCCCCGTTCCGCCCGCCGCGGTCGCGACCACGGGAACGCCCATGGCGAGCGATTCCATGATGCTGAGCGGCACGCCCTCCGACGATGAGAGATTGACGAAGCAGTTCGGCTGCCGGTCACGATGAAACCGGTAGATCGCCTCGCGAGGAAGCCAGCCCGGAAGCTCCAGCTCGAGGTTCGCCGGACCGCTCGCGATCGCGGCTCGAATCTGCTCCTCTCCACCGCCCAGGTGAACCCATCGCCAGGAACGCCCCGGATCCCCGGCGGAGGCCTTTGCGATCGATGCGGCCACCAGCGGCAACCGCTTGACGACGGCCGCGGTCGAGCAGGAGGCGATGACCACCTCCGAGCGTTCGGACCAGGGCCGCGGTTCAAAGGGCGGCTCGACGCCGAGCGGTGCGACCGAAACGCGTTCGGGGTCGATCGGCATGCTCCGGATCAGGTGATCCGCAGCCTCCCGCGATGACGGGAGCAGGCGATGGGCGGACTCGGCGAGTGCGTCTCGAAACGGCAGGTAGCCATTCGGATTCTCCTCCTCCCACACATCGAACCGGTGGGATCGGGCGACGAACATGATCGACGGATCCCGGTGTGCAGCCAGCGCCAACCCGAAGGCCTCCGCGTTCGACCAGAACGCCATCACCCTGCGGACAGGGTCACCGGACCGCCTCGCCGCCTCGACCCAGGCAAGCAACCTGCCTGCCCGATAGAGATAGCCGACGAATCGGAGGGCCGAACGGGCGGATCCCAGAATGGCGGGGCGCGACTTCAGTTCTCGCCAAGCCGCCCCGATCAGGGTCGACAACACCGCGGGACGGAGGAGGGCTCCGGGTCCGCGCTCGGCGAGCGTCACGTCCAGCTCGACACCTTCCGGAAGGGGACGGGGCGGCCCACTTCCGTTCTTGAACGCTGGAAGGACGACGAGCGGCCCGGTCCGAGCGAGTCTCGCCACCTCATCCTCGATGAAAGCCTCGCCGTTTCCGAACGGGTAGTCCCGGACGACGAGGACGATCGAGCGACGACGCGGTTTCGAATTCATTGCTTCAGGGGCTGTTCGAGGACGAGGAAGACGGCGATCGGCCGCGAGAGGTGGCGCTTCGGCACCATAACACCCGGCCTGCCGGAGCAACGCGTCCCGGCCGGAATCGACCCCTTCGTCTCCGGAACTCGGGGGGGCGCGACGAACTTCGGCCTTCGTATGATGTTCGCAGGTGGGACGTTTCCACGAGATCGCGCGACGTCGCCTCGTGTACCACCACCCGGAGCCGCCCCTTCGATGCATCTCCTTCTCGTGAACCACTATGCGGGCAGCCCTCGCCATGGGATGGAGTTCCGCCCTCATCAGTTCGCGAAGAACTGGGTGAAGTCGGGGCATGAAGTCACGATCCTCGCGGGTTCCTACAGCCATCTCCGGAACCTGAATCCCACCGTCTCGGAACGGGTCACGAAAGAGACCATCGACGGCATTCGGTACCGGTGGCTGCGGACCCCCCGCTACTCCGGCAACGGTCTCCGCAGGATCCGCTCCATCCATGCATTCGTGAAGGCGGTCGATCGGGAGCGGCGAGGGCACCTCCGGGAGATGCGGATCGATGCCGTGATCGCCTCGTCGACCTATCCGTTCGACATCGATCCCTGCCGACGGATCGCCCGGGAGCACGACGCCACCCTCGTCTGGGAAGTGCACGATCTCTGGCCGTTGTCTCCGATCGAGATCTCCGGATACTCGGCCCGTCATCCACTGATTCGAGTGACGCAACGTGCGGAGGACCGCTGCTGTCGGGACGCCGACCTCGCGGTCACGATCCTGCCGAAGGCGATCGAGCATCTTCGAACCCGAGGACTCGATCCGAGTGCATGCATCTGCATCCCGAACGGTGCGGAAGCGCCGGGAGCGGCGACCGACCACGCCCCCGCGGAGGCCGTTCGCCGGATGCGGTCCGAAGGACGATTCACCATCGTCCACGCTGGAGGACACGGCGACTATCACGGGCTCGACACGTTGATCCGGGCGATGGATGCGCTTCCGGCAGGTCGATTCGGCCTCGTGACGATCGGAGAGGGTGCGGCGAAGGATCGTCTCCGATCGCTCGCCGAC
>Ga0315320_10001619_pt1 | contig 18699 bp, 16 predicted proteins | sample M140m21515metaG_FD_203458 | JGI IMG/M metagenome (GOLD analysis project Ga0315320, IMG submission 203458) | Ammonia-oxidizing marine archaeal communities from Monterey Bay, California, United States - M1 40m 21515 | ecosystem: Environmental > Aquatic > Marine > Coastal | place: USA: California... | reverse complement strand
AATAATGGGTAAGAAAGCTAAAATAGATATGGGTAATCCAGGCTATGAAGTAGAAGACTGGAATGCATACCACTGGTGTATTAATAATAATATATACATCGCGCCATACGCTAAGTCGTATATAAAATGGTATGTAGACATAACAAATAACGGCAATACTTACAGAGACCCAGAGGCTTATGGTAAAACAGAGATATGGGTAAAGATATTCGAATACTGTAAATACTATTACAATAAAAGAAATAAAAACAATGACAAGAAGATATAATAATGCAAACGAAGCTTATGAAGCTGTGCTTGATGAAATCTTACAACACGGTATAGACTTTGGTGATACTAAAGCTATATTTAACTGTGGGTTTTATATAGACAATCCCTCAGATAAAGCAATAACAAACGTACAGCGTAATTGGAATAAGAAATATGCGGCTGCTGAGTGGTCTTGGTATTTATCTGGTGATCCTAGTGTCGACAAGATAGCAGAACTGTATGGCAAAGTACCACCTATATGGGCACGTATGGCTGATGAACGCGGCAACGTAAACTCTAATTATGGTTATCAATGGCAAAGAAGCAATCAACTAGATTATGTAGTTAATAAACTAAGAGATAATCCAGACACTAGACACGCTGCTGTGAGTATATATGATGCTAAAGAACATAATAGATATGATAAAGATACACCTTGTACTTATGCAGTACAGTTTAGTATTATAAACAATAAGCTTTGTATGTCCGTCTATATGCGTTCTAATGATGTCTGGTACGGTTTCTGTAATGATCAGTATCAATTTGCATCATTGCAGGAGATGGTCGCAGACAGACTGTCTATTGAGACGGGTTGGTATTACCATCATGCACATAACATGCACTTGTATAATAACAAACTTTAAAATGATATATTATTTATACCATATACCAGGTAAAAAGATAGGGGTAACATGTGATCTTAATAACAGAGTTACCCTTGTACAAGGCTATAAGGAGGGAGAGTACGAAGTTCTTGAGCAGTCAGAAGATATAGATTATATCTCAGATCGCGAAATAGAACTTCAACAGTCTTATGGCTATAAGAAAGATAGAACACTTTATAAAAATTTATTTAAATCAAATATGAAAATAAACCCAACAGAACAAACCTCAACATTCCCTGTACCTATAAATAAATTAAAAGGACATCTAATGGATAACATGGGGCTTAAATGGAAAACACCACAAGGTTACAAGTTTGAAATAACTAAAGATAATGTACCTTGGATAGTCCAAAACGCTAAACCTTCTATGTATAATGAAAATAGAAGCTATGTGTACAACAAAGCTTTTTACGAAGCTTTTCTTAATCCAAAGCATAACCCAAAACAATTAGAAAGATTTGATCTAATACGTGAATGGGCTATGGATAGAGGCATATATAAAGAAGGCAACTCTCATACACAATACGTTAAGCTCATGGAAGAAGCTGGTGAGCTAGCTAAAGCTTTATTAAAGAGAGATGATCTGGAAATAATAGATGCTATTGGAGATATGGTTGTAGTATTAACTAACTTAGCAGCAATAGAAGGTTTACAAATTGAAGGCTGTATTGATACTGCTTACAAAGTGATAAGCAAGAGAACAGGCAAGATGATTAACGGAACATTTGTAAAAGATGCAGATTAAAACACAAGATAAGATAGTACAAGATGTACTAAGGAAGATGGACGAACGTAGCTTAATAGGTCAAAAGAAATATGGAGCTACGATGATGCAAGAGATTGAAGGTCAAAAGAAAGACTTATCAAGGTTTATAATTGATGTTCAAGAAGAATTAATGGATGCAATACTGTATCTAGAATCAGCACGTCATTGCTTGCAAGACGAGATTGAAGAGGCAATGATAAACCAAATCCAAGTAAATGAAGAAGAAATCTTATAAAAGAAAAAAGGGCCCAGTACAGTCGAAGAAGATCTCATATGATGGGATCAACTTCGCGTCTGGTCTTGAACGCTACATGTATATGGCATTGAAGAAAGCTAAGATCAAAGCATTGTATGAGGGTGAAACATTTGAACTACAAGAAGCCTTTGATTTTCCATTTGAGTCATATGAAAGATGCGGTAATGGTAAGGGAGAGTATAAGAACAGAGGTAATAAAAAAATACTTAATATAAAATATACTCCTGACTTTGTTGGCAAAGGCTTTATTATAGAAACTAAAGGCCGAGCTAACGAATCATTTCCACTTAGATGGAAGATGTTCAAGAAATTAATAACTGAAAACAAGATAGGAAATTTTAAATTATATAAACCACAAAATCAAAAGGAATGCGACGAAACAATACGGTTAATCCTAGACTCTCGAAGATAACGGCAAAACAAAAGTATGCCGAGAGACAGATAGCTAAATTTGCAAAGTGGTCTTTTGAAAATAGAGGTTTCATTAAATTTAAAGACATAATAAAATTACAAGATAAATATAATATAAAATGTTATGGATAAAGAAGAAAATAGTTGGAGCCTATCTATAGGCTTTTACCCAGGTATGTTACTGGGTTTTAGATCATACGAAGAAAAAGAAGTAACAACCCACGTACTATATATACCGTTTATAGACTTGGCACTAGAATTTTATAGATAATGGGATTAAGAGATAAAAGAATACCTTATAAGCCGTTTGAGTACCAAGAATACTATACGGAAGGTTGGTTAAAACAGGCACAAGCTTTTTGGTTACACACTGAAATATCAATGCAAGGCGATATTAAAGACTGGAACGAAAAACTTATTGATAAAGAAAAAAACCTAGTGGGAAATATACTACTAGGTTTTGCACAAACAGAATGTGCAGTGTCTGACTACTGGACACAAAAAGTTGTAGGTTGGTTTCCAAAGTATGAGATACAACAAATGGCTATGATGTTTGGATCGCAAGAAACGATACATGCTGTAGCGTATAGTTATTTGAATGAAACACTAAAACTAGAAGACTATGAAGCATTCCTTCATGAGCCGGCTACGGCGGACAGATTTGATAACCTTGTTGCCTATGATGGTGATGATGAAGTTGGTATTGGTAAAAGCTTGGCTGTGTTTTCTGCCTTTGCTGAAGGGGTTAGCCTTTATTCTGCTTTTGCTGTTTTATATTCTTTTCAATTAAGAAATATGCTTAAGGGCATAGGTCAACAAATGAAATGGTCTGTAAGAGATGAGTCTTTACACAGCAAGATGGGATGTAAATTATTTAGAGACATGTGCAGTGAGAACGATCAACTACTACATCTCTGTAGAGAAGACATAATAAAAGCCGCCGAAACAATGGTTAAGCTAGAAGTAAAGTATATAGATAAGATGTTTGAGATGGGTGATATAGAAGGTATATCAGCTAATGATCTTAAGCACTTCATTAAAAAAAGAGCAAATGAAAAACTTGTGGAGCTTGGTTACATCGACTTGGGTTCGTATTTCCCTTATGACAAGGAAGCAGCGAGTAATCTTGATTGGTTCTATCATCTTACCGGGGGGCATACTCATACCGATTTCTTTGCTATTCGCTCGACGGATTACTCGAAAGCTAATGAAGGTGAAGACTTTGAAGATATATGGTAGAAAAATAAAACAAAAATATGAAAGGACAAAAACAAAGTAAGACAGAAGTCTTGCAAAATAAAGTACAAGCACTCACCAATGTTATTAAACAGTTAATAAATGAGATACAAGCCAATACAAGTTTAGCTCAAGGAACGTTAACAGCTTTTCAATTGTATATTGGTGAAAGCGAATGGGAAAAAATAGTAGAACAATTAAAAGAAAAAGAAAAACTAGATAATGAGTTGGAATGAAGACTGGAAAAAAGACAAAGATTACCCTACGTGGGGTGATAACGACGTATACAAGAAGACTATATCCGGGGGATATTTATTCGACGGAGAAAGTCCACGAGAAGCTTACATACGGGTTGCTAAAACAGTTGCTCGTAGATTATATAAACCGGAAATGGCCGAAACGTTCTTCCAGTACATCTGGAATGGTTGGCTTTGCCTCGCTTCGCCAGTACTATCTAATACAGGTACTGATCGCGGTCTTCCTATTAGTTGTTTTGGCATTGACGTGGCTGATAGTATACAAGATATAGGACAGAAAAATTTAGAGATGATGCTACTTGCTAAGCACGGCGGTGGAGTTGGCGTTGGAATTAATATGATTAGACCCGCCGGAGCTAAAATTACAGGAAATGGAACATCAGACGGGGTTGTACCCTTTTGCAAGATATATGACTCAACAATACTTGCCACAAATCAAGGATCAGTTAGACGAGGAGCTGCTAGCGTTAATATTAACATCGACCACCCCGATTTTGAAGAGTGGCTTGAAATTAGAGAACCCAAAGGAGATGTTAACAGACAGTCGCTTAACCTACATCAGTGCGCAATTGTGGGCGATAAATTTATGCGCAAGCTTGAACAAGGAGATGCAGAGGCAAGGACTCGATGGAGTAAACTTCTTAGAAAACGAAAAGCAACTGGAGAGCCGTATATTATGTTTAAGGGAAACGTTAACAAAGCAAATCCTGAAGCGTACAAAGACAACGGATTAAAGGTTCACATGACTAATATATGTAGTGAAATAACATTACATACTGATGAAAGCCATAGCTTTGTTTGCTGCTTATCATCATTAAATTTAGCTAAGTATGAAGAATGGAAGGATACTAACCTTATATATGACGCCACGTTCTTTCTTGATGGAGTTATGGAGGAATTTATTCAAAGAGCCAAGGGATTACGTGGATTCGAAAATGCTGTTCGATCTGCACAGAAGGGGAGAGCACTGGGCTTGGGAGTACTTGGATGGCATACATATCTCCAAGAGAAAGGTATTCCTTTCGAAGGCTTACTTTCTCAGTTTGAAACTAGGAAAATATTTTCGCAGCTTAAAATCGAAAGCGAGCGAGCTTCTAGAGACCTTGCTGAAATATATGGGGAACCATTATGGTGTGCTGGAACTGGTATGCGTAACACTCATCTCCGCGCTGTTGCTCCTACAGTTTCTAATAGTAAATTATCTGGTAATGTTTCACCTGGAATAGAGCCATGGGCTGCTAATGTATTCACGGAGCAAAGCGCTAAAGGTACGTTCATTAGAAAAAACCCAACGCTTGTTAAAGTATTAACTAAACATAATTTAAATAATGAAGAGACGTGGAATAAAATACTGGTGGACGGAGGTAGTGTTCAGGGTATCAACGAGTTGGATAATATTACTGTTGGCCATGAGATACCTGTTAAGGATGTTTTTAAAACATTTAAAGAGATCAATCAGCTGGAACTCGTTACCCAGGCCGGACTAAGGCAGCAGTATGTAGATCAATCAGTTAGTTTAAATCTAGCTTTTCCTAGTATTGCTACACCAAAGTGGATTAACAAGGTTCATTTTGAAGCATGGAAAAGTGGTATTAAAACTTTATACTATACTAGAACAGAGTCTGTACTGCGAGGAGATATAGCACAGCAAGCAATGAATGAAGATTGTTTAGCTTGTGATGGATAATTAAAAAAGGGGATCTCAAACGAGGTCCCCTTTCTTGGTTACAGATCTTAGGGTATGGTACGCCCTTTGTATGTGACCTGTTATTTACTTTTCTTTTTAAACATTAAGAAATACAATAATGAATTCCACTCGTGTTTAATCTTTGCTATAATTTTTTTCATTTGTTTTTTTTGTTTTAGTACAACCACATTACGTGTTGCGATTTATCTTTATCTATGTCTACATGAATAAAGTATTTACCAACACCTATTCTTTTAAAACCTACTTCCAATAATATATTACACAATTCAAATCTATCTACAGAGCCGTTGTAAGCGATATCAACTGCTAAACCTTTTAAGTGAGATGACCCAGATGTTCCACCAACTTTTCTGTTATGTGCCTCTGATCTATAACCTGAGTTTATTTTTATAGGCCTACCATACTTCTTACGTGTAGCATCTAACATGTGCAATAACTCATCACTCATATTCTTACCACTGCCTGGTTCATCAGGCGAATCAAACTCTTTATAATTAAAATACTTAAGCATCACATTAAATTTTCGTCTATTATTGGAGCGTTAGCAAACCTAGCTCCAAACTTTTTTTCTTCTGGTTTATCTTCTTCTAAAAACCCTCTAAACCTTCCGGCAGTACCTCCAGACTCAAGAGAAGCAACTTCTATAGGTTTTCTTTTTCCATGTACTTTAAAGTATTCCTTATCCTCTGCATCTATAGATTTATCTTCTAGCCTTGCTGCTCTTTTTAAAAGCCTATCAGCTTTTTTATCTCTACCTTCGTCAACTGCCTTTCTTCCTTTAGCAGCTACTTTTTCAGACTTATTTTTTAAACGCTCTGCTTTAGTAGTTGAACCATCTTTTCCATAAGCCACACTTATAGCATTACCGATAGTGGCACCTAAGTCCGCCATGTCTTGACCCGCATTGCTTTGATAAGTTACTTGATTAGATCCTGCGGCTAACCCCGCGTTAACAGCCTCAACACCGCTGCTAGGTTTTCTACCTGTGTCAAAACCATAGACAGGTGATGACATACCGTTCTGTGCGGGTCCACTCATTCTACTTTTTAATCTACTTTGCCTTCTCATTATTCGTCGCTTATTACGTAGTTACCTTTTTTATCTTTTTTAACTGTGCTATAGTCTTGAGCTGAAAGCTGAGGATAATCTCCTGTTTGGTTTTTTATAGCATCTTCAAGTTCATACTCTTCAACTACATCACCCGGCTTATAATTGCTACTTACACGTATTGTATCTCTATCTCTACGCTTGTTAACAAACTTCTTAACATCAGCAACTTTGTTTTTTGTACCTGGAACCTTCTTCTGTGGTGCACCCATTCTACTTTTTAATGTGCTTAATGCGTTGTTACCTAGTTTTCTTCCAGGTCCTTTCTTATTGTCAGGGTGGCCTTTACCACCATCTGCTTTGTTTGCGTGTACTGCTTTTCTTTGTGCTGCGCTTGCGTATCCCATAATTATATTTATTTACCGCACGGTTCACCCGTAGCTATATTAACCCATTTCTCTTTGTTAAACCAATCACGTAGTGTAGCTCCTTTTTTTCTAGCTCCTTTAACATTTGATTTACTAGATCTCTTGTAATCTCCTTTAGCTGCAGCAGTGCGTTTAGCTCTGATAACTTTTTGTCTTTCTTCCTTACTCATGCTCTTATACTTAGCATAAGGGAGACAAACCTTTTTAGTTCCACCACCTTTAACTTTGCTCTTAGCCATTACTTTTTCTTTTTAGATTTACCCATTGATCCAGGTCCACCTGCTTTAGTGCATCTTACTCCCCAACCAGAGGCATAGGCACTAGGCCAAACTTTAAATTTCTTTTTTGCTGCGGTCTTACACGCCGGGCTTATCTTTCCCATCTTTTTTGTTTTTAAAATTTATCCACTTTGATATTGTATAACCTATCGTAACCGATAATAGAATTATTTTTAAACCCATTTCTATTCTAGTAAAAGTTGTAACACCTAGAGTTGATGCGTTTATTAAGTACAGTTTTAGTTGTTGTATATCCATATTACCATTTAACTTTGTCAGCCCAGTAAGCTGCAGACATTTTGCCTTTTTTAATATTCTTAGCATGTCTCGCTTTGAAACTAGCTCTTCTTGCTTTTGACTTAGCATCAGTCTTTTTACCTGCTGTGCTAACACCTTGTTGCCCAAACCTAATTATTTTTTCTTTACCACCAGAACAAGCCTTTACAATGTGAGACTTAGTCTTATGGCCAGATGTTCTTTTAGGCCTGTTACATTTGAGTTTACTTTTATCTACTTTACTCATAATCACTTATATCTATGTTGTACTTTTCTGCTAGTTCTTTTAACTTATATGTAGGCGTATCGTTACGTGTTGATTCTTCATTTTTTCTTATCTGCGCTTGAAGGCTATCAGGTAATTTAAAAAATACATGTTCTTTTAGTTCTAAATACTCTCGTCTTATCTTCTTATTTTTTGCTCTAGTTTCTTTAGCTTTTGCTTTACCTTCAATCTTGCGTTTAGCTTTAGCTTCTGTTTTTATGAGATCATGCTCTTCAACGCGAGCACCTACATCCCATTGTCTCCAACCTAAGGCTAATGCTATTCTTTGCCATTGAGTATTTCTAGTATCTAAAGCTTCTGTTATGGCATTTACTTCGTCAGCAAGTCTATCTAATGGTAGATTTAAAGTAGCAGATGTAGCATCACCTAACATGTCATAAGCGGGGCTTAATTGGAAGTGTCCATCTATCATAACACTAAAACCTCTCTCAGCTAATACATCTTTCTCAAACTGCATAGTCTGAAGCACGTTGTTTATTTTTCTAGCTTTAGAACCTATTGGTGGCGATATATTTAGAGCAGCTAAAATTATATCAGCATTTTCTTTTTGTATTAATGGAGCCTCATCATACTTTTGATAAGCCATTATAACATTTTTTATAGTAGATATAACAGCTCCTGCTAAACCAGATCCACGTAACAGAGTGTCAACCATACTGTTAGCTACACGAACAATCTTTTTATCTTCTTTTCTTTGTTGCTTTTCAAGATACTTTTCTCTTTCTTTGTCTGTTGCAAAATCTTCTTCTTCATCATCAAACCCTGGTATCAAAGCAAACAATGCGTTTTGTAAAGTAGAGAATATTAAATTCTGAACAAAACCATAGTATACAATCTTGCTCATATGAGTCATTGGATTGCCTCTTCTATTGATAAGATCTTGACCAGCCTTTTTAATAAGACGTGTATACTGCATTGGCGTATTCTGGAAAGCTAATACTAATCTACCTAATACACTTGCCTGTTGCTGTGATACTAGCATTGGATCACCTGACTGTTGAGTCTCTTCAGCTATAGAGCTAAAGTCTTCAAATGCTTTTTGCTCAGCTTGTTCTTTGGTGTAAACTTTTTCTCCTTGATCATTAGTCTCTTTTAAGTAAGACTTAATTCTATTTCTGTAGAACGTAGCGCCACCAGAAGCTATAGCAAAACTATCTGCTAACTGTGTTGGTGTGAAACCTATTTTTAATAAATAAGATATAACACCTTTGACACCACCTTTTTTAGCGGCTCTAGCAATCTCAGCTTCTTGTATATCACTTTCTAAGCCTTTACGTCTAGCTACAAGCTTAGGTGAACTCCACAGTGTAATAAAATCTTTCCAATATTGAGGCTGATTAGCAAACGCTGCAGCGGCTTTTATAGGATTATTATCACTCCAATTTACAAAGTTTACCGTAGACAATGTCTGCATCAGCGCAGATCGCCTGTTAAAGAACATTATAGCCCCAACAGAGTTGTTAACCCAGTCATTCCATTCGTTAACTATTCTACCAGTTCCTTTAGCTTTGTTTTGACCAGTTTCCATCCTGTAAAGAATGTTCTCTATAGATTCTCTAACTCTAAAGCCATATACCGCTTCTACTTTATTTAAGTTTTGTTCTGAGAATATTATATTAGAATTATCTATAAACTCTTTTAAATACTCAGCTCTGTTTGTTTCTGTAGCAATATTGTTTAGATCACCTAGTATTGTAGATCCGTCCCAGTATTCTGTAGGTTCTGGGTAAGCATCTTTCCTAGTAACAAGTTTAACGCCTTCAGCATAAGCAATTAGCTCTCCGTTTTTACCACTTTCAACGTGACTTACTAAAGCATCCACGTCTCTCTTAGACATGCCAGGTATATCGTACCCTTCTTTATTCCATAAGTAAACTCTTATTGCTTCATCTAAAGTGTGATTAGTTCCAGCGACTGTATTCTTTAATCTCTTAGCTATCTTTTTATTGTTCTTTACTAAAGCGCCGTAGTCAGTTCTAATTCTAAACTTAGCCCTGTTTATAGCAGCAATACCTGCTTGATAAGGTCTTATAAGAGCTTTATCAAAGAACTCTTGATCAGCCTCACCTTGCTTACCTTTACCAGCAAATGTATATTGAGTTAAACCTCTAAAGTCATCTGCTGACGGTGGTATAAAGAAACTATATTTCTTTTGTTTAGTACCTCTTCGTCTAGCTTGAACATCAGAGAAAGTAGCTTGGGATTTAATTCCCTTGTTACGTTCTATCATATCGTTAAACTCAGTACTCATTTTCTCACTGAACTTAACTCTAGCTTGTTGTACTTGTGACTTAACATCTAACACATCGAACGCAGCCTTAACTGCTTTAACATTTTTAAGCGCGTCATCAGCAAAGTAGAAGTCATTGTATCCTTCACTATACTTTTGTATAAACCAATCTGCTTTAGCTTGAGCCTTACCATCCGCTAAGCCTATTATATTTTCTATAGGTATATTTAAACCAAGACTATCTAAAAATTCTTTTATAGCTGGGGCCGAGTCTGCTGGTCTAGCGGTAAGAACAAACATATCTCTTTGTCCTTTGGCTTCACTTATGAATTTAGCTACATCAAACAAAGGTCCTTTCTTACCATCAATAACCTTGCTAAACTCTGAGAAATTAAACGTAGCTCCTTGTTGTTCTAAATTACCAGCCTCTAAAGCAAACTCTGTAGCATTTATTCTTTCTACTTTGGTAGAGTTTATTCCAGCATAAACTTGATCTAAGAAGTCTTTAGGTAATGGCTTACCATATTGTATATTTTCTGTATTTATTTCATATAGTCTACCACCAAAGTCCTGCTTGTACTTAGCTAAACTCTCTTGTACTTGGTCATATGTTTTTCTTACAACAAAATCAGGTAATGATCTTTCTTTTCTAGCTCTGTTTCTTTCTAACGCAGTCTCCAAAGGTGTGTTGGCTACAACCATATGTACTTCAAATCCTTTGTCTTGTAATGCTTTTATTTTTTTAGTAGTAGCATTATACGATGCGCCTGTACCATCTATAACCATACCGTTACCGGCGTCCGCGTATTTATCAAACTTAGCTACGGCTGCTTTTCTAGCTGCAGATCCTAGCTTAGATCTCATCGACCTTTGTTCCGCTGTGTAACCAGACTCATCACCGGGTAAACCAGCCTCAGACTTCATAGCTTCTAATGCTATATCTTGATTAACAACTTTATAGCCACGTCTGCCTAACTGTAATCCTTTACCTACGTTTGTTTTACCTGCACCAGGCCCACCAACCATAAATATAGCTTTTAACTTTGTAGAGCCTTCACTAAATCCTCCTTCTGGATTTGGCTTATTAACTATAACCATGCTATTAGACTGAGCAAGTGTATCATCAAAATCAAATACCCTAGCTTTTCTAGGTTTTTCAGAATATTTAGCACTATCTCTAGCGTTAGCCATTGCTTTGTCGGCTGCGTTGTTAAATTCTATTTTAACAGGAGCTTCTGGTTTAAAGGATTCTTCAAGCTTTTTTATTACAGCAACAGCTTGTTTACCTTTAGCACGTGCTTCTTTTAGCGTTATCTCACCACTAAAAAATTCTTTTATTATTTGATCTTGCGTAGCAATTCCTTTTAGTTTAGTCTCAGTAGGTACACCGTTAGTACCAAAGAAGTATTCAGACATTGTCATGTCTTCTGGTAAAAACTTGTACGAGTCTAAGTTTACTTTTGCTGCACTTAACCTTGTAACAGCAGCTAATCCATCTGGTATAACCAAGTCACCAGATAGTATTCTAGGAACTACTGTTTTCCAGAAAAAATCAGGCATGTTAACAGATAAACCTCCACTAACTTTTTTAGCAAAGCTTTGACCTTCAACGCTAGTTGCATCTATACGTCTATCATCTGTCAAAAATATTGGCCCTTGCATATAAGCTGCTCTTACAACTTTCATAGCATTGTCTATTTCACCATTCATGGCTGCCCAAAACATCAACGTACCTACATTATTAGAAGGAAAATTATGCTCTTCTCTAATGCCTGAACTGGAATCTGGGTTGCCATTTTCATCTAAAGCCACATATAGCACTGGTGGTGCTATTCTATTTAAGCTTTTCATGTTGTCTACAGTATCAACTAAAAGCTCTTGCCATACCCAAGCATATGACATATTGTCACCTTCTTTTAAAAATGTTTCAACATCTCTCCAGAAGCTTTCAAAATAACTTAACCTAGCATATTGATCTTTTACAAAGTTAGGCTTCTTAGTCTCTTCGATAAATTTATCTTTTTGTCTCGGAGGTATATTTTTTTTACCTGGAATAGTGTACTTGTAACGTGTTACTTCTTGCTTTATCTCTGCAGGCTCGTTTATATATTTTTTAAAAACCTCAACAGTGCCAAACAACCCAACACTCGTACCGTTTGTTAAAGATTCTTTTAATATTTTATAATGCCTAGGATTAGTTTCTAGGAATTTATTTAATATAGAACCAACTGCATCTAGTTGACCTGATAAAACTCTATACCCGGACTTTTTTATAAGCCTATCATCACCAGGCTTAGGCTCAATACCTAACCTATTCTTCATATCAGCAACAGTAAATATGCCATCAGCATTCATCATCTTTATTGTTGATCTAAATACTGGGCTATCCAAAAGTCTAGAGGTTTTAGATATTTCCTCAAATTTAAGAGCAAGATCTATAATTCGTTTAGGTATACCACCCTTCTTACCTGTTTCACTGAACTGAACTTTGGATCTACCAGAACCTATATCAGCTTCTATTTGCTTTGCGCCTTTAGATGTTTTAGTATCCAGCTTAGCAACTTTATTTTTAGCCACGGCGACAGCGGCAACAGATCCTTTTACTTTAGCAAAGCCTTTTAGAAACTGACCTATAGTCCTATTGTATTGGTTTAACTGCCCAGCTGGAGTAATCCCCATTTCACGTTGAACCTCTTTTAATACTTGAGGAGTAGGATTATCAAACTTAGCTTTCTTTCTGTAAACTTTTGTTTGTGAAGTTGTACCTTTAGATCTTTTGCCCGTGTCTTCGTAGAAATACTTTATGATTCTATTAGGCAAGCCTAGTGATCTACCTTGTACATCTCTAGTAACAGGAACTTTTTCACCCTGCTCACCAACTCTAGACTCTTCTGATGTAACATTTGTATCAGGTAGTAATCTAATATCACGAGCTAATACCTGTGCGTCTGAGTATAGGTTTTGAATATTGCCTGCTTCAGATGGTTCTGGTACTCCATCGACTATTTTTTTAGCATACGTAAGGTTTTTAGTGCCATCAGTAATCTTAGCCTCTGGTACATCAAATATTATACCGGCAACCTTTCCTCCGTAATCTTTAGATATGCTCTTAAAATCAGCGATAGGTGCCATGGCTGGTGTTATAACAACCGCATCTTCTATAGCTTTTTTCTTTGTACCTATTTCTTTAGCAGATAAAGGGTTTATTAGTTTTTTCCTTGCTTTAGCTTCTTTAGCTTTTCTCTCTTCTAGCTCTAACCCAGATTCAGCAGTGTCAGTAGAAACTAGTCTAGTTGATTCAGTAGCGCCTGTTATACTAGTTCTACCTTCTTTAGATTCCAGCTCTTGCTTATAGAACTTGTTACCTCTACCCATTTTAAAAACATTGGTGACGTAGGTTGTGAATGCCACCTTGTTACCATCTACTACAGGCTTATAGTTTTTCATGATACTCGCAAACTCAGTACCAACAAAACCCATAGCATCTTCAGCTGCTATATCTCCTTTACCAACATTGTAACCCATAGCATCTAGCGCTACAGATTGAAATTGCATAAACAAATCCCCGTATTTTTCAGGGTTTTCCATGAAGGCATCTTTGTCTTGCTTGTAATCTACAGCTAGCTTATTAACAGTATTTTTCTCTGAAGTTTTTAATTCACCACTCTTTCTGTTTTTTAGAGCTCTTTGTGACTTTCTACTTAGCTTACCTCTTCTAAAAGCAGAGTTGTTAGCTATCATATAGTCAAGTGCTTTTTTAGGCGTGTTAAGTGAATTAGCGTTTGTGGTTAGATCGTTAAAAGCTCTTACTAAAAAGCTTTCGTCTTTTTCTAGTTGCAACTGATCCTCGTAGGCAAACACTTGTTCTTGCAAATACTTTGTATACTCGTCTCTAAACGTTTCACTATTTTCAAAAGTCATGTTAACCTCTTTACCGTTAACATCTATTTTTCTTTCTCCATATATACCATTAAGCAACTTCATTGTTTGATCATGTAAAGCCCTTAAAAACTCTTTGTCACTGGTACTAGCGGCTTGAAACAAGTTACTAGCATAGTCTAATCTACCTTTATCTGTTGTTATTCTTGCATCATCAATAGCATGAGATAGTTCATGTAATATAACAGTACCTGCTCTAATCTCTCCATTACCTAAGTCTTCTCTTGCCTGATCCTCATTTTGAGTTATTAACTTATTGTTTACTATTAAACCAAATGTTTTGTTGTCTCTCAACTTACTAAAAGCATCAGCTCTATCTTCTGGAGACATTTTTTCTTTAGCTAATATTTCTTCTAAATCTTTTATATTATCCCAAGCAACAATCTCTATATTAGATCCTTTTTCAAATATTGATTCTACAGATTTATTTATGTTTAACTTATTAGAAACAGCTCTACCTCTTGCATCACCTATTATTCTACCAAACTTAGCATATAAAGCTTCTTTCTGGTCTTTGCTTAGATCTTTACCATCTTCGGTTTTTTTACTCTCTACTGTTTCTACTATATTTGAATCTTGCTTAGCTCTCTCTATGTTAGAGTCAGTCATGTCTTGTCTAAATGCCTGAATAATTTTAGCTAACTTTTCTCTATCACTTTTAAATACAACACCTTCTCTTTCAAACCTAGCATCATACTGATCGTATATATTGCCTAAAGATTTTTTAGCAAGCTTGTAATTACCTGGGCTTTCAATATCTTTTTTTATTTTAGATATCTGAGTGTCGATTGCATTTAGTTGATTGTCAAAATCTTCTAATTGCTGAGGAGACAATGTTGATTTGTATGCGTTTAGTATCTTAGCTGTCTTAACATCACTTGAACCAGGTGGCACACCTGCTCTAGCCAACACATCTTGTTTTATTAACGAGTTACCTATTAATCTTTTGACATTATCAGCTCCTAGATTTAGTATATCTACTGAAAGCATGTCAGTCTCTAAACCCATTTCAGCAAGATTTTCAGACATGCTAAATAATAACTGTTCTCTATCTGCTTCGTTTTTAGTGTTCTGTATTAGCTGGCTTAGATTTTGGTTGTTTATTTTTATGCCATTTATCTTTTTTTCCCAAGTCTTTGTTTTACCATAAGTTATCATACCGGAGTATGCGATACCAGGGCTTTGACTTAAACCAGCAGTTGTTATAGCTGCCATAACTGTATCGTCCCATTGGCTAAGATCCAGCTCTCTATCAAGTATACCATACTCCGTTATATATTGCTGTAAACCATATACACCAAGTTCTTCTATAACCTCCCCAGCTGGCCTCATAACAAGAGGCTTACCTATCATATTTAAAATTTTACCTGTAGCTCCAGACTCATTAAATAAGTTTCTAGATATCTCAGCTATATTGCTAGGTGTTTTAAAGTCTTTTAAAAGTTTTAACGTGTTTGGAGCTTGTCCAATAATACTCATAACACCACCTTCAATAACGCCATTAGCAAAAGAAGCTTCCATTATCTGGTTGTTAGAAAGCTTACCCATCGCAAGAGTGTTGTTTACATCTTGCATTATTTGAGTATACTCAACAGCACCTATATTACCTTTATCTCTTGCACGCGTAGCTTGCTCTCCTCTTAACTTAGCAAGATCATATAAATTGTTTTGACTAGTTAAATCTCTAAAGGTTTGGGTTCCACTGCTTACACCAAACACGGAACCTATAGCAAGTTGTGCGGCTGTTCTAGATAAATTTAATGCACCACCTACAGATCCAGTTGCTATAGCTGTAACTATGTTAGCTGATTGCTGCGTACCTGTTCTCAGTGCATATTTTAAAAAATCGCCATCATCGTAAGCGACCATGGTTTCATAAAACTTATTTTTATCATTTAGTCTTTGCTGTTCTAGTGTTGCCCAGTCACTATTAAATAATGTTGGAATACTTAATGCTAAACTAGCAAAACTATCATTTAAATCTTTACCTAATACATCAACTAAACCGTATTCCTTGGCAGCTATATTGAATGTTTTTAAATCAACACCTCCTTGGTTGGTATAAAATAATTGTTGGTCTGTTTGTATATTTTTATAAGTATCTTCAAGGTTTTCTTGAGACAAGTTTATTACGTATTGTAAGTCTATTAATTTTTCGGATGCCCTGTCAACCTTTTCTTTTTCCAGCTTAGTTAAGCTTCTATTTATTTTTATATTGAACTGTGTTGATCCACCAACTCTTAATAATTCAAACTCAACACCCTCTAAATCTACTTCATCAACAATCTGTTTAGCTCTATCAACATATATTTTAGCTTCAGAATCACGAAGTTTTATTACGTCTTCTATTTTTTCACTCTGAGCGTTGTTGAATGCTTCTTCTTCTAAGCCTATAAATCTCTGTGCTAATCTAATTGTTGTTTGTTTTCCACTTTCTTTTAAAGCTTTTTCGTAAGTTGTTTCCGCTTCATCTTGAACCTGCTTGTAAATGTAATTACTAAAGCTTTCACTTGATTCTTTTTTGTTAAAACCAGATTCTAATATCTTACGCTTAAGTTCCTCTGGTAAACCAGAAAGATCCTCATAAGCTTTTATCTGTTGGTCTACGGTAAGAGTAGTTGGTTTTCTACCACGCAATTGAGGTGCATTACTATATATTTTATTAGCACCACTCACATTGTCAAAGTGATCTTGTAGCGCAAGTGTTTCTTCTTCTGTTAGCTCTATACCTGCTTTTTCTAGCTTATCTATTATGGATTTTTGAAATTCTTCTTCTAAGTAGCTAAGCTTGGTTTTAGGATCTTGAGTTATAGTTTCCTCTTTTTTTACTAGAGCGGCATTCATTATTTGCACAATTGCTTTTTGCTCTTCGTAAGATTGAGTGGTTATATTTTTAAGAATTTCTGAGTTATCTGCAAGTTCTTTTTTGATATCAGTTAACCCCACCGCTACTAATTCACCGTCTTTTTTTAAATCATATTGATTTACAACGCCATACGGGTTGCTTGGGTCTACATATGTTTCTAATTCGTACCCAGTGTTTTTTAGTAAGTCATTAACACCCACAACATCATTGTCACGTGCCATCTTATCTAAAGAGCCTTCCAGAGTTAACTCCTGTTTGTAAGTATCTCCTAAAGACTTATCGTATTGTTTAATCTCGTCTAATGTATCTAAGGCTTCCTGTGAACCGTCAAGCTTTAAAACTTTTGGTTTCCCTCCAGGTAGGTTAAGTAATGTTATTTCGTTAGTTCCTTTACCTGATATTTTAAAGTCTAGCCATTCGTACTTAAGACCTAAACCAGTGGCTACATCGTCTTCAAGTCTCTTATATACTGTTTTAGAGTTGTTCCAGTCAATAGGTTCCTGTGAGTACTTGTAATCTAATGCAGTTTCTTCTTTATCTCTTTTCCTTTTTAATTTTTTTAACTCAGCTACATCGTTACTACTCGCTCTCCATCTACCTCCAGCGTCTTCAATTTTTTCTTCTAAACTTACAATATCCGAAGAAGTAGCTGCCAATTGTAATTCCAATTCTGAAGTTTTTATCTCCATAGGTTGGATCACTACATCTTCTTGCTCTAACTCCATCTCCGGAAAAACTTTGGATGTGTCTTCTGTTCCCGTTACTGCAGGTACATCCTTCGTTACAGCAACTTGTTGAAAATCTTCACCACCCTCTTCTTCAGCTAGTGTTATACCGTTTTCTGCCAGTATAGCGTCAGTTATTACTTCAACACCTAAGATCATTTTTATTTCGTCTAAGGTGAAATTTTCTCCGTTATATGTATACATAAAATTTTATTTATTTCTTTCTGTACTACTAGCTTTTTTAAGTATAGCTCTAAAAACCTTTGGATCCACTACCTTGAACTTTGTTTTATCATCGCCTTTCTCCTCGACAATATTACCATTAACAACAATAAACCTACCTCTATTAGCAACAGTTAAACCTACAAGCCCTAATTCTTTTTTAATCTCTTCATCGGTTAGTTTTAAGAATGCTGAGTACTGATCTATACTACCACTTCCACCACTACCGCCTTGTCCATCATCTTGCCGTGTTGTTTGATTTTTTATTAAGTATATAGTATCACCTTCTCTGTAGTTTTCTAAAGTAAGAGGATTAACCATTGATTTTGCTTTGTTTAGTATTTCAATAGGTGTGTCTTTACTTAGTACCATTTGTTCTTGAGATGCTCCATCTCCTTCTTTGTTTTTAGAAGGAGGAAAATAATTTTGCCAAAGCTTTTCAGTGATATCGTTCTCAACAGCTTCTCTTCGTTTATCAGTACTCATGTTTTCCCATTCTTCACTATTCATGTCTAATGAAGATCCTATCTGCCTTAAATAATTTTGTTGTAAAAATCTAGATAAAGGTGGCATAGCATTTGAGTTAAACACAGCGTCATACTCTGCTCTTATCTCGTCTTGGTATGGCTTCGAACCAATTATTTTATTAACATCTACAATATTATAACTTTTTGTTACCCTGTAACCTGTTTGTACACCATCTCCATCTACTTGTAGATTAGACGTTGTTACAGGATTTTGGTCAACGTACGTTTTACTCCACGCACCCGTTTCGTCCATCGCTCTTATACTTTGAAGTGTTTTATCGCTTTCTAAAGTAGGTATCTTTTTTTGAACTAAGTCTACTCCACTAG
>Ga0315320_10001617_pt1 | contig 18710 bp, 8 predicted proteins | sample M140m21515metaG_FD_203458 | JGI IMG/M metagenome (GOLD analysis project Ga0315320, IMG submission 203458) | Ammonia-oxidizing marine archaeal communities from Monterey Bay, California, United States - M1 40m 21515 | ecosystem: Environmental > Aquatic > Marine > Coastal | place: USA: California... | reverse complement strand
AATCTACTTTGCAAAACATAACCTAGACTTTCTGCGTCTGTAGCAATACCTAAGGTTAGTTCGTTGTCTATTTTTATAGTTGGATCTGGTGGATTGAAAAGATCAGGGTCTTCAAATGGATTACTAATACAGCTGTTTGGATCATTTGAAGGTAACAGACTACACCCAGGATTACTTGATCCGTAATAACTGCCAACCGGAACACCTTGTGGATTACTACCTAAAAATGGTGTTGATGGTCTATCAGTCCAATGATGGCCATTTAGATCTATTCCACCAGGACCATTACTCGTGCCCATTAACTGATCACCCATGATATTACCTTGGTAATGCCATAGATAATTATTAAAGTTTCCTTGATAATAGGAAGCAGCATTACCCTGAGCAGCATTTTGAATTAACATTTGTCCTTCCCAAGCAGGTTGACTACCTCTTCTTGTTGGTATGTTGATAATACTTGATCTTAATTGCATGTCCGGGCTTATAGGAGCTAACTTGTGTTGAGGGACAAAACGATTGGCAGGTCCAGTTATAAACGAGCTAGTTGCAGGGTCCCAACCACTAAAACCAGCTGCTTGAGGTGGAAAATGTTCACCAATAGCAGGGTCTGGGTTTTCGTAAGAAGCGCCTACTAAACTTAAAGGTATAGTTGTAGTTCCTGGAGGACCGGCTTTAGCATAACCATGACCACCACCATTCCAAGCTTGCCTATAACTTTCGTCTAAATCACCCATCCAATAAGTAGTACCACCTGATCCATGAATTTTTTTAGGCGATGGTATATCTCCAGGTGTGTGTGAAGCCCAGTCTATGGGTAAAGCCTTGCTATATCCACCTGAATTTACCGGGAAGCTAGGATTACCTGAGGAAAAAGTTGCAGCAGCATGACCATTTCTTTTACCAATATTACCACCAATATTTCCATTATCGTTAGAAGGAGCTTTGTCATTAACAATGCATATTGAATAACAGTTAGGATTATCTATATGGTTCACATTAACCTCGTCATAACTAATATCAGTAATTTCTATCATACCACAATTAGACCAACCAGTTAAATCTAAAACTTGACCTGTACCACCAAGTGTGCAAGACTTTAAAGACAAACAATCAAAGTTTGGTGCGTGTTGGAACAACGTGTCTAACATGTCTAACCCGTGATAAGGACTTGCAGGATCTGGCTCTGTGTGAATAAAACTAGTTATATATTGATTATGTATAACAAGTCTTTTAAATGCTGGGTTTAAAGCATTGTCTTGAATACCAGAAAGGTCAGTTATGTTTGTCCCAACAGGGTTGAAAAAAGTTTTACCACCTTCACATAAAGTTGGAAATCCGTTTCTTTGAAGATAAAAACCGTCGTTATGACTACCGCCTAAAGAACTTGCGCTATTCCAAGCTAATGGTGAAATTGGCCCCCACGCGTTAGCAAAACCCTGCGTACAACTTAAACCATCATAAACAACATTTCCAAAAGTCAAAGGCGTGTTGCTACGCCAACCCATATGTGTTAATTCTTCTACTGCACTACAGTCACCAAAAATACCATTACCATAATCTTGTATATTTAAAACGTTGTTAGCAAACATTGATGGTATACCACAGCTTAAGCCAGTAACACTACCAGGGCCAGTAAGCGGAGGTGTGGTGTCGTTCCAATCACCAGCATGTCCTAAGTAAGTAGCTTCCATACCTGTACCACTTGCTTGTCCCCATACTGACCCGCTCGGATTAAGGTATTCATTTCGAGATTCAAGAGCTTCTTCAAAACCATTATCGTTAATCATGGTTTCTTTTATAGGGTTACCGTTCCAAGGAATAACATTAGGAGTTTCAATATCATTACAACCAAATATAACACAACTTCCATCATCAATTGTAGCGTCAATAGGGTTTATGTAAAAAGTACCTGGGTTTGGGTGGTAATATTGATCAACTCCACCAATGGATGTTGGATCTGTACAACCAGCATAAATACAACTACCATCTTCGTGAGTGTAAAACGACTCATAGTTTATTGCATTAGAATCTGTGCAACCGTGGTATTCGCAACTACAGTCCATATGGGTTGCGAGAGGATTATAATTATCTGCTTCAATATCATCACCTAAATTAATGTTGAGTTCTATACCGGTAAGATCTATATAGCTCCAAGTAGAATCGTAAGAATCATAACCATTACACGTGGCTCCAAGACAAGCGTTTGATGGCCATATTGAATTACTACTACTGTTTACCTGCCCAGCAGTCATGCTACCATTATCCATGCACCCATAAACAACTGTAGTACAACTTCCATCATCACAAGTTGCTAATGGATCGTAATTTGGAGAACAGTCATCAGTACAACCTTGAACTGAACTTGAACCACAAGCTGGGCAAGCACCACTTGTACACGCGGCTGCCATAGCATCTATAGGTGTTGCGTGACAACCAGCTGGAGTATTAGCTAGCGCTGAAGGATCGTAAAAATCGTGGCACACAACCTCCGAACCAGTACCACCTGGCATTGTTGTGCAACCACCATTAACAGTGTCACAACCCCAAGATTGGGGATATGTACAACAGCCATTATTTGTTATTGTTATAGAGGTTCCTGAAGGCAAAACATAACCACTACAAGTTGTGTTAAAATTGTACGCTAAAAGATCGTTACAACCTTCGTAATCACAAGATCCTGGTGTTGTCGCATAGTATGTGTTACCATTGTATACCGTGGAGAAAAATGATGATGAGTTTGGATCCATACAGCCAGTGTATAAACACTCGTTAGGATCACCTGGGTTAGAGTGTGTATTAAATATAACAACTGCACCAACAGCTCCGTAAACACCTCCAGTATCTATATTAAAATTATCCGCGGCTGAATCTCTACAACCAACTAGTGGTGGTTGTAAGCCAGTGGCAAAACCAATGCCTTGTATATTAAACGCACTAGAATCTAAATCTCCTGCTGTTATTGTCATAATTTCTTACCCTTTATATAATTAAACCATTTACCTTCTTTTTCTATAAACTCTTGCACATCACCATCTTGCTTGTTTGTTTTTATGTCTGAAACAAGCCAACCATCTCGCCCGGTTAAATTGTAAAAACCTCTGTTTGAATTTGACTGAACTATTGGATGTGCAGTTTCTTGAACAATCTTTGCCTCTGTGCCTTCGTAATTTAAAGTATTAAAAGACTTTACAACACCTGGTGAAGCGTTAAACACAAAAGTCACTGAAGAAAGACCGTTTGGCTGGTTATAATAAGTATTTCTAAGTACTGCATCAGAATGGTGTTTCCATATAACACCCTTTTTAAAAGTATAATATTCTCCAGAAAGACTTACGCCTTGCTCTGGTTCAAAGCTTTTAAAACTTTCCCAACCTCTATTTTTTTCAGAATAACTCACTGTTGATTGAGTATCACCATAACTAACCTGATCATTACTACAAATATCTTTGTTTATAGATAAATTATATAGATTTTTTTTGTCATCATAACTACCTATTATTTTAAAGTCATCGTTATTTTTTAAAAAATCAATAAAATAATCTTTCATACCATAATCTGATATAGGAGTTATACCGTCTTTTGACAGCCTAAGTACCGTACCATTTTTAGCATCTGTAAAATAAGCTCTATAGCTTTCTTTAGCAAAAGATTCTGGATTTAACGATATACCGTAATCACCACTAAAAGGCATTGTCTGACCAAGAACATTATTAGTTGCTATTAACTGAGGATTACCATCAGCATTAAATATAGCGTCTTTATTTGCTGCTATTCTTATAACTCTATCTTCACAAAAAGATATTAAATCTGTTTGTCTTGAAAACAATTTCTGTATACTTCCGTAAGTAGGGTTTAAATCTTTAGTTATTTTTTCTGCTTGTATAAATTGATTTAAATCATTTACACCACTATTACTATTGTATATACCAGAGTATATTAAACCACTACCTCTTCTTTCTTCTTCGTAAGGTTCGTCAATAGTTGTAGAAACTTTAACCCCTTTGCTTAATTTTTTTTCATTAAAAACATCTCTTAATCTATCAGACTCAACACCATTGCCATATGAAAAAGTGTTGTACCAAGATATACCTATTTTATTAGCAGCAATGTTATCTGATTTTATTTCATACGCTGTTTCAACCCAACCTTGAGAAGCAAAATAAGTTTCTACATATTGCGTTTGATTACCTATTAACAAGCTTGGAGTAGTAGAAGCAAATCCTGGTACTGTAACAGGGTTAGTCCAAACACCTTTAAGAGTTGTAAATGAGTTGTCTGGTCTAACAAATCTTAATGCTAGTATTTGTTGTTCTATAACATCTAATCTACCCAGGCCTAAAATATCTAATGGTTGATTAAACTTAATCATCATTTTACCATTATTGTTTATCTCCCAACCAGTGACAAAAGTAGTGCTTGTTGAATTAACAACGTAAGGGTGAGATTTACACGCAACAACGCTACCTAAAGGAACCCACCGTGTAGCATTATTAATATTTAATCTTGTTGGATAAGAGTCTGAGGCTTGGTAAAATATATTTAAATCAATAGCTTCTTTTGGTTCTGTTTCAAAAACTACTGGATTTGCACTTGATATTACGTCAGCATCTTCATCTTTTCTTTCTTCTATAAATTGTATTGTAGATGGATTAGTTGAAACATTTGTTTCTGAGCTATTTTTATCTGGATTTGTGAAAGTATTACCACTAGCAAAAGTTGATGTTGTGTTTATATCTTTATCAATAGGAATTACATATGTTATTCTTCTATTGTGTGGCGCTGCAAATCTTTCCCAAGCGTCTTCATAATTATCACGTACTGGATCTCCAATTCCTGGTTTACCAGCTGCAATCCATTGATTAAATCTATATTGAACTTCACCCCACTGCGTATGGCAATATCTTCTAATTTTTTGTATAGGTACATCTTCTGATATTGTGTATATATTAGGATTTTCAGGAGTTCCTGTAGTATCTCCTAAAATTTTAAATTGACTACCCGGTGTTAAGTTTTTTGTTACAGAATTTTGATTCGCATGTAAGGGGTTTTGACTACTACCAACCTCCCATATATAAGCCTCGTTAAAGTCAGAGTAGTTAATTTGATTATTAACTACACCTTGTCCAGCTACTGCTGGAAAGCCTGCTTCTATTTGACCAAAAGATAACTCTATATAATCTTGTCCGTTATCGTTATATACACCTTTACCATAATTATAATTCTGATCTGTTGCAGACACGTGGTTTGGATTATTAACGTTAGGGTGGTTTCCAGCTGGGTGTATTCCAGCATAAAAAGCCTCGTCTATAAACCAAGAACTAGTTGGAGTACCAGCCACTATATTAAGATCAAAAACATTTTTCCAGTCTTGCTCCCCGTCTGTAGAACCACTAGGACTAGTACCAGCACTATGAGGAGAAGTTAAAGGAAAATATCCAGATGATTGGTACTCATTCCAAGTGTTGTCAATTTGTAAATTTGTAGTACCTGTTGTTACCAAAGGTGCATCTGTGTCTGAAAAATAGTAAACATTAAAAGAACCTGTTACACCGTAAAAAGTATCTCCAGTTATATTTGTGCTTAAATATTGATTTGCAAAACCATCACCTTCTATTTTTACAAAAAACCTACCAAAAAACTCTGGCTTAATATCTATAATCTCCTTGTAAAAGTTTAATACTAATCCATCACTATAAGTGTTACTAGTTATGTCACTAAACATCCAGTCTTCACTGCTAGGTATAAGTTTATCTAAAGTTATAGTGTATTCATCATCAGCAAGAGTTATATTTATAATACTATATTTTTGAGAATATTGCCCATTAACGTCAAAATCAAAAACATTAACACCAGCATCTTGAAGTAAAATTGCACTTTCATCACTCAAAGCCTCTTCACTAATTTTGAAAGATCTTACACCTATATTTATTAAAGCGTCTAATTGAGCGCCAGTTTGTGGGTTTTCAAAAAGATGTTGTATTGGAACAGTAAGAGCACCATCACCAGCAGCTTTTATCAGTAGCTTTAATTTTGTTTTTAAATAATCTGGAACTTCGTTTTCTATAGAAACAACTTTGTATCTAGCAGGATCTTCAACCAAAGAATCTGAATCAGCAGGTTTTTTAAGTATTAAAAATGTATCTTCTTGTATTTTGTTTCTTTCAGAAGAAGGAAAAGATAACCATAAATTACCGTCTTCAGCCCTGTAAACCCTATCCATTACAATATTGTAATATTCATTAGAAGTTTCTTTAACATAAATTCTAAAGTCTGTTGCCCAGCCAGGTGGGAAAGAAACTATTTTAGAAGCTAGCAAAGTGTAATCATCAGCATGTTCTCTTTGTACATCTAAAGTTGCTTCCGAATTACTAAACACTGGTGTTTCTCTACCATACTCATCTAAGTAAGTAAAGCCTAGTTGGTATTTTCTAATTGATTTTAAAGAAGGATTTCCTATTAAATTTTCTAAAGGCTCTGGCTGTAAAAAAGGATAGTCTAGTTCTGGATTGTTTATTGCTTGCTCGTCTAAATAAGTATCGTTAAATAAAACTTTATTTGTAACAAACGTTACGTTACCTAGTCTGTCAGTATTAAAAATAACTTGCGAATTCCATCTACTGTCTAAAGAAACTTCTAAAACTGGTTTTTCATATAGACGTTCGGCAGAATTGTTTCTTAATGTATAGTTTTGTAAATAATTACCGTAAACAAGTCTATTGCCAGTAATTTCTTGAGCTAATGCTTTTCTTGGTACATTATCCCAAGATCTAAACGATTGGTTTTCAGGTACAGCTGCGTATATAATATCAGATTTTATTTCGTATTGATCAGATTTCCAATGATTGTACATTTGAGTACCAATAGAAACATGTGCGTAGTCGTTGTATCTTAACTTATCAACAACATAGACGTTTGGAGAGTCAGCATCAACATATAAAATATCAACTTGAATAACATCATCAGGCATGTCCTTAGTTATTATATCTCTTAAAGTTAATCTTATAAGTTGATTTTGCATAGCCGTGTTATAGGCTTTTTTAGAGTCGTAGTTAAATTTGCCAGGCTCAAAAACAATATCTGAAAAAGGTGAAAATGTAGAATACTCACCATCTTGGTATCTCCATCTATAACCAAATCTAGGCATATTTTTTTCAAATAGCTTTTTATCACCTAAAACTCTTTGCACATCAAACACAATAGGTACCATACCACTGTAGCTATAATTTGCATAAATACCTATAGTACTGTCAATTGTTGTAGATGGTGATATACTTAATATTTCTAATTTATAGGCGTTTGGCGGATAAGTATATGTTACTCCTTGACCTGAAGGCCCTCTATAACTTATTGTTACATTACTTACATTTTCTACTACTCTACATCTAACATCAAAATTGTTAGGTAACGTTGAAGTACCACCTTGCTCTAAAAACCTTAATTCTTCGCCAACGTTAAAACTATTACCACCTACAAAGTTATCAAACTCAACAACAACTATATCACCAGGGTCGTTTAAAGTAACATTATTTGCACCAAGAGGATCGTTCCAACCGTTTACAAAGTTATGCTCAGCTGTAGCAGATAAAAGATATTCAACTTTTTCTTCTACTAAAGGTTTGTTTTTAGGGTATTTTTTTATTACAGATATATTTTCTTCTTTTACTAATATATTGTCAACTGTTGATATTCCTCTTTCCTCAACTATAAGCCTAGTGCTTCTTGTTCCGTTTGGATTTGTACCCGCCATATTTCTAGGAACGTGTAGCTTTTTAGGTTCCATATCATTATCTGTCCATAATAAAAAATCGTATAACGTATTTATACCAGTAATAATATTATTACAGTTAAAATTTAAAAGTCTTTTTTTAGCAAATATAATGTAGTTGTGGTCAGTAGATTCGCCAACTTGTTTGAACTGACCACCAGTAAGTGAAGGAAAGTTAGTTGCATCAAACTCATAACTTAAGTCTTTATCAAAAATAACAACAGTGTCACCATTTAAGTCTGTTTCAACGCCAATAACTTCTCTTGTTACAGCAACACCATTAATCATACATAAATCGTCTAAAGCATAATCTCCACTACCAATACCACCATGATTAGGGCCTACAAAAAAGTAAGCGATCATACCTACGGTTATCTGCTCATTAGTAGGGCCAGGTTGATAGTCTAAAGTGTAGTAGTGCTTATTACTTGTACTTCCAAAAACACCAAATGCTGGAATATTTAATTGTATACCGTTAGCATTCGTAAAAGATGAATTCAACCTTGTTTTAATCATGTAGTTATCTACAAAAACTGGTGAGGTTATGTCAAGAACAGAGTTGTATTGCCATATACTATCTCTCCACCAATAGTTTAAAGGAGCACTAGCTACGCAATCTTTGCAGCTCCAATCTAAAACACCTGAACTTGAATTGCCTTCTAAATTGTATATAGGTTTACCCGGCTTTTTAGAAGCGGCAAACCAATATATAACGTTTTTTGACTCGTCAGAAATAGTACCAACACACCTAGTTCCTATTGGTAAGTCTTTTGGCCCTTTGTCTTCATTACCTTTTACATTTTCTATAACACCAACGTTAGAACCATCTGAATTAGAAACCTGCACGTTGACAGCATTTCTATATTCATTGTTAGGCACTAATCTCTCGTCAAGGTCTTTGTTCATCTTCCCCGCCGTGAAAGTGTTTTTAATCTGTGGCATATACTAGTGTTTTATTTGCTTAGACTTACCTCTAAGTATTTGAGTTAATTCTTCTAATTTTAAATTTGACAGTCTTAGTTTTGCTGTTCTAACAGAGGCAAAACGATCTCTTTTAAATCTTTGTACTATATACTCTTGAACGTTAGCTCTTGTGGAAAGTATTGCGTATGCTATACACTTGTACATCGCCTCTTCAGCAAACTTATGAACTTTCATTTCACTGTCAGTACCAAGCGTGTCGCTTATATATTCTATGATTACAGTTTTTCCAGAAATGTTAGAACTAAAATTAATTATTCCAGCCATGCAATCAATATAATAAGACCCGTTTGTTTGTGCGTGTTGCGGGTCTAAACCGTATCTTTGACCTCTATTTAAATCATACATATCTGTGTCGTAATCGTAATTTTCTACAGTTTTCTCTACAGTTTTTGCTGATTTGTATTTTGTTTTTGTATCTGATGTTTTATTTAAATTTGCAAATATAAGCTCTTCACTGTCAAAGCGGACTTGTGATGCGGTTATAGTTGGAGCGTATGTGTTTGTACCAACTTGACCGCCTAACAACCACTGCTCATACTCTGGTGTTGACAACGTTACATTATAAGGAAAAGCACTACTACCAGCTATACTATTTATAGCGTGAATAGTTGTTCCGTTAGGTATTCCAGGTCCAATAACACTCATACCAACAGCTATATCGTGGCTATCTTTTAGTTGAATAAACATACCGTGGCTAACTCTTTCGTTTGAATTTCCAGAAAAAAGTGTTGGCCCGTACTTTAAGTTTCCAGTACCGTTTGTGTCAAAGGCAACTCTTATTTCTTTTTTATATTGCTCTAAAGGATTGTCTGATTTTATTAAACCATCACCATCGAAAGCAGATGATTTACCAGATTTTGTAATACCATATTCTTGAAAAGGATCTGCAGGTGTTGCTTGATAAGTGTTGTTTTCAAACTTTAAACTACCATCTGTATTTTGTTGAAAAGCTTTTGGGTTTGAAGTTTTAGACATTGGGTACAAAGGTCTATAAATACCAGCGCTGTCTACCCAAGAAACCTTGACATAGTTAACATAGTCTTGCGGTAAGGGTAGACTTAAAGTGTTTGGAACTTCAAGCTCCATAGATTTGCAAGATTTAAAAGTATCAAAACTTAATTCTTGCAATGCGCGTTTAGCATGAAAAGAAACGTCTGTTTTTTTTATTTTAGGAATTAACTTGTCTTCACCAACATAAGCAATTATAAATTGATTTATTATATTTTCTAAAGATGTAAACTGATAACTACCATATGATTCGTCTCCGCTATTTTGAACACCATCTGTACCTTCATAATATTGTCTTGCTGATTGATTTAGTAATCCCATTTATTATATTTTTTCTTGTTGAGTATTTTTTTGATCTTCTTGAGTTGCAGAAGCATAAAGACCACTATCTTTTAGCATTATACCTGATAATAATAATATTTTATTAACAAGCTCTTTCTCTTCTGAAGCGTGCAATTCAAAGTTTACAGATGATGTTGCGTTGTACAGTGCTTTACCATCAATAACAACATAACCCCAATTAACTTTGTTTGGCTTGTGTATTTGAGTTGCTGTTATACCTGAGTTTATAATTTGTGGATAAACTTCTATAACTTGTTGTGATGCTGAGTTCTTTTTTCTAATATAAACTGGTTGAGTTTGCGATGGCGCTGACAAAGGGCTTAGTTGTATTCTATAAAGCTCTTCATGTTCTATTTCTTCAACTGGATATTTTGATTGATACATTACAGTACCAAGTCTATAAAAATCATCAACACCGGTAGATGCCGGTAAAATAAATTCACTACCAGCACCGTTTGCTAAATTTTTAACTTGTTTAAAGACACTTATTTTTTCATCAAGTAGATTTGTTATATTAGAAAACTCTGTGTTGTTATCAGGCATTCTATCAAACTGACTTAATTCATAAAAATATTGCTCAAATATATCTATCTGAGCTTGGTTAGCAAATAAGTTAAACTCTTGAGGTGTTATATAACCTCTTTGTTCTTTGTTCGCAGCTGCTAATACTCTTTGATATATAGTGTCTATACTTATCATATTTATTATTTTTTATACGGAAAAGCTTTGTTTAAAGCTTCTTTTCTTTTATTACACCCACAACCTTTTTTACCAAACACACCGTTCTTGTCTAAGTATTGTGTAAATGATTTTATACCAGTCGCTGTTGTAAATTTTTCTACTGTATCTCCTAGTCCTTGTGATTTCATATTTAATTTTTTAGTAGTTGCAGTCGCCCCGTAGAGCGACCGCTCCTACAGTTTGATTATTTTAATTGTTTTTCTATATTTGCATATATTTCCATACCTTCATCAGTTTTAAACCAAGCAGCTAAAGCTGAATAAGGGTGCTCGTCAAATGGAACGTTCATTAGTTTTCTATCATTAGAACCCCATAAAAAGTTTCTTTGATCTGAACTTAACTTTATAATACCAAGCTCTGTTGCTTTGATACCAAAGTTTCTAAGTTGAACATTATCATCAGTAGCTAATTCTAAGAACAACACTGGATTGTTTCTAGCAAAGAGTAACAAATCTCTTTTAAGCTCCTTAGAACTCATCTTAGACACTTCAGAGCCTTTTTCAACACGTAGTATAGCTTCAGCCATATCTATTTCCATATCTCTAGCTGCTAATATTGCGTCAGCCTCTAGCTCTAGTATTTCAATTTGATTTGCAGCTTCCTCAACAGGCTTGTGTTCAGTGTAAATATTTCCTCTATGTGGGTGGTATAAAGATAATAATTTTTGTAAAACTGTTTTTTCTTTTTCTACAAATAAAGTACCGTTTCTAAAAATAACGTGAGCTAGTCTTTGATCGCCTTTCATTTCGTCAACAAAAGGTGTTCTTTGGTTTTCACAAAACTTTAACTCTCTTTCGTAACCTTTTTCTTCATCAAACCAATATATGTTAGAACTTTTTAACATATAAGATATAGGTTTTTTGTTACTTTTTAAATTGTAAACTCTATCTTTTATTTCCCATTTAGGTTTTGTAGGTTTTTGTGTTTTAACTACTGGAGTTTCAACAACAGGTGCCTCTACCTCTTGTGTTTTTGATTTTTTTGCCATAATATAATATATAATAAAATTAATAAAAAGAAAGGGGTTGGGGAGTTACCCCCAACCTCTTTAAATAATAAGTGCTTATTTCATTAACATGAAATTGTTAGCACCTTGTGTAATTAAACATCTTTCAGTTAAGAAGTGTAATTGCATTGCATCTAAAGCAGATGTAGCAGCACCAACAGAACCAGTAACCCAAGACTTCATTCTTCGGTCATCAGTTTGTGAAGCTCTATATCTTACATGTAAGAAAGGTCTCTTCATGCTTTGTCCAACAGTTTGGTCATAAACTGAAGAAGTACCAGCAGGAATCATAACTCCTCTAAGAGCATTAGCAGCATTAGCAGCATTAATACCACCTCTAGTAGCTAAATCATTTAAGTATCTGAAGTCAGACTTGTAGAAGTCATAAGAACCTCTTCTGAAACCAGTGAAACCTAAATTTAACGCCATGTCTTCAGAGTTGTTAAATACACCATATGATGTACCACCAGCTCCGTAAGAATTCATTGCAGCTAACATATCGTCCATAGCTAAGCTAGTACCTCTGTTAACAAACATCATGTATTCTTCGATAGCACCTTGCTTATCAAACTCAGCTAAGATAGCATCAAATTCAGCTAAATCAGTAGCAGCGTTAACACCAGTAACACCAGTAGTTACGTTACCTCTGTCTTCAACAGCAGCAAATAAACCTTCAGTACCAGTATTAGCACCTGAGGATAAACCAAGGTGTGCGTCAACTCCGTGAGCAGCACCAGAAGCACCAGCACCTAACGTGTGAGCGTTATCAGAACCAATTTCACTTTCTAACATTGCCATTTCAATGTAGTCATTAAAACGAGCTCTAGTATCAGACTCAGCTTTTAAGTACCATAAGTAACCTCCTTGACCACCTTCAGTAGAAACTTCAACCCAACCAATTCTTGAAGCATCAGATCCTGAAACTTCGTAGTAATCTTTCATGATAATTGGTTTGTTAGAGAAAGTTTTAAACTGTGGTTCGTTAGCTCCTCTTGTTTCTATAGTTCCAGAGCCAGCAGCGTTGTAACCAGTACCTTTAGCAAATTCAGAACCATAAACTAATATAGTAGTTGCAAAGTCAGCAGTGTTTCCAGAAGTTGGAATAGTGCTACCATCATAAGTTGCAACAGTAATGTCTAGAGTACTAACAGTAGTTACAATAGCTTTAAAAATTCCAGTTGGAGCAGATACGATAACTGTATCGTTTATTCTGATACCGTGATCTGTACCCGCAGATATTGTGTTACCATCAATATCTTGTTGGATAGTTATAATGTTGTTAGTGTCTATATCACCTTTGTAAGATAAATGTAAACGACCTTGCTCAGACCAAATAACTTGGTCAGCAGTCATCGCTTCTTCAGCTCCTACTTGCGAAAGAAATCCTGAAATAGTTCTCGGTCCGAAAACTTCAGCTTCTTTTTCCATAAGATCTGGTAAATATTGTTGTGCCCAACCAGCAGAACTGTTTAGGTCTAGATAATTTGTAGATAGTGTTTGTTGCCTTTGGGCAGGAACACTATTCAAATTAGCTCCATTAACTATACTCATAATTTTGTAATTTTAAATTGTTATTTATTTATTTTTGATTTTAAATTTAAAAGTTGGAGAAGTATCGTTGTTAAGCACTCTTACCTTAGGACCACTTGTGTTATCATTAGAAAATGATTGCCTAGGATCCATACTTACGTTTTTAGCCTTAGCAACACTATCTTTAATAGCATCAGCTTTTCCTTGTTCGTAAAAGTGATTAGCAATAGCATCAGCGTTCATAGCTGTAAATAGAGATTTATGATAACCTTTAGCATCTGACATTTCATTTTTTTCGTTCAAGAACTTCTTGACAAAATTATTAATGTCGCTTTGGTTGTTTTTAACCTCTACAGTATTTTTCACATTAAACCTATATCTTTTATCGCCGATGTTATATTCAAAACCTTTGAACTTATCGTTAAAAACTTGATTTGTTTTATTTAAAAAATTATCAGTTTGTTTTTTTGCTATTTTTTGAGTTTCTTCCGACTCTTTGTTATATCTATTAAAAAAATTTATAGCTTTTTGTTGTTCGGTTGTTAACCTAGAACCAGCTTTAATTTCTTCATAGTATTTGGACTTTTGCCCGTCCAGGTGGGCTTTAGCGTTGGCAACTTGCTCTTTTAACGCTATTTTTTTCTTTTTAATCTCTCTTGCTTCATCTTCTTCTTCATCATATGAAAATGAGTCTTCTATTAAAAAACTAATTTCATCATCTGTTAAGTGAGATTTTGTTTGTCTGTAATATTCTCTAAGAACTGTTATATCGTCGTAATTAGAAAAATCTTGATTAAGTCTTACATAATCTTCTAAAGTACCACCAGTTTCTTCCATAAAATCTACAACTTTTTGTAAATTCTCAGGTAAAGCTTTACCGGTTTCAGCAGACTCTAACATAGCTTCTTGAGCTTGCTCAGCTAAATCTTCTACCTGTTCTTGAACCTCTTCTTCAGTAATTTCTTCTAATACTGGAGTTTCTTGTGTTTCAGTTTCCGCTTGTACTTCTTCTTGTTTTTCTGTGGTAGTGGTGTCTTCATCGACTCTAACCACTCCTTCGTTGTCAGTGTTATTTTCTGCAACCTCTGTTGTTTCTGTGGTTTCATTTTTTATTTCTTCTTTTGGTTCTATTGGTTTGTCTAAATCTACTTTTGTAATATTGTCATCTACTTTTTGTTCAGTACTAGACATGTTTACTTTTGTAACTTCTTCAGTTACGTTTTCTACGTTTTCTTCCATAATATAATATAATAATAATTAATAATTTACCTAGGATCAAAAGAACCTAAGTCAAAGCCTCCTAAAGAATCATTACCTGCAGACTCAAAGTTTTTAGGTGCTTTTTCCTTTTTTCTTTGGTCTATAAGTTCACTTTGTTGAGTGGCTTGTATTCTTGTTCTTTCGTCCTTACGATCTTCTTTTTCTTTTTCTTTTGTTTTAACAGCTTGTGCCTCCATAGACTTTAACTGCATATTCATCTGAAACTCTAGTTGCATCAACTCTTTTTTGTACATAACTTCTTGAGCTTGTTGTTGAGCTTCAAGCTGAGCTTTAACTTGCTCTAGTTGTGCTTGTGACTGGCTAAGAGCTTGTTGTTTTTGCATTTCCATCTGAGCAGAAGCTTGTTGGGCTTGTATGTTAGCTTGAGACTGTGCTTGAATATTTTGCTGTTGCATTTGTTGATCTCTTTCTAGCTTTCTTTTTCTACGTATTTTTAATAATTGATTAGCTAGCTTTATGTTTTTAATTTCTCTAAGGTCAATAGCATCTGTTAGCTCTATAAGTTGTTGTTGTAATGCCATTTGTATATTTTGCTCTAGCATTGCTTTTTCCTCATCATCTGGTGTTAGCTCTAAAAATATACCAAAGTCATATAAGTGTAGACTTGACATTTCTTCAAGTGTAGCTACGTTATGATTACCTATTTGATTTATAAAGGCATCTTTAGTTGGTGAATACTCTATAATATCAGATATTCTAAGTGATAAACATTCAGCAACTTCTGATGTCAAGTATAAACCAGCTTGTAGTATATGTCTTGTAGCAGTATTAGAGTTAGCTGCAGCTAGCTTTTGTACTCCAACTAATGCTTTTGGATCTGGTGTTGCAGCATCTCTAGCTTCGTTTAAACCTGTCGTATCTCTTATCATTTGTAAATAATAGTTGTACGTACCAATTAAACTTTGCATTTTTTGCCCACCAGAGCCTGATTGTATTTCTTGAATAGGTACTTTACCTGGGTTCATATCACCTTCAGACGTCATTGATCTACCAATAACAGATCCTGTTTGAAAAAACATATTTAAAGCTTCCTGAGGATTATAATTTGTACCATTACCTAAATCTATTTCTGCCAAACCATCAGCATCTAAATAAACACCGTCAGGCACCATACGTGATAATACTTGCTGTAGTTTTAAATGTGTTAACTGTATCATGTCAGCAAAACCAGTAATACGACTAACTAAGCTTTCAATTTTACCTTTGTACATACGTGGAGCAACTATAGCGTAGTTCATTTTAACTTTAGTAAAATCACTCTTTGGCCTCATCATGTTTTTAGCCATTTCCCATTTTAACAGCTTGCTTGTACCTAATACTATAGCACCATCGTACAAACACTCTATAGATCTTTGTAACCTACCAAAACCACCTTCCATGTTTTCTGGTGGATTAAACGTATCATCTTTTGGTAAAACTTTATCAGCACCGCTACCAGTTTCTTTTAACTTGTAAACTTGATTCATATATGTTTTATAGTTAAAATATAAAACTTGAACCTTGTTGTTATCAGACTCGTTTACGTCATAATTATTACCGTAGCTATTTTTATAAGAGCTTTTGTTTTTCAATATATCCTCAAGGTCAGCTTCAGTTAAATGTGGAAATTGTTTTGCCAGCTCGTTAACAGGTATGTTTTTAACTTCACCAACATAATATAAATCATCAAAATAAGGTGATTTTGTATAAGAGTAAACTAAATCAGCTGGGTCAACATAATCAATAACAACACCTTCAGAAGTATTAAAACTTGTTTTAACGGCACCTATACCTAACACTGTTAAATCATAGTAAAATCTTTTCTTTATTAATTCGTAATCACTACCTTCAAATAAAACAGATAAAGCTTGTTCTTCTGCTATCTCTACAGCCTGTTTATAATTAAGCTGCATGTGAAGTTCTAATTCCTCTTTAGAACCAGGCAGCTCTTCCATATCGCTTTCTTTCATTGATATACCAAAAGCTTGCTCTGTAAAAGCGTTTAATTCCTGTGTGTCCATGTCACCTAGTATAGTCTCCATATACTCAGTGCGTTTCTCAACACCAAAAGGATCTTGTGAATAAGCTTTTATATCGTACGTTCTTTCTGCAATACCGTTTACAACTATATCAACAAACTTAGGTATAATAGGTACTGGTTTCCAGTCTAAATTTAAATAAGACAAATCACCATTAATAGATAATTCATCTTTATATTTTTGTGTTGATTGCTCTCCTCTAGCATACAACCTTAATTTGTGAAAGTCATTTCTATGACTATTATACCTGTAAGAACCTTTATCATTATGAAACCACTCAGCTTCAATAGCTTTTGCTACTTTTAAACCATAGTCGTAGCTCATTTTTTCTATATCGCTAACAGCTTGACTTGGAAAATATTTATTTATAACAGACTCTGCCATATTTATTTTTTAATTAATTTAGATGTATTGCCTTTGTTTGAATATCTAGCAATATTTATATTTAGTTTTGGTTTTTCTACTTTAGCATTAGGCCTGTACAAATGTCTGTTGTTAGCCATAATAGCTAAGCCAGAGCTTATAGACGCATCATGCTTTGTTCTTTTGTTTATGTCAAACTTAGCCCAGTCGTTTAGTAATTCATTAAAATAACAACTACCAAAAGTCCCATCTTGTTTCATACCAACGTGATCTTGTATATACATTTCAATCGCAGCAGCATGAGCTTGCTTTATATCCTCACTTGAGTTAGGTATGCCACCTATTTCTTTTTCAGCTGTAGATAATTTATTCCATATTTTATCAGGTCTATTCATACTAAAACCTCTGTAACCACGTCTTCGTAAATAATACAATAGACGAGGTTTGTTGTTCTCTGCAAGTATAGGCATCCCATAAAATACTAACGCCATTAGAACGTCTTCAAAGAATATCTCTGCAGTTTGTGGTCTAGCTAAATATTCTAAGAAGAACTGGTTAGCAGGAGCGTCCTCCATGCTAAACCTAGTTAATCCATGGAGTGCACCTTTGGAGCCGACGCCATCGACGGTACCTGATATATCGTAGCTATCGCAGCCAAAAGCACCCATATGTTCGTTGCCAGGGTACTTAATACCGTTTTTTATTACAACTTTGTTTTGTATATTTGTTGGTGGTACCCAACTTATTTTAAACCTACCTTTTGGATCTGGATAGAATATAACGTTACTGTCTTTAACGCCATTAACCCATTGAAAGTTACCTCTAGTAATACCTAGTGTTCTAGACATTTCTTCGTTGTAATCTATTTGTTCGTATAATTTAACTAAGTTAAATATACTGTTTTTAGTTTCATCTCTAAACGCATGCTCTGTAGTTCTTGGAAACTGTCTGTAAAATTCATTTAACGCGTCTTGATCATTTTTTAAACCGTCAGCTTCATTTTGCCAACTGTCTACAACTCCTATATCTATTAATTCCCCATGTGGATCGAAGACTTCATGATCCGGAGTATCGAAGACTGGGCTTCCGTGCTCATCAATAAATCCTTCGTAGTTCCACTCCATTGGGATAAAAAGAGAATATAAGCCAGACGCTGTCTGTCCATTTCTGTTTCGCTTAGTAACGTCTGATGCTCCATATAATTTTTTAAAGTTTTCTCCACCTTTGTCTAATGCGTTAGATGTTGAGCCCATCATACATTTACCTATAATCCTACTACCTAATCGTAAACATGTTTTTGTAACTCTCCAGTTGTTTAATATATTATCGGGTCTTTCCCACTTACCACTTTCATCGTGTACTAAAAGCTTTAGTTTTTCACCGTCATAGCTATTGTCACCTGTATTCTTCCAGTCTATAGTTGTATCTAATCCCTCTAAGTCTTCTAGCTTTTCGTTGGACGTAATCTTCTTTCTAGTGAACTTAGAAGCTGGAACTCTATATGCAAGCTCGGATTTTGGCCTATCCATACCGTCTTGAATAGGGCTAAAAAAGAAAGGATAATTAATCGATATAGGTACAACTTTGTCAGTAAACATTTTCTTAGCATCAGCTCCTGTTTTAGATAATATACCAAACCTTGCATCACTTGATATTGTAGCTTGGTTAACTG
>Ga0315320_10001615_pt1 | contig 18715 bp, 20 predicted proteins | sample M140m21515metaG_FD_203458 | JGI IMG/M metagenome (GOLD analysis project Ga0315320, IMG submission 203458) | Ammonia-oxidizing marine archaeal communities from Monterey Bay, California, United States - M1 40m 21515 | ecosystem: Environmental > Aquatic > Marine > Coastal | place: USA: California... | reverse complement strand
TCTTTTTTTTAAGTAAATTATAAATTATTAATCCTCATCAAATATTGGCTCATCAAGATTACATCCAAATTGTTCTAAAATATATTTATTTCTACCAGTAATACCTTTATTCGCATCTAGATTTTCGTATTCCAAACACTTATTTACAATATTAATATCATTAAGAGTAATTCCAATAAACAAAAGTAGTTGTGGATTATCTTCATGATCATTTACAGTATTTAATACTGATTTGTATAAATTTATTAGAGCTGTTCTGGAATTTTTAATATCAGACATACTTGATTGGGGATTTTCAGACATAATTTATTAGTATATACATAAAATAAAGTATGTATTTTATTTCAATTTTTTTAGTTTTGCTTTTTTTATATTTTTGAGAAAAGTATTAAATGCAGGGGCCCCCCCACAAATATAAAAATTGAAAAACAATTTAAATAATAAATGAAAATATATAATAATTATGATTAGTTCCAAGAAACAACTTGCATTAGAATATCAAAAAAAAACAGACAGGGAGCATATTTTAGATGCACCAGATACGTATATTGGATTAGTAGATGAAGATAGAACAGAAGGTTTTATATTTGATGAAGGTATGAAATGGAAAGAGTTTAATTGGGTCCCAGGATTGTTTAAGTTATTTGATGAGGGAGCAGTAAATTGTCGTGATCATTTTATTAGACTTCAAGAAAAGGTTCGTAAAAATGAGAAAAATGTTGTTCCAGTGACACGTATTGAGTTTACAGTAGATAAAAAAACTGGTGTAATTACAATGTTGAATGATGGAAATGGAATTGATATTGTGAAACATCCTGAACATGACCTATGGATTCCTGAAATGATTTTTGGTCATTTGAGAACATCGACAAATTATAAGAAAAATGAGAAAAAGATTGTCGGTGGTAAAAATGGATTTGGATTCAAACTTGTTTTAATTTATAGTTTGTGGGGTGAAATTGAGACTATTGATCATATAAGGAAAAAGAAATATAGTCAACGTTTTGAGTCAAATTTGTCGGTGATTAAAAAACCTACAATTAAAAAATCTAAATCAACCCCTTATACTCAAGTTAAATTTCTACCAGATTATGCTCGGTTTGGTATGAAAGGTTTGACAGATGATATGTTTAATTTGTTTAAAAAACGTGTATATGATATTGCTGCGGTTACAGGAAAAAATGTGAAGGTAAAGTTTAATGGTGAGTTGATCAATGTAAAGTGTTTTGAAAATTATATAGATCATTTTATTGGTAAGAAGTCTGATACAAAGAGACTTTATGAAAAAGGGAATGATCGTTGGGAATATGCAGTATGTTTGAGTCCTTTTGATGAATTTCGTCAGGTAAGTTATGTGAATGGGATTTCAACAGGAAAGGGAGGAAAACATGTTGATTATATATTAAATCAAGTAGTGAAGAAACTTATTATATATATCGAGAAGAAGAAGAAGGTGAAAGTGAGGGCTGCATCTATTAAGGAGCAACTTATGTTGTTTGTGAATTGTGTTATTGAAAATCCATCATTTGATAGTCAAACAAAAGATTATATGAATATTCCTGTATCAAAGTTTGGAAGTAAATGTGATGTAAGCGTGGGATTTATAGATAAGCTAGCAAAGATGGGTGTTATGGAAATGGCATTGAGTAGCACACAGTTGAAGGAAATGAGTGGTGCAAAGAAGACAGACGGTAGGAAAACGCGTAGTGTGCGTGGTGTTCCAAAATATATGGGTGCTAATTGGGCTGGTGGAACAAAGTCAAAAGAGTGTGTTTTAATTTTATGCGAGGGAGATTCGGCAAAGGCAGGTATTGTATCAGGATTGTCGAAGGATGATAGAAATAAGTATGGTGTATTTCCATTAAAGGGTAAGTTATTGAATACAAAGGATACAAATATTACAAAAATCAATAATAATGAAGAAATTACAAATATTAAGAAAATTTTGGGATTGGAAGCAAATAAAAAATATACACAAGAATATGTAAATAAAAAGTTGCGATATGGATCTATTATGATTATGACAGATCAAGATTTAGATGGAAGTCACATTAAGGGATTATGTATTAATATGTTTCAATCGCAGTGGAATGAGTTGATAAAGATTGATTCATTTTTGGGGTTCATGAATACACCAATTTTGAAGGCAAAAAAGGGGAAAAATGAAATTCATTTTTACAATGAAAAGGAATATGAAGATTGGAAGAAGAAAAATAATAATGGAAAAGGATGGTCAATTAAGTATTATAAAGGTCTAGGGACGAGCACATCAAAGGAATTTAAGGAATATTTTGCAAATAAGAAGGTTATTACATTTAAGTCAGGAGAAAAGTGTGACGATAGTATTGATAAAGTGTTTAACAAAAAGCGTGCTGATGATAGAAAATTGTGGTTGGAAAATTATGATAAAAATGTTACATTGGATACGAAGAAAAAAGAGATTAGTTATGAAGATTTCATTGATAGAGAAATGATTCATTTTTCAAAATATGATAATGAGCGATCTATTCCAAATATGATTGATGGTTTGAAGACAAGTTTGAGAAAGATTTTGTATTCGTGTTTTAAGAGAAATTTAGTAAAAGAAATTAAAGTTGCTCAACTGGCTGGTTATGTTAGCGAACATTCAGGATATCATCATGGTGAAATGAGTTTGAATAAGGGTATTGAAGGAATGGCACAAGAGTTTGTGGGAAGTAATAATATTAATCATTTGCTTCCAAAGGGTCAATTTGGAACTCGTTTGATGGGTGGAAAGGATTCAGCAAGTGAAAGATATATTTATACAAATTTAAATCCTCTAGCATTTGCTATTTTCCATCAAGATGATAGAGCAATTTTGAATTACTTGGATGATGATGGTCAAATGGTTGAACCTGAATATTATTTGCCAATTATTCCAATGGTTATTGTAAATGGTGGAAAAGGTATTGGAACTGGATTTAGTTATGAAGGATTGAGTTATAATCCAAAGGATGTAGTTAAATATTTGAAATGTGTATTGAATAATGAAATACCATCAGTAGAGTTTAAACCTTATTATGAAGGATTTACTGGAAAGATAAAAAAGATTGATGATAAAAAATATTTGATTCTAGGAAAATATAAAATGTTAGATTATCGAACTATCCAAATCACTGAATTACCCATAGGAACATGGACAGTAGATTATAAAAATTATTTGGAAAGTTTAATGGAGAGCAATGATAAAAAGGGAAAAAAGTCAAAACCATTGATTAAAGAAATTGTGGATTTGTCAACAGATTCAAAGGTGGATTTTACGGTCCGTTTTTGTTCAAATGAAATGCAAAAGCTCATTACAAAAAAGTGGGATTATGGATGTAATATGTTGGAAAAGAAGTTGAAGTTGTATACAACGAAGTCTGAAACAAATATGTATTTATTTGATAAGGATCAACGACTAAAGAAATACGGTAATGTGGAAGAAATTATCAATGAATATTTTGTAGAAAGATTTAAAGGTTATAAGTTGAGAAAGGAATACATGATTAATCAACATGATAGAATTGTCATGTTATTGTCTAATAAGGCAAGGTTTATTGAAGAACAATGTGAAGAGGTTATTGATCTTAGAAAGAAAAAGAAGGCACAAGTCATTGATTTGCTTAAGAGTAGAAACTATGATATTATTGATAATGATAAAGAATATAAATATTTGAGAGGAATGAAGATTGAAAGTGTAGAAGAGGAAAATATTGTAAGGTTAAGAAAGGAGAGAGATGAAAAGATGAAAGAGTTGGAAGTATTGAAAAAGACATCAGAGCGTAAGATGTGGTTGACGGATCTAAAACAATTTGAAAAATTGTATGACAAATATTTAGTAGAACGTCAAGATCGGGTATTTGGTAAAGTAAAAAAAAAGAAGGTAAAGAAGATGAAATTTAAGAAAAGCAAATAATTTGTAATTAAATAATAATTAATATATTTATTTGATTTATTAATTATACTAATGGTTTAAATTTTTTCATTATTTCAACATTACTTTCCAAAAATTTACTTATGTTATTTTTTTCATATTCAACATTCGCTTGTTTTTTAAAGTGTCCTTTCCATTCTAAAGATTGGTTAATATATGTGGATCTAGGTCTGTCAATTGGAACTGCCAAATTACTGACATCTCTTTTAAATTTTAAATAACTATTTAATTCAGTCATAATTTTACACACACATTCTTTTATAACCTTTTTGTTTAATTCTCCAACTTGATGTGATATATCATCAGCTATGTTTTTAGCATTTTGTAAATATATACTTCTCATAATTATTTTAATCTGATCAATTGGTTGCAAATCAATCACTTTTTCAGTGTTTTCATATATACTTCCGCGTATACCATTTTGAATAATAATTATGTTTTCTTTACAAAAAAATACATCAGATAATAAGTTTTTTTCCCAACCACCATTTAATGCTTCTCTATAATCACATGAATTATCTGTAATCTGAATTTTATCTTGTAAACTAAATTTTACATTCATTTTGTCTAACAAATTAATACGTCCATTATGTTTACTATAATTAAGTCCTGATTTATTTTTTAATTCTTCCGATAAAATTAGCATATAATATATAGTAATAAAATATTATCTAAATTAATTTATATATTATGGGATTTCAAAAAACTGTATTGATCGTAGCTTTAGTGATTTTGACAATTTGTATAATTTTTATTTCCACTGTTATTTCTAAAAATGAATCAAAAAAACAATGGCCTCCTGAAACAGGAACATGTCCGCCTTATTATGTAGTTTCAACAGAAAATGGTGGTATAAGTTGTAAGAGAGATGTGAATGCGCCAAAGATTGGTGAGGATAATACGGGTTGTTCTAATCTTAATTTAAAAATAGGAAATGACTTTATTAGTGATAAACAAAAGTGTGAATGGGCTAATACTTGTAGAATACAATGGGACGGTATTAGTTCTACTGACTGCAATACTCGCGATTCTTTACCTTCTATCCAAGTATAATTTTGCTAAATAAGTATTTAAATTGAAATATTGTTATTAATTTAAATATTTATCAAAAGTTATTATAACTATGGATACAATGATTATTTCTTTACCGGAAGATGTAATGATGTTTCATATTAAACCATATATGTCACCTAATGATATATATTTAACAAATAAAATAGATTATAAAATACATAAAACAGAGATGTTTACTTCTTTGCAGGAAAACGAAAGACAAAGTTTTAGTGTATCATATATTACAAGAATAATACGAAAGGATTATGCATTTTTATTTGAAATATTATTGAATGTAATGTTTAAACATTGGTATAAAGCTTTAAAAATAAAATACAAAGATAGTAGGTTCTCTTCTTATATAGATTTACTAAACCATCAATGTATCGAATATAACTCAAACTCATGTAGAAATTTAATAATTAATAAAATAGGACAAAATGGAATTCGTAAAAATAAGTTTAAAAGAATAAGAATAAGAAATCATAAATGGAACAATTAGATTTAATAAATTTATTAGATAGAACAGAGGAAGAAAAGAATTTAATAAATGTTTTAAATAATTTTGAAGAAAATAAGAAGAAATTAGTATTATCTAGAGGTGTTTATGTTTATGGATCACCAGGTTGTGGTAAAACAACATTTGTTAAAAATGTATTAAAAAAATTAGATTATGATGTAATTGTTTATGATGCTGGAGATATAAGAAACAAATCAGTAATTGATAATATAACAAAGCATAAAATTTCGGATAATAATATTATAGCAATGTTTAAGAGGACAAAAAAGAAAATAGCAATTATTATGGATGAAATAGATGGTATGAATAGTGGAGATAAAGGTGGTATAAATCAACTTATTAAATTAATACGACCAAAGAAGACAAAGAAACAGAAAACCGAAACAATTACTATGGTTCCAATTATATGTATTGGTAATTATCATATTGATAAAAAAATAAAAGAATTAATAAAAGTTTGCGAAACGATTGAATTAAAAAAACCTACTCAAGAACAAATTAAAAATATTATTTCTTTAATATTACCAAATATAGATTTTGAACTTCAAAAAAATATAATTGAATTTATACAAGGAGATTTAAGAAAAATTAATTCGACATATAATATTTATAAAAATCATCAAAATATATTAAAAAATGAAATTATTAAAAATATATTAGAAACAAAGAATTATAATGAAGATACAAAAGTAACTGTAAAAAAATTATTAAATAATAAATATAATATAAGTGATCATTCATATATAATGAATGATACTGATAGAACCAGTATTGGATTATTATTTCATGAAAATATAATAGATACTTTTGATAAAAAAACACCAGAAAAAAATATTAATTTATACTTGGATGTATTAAATAATATTACCTATAGTGATTATATTGATCGTATAACATTTCAAAAACAAATATGGGTATTTAATGAAATGAGTTCATTAGTAAAAACAATGTATAATAATAATATTTTTCATAATTTCAAAAAAAAGGAAAAAAATAAAAGTAAATATAATCCTCATGAAGTAAGATTTACAAAAGTATTAACAAAATATTCAACAGAATATAATAATAGTATATTTATACAAAATTTATGTAAACAATTAACTATGGATACATCTGATATGTTTTTATTTTTTTATAATTTAAGAAATAATCATAGCATTGAAGAAATTATTAGTATGTTTAATAATGAAAATTATGAAATTAATAAGCTAGATATTAATAGAATATATAGATTTTTAGATTATGGTAGAGAAGAATAAATATGTATTTAAAGATTTTATTACATATTTATTAAAATGAAAAAACATGTAGAATCTTATAAGTGTATAAGTGAATTTATTAATAAATATGGTAAAGCTAGTAAGGAAGATAGTAGTTGTATAAAAGAATATTGTTTTTCAAAAAATACTGAAACAGATGAAAGTAAAATAAATAATTTTAAATTAACAGAAACAAATAATATACTTGAAAGCTTAGAATTTATACCAATTCAATTAAAAAATATGTATAAAATTATTGGCAATCCATATATAGAATATTATTTTGGCGAATGGATATTAAATAGTTTAATAAATTTACAAGAAAGACATAATCTAATGTTACAAGAAGGAAATTTAAATATTGTTGATTTTGCATTAAGATATGTAGGTATGGGACATTGTATTATATGTTCATATGATCCTAGTGATGGAAAAATATTTTTCAGAAGAGATGGAGGAAGTAATGGTTATGAAAGAGTTGACAATTGGAATTTTATAAAATCATATAAACCTGAAGTAGAAAAAAAACATAATTTTAGTGTGTGGTTAAATAAGGTTGAAGATGATTGTAATCACGAAAAATATAAAGAGGAACCTTGGTTGTATTTTCAAGATCCAATGTTAATCAATCCTTAAATGTTTTATTCCATTCATCAATAGTATAATTATTACTCATAGATCCATTACATCTACTGCATATTGGCTGTAAATTTGATATATTATTAGTTCCACCTTTACTTTTAGGTATATTATGACCAGCTGTAAAATCAAACACATTAATACTATTATTACACCATGTTATTTGACATTTTCCTCTAAATTTTTCACCAAACGTATTTAACCACATTTGCTCTCTAACAGCCCTAGGTATTTGTGTTCCAAAAAATCGCTTAATCATTTAATATATATTATAATTAAAAATATATTAAATTGTTTATTCATTATCTTTACAAAATTTACACATTTCATCTGGATCTCGTGTTGGACATTCCTTAATTCTTTCTTTTTTAGAATTTGTTAATAAAATTGTTGGAAAACCCTTAACACCATTCGATTGACATTCGGAATCATCACTTTTAACTTCGCGCCATCCTACATTAGAATTGTTTTTAGATTTAAATTCTTTCCATGCCTTGTCAAATCTTTCACAATGAGGACATCCTTCCATACGATAGTATGTAAGTGTTTTTGAACCAAAACCTTCCATCACATTTAAACTATTTTGAAAAGAAAATCCTAAAATTCTCGTTTTGTAAACATGTCGATAAATAAGATAACCTACGCATGCTAAAATTAAAAGTTTCACGGGGAGTTTCAGTTTACTAAAAGCCTTGAATATTGATTTGACTTCTTTTGTCAAGTTTTTAAACATATACTATAATGTAAGAAAAAATTATACAGATGTATAAAAATTTAAAAGAGTTTTATTTTTTATAATATTTTTTGGTTTCAAATGTAGCGGAGTAATATGACTTGGATCTGGTTTTTCCAATAATTGATTTTTATCAAACGTATTATCATCATGGGCAAAAACTAAAATTGTTTTTTCGGGCTTTAATTGAACCATCGGTATTGTAAAATCTTTTAAAAATTTTCTCTCTTCTGCTAGTTCTGCATCATCTTCATATCTTGTTATTTTTAATAATTCTTTTTTAAATGCAAAGGTTCCTGCCGTTGCATGATATGGTCCATACGGTCCAAATTGAAATACTTGTTTACGATCTTTAAAATATATATAACACGCACTAGAACCCGCCACCAATGCTAATTTATTTGATGTTAATTTATGAACTGCGTGTTTGATTCTATCTGGTGGATAAAAGTCATCATCGTCCATATATACAATAATATCTCCTTTACACTTTGTATGCATAAAATTTCTTTTTTGTCCCAATTTCATTTTCTCCTCTAATCTAAAATACTTCACATTTTTAACATCTTTAAATAAATCCTCTACACAATCTTCCCCATCATCTATCACAATCCATTCAATCAATTCCATTGGATATGTTTGATCTTTAAAACATTGTATACAAGATGGTATAAATTTACGTCTATTATATGTAGGTGTGCAAACACTTACAAAAGGTTTACCACTTAATGATACTGTCTTCTTTTTTCTCTTTTTTCCCATTTATTTAAAATTAGTATTTAAGTTTTAAATAAATTTGTATATACTTATTTTCTACGTCTTGTGCGACGACGTTTTTTATAGCATCATCTAATATTTTTTGATGTAATTTAACATCTATTTTTCCCTGTGCTTTCATTTGTTCAATAGCTTGTGAGCCCATTTTTTCACCTAGAATTTTCTTCATTTTTTCTGTCATTATAAACTGTAAATATATTTTATTTTTTTTCATCTGTTTTTGTGGATGGATCAACCCAAAAACCTTTCCAACCACTATTGTTTCGCATCCATACAATAAGTTGGAATAAGATCCATGAACCAATAACACCCATTGAAGCACCATTTTTTACAGAATCAGAATATGGTAAATACCATTGAACAGCTAATGATATGACTATAGCAAGTTCCATAATAAATACTCCCCTATATCTGTGTTCTCCAAACATATTTCCTTTCCAGAATTGAGATCCATCTTTTGTAAATAAGTGGCCAATACTAATATATATTAATGATCTTATTGTTTGTATTATTGGTGTTATTATTGATACTGCCATTGTTTGTATACTAGGAAATATTGAACCAACTAGACAACATGCAGCTACTATAATATTTACTACAGGAATCCAACATGTTACAGCTGTTAATATTTGAGGCAGGAATAAGAAATTACCTGCCCATAACCATCCTGTAAGAAAATGATTGTCGCCTTCTCTGGCACAGTATTTGTAATGATGAAATCCGGTTTGCAATGGTCCTAAAAATCCAATATAAAATGCCAAATATGCTGCCATTAGAAGTGGTCCGAAATGTCCTAATAATAAAACACCAAGCCACATAATACCAGATGGTTTTTCAACAAAGAAGGCACCAAAAAATCCTAAAATTTTATTTATGGTGCTTCTATGAAATATCCAGGATTTTTCTTGAACCCATGCAAAGTGATCTGGTGCTCCTTGTGTGAATAATTTTATCCAACCTCCTTGGAGTAAAAAATGCCAAATACCTTCAATTAATGTCGGTGGTAATTTTTTTCTTTGATGTTCTCCACCGCCTTTTAGATTGTCTGATACATTTGACGATTCTTCATTAGCTGGTGTAGTGGCTGGTTTAGTGACTGGTGTTGTGGTGGCTGTTTGAGATTTTTTCAAATTATTGTTAATATATTGACTTTTTACAGAAGAGGAGGGATTATAAGATGTATCATCTGAAAATAAAGAACCATCATTATATGTTGGATTTTTTACAGTTGTTTCATCTACCAAATGAGATTCACGACCATCATTTTGCCAACTGTAAGGAGCTCCATATTTATTATTGGTTAAATCAAAATTCAAATATAATTTACCTAATATTCCAAGATTTTCAACCTTTCTCCCTTGAGAGTCAACTTTCTTATCAGTAACACTTTCACCACCGTATCCTTTTGAATAATATTTTTCAAAATCTTGATATACTTTTTTAATAATTTCTTCTTGATTATTTAAATCTAATCCTAAAAACTTCCCAGCAGTTGACATATCGTCATCATTATTTCCTGGTGCTTCTGGTAGGGTTGCATTAGCAGGTGGTGCAGATGGTGCAGATGGTGCAGATGGTGCAGGTGCATGAGTTGCATCACCACCCTTTTGCACCCTTCTACTTCTATTTTTTCTTCTAGGTTTTCTTTTTCTACTAGATGATGACATATTTTGAAATGTTTTTTCAAGATATTTGTTCCATCCAGAACCACCACCCTTTTGTTTTGCATGAACTTCATCTAATTTTTTTTTCATAGGATCTTCTAAATTACTATTTATAGGATCTCTATCACTATAAGGCATATAGTCTTTATGAAAAGGCCAATCAAATAAACCAGGATTATATCCATTTGCATAATTATTATGTGAATTAGGTTTAGATCTGCCACACATATATACAAAATTAGAGCCAATGCCCCAACCGAGTAACAAATAAATAATGTATATAATTAATTTTTTTATAAATAGTTGCCAAGAAGGTTTCTCTTTAGCCATATGTATTATATAATTATTATATTAAAAATATAATTATTTAAAAAAATCATTTAAATTATAACAAACAAATTAAAGTATATGAAAGTTGATAATACGCCACAGTTGGATTTCAAGGATGTTTTGATTAGACCTAAGAGAACCACATTAACGTCAAGATCACAAGTAAATTTAGAAAGAGAACTAAAGTTTCCTCATTCAAATGAAATATGGACAGGGATACCAATAATATCATCAAATATGGATACAACTGGAACTTTTGGTGTATATGATGTTTTATCTAAATATAAAATGGTTACTTGTTTAAATAAACATTATAATTTAAAAGATTTTGAGGAAAGATGGAAGAAGGAACCGATGGATCCAAATTATTTTATGATAAGCACAGGTATTGATGAAAGAAATTTCAGTAATTTAAATGACATTGTTAGTTTTACAAAGTGCAAGTGGTTATGTGTTGATATAGCAAATGGTTATATGGAACAATTAGTATATTTTTGTCAAAAATGCAGAGCATCTTTTAAAGATATTATTTTGGTGGCAGGAAATGTAGCCACTCGTGAAATGGTAGAAGAATTGATAATAAATGGAAAAGTAGATGTAGTAAAGGTAGGTATAGGTCCGGGAAGTGCGTGTTTAACTCGTTTAAAGACCGGTGTGGGTGTTCCACAGTTAAGTGCTATTATGGATTGTGCGGATGCGGCACATGGATTAAATGCAAATATTATAGGTGATGGGGGTGTTACATGTCCCGGAGATATGGCAAAGGCGTTTGGAGGGGGTGCAGATTTAGTAATGTGCGGAGGTGTATTTGCAGGTCATGAGGAAAATCCTGGAGAGTTGATAGAATTAAATGGAGAGAAGTTTAAATTATTCTATGGTATGAGTAGTGATCATGCTCAAAAGAAATATTATGGAAAAATGAATAATTATAGATCATCTGAAGGTCGTGTAGTAAAAGTAAAATATAAGGGGAAATTGGAAAATACGGTAAATGATTATTTAGGAGGTCTAAGATCTACATGCACGTATATAAATTCAAGTTGTATAAAACATATGCCAAAATGCACGACATTTTTATTGGTAGGTCAGCAATTAAATACCCACTTGGTAAAATAATATGTGTATAATTTATATGTCCGGAATTTCAGATAATATAATTTATGGTGTAGTAATATTATTGATATTATTTGGTGTAAGTAATTTTGTAAAAGATGTATATATTATGTTATATAGAATGTATTATGATAGTCAATATTTTACAAAACTTAGTAACAGTATTAAACAATTTAAGGCAAAATATTTACCATTTTAATTAAACAATAATATATAAATTTTATTATTTAATTAGTTATATTTAGTTAGTTAACATTTTAGTAATACTACCATTTGCAATTGTTATAACATTATATCTTTCTTCAAATACTTTTAAATCATAATTATATTCATATATTTCATTAGTATCTTGTCTAATACCTAATAATTCACCATCATTACTACATATAATTTCGACATTAGCATTATTATTTTTTGGGGGATTAATAGTATTATATTCAAAAGAAATACTCTCAAATTTTGACATATTCATTGAACCAGATGGTTGATAAGTGTTTTTGTCAGTATGTAATGAAAAACTATAGTGATAAAGTCCATCTTTAAATGAACCTTCTGTGCGTGTATATTTTTCACAATATAAATATACACCGTTGTTTAAAATATTTTCTCTGTAATCACCATTAATAACAATACCCATATCCGTAAGAATATTTTTAATATTTTTGAAATATGGACCTGTTTTTTGAGTGATCCAAGTATTAGCATCTAAGTTAGTATCTCCAGTGTTTCTACCAAACACTTTTAATTCATGAGGTCTGACATTTTCAAATTTCCAATTGGTAAAATTCATCCATTCATTACGTTTATTTACATCAGATCTTCTGAAACGAAACATATAATTTGTTACACAATGCGCTGATTTCACATCTATTTTTTTAGATCCAGTTTCAGCTAAAAATTCATGTTCTACAACATCTTTTACAAGAAATGATATAGGAAATCTAGCAAATTTTTCTCTTTCCTTTTTATCTAAAAATATATATGTTGACATTAAATGAATATCACTAAACCATGTATCTGGTGTATTAATGGCAGGATTTTCATCATCTTTATTAGTGGGAACTAAAAATCTTTTAAGTTGATGTAACATATTATTAGGATCAGGGCTAATTCTAGATTTTTCTGTTAATGAACCACCTATAAATTCGTAATTTTCAACATCAATAATAGTATACAATTCTTTTAAAGGTCTAAAAATAACTTTTACAAAAACTTCTTGATATTGTAATCCAATCAATGGTAATGCCATTTTTGAAGAATCAGAGAACCAAGAATATAGTGGAATAAATAGTTTTCTACCTCGAATTGAAGGTTCAAGATCGCCTTCAGTAATTGTTGGATTAGGATCAAGATATGAACTGGGATATTTACCATTTAATCCTGTTCCATTTGCAGGATCATATAATTCTGGAACATGACCAATCATTTTATCAAAAATATCTTTTTTATTACGATTTAGATCTCTATGTGCAATACAATGCATATATTCACCAGAATATTTAGCTAAAGTTAAACCACCTGCGTATATTTCTATTTCTTTTATCATAGTTGTTCCAATATGTTTACACCATTGAAATTCAAAAGGTAAATGTTGATCAGTTGCTCCAATAGAAGTATTATCAATAAAAAAATAAGGACTATATATATCTGGTAATGTCATACATAAAAATGTATCACCTAATAAATCACCATATCTAGGAATTTTAAAGTTTACGGTTGTTTCGTGTAGAAGACTTAATTCCTTTTCTTTTTCATAATTTAATCTGAATTTTTGCATACCAAAATTTGTATGTTTAGCATAGGTGGCATTAAAAAATGTTTTTTTAGGATTAGAATTTAATATTACGTTTTCGGGTCCAGTTGCAACTAGATTTAATAAAGCTCCAGGCATAATTACTTATATATAATATTATATATTTAAATTAGGTTTTTTAAAATATTATTAATTTATATATATAATGGGAATATTTGAACATAGTCATGGTCCAGGTGGAAAAGTAATAAGAAAAGGTGTTGAAAGTTTTGTAACAGCAACACCAGTATCCAACGCAGGAACAGAAATTATAAATAAATTAAAAAAGTTTAAAAATATGGCAGCTGGATTTTTAAATTTTTATACATTTGGTATATTGATTGTATTAATTGTTTTAGTTCTAAAATTTTATTTAACTCAATTGGATAAAAAAGATGGTAATATTGAGTTAATGAAAGAACAATTAGATTATTTTAATCCTAAAATATTAGCATTATCTGATGCTGAATATGAAAAAAACATACCCATCAGAGACTATTATGTGATGAGTAGTTATAATAGTTGTTCAGGAGGTGATACATGGCAAGATTGGGTAAGTATTGATATACTTCGAGAAGTTATTAATAATGGTGTGAGATGTATTGATTTAGAAATATATTATAAAAATAATAAATGTGTTGTTGCAGTTGGTCCAGAGGCTCAAGATGGTAAATTTATATTAAAAGGAACATATAACGAAATACCTTTAGATACTGTATTACATACAATAAATGCATATGCTTTTAGTTACACATTAGAAAATCATACTGATCCATTTTTTATAAATTTACGTATTAAAACAAACAATCCCAAAGTTTATGAAAAAGTAGCGACTAGTATATTGGAAAATATTGATAAAGAAAATAGAATAAATTGGTTTAATGGTAATGCTACAAATCATAATGCATTAGGTAATTTAAATGATAATATAAAACATACTGTATTTGCAAACTTATATCAAAGATATCAGGATAAGGGTTTTGATGCAAAAAACATAATAGATGAACCATTAAAAAAAATCAAGGGAAAAGCAGTATTTATATGTAACGATATTGCAACAAATTCATTTTGGGGAGAATGGAATGATAATTATTATGGAGAACAGAAGAAAAATAACTATTTGTTTATGGCATGTATAAATATTAGTAATGTAATTGGTAATTGTATGCCATTACGTAGCTTTAAGGTTGTATATTCACATAATCCAAAAATGTTAAAAAAAGATTTAAAACAAATAATTGGTTTAAGTTATCCTGATATTACAACTGTAGGTAAAAATCCGAATTGGTTAATTCATTCCAAATATGGATGTCAATTTACATTAATGAACTTTAGTAATAGAGATGCAGAACTTATTTCATATCTTAAAAACTTTGATACTGCACAAAGAGCTCTTATTCTGAAACCAAATCATCTTAGATTCTTTCCTGTTCCACTTAAGAAAGTTGAACTACAAAAGAAAGAAAATTCATATGAAAAAAGGAAATGCAATCCATCAGTTGCATTTATGGAATGTTTATAATTTTTTATCATTATAATATAATGGTAAAAAATAAGTCAAATTTACAAGATTTAGAATTAGCAATATTACGTAATGCTATTGATAAAATAGAAGCAAATGTAGGTATGAAAAAAATAAAAAATCCTGTTGTAATGTCACTCATAAACATAGTAGAAGGATTTATTCAAAAAAAGAAAAGAATATGTTATGGTGGAACAGCTATTAATAATATATTACCTGAAAGAGAACGTTTTTATAATAAAAATATTGAATTGCCAGATTATGATTTTTTTTCACCGACCCCATTAAAAGATGCAAAACATCTTGCAGATATTTATTTTAAAAAAGGGTATACAGAAGTTCAAGCAAAGGCTGGAGTTCATACTGGAACTTTTAAAGTATATGTAAATTATTTACCTATTGCTGATATAACATATATTGTTCCAGAACTTTACGAAAATTTACTGAAAAAATCTGTAAATATTGCTGGTATACGATATTGCCCACCAAATTATTTACGTATGTTAATGTATTTGGAACTATCTCGCCCATTAGGTGATGTTAGTCGTTGGGAAAAAGTTTTAAAGAGATTGACCATATTAAATAAAAATTATCCATTAACTGCTTCTAATTGTGATATAAACGCTATACAACGTATATTTGATAGAGGTTATAAAACAGCCAGTGATTCTTTAGGTGGTTTTATTGATGATGAAACTCAGTTTCAAAATTTAGAAGAAAAAATTTTCTTAATTACTCGCGAAACATTATCTTCTTTAGGATGCGTTTTTTTTGGCGCATTCGCAAATCGTCTTTATTTAAAAAATACAAAAGAACTATCAAAAAAACCAATACCAAAAATTCCTGATTTTGATGTATTAAGTGAAGATCCAGAAAAAGTTGCAAATATATTAAAAGAACGATTAACCCAATCAAATATTAAAAAAATTAATATTGTTAAAAGACCTGGTGTTGGCGATATAATTGCTCCACATTATGAAATAAAAACTGGTGATGAAACTGTAACATTTATTTATGAACCTTTGTCTTGTCATAGTTACAACGTTCATAAAATTGGAGGTAACACCTTTAAAATTGCTACATTAGATACTATGTTAAGTTTTTATTTAGCGTTTATGTTTACAAATAGACCTTATTATAATGAAAAACGTATATTGTGTATGAGTAAATATTTATTTGATGTCCAAGAAAAAAATAGATTACAACAAAAAGGACTATTAAAAAGATTTACTATGAATTGTTATGGTTCAGAACATAGTATAGAAGATATAAAAAGATCTAAATCATCGTTATATGACTCTTTTAAAAAGAAAAAAACTGTTAATGGTAAACCTCGAGAATGGTATTTTTTAAAATATGAACCAACCAAAAAGGGAAGAAAAACAAAAAAAAGAAAACGTAGAAAAAGAAAAAGAAAAACTAAAAAATTATTAGGCATCTTCTAATTGTAATTTTTTATTTGTAATAAATGATTCTAACTCTTCAAAATAATTACCCTTACCTTTTTCATAATGTTTATCTATTGTTTTGATTGAAAATGGACGTAAGTCTTTATCTCTCATTAATTTACACAATAAATAAACTGTAATACTTTCTTCTAGTTCTTCCTTTGTTATTTTTTTATATTTCCTCTTAAACTCATCATATAACTTCATATATATTATTGATGACTTTACATCTACCCAAGTTGACATATGTTTTTTAAAAAATTTCTTGAACTGGTTGTTTTCCATTAATGCTACCAAGTCTTGAAAAAAACTATTTTCACTCAATATGCGTTCCCCTTCTAGTTTATTACTATCATTATTTGTAATGATTTGATTTTCAAATGTATTCATTATTACATTTTTTTCATAGTTTCTCTCTAACTATTTTTTAAAAAGTATACTTCTTTGAAAAATTGAACTCAAAAATTCTTGATATATATTAAACACAATATATAATGACTTCTCACAACCGCAAAGTAGGTGTGTTTATTACTAACAAAGATTCTTTACTTTTACAGATAGGAAAAAATTTATACAATACAATATATACCATTCCTACATGGGACATGCCATCAGGTTCATTTCCAATCGAGTGTTTGAGAGATAAAGTAATAAATAGTCTTGGAGTATATAAGTATGATATTGATTATATGGGTAATTTTCATAAAAACAATGTTTATTTATACGGTTACCATATCAAAAACTGGAAAGGACGTATAAATGGTAGGAATTTGGTTTGGGTTCATAAAAGTGTATTGCAAATGAATCCAAGTAGTCTACCATTTGAACAACATACATTGGATAAAATATTTTAAATAAAAAAATATATTTTATAATTTAATTTTTTAATAGAATCAAATTAATATTTTGTAAATTTTATTACTTTGTATACTTACTACAGCCAGCCGAATGTCTTAATGTCAATCTATTATTCTTTCTTAGTTTCCAATCCCAACCACCAGCTTTATCACTCATTATATAAATATCGCCTTCCTCCAATCCAGGAATTTCGATCCTTTTACCAACTCTCTTTGAATTTTCATACCAATAATAATTCATTGGAAAACTAGCACCAAGTCTTACGCAGATGACAATTCTTCGTTCTGTATCACCATGGAATCCAATACCACACTTTGATACATCATAATAATGATTCAATTCAGCTATAAGTCCCCTAGCCTTTTCTCCCAAATATAAAAGCAAATTATCAATGACATTTTTCAATTGCTTTTGACTATTTATATTTACAATCCTACCTTTCTTATTGTCAATATCTGGTTCTTGACTCATATATGCAAAACACACGTTATGTCTTGCTCTTTTATTCAACTTTTTTCCTCTTCTTACATCCCAATATTCTTTATCACAATCAATTGCTTTCATAGATTTTCTGAACTCAACGTTATCTCCATTCAATACTTGAACAGCATTTTTAATAACCAAGATTCCCGCATTTTCGGCTCTATTGAATCTTTCCTCATCCTCATGCAATCCCAACTGTTTCAAATCATAATACATAGTTTCGGCTCCAGCTTCTTGAAATTTTCTATTTGCTTTTTGTAGTTCCTCAATCGTAAAACCTTGATCTGCTTTTTCTCCAATAATTTGCATACCAGTATGATTTTCACCACTTTCACATATAGTAATAGACCAAGCTTCATCAACGGCCTTCTTATTTTTACCTTTTTTAGCCTTATTGGCCATGCTCTCTCCTTTCATTTTTTGCATTTGTTGTAACAAAGATGTCATAAGTATAATAACATAAAAAAATTATTATTTTTACTTTTCAATTTATATTCTTATTTTAAACAATAATAGCATCTTCCATAGCTCCATCATTATAATTAGTTTTTGAAAGTGTATCCTGAAATTGCTTACGACACATAGGA
>Ga0315320_10001614_pt1 | contig 18724 bp, 13 predicted proteins | sample M140m21515metaG_FD_203458 | JGI IMG/M metagenome (GOLD analysis project Ga0315320, IMG submission 203458) | Ammonia-oxidizing marine archaeal communities from Monterey Bay, California, United States - M1 40m 21515 | ecosystem: Environmental > Aquatic > Marine > Coastal | place: USA: California... | reverse complement strand
CGACTTCACTACCACCGTCTCTTTGGAGCCCGCCAGATACGGAAAGAGGACCGATTGGAGTCCTGCACAGTCCACGGATGTCTGGGCTTGCGAGATCAACGTGAACTGCACCTCGTCCTGCCCCTGTACGTCGATCGACAGCGTCCAGCCCTGGCCCAGCAGCTCCGGCACCGTCGTGAAAGGGTCTTTGAGACCAGCCTGCGTGCCCGCTTTTGCTCCCAACTCTTCCATCATCTCCGCACCCTTCTCGACGATCTTATCGGCGAGGAAATAGGTCGAGATGACTCCGGCACACGCCAGGAGACTCAAGAAGCCGAGAAATGCGAGACACCCGAACAGGACCGGGTTTTCCTTGATTGCGCTCATGACTCCCCCTCAGCTTGTTCCGCAATGGACAACACCACATCGTGGAGCAGCTCGATCGCTGCGACCACCTCGCCACGACGCGTCGTGGGGAGGTGATCCAGAATCCCTTGATACAGATTTCGATCCGCAGCTTCCACCTTGTCTGCCGTGGCTGTGCCTCGCTCGGTTAGGAACGCACGCGTCGCTCGTCCATCTTTCCGGTCAGGACGGCGATCGAGTAACCCCATCCGCTTGAGGGGTGCGACAAGACGGGTGACCGTCGACTGCGCAAGGCCGAGGCTAGCTGCCAACTCCTGCATCCGAAGCGATCCCGCACCACGCAGCGCATGCAGGGCGTGCGACTGGGGCAGCGTCAGTTCAAGAGGTGACTTCGCGTCCCGCTCCAGCAGCTGGAGACGACGGACGAGATCAGACATGCGGCGGCTGAACGGCAGGTCTGGCCTGAGCTTCCGCGGAGGGGGAGGAGGGGGGAACAACGTCCCGGTCTCCGGCTCCGCAGGCCGCGCGGGCCGGGGGCGCACAACCCGAGAGATTGTCCGCTTTGGCGGCGGGAGGATCGTGCCCGTGCCCTCCGGGAGGCGGGGATCGCGCGAAACTCGAACTGGAGCCGCAGGTACAAGCGTCTCAAGATCTTGTTCGATCATCCCCCCGTCGGAATCTCGTGCGTCATGCACTCCACCCCGAAAGAGGAACATCTGCCCATCGAGAGGCTCGACCACTCCTTCGTCAACTCCTACTTTTGCGGACTCAGCTCACTGTCTTCATCAAGTCATCCACGTGAACTTGAGGGGCACAACTATACACCCCCCTCCATCTGGGAGACGCGCCGCCACACCAGAGCCGGCCTCCGACTCCTCGTCCACGCAACCACCGTGGCCTCAAGAGCCGGGAACACCCACCCTGCGAAGCGAGGGGGCAGAGCGGCGGAGAGCCAGGAACAGGTCTCCGCGATCTTCACGTTGTGCCCAAACCCCGGCCTCAACTCAGTGCGACAGAGCTCTGCGATCGTCGCCTCCCAGGCGCAAGGGTCCCCCGGAGCCGGCAGACTCCCGGGCTGAAAGTGCATCTCGCTCCCACGGAGCCTCCGGTCCCGACGTGCTCGGTCCCAACCTCCTCCAACGAAGCTGAGGAGGCGCCGACGTTGTGTGGGAGTCACGACACCGGTCTGGGACCACTGAAAGACTTCGCGCGCATAAGTCACTCCGTGCACGGCCCGCAGGTCTGGTGTCTTCGCGAGGAGCGCGAGCGCGGCGACGACTGCGCCGGTGATCGCCTCCGGTCCTGCCTCCGCCTGCGCAGCGGCCCGTGCTGGGCTCTCACTGATCGCCTCTGCGATCTGCTCGACACCCTTCGCGGGCGCACCAATCGCCGGCTCCTCCTCCGGTTCGAGCTCCATCGGGATCCACGCGCGAATCGCAGCCTCATGCAAACGGGACGACAGGTGGGGAAAGTCACATCCCATGCGCGCAAAGTGCCCTCCGATGATCGCCTGGTGCCCCCAACCCGCCGACGAGAGTAGACACGCTGCACGCCACGCATCGACGTCCGGCCCAGCCCTCCATGCCCGGATCGAGCCGTTCAAATCTCCGATGCGGATGAGATCGAGCCAGCTCCGTGTTCCAGGCCAGGAACTCGGTCCATCAGGGACCACCCGATCGCGTGTCGGCCTCGCGTGGGCGAGGAACCCTGCGACCCCTACGACCGAGGGTTGGCAGGTCCTCGGTCCCCACCGTGTAAGAAGACCGCTTACCGCCCCGACGGAGAGGAGCGCATGACTCCAACTCGCCCCCGCCGCCTCCAGTCCACAGAGAGCCATGGACTTTTCAAGCATTTGCCCAAGCAGATCGTTCGGAGACACCCCGGCGTGCAGGGCGCGCGCCGCGCCAAGCATGGCGTCGTCACTGCGGCCAGCATCCAGCGCAGCGCCGAGATCGGCGTCGATGGACGAAGAAGACAATGGGTAATGGACTGCTACCATGCGGCGCCTCAAATGACGGAGCTTCGAATCATGCCACTCCACAGCCTGACTCACGATGCCGTCAAAAAGCGCGTCGTGGGCTTTCTTGTTTTCGCCCTCACCCTGCTTCCCGTGGGCCTGGCAACGGCTGCGCCCTCAGCGGAACAAATCGTCTCCACCGTCAAGAAGCTCAGCTCGTCAACCCTCGACCCCACTCGGTCGTTCGAGGCAAACGGCCAGGTGCTGGACCGAGACGGAGTGCGAGCCACATTTGGACTCGGCTCGTTTCACCCGATCGCCCGCGAAGACGGGCGCGTCATGGGATTGCTCTTTGAAGGCGAGGGGACCGTCGAAGTGCGGGTCCCCGCAGGTGTCGAGACGAAGGCCTGGCAGGCGCAAACGGACTTCTCCGCCTTGGAGCAGCCCTTCTCAGCAGCCTGGATGCGCTTCTCGGACCTCACCGCAGATGACCTGCAGGGAGAGCAGGAGTGGCAGGAGTCATCTGACGCGGATGGGTCAGCCTTCCGTATTCACACCTCCCGCGACGAGCTCCTTCGCGACCCAAACTGGACCCGTAGAAGCCCTCATCTCCTCATCGACCGACTTCGCGACTTATACGGAGGGGGCGCAGAGGGTGGGCATCTCCTGGCGGAATTCCGCCTCTCCGCCGATGGTCCACAAAACTGGCTGAGCTACTACCACAACAACCGTGGCGCTCTTATGGAGGGCGAGACGACTGCCTGGTACCGGGCTCGCCGCCGCGGGGGTGCCCCGCCCCTTGTGACCGTTTTGGCAAGCTTCGGCGAGCACAGTGCGAGCCAGCCCCAGTACGACATCTCGTACATAGACCTCGACATGACCTTTCCCACGGTCACTCGCACCGGGCGCAACATCGTGGACGCCGAGGTAATCGCGGAGCTCGGGTTCGTCTCCCTCCACCCCTACGGGCTCGATGCTGTCGTGTTGGAGCTGGAGACCCAGCGCAACCTCTGTACTGCACAGTCCGATCGACCAACGCTCAAAGTGAGGAAAGTCACTGACGGAGACGGCAACCTGCTCGCGGCGATCCATCGTAAAAACCGCCTCATCATCCCGTTGGCGAAAGCAGTACCCCGCGGTGAGCAACTGAAGCTAACAATCGAGTACGCCGGAGCGGTCACACAGGGGATCCCCGTGGGACCAGCCGACAGCTCGTTTTCCGAGATCGGCCCCTGGGCCTTCTACCCGCGCAGTCCCCGAATCGACAGGCACGCGAGCAAGGTCTCCCTCCATCTCCCGCGGTTCATGAGCGGGGTGGCTCCCGGCGACCTCATCGAGGAGCGGAAGGACAAAGACGGCTACCACTACACCTTCGAAGAGGCGGGGGGGGTCCGCACGCTGATGGTGGTCGTGGGCGACTTCGTCCGCAGTAAGACGTCCGATGAGGGGGCGAACCCCCGGATCATCACCTGGGTCCCCAGGCACCTGCAGGAGAACCTCAAGACGCTCTCCACCGCGGGTCGGGGGATGGTGGATGCGATGACCGGGATCTGGGGTGCGTACCCCTACAGCACCCTGCACGTCGTCCCGACCGTTGGGAGTCCATACGAGAACTGGTCGATCAACGCGGAAGGTCAAGGAGGCCAGTGGAGCTGTCTTCCCCCTGGACCAGCGCATCCTTGGGAAGCCTTTGTGGAGCGGCCCTCGGGTATGCTCGTGGGTGCGGTCACCAGCCCTCCTGCTTTTGATGTCATCGAATCGCGCTTCATGGAGCGATACGCCAGCGAAGGGCTCTCGGTGGGGGCCCTACTGCAGTTCATGGATCTCAGCCGGCAATGGTGGGGACACATGGTGCCCCCGAAGACCTACCGGGACCTCTGGATTACGGAGGCGATCGTGGGCTGGACCGGCCTGATGTACGTGCGCTCTGCGGTCGGTAAAGGAGGGCTCAAAGAGAAGACGCGGCTCCTGCGAGATCTCGCCGTGGAGGGGCATCAGCTCAACTTGCCGCTCGCCCTCGGCGCCCGACTCGACCGCGACTTCCTGTTTGATGGCTGGGGGCGCGGCCCTCTCCTCATTAACGCCTTGATCGATGAGCTCGGCGGCGCGCCCTTCGGTCGAACAATGAACACCCTGGTCAACCGAGCATCGGGCCCCGGCGTCAGCTACGAGGTGCTGCTCGATTCGTTGCGGACGATCGGAACCGAACGCACGGTCACGCTCGTAGAACGCATCACCCAGGGTGCGAAGCTGCCGCGGCTTGAGGTCTCAACTGCGATCGACAAGGACGCTGGGGTCGTGCGGGTGGAGATCATTCAAATCGATGACCCTCTCCCCCTCAGCGTCCCGGTGGAGCTTGTCTTCAGCCCAAAGAAGGTGTTGAACAGGCTCGTGAAGCTCGACGGACCTGTCACTCTCGCTGAGTGGCCTCTTCAAGAGCTCCCCAAACGCGTCGTCGTCGACCCGACCGGCATGACGCTCGCGGCGAGCATCAAGAAGAGCAAGGGCGCAAAGAGCGTCAACGAATCGGACGGTACCCCATGACCCGCTCTGCGCTCTGCGCCCTCTTTCTGCTCTTTCCCGGACTCGCCCAGGCGCAAGTGGATGCCCTTGAAGCGACGGAAGGCGCTACCCACATGAACGCCATGTCCGGGGACGGGGGACTCACGGTCGGCCTCGCCCCCACTGGAGAGATCACCCAGGTCCTCTGGCCTTCTCCACTCGGCACGCCGCAGATTCGCTACGAGACGGCCGCCTCCGGTGACGCGCGTTCGTTGCCCCGGTTTGGCGCGGCCGAGACCGATGGGCTGTTCCTGGGTCTTTGGGTCGAGACAGAGACCGGCTCCGAACTGACATGGCTCCGCGATGAGCCCTGGACTCACGCCCAGACGTACGAGGGTTCCGCTGTCGTTCAGACCGACACCCACTCGGCGCTGGGGCTCAGGGTCATCACGCGCACCGTTGCGACAGGCAACACCCTGGCGCAGCGTGCCGTGGTGGAGCGTGACCTCACCTCCTCGGTTGTGGGTGTCTGGGTCGTAGCCTTCGCTGACCTGCAACCGAGTGGGGATGACTGGCTGACTTTTTGGGATCCGAGCGGAGAGCGCGTCATCTCGTTCGTCCCCAATGACGTGACTTCACCTGGTCGGGACGCCTTGATGAGCGAGCCCTGGGGCGCCTCGCTCTGGGCCTCAGACGCACTCTCCATCGCCCAGGAACTCGCGGCAGGCGCAGACGGCACCCATCTCGCCCTCGGGGGCTCTCCTCCAAGCGGCGTCCATATCGGCTCCCGTGACGGAGAAGACTGCGTAGCGGGAGCGGGTTGGCAACATCCAGACTCCGCATGGACCGCCATCTCCGGCTCACTGGCTGCCGCAAACAACCTGGGAGCGCCCGTCGCGGCGTGCGATAGCGATGTCGCTGTCTCGTGGCTCGTGGACTTCAAAGATGATGGCCCCGTGGAACGAGGCGCCGTGGACCTCTTCCTCACCGCCGGCAACTCCATGGTCTCCGCAGCGAACAGGTTGGATGGCGCTCGCAACGACGGGTTCGAGTTGATCTCCTCCGACGTGGAGTCCGACGCCGATGCGTTCCTCAGCGCCCTGTCCCTGCCGACGGGTTTAGGTGGCAATGATGTTGCTGGCGTAGGTGCCTTCGCCGAGCGTTGGGCTCGAAGCGCCAACAGCATGATCGATCGTTCCACGGGCGGGATCGCTGCGTCGGCAGCGTCTCAGCCTCGGTTCCACCTGGATCGTCCATGGGAATCTGCATGGACCGAGTTGGCCCTTGAGTTGACCGGCGACTTCGACACCGTCAGCGCGCATCAGCGCTACATCGCGGAGCAGCAATCTGTCGAGGGGATCACCGTAGACGGAGCGCTCCTCGTCCCCCCGGGAGCCTGGCAGGGCGACCGAGGACCCTTCGACCTCGCTCAAGTCGGATTGACTACATGGGGCTTTTGGCGCCACGCCCAATACGCCTCAAACGAGGGCAAAGCCCGCACGACCCTGGCGGCGAACTGGCTGACGATCAGCGCCGGGGCGGATCTCCTGACCACCTGCGTGAGCGACGACCACCCCGCGATCCCTCGGGCCGCGGAGGCTGGCCTCCCAGCCTGGTATCCGCTCTACGAAGACCTGATGGCGGGCACGGCACCGGACTCCGCCGCCGGGTACGGCGCGGGCGCCGCAGGTGATTGGGAAAGCCTTCGCCCCTGCGCTTCATGGGAAGGCGGCGGGTCGACAGAGGGCGCGAGCCTTCTCTCCACTCACCTCGCTCGTCTGGGCCTCGAATCCGCCGTCGCCGCGGCGAACGCGTTGTGTATCGACGAGCCCCGGGTAGCCGCATGGGAGGCACGCGCCCAAGAACTGGCCGCTCTCATGTTGGCTGCAGACTACGACGGGATCGCGTGGACGGGTCGGGCACCACTGCTCACATGGCCCTTGCCGCTCGAGATCGAGCCTGCTTGGCGCTTCGCGTTCGCTACAAGCTCCGACCCGGATGCCCAGGTAGCTGAGGTCTCTGACTACATCGACGCAGCAAGCCGGGCATGGGTCGCCCAGGAGCATCGCCGCGCTGTCGATGCCATTTCGTTGGAGACCGATGGACGAGGCGACGAAGCATTGGCCCTCCTCGCTGGTGGGCGAGCGCGTACTGGAGAAAGCCTGGACCGCCTAGTCCAGTCCCAGGCGCGAAACGCGCTGGAGCGCCTCGTCGTAGATCTCAGCACACCGGGAACGGGACACCTCGGTGCGGTCTTCGTCGTTGACGAGCAGTCGACTCGAGGCGCTGACCAGCGGGTGGGACAGCCCTACATCCCCTCCGCGTCCATGGCGCTCTCCGCTCTCCTGGCCTACTCGAACCCAGACATCCTGGCTCCCGCAGAAGGTTCCAGCCTGGAGTTGACCTGCGCCGAAGGCGAGGAGCCAGACCTCCAAAGGGAGGCCCCTGCCTGTGGGGCCGACTGTGCCTCCAGCGTCGGGGGGCGTCCACGAGGTGCTTCAAGCGTCGCCCTTCTATTCGGCCTGCTCGCGCTGGCCGTTCGCCGACGTCGCTGATTCGTTGACGCGACTTCTCACCCTCCTGGACCAGTGAACCTGTCCTGGGGCGCATCGCGGCCTTATGCTGCCCTCGACTTCAATGGCTTCCGTTCCTCCCAGGCGCTCCCGCGGCTCTACGCGTGGGCCCATCGCTGTCGCCGTCCTCCTGGCTCTGCTCGTCCATGTGCCCCTGGCTGTCTGGTTCGTGCACGCGACCTGGCTTCGAGAGAGCCCACCACCACCAGAACAGAAGCTCTCCGTACGCCTCATCAAAGTCTCCCCGCCGGAAGACGAGGAACAGGAGGAGGTTGAGGACGAGGACCCCTCAGGGCAGATCGTCGAGATCGCACCGCCAAAGAACCCGGAGCGGCCTGATGAAGCGGACTACCTCGCCGAATACGACTCCAGCGTCGAAGAGGAGACCGTGGACCCGCGCTTCCGCGTGGATCGGGAAATCACGGCCGAGACGTTCAGTCCAGACGACGCGATGGAAGAAGCCGAAAGCCAACCCATCGACATCCCCACCCCATCCACCGGCGCGACCGCAGGACGGAAAGCAGTCTTTCGGAGCGGCAATTACAGCCTCTTCCCCGACCGGAAGAGCGACTGGCTGACGACCAACCAGCCCGGATTCTCATCACCCGTCCCCGCAGCCGCCAGTGCAAGCCGTTACGCCGGTTCTCCCAGCAACGACATGCTGCAAGAGGCGCAGTCGGACCGCACGGCACTCAACGCTCGTGAATTCCTGTACGCGGCATTCTGGAATCGCGTGAAGCAACTCGTCTCGTTCTACGCCGACCAAACGCTCGCGAACGCCCGCCCGACCGTCGCCCTCACTAAGTCGAAGTACGAGATTCAGCTCAAGGGCCTCATCGCCCCTGACGGCGGACTGGCTGCGATCGAAGTGGCTCGCGGATGCGGAATCCGCGAATTCGACGAGGCGTTACTCGAGGCATTCGAGCTTGCAGCGCCTTTCCCCGACCCACCCGACGCCGCGATCGAAGCGGACGGGTTTATCCACATCCGAAACTTTCACTTCACCATTCAGCTGACCGCCGCCCGAGCCGAGATGAGTGGCATCGACCCTCGGAGTCAAGTCCAGTTCCCCGGACTACAGACAGCTCCTAGATAGGTAGAACACACCCTTTGCCCTGGAGTGTTAGAATTGGTCGCGGTTACGCGGTCCAATACGGTGCCTGAGGCGGAAGAGAGTTCACGTTGACACAGCTCAACATCTACCGAAAAAACCGCCTCGAGGGGGTCTTCTACCTTCCCCAAAAGGCAGTCGTCATCGGACGCGCGGAGGGGGTGGATATCCAGCTCCTCGACTCTCGCGTGTCGCGCCGACACGCCGTCATCCGCGAAAGCGTCGCGGGCTACATGATCCAGGACATGACGACGAAGAACGGGACCTTCGTCAACAAAGAGGCAATCGACAAGAGCCTCCTCTTTCACGGGGACTCCATCATCATCGGTGCCTACACGTTGCAGTTCCTCAATCAGGAAGTCGACGAACTCGAATCCCAGGACCTCGAGATTTTCAGCATCGAAATCGACGACGCGCCTGGGCCGTCCTTGTCCGTTCCACGGAGCCTCGATGGCCGGCTGCTACACGCGAATCCCAGGGCTCAAACGCAAAATGCGCCGTACCGCTCGCCCCGAGACCGCGCTGACCGATTGAATCGTCCTCGTCCGACGGAAAAGCCCAACCTCGGCTCGATTCCAGTGATCGAGCTCGGAGGCGACGACGACGACGGGATGCCCTCCTTCGGGCAACTGGACCTCTCGAACTTCGACCTCGATATCAAGTAGGCGTCTCGACCGCCTGACCGCTGGCGCCTCCTTGATTAGGGGTCTATAACGCCAGCGACTCCGGCCTTCCGCCGGAACGTCCATCGGCGAGGCCCCCGATGACCATCGACGTGCTCAATCCCTCCGATACCTTCGTTCACCGTCACCTCGGCCCGCGCGCCAGCGATCTCGCTGCGATGCTGGATGTCGTCGGGAGTCCCTCGCTCGACGCGCTCGTCGACGAGACGATCCCGCCGACCATTCGGCTCGCTCGACCGCTGCGCCTCGACGGCCCTCGTGGCGAAGCCGAACTCCTCGCTCAACTAAAGAGTTGGGTGTCAGAAAATCGGATCTTCCGCAGCTACATCGGCATGGGCTACTACGACTGTCTCGTCCCCGGGGTCATTCAGCGGAACATCCTGGAAAACCCAGGCTGGTACACCCAGTACACGCCATATCAGGCAGAGATCGCTCAGGGCCGGATGGAGGCGCTGGTGAACTTCCAGACCACCGTCGCCGACCTCACTGGCCTCCCACTGGCAAACGCATCGCTCCTCGACGAGGGGACCGCGGCTGCTGAAGCGATGGCGATGGCGATGAACGTCGCCCGTGGCAAGAAGAGTGGGTTCTTCGTTGCAGACGATTGTCACCCCCAAACCCTCGAGGTCGTCCGTACCCGAGCGGTTCCCCTCGGTGTCGACCTTCACGTCGGCCCTCTCGACAGCATCGACTGGGAGTCAATGGACCTGTTTGGCGTGCTGGCCCAGTACCCAAACACCTGGGGTGAACTTCACGACCACACCTCCCTCGCCAATGCCTGCCATGAGCACAAGGCGCTCCTCGCGGTGGCCACAGACCTCCTCGCCCTGACCGTGCTCACGCCACCCGGCGAAATAGGCGCGGACATTGTGGTCGGGAGCAGTCAGCGCTTTGGCGTGCCCATGGGGTTTGGCGGGCCCCACGCAGCCTTCATGGCGACCCACGACAAGCTCGCACGCAAGATGCCGGGGCGCATCATCGGCGTCAGCAAGGACGCCGACGGCGAGCCTGCCTATCGGCTCGCGTTGCAGACCCGCGAGCAGCACATCCGACGGGATAAGGCGACGAGCAACATCTGTACTGCCCAGGTCCTCCTGGCCGTGATGGCAGGCATGTACGCCGTCTACCATGGCCCTGAAGGGCTGCGCGTCATCGCTCGACGTGTCCATGGTCTCACCCGTGTCCTCGCCAGTGGGCTCCGCGGGCTAGGTCTTAACATCGGCACCCAGGACTACTTCGACACCCTCACCGTCCGAGACGTCTCAGCCGCCGACCTGCAACGCCTCTCCACCAGTCACGAGATGAACCTGCGCTGCATCGACGAGGGCAGTGTCGGGATCGCCCTGGACGAGACCACTCGACTCTCCGACGTTGACGAGCTGCTCTCCGTCTTCGCCGAGGCAGTCGGGAGACCGGCTCCCAAAGCAGAGGCCATCGCAGAAATTACGGACTTGTCCGTTCCCACCGCCTGGGCACGGACCAGCGACTTCTTGAGTCACCCGACGTTTCATCTCTACCGCAGCGAATCCGAGATGCTGCGCTACTTGTTCCGTCTTCAGGGCAAGGACCTGAGCCTCGCCCACTCGATGATTCCGCTCGGCAGCTGCACGATGAAGCTGAACGGGACCAGCGAAATGGTGCCCGTCACCTGGCCCGAGATTGGTGGATTACACCCCTTCGCGCCCGCTGACCAGACCCGCGGGTACGGCAAGCTCTTTGCGTCGCTTGAGGACTGGCTCGCGGAGATCACCGGTCTGCCCGCGGTGTCGCTGCAGCCCAACGCAGGCTCCCAGGGTGAGTACGCTGGGCTCCTCGCGATTCGTGGCTGGCATCTTGAGCGTGGCGACGCCAGCCGCACCGTCTGTCTGATCCCGGTTTCTGCCCATGGCACCAACCCCGCGAGTGCCGTCACCGCCGGCTTCAAGGTCGTTCCTGTCGCCTGCGATGACCTCGGAAACATCGACCTCGTCGATCTTCGGAATAAGGCAGCCGAGCACGCAATGCAGCTTGGTGCATTGATGGTGACCTACCCGTCGACACACGGGGTGTTCGAGGAGAGCATCCAGGAGATCTGCGATGTCGTGCATGAGCACGGCGGTCAGGTCTACGTCGATGGCGCCAACATGAACGCCCAGGTCGGCCTCTGTCGACCCGGCGACTACGGCGCGGATGTGATCCACCTCAACCTCCATAAGACGTTCTGCATCCCTCACGGTGGCGGTGGCCCCGGCATGGGACCCATCTGCAGCAAGGAGCACCTCCGTCCACACCTGCCAGGACACGCCACCACCGGCCTCGACCACGGTGGAGGGACCGGGCCGGTGTCGGCTGCTCCCTACGGCTCCCCAAGCATCCTTCCGATCAGCTGGATGTACATCGGACTCATGGGTGGCACAGGGCTTACCCAGGCCACCCAAGTTGCGATCCTTAACGCCAACTACATGGCGAAGAAGCTCGAAGGCCACTACGACATCGTCTACCGAGGTCGCGGAGGACGCGTCGCTCATGAGTTCATCCTCGACTGTCGTGCATTCAAGACCACCGCAGGAGTCAGTGTCGATGACATCGCAAAGAGGTTGATGGACTATGGGTTCCACGCCCCGACGATGAGCTGGCCCGTCACTGGCACCCTGATGGTTGAACCCACCGAGAGCGAAAGCCGGGAGGAGCTGGACCGGTTCTGTGAGGCGATGATCGCGATCCGCAAGGAGATCCAGGCCATCGAGGACGGGGCCAGTGATCGTGAAGACAACGCCCTCCGACACGCTCCGCATACTGCGAGTAGCGTGATGAGAGATACCTGGGAGCACGCGTACTCTCGCGCAGAAGCTGCCTTCCCTCTCCCCTGGGTCCGCGAGCGCAAGTTCTGGCCCAGCGTCAGACGGGTCGACAACGCCTTCGGCGATCGGAACCTGTACTGCACCTGCGTCCCCATGGCCGCATACAGCGAGTAGCCAAACTTCCTAGCGGGGGCGCTGAACCCAAATCTGTAAGGTCGACTCCCCGACAGGGTATGGCTGACTTGCCTCACCAAAGCGCTGCTTCATCTCTCGCATCACTGCGAGTAGCTCCTCGTTCTGCTCCCAGCCGAAGCGTCGTTCGTGGGCGTCGATGACGGCTTCATCGTCGGGCCACCCACTCGCAGAACGCAGATCGATGAGGGCGGCGAATTCAGCTCCTCGTTCGGCCACGGTCTCAGGATGGACAACGACACCGAAGACCTCGGAGCTCCGACGCTCGATCCTGAGGATCGACAGAAGTTGACTCTCGCTGATCTGACCGTCGGTGCTGAGCACGACCACAGGTGCGCTCGTCGGAACCCCGACCCCTTCGAGACGATCCGCGAAGCTCGCTATATCCAATCGCCGCCCATCAGGACGCTGTCCCAGGGGAAAACGCTCACCCACCCACCGCTCCGGGAGAGGAGAGCGGTTCTGAAGGGTCCAGGCAACAACCCCAGGGTCCAAATCCTGCCCCGGGCGCGCCGTCAGCACCGCCGGAAGCGTCACGAGGAGCGCCGCTCCCGACGCGAGGAAGAGACGAGAAAGACCCAACGATGCAGTGGCTCGACCGGTTATGCCGACGAGCATCGCCGCCGCCAGGACCGCCGCCGCCGGGAGTAAGGGCAGGGTGTAGAAGGGCTGGCGCTTCGGGATGAGTGAAAACAACGTCAGCCCAAGAACGAGCCAAAGGAGCACCTCCCCGACGGCCTTCTCTCCGCGGTGCCGGACTCCCCAAGCGAGACCGCCCAGGAACAGGACCCCACCAAGAAGACCGACCTGGGAATCGATCCAGATCCACAGGTAGTGCAGCGCCCAGAACACCAACGGAGGTCTCGCCTCGAGGACCTCACCGCTCCGATCGACCTCACCTGCGAGAAGTTGGGGTAGCCACTCGCCCACGTAGTCACGGATGAAGAGCGCATACCACCACCCCACAGCCACTACGAGGGCAACACAAAGCAGAAGGACATTGCGCCTAACCACCGGGTTCTTCCGTCCCCGGAATGCGGCCCAACCCAACGGCAACGCGACACACGGCAGCGTTCCCAGACGGTCCACCATCAACCCCAGACCAAGGCAGACGGTCAGCAGCAGAACCTCTCTCCGCTTCTGAAGACCATCACTCCACAGGAACGCGGCGAGACAGCCCGCTGCAGCCGCAGTGGCTCCGAGGTTCGGCTCGAAGCGATGCAAGGAGTCGAGGATTCCGGCGGCGGGGAGCAGCAACGCAACGGCCAGGGTCGCTCCCCACTCGCCGGTAAGCCGGCGGGCCGACCACCAAGTCCCAAAGACCAGAAGAGGGAGCCACAGCAACGCCTGTGCGGCCAGCATTCCGCGGTACCCAGCACCTGCCGCTAGGGCAAGCACACCAGGGAGTCGCTGGAGAGGGGGGTAGTAGTCGCCGAGAAAGAGGGCGCGCAGATCACCGCCGAACACGATGTCCGTGGTGAGCTCAACGATGAAAAACTCGTCGCGGAAGCCGCGAGGAAAGTCCTGCGCACTCCAGAAGCTCCACGCCAAAGCGGCGTGCAGCACCAGCAGCCCGATGGCGGCGGCTCGGGCCCTTGGGCTCGATGCGCCGATGGCGGCCTAGCTCTCGTTCTCGACGAGCTTCTCGTACTGCTCAGCGTTGAGCAGCTCGATGATGTCGTCGGGATCCTTGACCTTGACCTTGAGGATCCAGCCCTTGCCGTAGCAGTCGCCATTCACGAGCTCGGGCTCTTCCTCGAGTTCCTCGTTCACCTCGACGACACGTCCGTCCACGGGGGAGTAGATGTCGCTGTTCGCCTTCACGGACTCGACGACCGCGATGGTGTCACCCTTCTCCACCTTGGACTTCGGCTCGGGGCTATCGCCACAAAACACGATGTCCCCGAGTTGATCTTGGGCGTGGTCCGTGATTCCGATCGTGGCGATCCCATCAACAATGGAGACCCACTCGTGGTCGGACGTGTAAAGCAGTTGCGCTGGGATGGTGTCCATCGGATTCCTTCGGTGCGACGAGGAGAGGTCAGTAGGGGCGCTTGTAAAAGGGGGTCTTGACGACGACTGCAGGGACACGCTTCTTGCGTACCTGCACTTCAAACTCGGTCCCAGACTTCGTGCTTCCCGCCGGGAGGTAGCACAGACCGATGGACTTGCCGAGGGACGGCGAGTGCGCCCCGGAGGTCACTTCCCCGACGACCTCACCATGGAGCAAGACGGAATACCCGTGACGAGCGATCCCCCGTCCTAAGAGCTCGAAACCAACGAGACGTCGTGGGATTCCTGCTTCCTTTTGAGCGACAAGCGCATCGCGACCGATGAAGTCTCCTTTGTCGAGCTTCACAATCCACGCAAGGCGACCCTCAAGCGGAGTGGTCTGGTCTGTGATGTCGTTGCCGTATAAGCAGTACTTGCTCTCGAGCCGCAGGGTGTCCCGGGCACCGAGACCGATCGGCTGGAGCCCATACTCCTCGCCCGCGTCAAACAGCGACGACCACATCGACGCAGCATCGTCGCCAGAGAGGAACAGCTCGAAGCCATCCTCTCCGGTGTAGCCCGTCCGCGCGATGATGCAGTTGATTCCAGCCAAAACTCCTTCAGCGAAACGGTAGTAGGTGACCCCACCGAGATCGACGTCCGTCAGCTTCTGGAGTAACGCCTGGGCGTGACGTCCCTGGATCGCGAGCTGTGCCCAACTTTCGGACCCATTCACCAACGTGCACCCATCGCGGCCTTCATCGTGGTGGGAGCTGAACCAGTCCCAGTCCTTCTCGATGCACGCTGCATTCACGCAGACCAGGTAGCGACCCTCTCCTCGTTTGTAGACAAGCAGATCGTCGACGATGCCGCCGTGCTCGTACAGCGAGACCGTGTAGTGCGCCTGCCCGTCAGACAGGGTGCTCACATCGTTGGTCGTCATGCGCTGGAGGAACGCCTCCGCGCCTTCACCTTCCACGAAGAACTCGCCCATATGAGAGACGTCGAAGAGACCCACCTTCTCACGCACCCGATGATGCTCAGCGAGGATTCCTTCGTACTGGACTGGCAACGCCCATCCACCGAAATCCACGAGGCGCGCTCCGGCCTCTACGTGAAGGTCGAAGAACGGGGTCTTCTTCAGCTTATCGAGATCGGCTTTGGACATCGCTGCTCCAGGACTCAATCAGGGCGCCAAGGCGGGCGAAACGTACCAGGGAGATCAACTCGCTGTCGCGCGCTGCGCGGCGAGGAGCGTATTGCTCATGAGCATCGCGATGGTCATGGGCCCGACACCTCCAGGGACAGGCGTGATCCACCCAGCTCGCTCGACAGCTGTATCAAACTCCACGTCCCCCACCAGGCGACCACGGGGGCGCGTCGGATCGGGGATTCTGTTGATGCCCACGTCAATCACCACAGAGCCACGTTTGATCCACTCCCCCGGGACAAAGTGGGGCCTACCCACCGCAGCAACCACGATGTCGGCATCTCGAACCGCCGCCTCAAGATCACCGCGGCTTGTGCGGGAGTGACACACGGTCACCGTCGCATTCGCATGGGTCAGAAGGAGCGCCGCTGGTAGACCGACAATCGCCGAACGCCCCACGACCACCGCTTTCTTTCCCGTCGGATCCAAACCGCTCTCGTCCAGGAGCCGCATGATCCCCGCGGGGGTGCACGACACAAAACCCGGCTTCTTCAGAGCAAGGTGTCCCATGCTTCGGGGGTGGAAGCCGTCGACATCTTTCCGCAACGCAATCCCCTCGATGACAGCATCGCTATTGACGTGGTCCGGGAGAGGCAATTGCACGAGGATTCCGTGCACACCGTCGTCCGCGTTCAACTCGTCCACCAGCTTCACCAACTCTTCCGTCGTCGTCTCCGAAGGAAGGTGATGATGGCGACTTTCATACCCGATGGCCGCGCATGACTTGATCTTGCTTCGGACGTAGACCGCGGAGGCTGGATCTTCGCCGACGAGAACCGTGGCGAGACACGGGATCACCCCTGAGGACTCCTTGAACTCCGCTGTTTCCACCGTCAATGCTGCCTTGATGCGCTTCGCGAGCGCCTTTCCGTCGAGGATCATGGACGTGCTCCTGGGTGAGTACATAACTGGGGTTCCAGCGGTTCCATCAGGATGGCCAGGCTAGTCACCAGACGAGCTACTGCTCGAAGGGGCAGATGAACCAGTGGACGAAGACGACTTGGAGTCGCTCGACGAGCTGGAGTCAGAAGAACTGCTCGAACTGTCACTCGACTTCGCTGGCTTCGCCGAAGAGTCCTCGGAGCTACTCCCCGGACCTTTGTTGTCCTTGCCTGAGTAAGCATCCGAATACCAGCCACCCCCTTTGAGGTGGAAAGCCGCAAGCGAGATCTTCTTCTCGACTGCTCCTCCGCACTCTGGGCAAGGCGGAGCGGGGTCACCCACCTTGTGAATGTCCTCAAAGTCATGGCTGCAGCCAGGGCACTGGTACTCGTAGATCGGCATCGACTCCTCCGAAGAGCGGCTCCTATATAAGCCCCCAACAACTGAGGTCAAGCCGCTCGTGGGGTAGATCGTGTGCTATCTGTCCGCGCTCTCTGATGACTGGAGCCTCCGACCAGCCCAATCTCCTCGACCGCCGCGTGCTTTTCGTGCTCGGAAAGGGTGGCGTAGGTAAATCGGTCGTCTCGGCGAGCCTGGGACTGCTCGCTGCTTCGATGGGCAAGCGAGCGATCGTCGCGGAGACCTCCGGCGCAGAAACCATGTCCGCGCTTTTCGATCGGGACCCTGTGGGCTACCAGCCCGGCCGACTCGTTGATGGACTCGAAGCGTTGTCCATCGCGCCGGGCCCTGCCGTCGAGGAATACCTCGTCCGCACCCTCAAGTTTCGCTTGGTCTACGACATGGTGTTCAGGAACCGCTTCGTCGAGCCGTTCATGAACGCGGTGATGGGCTTATCCGACCTCATCACGGTGGGCAAAGTGATGGACATGGAGTGGGAGCGTGCAGATGGCAGCTTCGGCCCCGACGCGGAGGGACCTAGGAAGTACGACGTGGTCATCGTTGACTCTCCTGCGACCGGTCACGGGCTGAGCTTGCTTCGCTCTCCTCAGGCGATGATGGACGTGACCCGCGTCGGGCCCCTCTTTCAGAACGCTCGAATGATTCGAGACCTCCTCGCGGATCAAGAACGCGCGGCCGTTGTCCTCGTCACCCTCGCCGAGGACATGCCAGTCAACGAGACGATCCAGGCTGCCCGCGAGTTACGAGAGAGAGGCAACGTCGCCATCGCAGGCATCGTCGTGAATGGAGTCACCCCGAACGTCTTTCGGGACGAGGCCACTGCAGCGCAGTGGGAACAGACCCGCCAGCAGGGGCTTGCCATGGGTGGGGCCCATGCTGACGCAGTGCGTGATACGGAGCGGTCCTTGAGAGACCGGGCCCGCGCGGAGGCACACATCACCCGCCTCAAGGCCGAGTTGCAGCTTCCCCTTGTAGAGTTGCCGTTGCTGCCCAAGCGCGATCTCGATGCAGAAGCCCTCGCACAGCTCGGGCGGGCCTTGGGAAGCTGGGTATGACTCCAGAAGACGCAAAGCGTTTCGCTGCGATCGTCGCGAACCACTCCGTGCTGGTGGTCTGCGGCACCGGAGGGGTGGGAAAGACCACCGTGTCGGCGGCCATCGCACTCGGAGCTGCGCTCGAAGGTCGACGCGTACTGGTGATGACCATCGACCCCGCAAAACGCCTCGCAGATTCCCTGGGTGTCGTCGGTAGACTCAATGAAGCGACCCCCATCGACCTCCGAGCCGCTCTCGGGCCAGACGTTCCTCTCACGTCGAGCGGCTCGCTCCACGCGATGATGCTGGACGCAAAAGGCACCTGGGACGAAACGGTGGAACGATTCGCCAAGAGTGAAGAGACCCGCGATCGGATCTTCAACAACAGCTACTACCAGCGAGCAAGCGAGTCCCTTTCAGGGTCTCAGGAGTACATGGCCATGGAGCGCCTGCTCAGCATGCACTCCCAGGGAAAGTACGACCTCGTCGTACTCGACACCCCCCCGACCCGCAACGCACTCGATTTCCTCGAGGCGCCAGACCGTCTGATGGCTGTGCTCGAGGAGGGCATCCTTGGATGGCTCGTTCCCCGAAAGCGCGGTCGCTTCTCTCCCATCGCGGCTGGGGCACGCCTATTTGGTAAGGGGCGAGAGGCGATGTTCAGCGTGCTCGAACGCTTCATGGGCGGAGATGTGATTCGCGGGATCGCAGACTTCATCGGAGCCATGTCTGAGCTCCTCGATGGCATGCGGTCCCGCGCAGGAGAGGTCATGGAGCTTCTGCGAAGCGATGAGACGGCGTTCCTGATGGTCGCCGCACCCAATCGCATTGCACTCAGCGAAGGGCTGTATTTCCACGATCGACTAGCTGAAGCGAACATCCCCTTTCGGGGCTTCGTCATCAACCGAGTCCGTCCGGCGGCTGCTCAAGGCAGTGTTGCCAGCACCCCCTGGGAGGCCGGATGGCCCCGGAGTGGGGACGACGCCCGCGATGCATCCGTCGAAGACATCTGGGCCGAGCACAGGCGACGCAGCCGATGGGCT
>Ga0315320_10001610_pt1 | contig 18739 bp, 16 predicted proteins | sample M140m21515metaG_FD_203458 | JGI IMG/M metagenome (GOLD analysis project Ga0315320, IMG submission 203458) | Ammonia-oxidizing marine archaeal communities from Monterey Bay, California, United States - M1 40m 21515 | ecosystem: Environmental > Aquatic > Marine > Coastal | place: USA: California... | reverse complement strand
TGGCTGTAGCGCGTACAACTCCTTCTCCATACGTCATTATCTCGTCATTTGAAGCCCATGCAACTTCCATTTCTGCATGCCAAAATTCTGTAAGATGTCTGCGAGTACGACTTTTTTCAGCCCTAAATGAAGGAGCAATGGTGTATAACCTCTCTAAGGCTGGCATGGCTGCCTCTGCATAGAGTTGCCAGGATTGAGTTAAGTAAGCTTTCTTTCCGAAATAAGGTACTTCAAATAATGTACTCCCACCCTCAACTGCTCCGGCAACAAAATTTGGTGCTTGATATTCAATAAAATCTTGATTACGGAAATAGGAGTGTATAGTGCCAAATATTGTTGAACGTATCTTAAGCATTGTAGTCATCCTACTGGTTCTGAGATACAAATGCCGGTTATCGAGTAAGAATTCTGATTGCCCTCCCTCTGCATCTAACATTGCTGATTCAGTTATCGGGAATGGCCTATCAGGATTGACGCTTCCAATTATTTCTAAATTCTTGACCTGTATTTCTCGTCCATGTTCGCGATTAGTAACTTCTACGAGGCCCTTAAAAATTACACTTGATTCAATTAGTGCTGATTTAATCAAATCAAATGATATATCGCCAACTAATTCTCTCTTAATCACACATTGAATAACTCCAGTAGAGTCACGTATGACTAAAAATCGAATTTTGTTAGAACCTCTGGTACGATGGATCCATCCTTTTAATTCTACTTCTTGGTCATCGAAATTACCTTTATGGACGTCTCCAATCCAACAATTTTTTGCCATAACCTATGCACCCTTACCAACACCTCAAACACATCACAGTTATGAATCCTCGATTAGTTGGGAAGAAATATAGCGGGTCTGACGGGGTTCGAACCCGCGGCCGCCCGGTTAAGAGCCGGGCGCTCTACCTGACTAAGCTACAGACCCGTCCCTCCGAATTGGCAAGGTAATTTAATCACGACGGAAAGAATGCTATGATAATCTTCCATCAGGATTGGTCAAAGTATGAACGCCAGACGAAGAAGAATAGATTATCGCATCGCAAATTCCTACAAATAAGCCAACTTCAACAACTCCTTCAATTGAATTAATCTTTTTTTCATAAATATTTGGTTTAGTCATCGTAGGGCCAATATGACAATCTAATATATAGCCGCCATTATCAGTTAAAAATGGTTTTTCATTTTCCAATCTTAAACAGACATTCCCAGGACAAAATTGTGATATTTTTTCTTTCACTTCTTCCCACGTTGAAATTAACACTTCCACCGGGAGAGGGAATTTTCCGAGTACAGGAACTTTCTTTCTATCATCTGCAACTACTATCAATGCATTGGATGCCAATGCTACAATCTTTTCCCTAGTCAATGCACCACCTCCGCCTTTGATTAAATTGTAATTTGGATCAAATTCGTCTGCACCGTCTATAGTTAAATCTAATTTTATTTTCTCTGATAAAGTCAATAGTGGTATATTTAACGATTCGGCTAAGTCTTTTGTTGCTTTGCTAGTTGGTACGCCAATTATTTGTAAGTTTTCTTCTGCTATCATCCTACCCAATTCAATTATCGTATATTTAACAGTTGAACCCGTCCCAAGGCCAATTTTCATGCCATTTTTTACATATTTACAGGCCATAATGCCTGCCTCTTGCTTTAGAACTTCAACTTCTGCCATATGGAATGCTGATATAACAAGTGCATTATAATTTCTATAGCATTCGATAATATATTTATGATGAAATACAAATTTGCAACCGTGAGGTTCATGCATAAGAGCCAACTGGATAGGAGTGAGGGAGTAGGAGGGTCGCTGACAGTGTACGACACTGAGGAAAGTCCCCTCTCCAAGATGCAGGTGGTCCGACGTAAGTCGGAGGCCCGGGAGGGTCGGCTCTGCAACAGAAACGAACTGAGCCAGGCGTACAATGATCCTGAAAGGGTGAGGTTTCCTGAACTCAGCTGGAACGAGCAACTCCACCGGAGCAAGTCCAAGCAGGTCTGTATGGCATCAACAGGACCGGGTAGGATGCATAGTTGAATGCGACCAGCCGTAAGGTGAACAGAAAGGGGCTTATTCCCTACTCCCTCGCCATACATTAAGTTAGTCTTATTGGATTTCCACTATTGCATCAATTGCAGGTTCTATAGATATAGTTCCACTGCTTTCATAGTCTAACCAAGTTCCATTGCCAGTAACTCTAGACCTAAACTCATTATATGCAACTATCATGGTTGGTAGTAATATTGAACTAGTCAATAATGCTAAAACTAATAATAACATCATTAAAATAAAGAAATTTTGTAATCCTGGTATTGCTACGAAAAGACCCGCGGAGAGACCGGCACATGTTGTTGCAGTGGTTTCGAAAATTGTATGTCCGGTTCTAGTAATTGAAGTTACAATTCCCGAAGGAGTTTCCCGTTCATCTTTTATTCTATCAACTATATGTATAGAATCATCTACTCCTATTCCGAATACTATTGTTCCTATCATTGCAGTAAACACATTTACATTCACAGAACCTAGTTTCATGAGTATTGGTTGCCACAAAACTACTGCTCCGACGGCAATCATGGTAAAAATTGATAATCTCGGAGAACGAAATAAAAGTGACATTATAAACAAAAGAATTACCATGGTTGCCACAGTCGAATCAGATTGTGCATCGTGTATTCCTTTGTTTATATCTAAAGACACTGGCAGACCTCCTGTTAATAGAGAGTTGGAAACACCTTCCAACTTCAGAGTGTCACAATCAAGAGCTGAATTACAGCCATTGCCTGTCAGATAGGAGTCGATTGAATTCCTTAAACTTGCAGCGGCACCAAGATTAATGTAAGGCTGATTTACATATACCAAAGTCTTTGTTTCACCCATTCCCATATCTGCATTCATTAACATTGATCTTATCTCAGGAGACAGAGTATCGAATACTATATTGATGATATCTTCACGATTAGAAACTGTATATGCCCAACAATCCGGGCGCAAGGGGTTACCTGATTCATCCCAACACTCATCATGAAGCAAATTCCAAAGGCTTTGGTCATACAACTGAAGGCCTTCAAACTCAACATCGACATGTATCGCTTTTAGGATATTAACCAAACTTATCGTAGATGTATTTCTTATATTGTCTAAGTTATTTACTTGTGCTTCCTCAATAGCATCTAATATTGATAAGTCCCGTATTGGGGCGCTTTCTGAGGGATTAGCATAATTAGAAGCATCTACGATAAACATGTTAGTTTGGCCTCCTTTGAATTCAATACTATATTCTCTGAGAGATTCATATGACTCTAATCCAGGAGGTACTTCTTCGGAAGATCCTGTGATATCTTTACCCAATTCCTCCGAAAAAATACTAATTCCTCCGGCTGTAACTGATCCCGCTATTAGTAATACTAGTATTGTATTTTTTAGAGGTATTTCACCGATTTTGCTCCACATATTTGGTAAAAAGGAAAATAACAATACTAACCATAGGCTAAAAGAAAATAGTAAAGCATTATCATAATCCATATTATTTAAATCAGAAACATAGTTCAAAAATCTTGTAAGGAATATATACACCATAACAGAAATAATGATAGATGACAACCAGATTTGTTTTGGAGTTAATTCAAATTCTATTTCTCCTCTTCTATATCGAAGCAGATGGACTAATGCGGGAACCATCAGCATTGAGAATATGAAAGTTGATGCAATGCCCAATAAGAGAGTAGTTCCAACGGTCCTCATTGGCTCTATGGGAACTATTTGAGTCCAGGTCAATACACTAAAGCCGATTATTGTAGTAAGCGCGGATAAGAATATTGCGTGTCCAGTAGTTCTTGCAGATTTTACAGTTGCCGTAAGGCTTATGTGGGAATCCCAAGGATCTATTTTCTCCGTGTTCAAGCCATCCCTTTGGGCTGACCATGCTAATTGACTTTGTCCATCTATTAACTCACATCTATTCTCTTCAATTCTATTTGTCAAATGAAGGGCATAATCAACACCTAAACCAACTAAGATTGGCCCTGCAGATATTATCATAGGAGTAAGCATAATATCGGCTATTACTGTAATCCCAAATGTCACTGCTAAACTCATGGTTATTGGTAAACCGCATATAATTACTACCTTGGGATTTCGATGAAGTATAAACATCGTTAAAGCGACAAAAAATAGACTCAGTGGTAACATAGTATCAACTAGTTCAACGTAAATAGCATCGGAAACATCATGTAATACAGGAGTAAGCCCCGTTATTGTAATGGCATTTCTGCAAAATTTGTCATTAGATTGAGTGAATCCCTCATATGGTTTGTCACCTGGTAAGTCTCTACAGATGGTATCGAGTCTTTCTGTATCCATAGTGGAAGTAGGATTTTCATAAGTCCTACATCGTAATAAATCGTAATTTTCAGGGAGATTGCAATCATTACGAATTAATTTTTCCACGTACATCATAAACGCTTTATGATCTCGGAGTTCTTCTTGTGGATTTTTTGGATCAGGCCTTTCGTCGATATCCGTTTTAGACATATCAAATATTATACCCATAACTACTACGCCGGTATCCCATATTCCATCACCATTAGTATCACAAACCAAGCTACTTCGACAGCCGGGTCGATTCAATAATTCACCTGAATTTTCAACATATCTGTCTATTCTTTCTTGTGCATCATCGCCCTGAGGTATTGAATAACCTTCGAAAGGATTTTGAGATGCAAGCGTGCAGTCATCTTGGTTACCCGAAGGTAGGCCATATTTTTCTGCAGCACAACTGAATCTGTAATTTGAAGAATTGGCTTCCTTAATCATTTGAGCGGGAGATAATATCCAAATAACTCCATCATTTGTTCCTCTATCGGATTTATCATAATCTAATCCTCTCTGATATCCAGAAAGTTGAATATTATTATCATCACCTTCAATCCGGGAAATTTGTGACAATAAGTTAGCATCTGTAATATTTTCAGACCCTTTTTCAGAACCGGAAGCAGCATTATTAGTTTGGACATATAATATTACTATATCAGTGGCCCATTGTTCACGAACATTTTCTAATAAAATAGTAGAATCTGCACCATCGGGAAGATATATTTCTACGTCACCATTAATTTGATGTTCAAAATCAAGAGCGTCTTTACCTACGAGAACGGTTAGAAGCAATAGTACTGCAATTATGCTCCCTGGACTCCTTAAGATGGTAGAATAAGTTAATTCGGTTATTCGAGTTGAGATATTACTCAAAGTATCAGAAATATCATCATATAATTGGCCTGCGGTATCGTATATATCTCCCAAAAAACTTGATGAAAGTGAGTTTAAGAAGTTTGAATACGATTTACGTAATGGTTGTAATCGATTAAAGAAGTTCTGCCAAAATACGGCTTCATCATCCAAATCGTCTCCACCGAAAGAGTCTGGCACATGTGCTAGGCGTAATAGGAGACAAATGAAGAGTTCGCATCATTAGACTGGAAATATGATATTAACGTATGTAAAAATAGATTCCATCAAAAGTGGAGAAAAATAGATAAACATAAGTAGGAATATTTGAAAGCGTTAACTCCTTCCACAGGATTGGTAGATATGTCTAGAAGGAGGAGGAAACAGCAAGCCCAGCTTGTAGTTGATAATGGAGATTCAAGAATGACGTCATTCTTGGTGACATCCGGAGTGGTATCGATAGTCATCATAATTTTTATTAGTATGGCATCAGATTACAAAATTGGCCCTGCTGAAGGAGAAATAATACCTAACATAGGAGGAGATGTGTATGAAAGCGGAGAATGGTCTGATTTTGATTTACATTCAATGTTTGACAGAGGCTGGTCTGAAGGTGAAGACGGTAAGTGGATTTACATTCAAGTCCTTGATACTGATTGTCCGTATTGTTACAATGAAGCAGATGAAATGAGTGATAGGCATGCCTCATATGGGTCTAAAGCCGACTTCTTGTCGATTGTTGTTGAATTGAATATTGGAGGTCATGAAGGATCTAAAGAAGAAATTATTGCCTTCAAAGATAAGACCAATTATGGCACAGATATAAACGACGGAGAAGGATGTAATTCAGGTAGAAATAACTGTGCAAGCAGAGATGGAGGAGTACATGATTGGCAATATGTAGATGACTTAAATGGAGATTCGATGAAATCTTGGGATGTCAGTGGAACACCTTTTCATATTATCCTAAAACCAAATGGCGAAGTAGCATGGAATCAGGCACAACACACAACTGATGGTCAAAGTATTGATTATGCTTTAGGAATATATTTGGAGGACTGATAATGCTTGGCGAATATGGTCCATTACTTATATTTAGTACAATTATTGTAGCAGGAATATTAATTTCCAGTCCACTTGGGAGGAATATAAAATTTCCACTGACGGATACTAGACGTATACTATTGGGCCTGATAGTAGTAGAAACTGGAACATTATTGACATCTATGTGGACTGAGATTATCCACAGAGAGATTGCGGCTACTGGGGGAACAAACTTCTGTGCTGCAGATGGATTGGTTCAATGTGGTAGCGTAATTGGAGATCCAAATTATTCAGAATTTTTTGGTATATCATGGGGAATGATAGGTATGATCTCGTTTTCAATTCTACTGTATCTTGCTATCTCTCTTTTCTTTGGACCAAGAGATAAGATGGCTAATACTTGGCTAAGTATTGCATTTCTTTTATCTTTGCCAGGATTAATTGGAGTAGCCTGGTTAGTAATAGTGGAATTATTTTTGGTAGATGGGGCTCCTCATATTTGTCCATATTGCACAGTTGTACATGTAGGAATGGTAGCTACGATTGTGATTTTGTACATACTAAGAAATCAAAATGAAGAAGGCAGATGGGATATAGCAATTAATTGAGGAGATATTTATGGAATTAGTTACTGGAGGAGCAGGATTCATAGGATCGCATTTAGTTGATTCACTAGTTAACAAGGGAAAAAAGGTAAGAGTAATTGATAATTTTAGTAGCGGAAAAATGGATTTTCTCTCTCATCACAATGATAATGTTGAAATCATAAGGTGCGATTTGTTAAATTTTGAAAATGTTAACATAGCTATGGAAGGAATAGAAACAGTACATCATTTGGCGGCCAATCCTGATATAAGACTAGGTACTGAAGTAACAGATACTGATCTCAAGCAAGGGACTTTGGCGACATATCACATATTAGAAGCAATGAGAAAGAATAATGTTCATAATATATCATTTGCATCCTCCTCGGCCATTTATGGAGAAGCAGAAGAAATGCCTACGTCAGAAAAATATGGCCCACTACTTCCAATATCACTTTATGGGGCATCTAAAGTTGCAAGTGAGACTCTGATAACAGCATGGGTAGGCACTTTTGGAGGTAAAGCATGGATTCATAGATTTGCAAATATTGTTGGCCCCAGAGGGACTCATGGAGTAATTTTTGACTTCATCCATAAACTGAAGAAAACACCACATAGATTAGAAGTACTAGGCGATGGTTTTCAAGAAAAATCATATATGTCAGTCCATGATTGTGTTAGTTCTATGTTACACCTTATCGACAACGAGAAAAATGATGTAAATCTCTTTAATTTGGGAACAGGAGATACTTGCTCAGTAAGGAAGATAGCAGAAATCGTAGTAGAAGAAAGTAGAATTGACAATGTAAAAATAGTGTATACTGGAGGAAAGAGAGGATGGGCAGGAGATGTCCCGAAGACTTTCTTAAATGTTGATAAATTATTGGAAACCGGTTTTAAACCTACTAGGATGTCAGAAGAGACAATTAGAGATTGTGTTATTGAACTCATCGGCGAGATTGGATTAAAATAGGTAAAGCTGAAACGCACAGAATTACCAGAAATGGTATAAAAATATTCATCTTATCAATTGTACTTTCATTTCCCAAGTGAATGGACACAGCGCCTAATATTTTAGAATTTGAACCATTAGTAGAAAATGATTCGTGTATGACTACAATTTCAATATCCTCAAATGATTTGCCCTCTGGTATTAAAAATTTTGAAATAAATTCATTTTCCATGGACGGCATTATAGCCCATGAATCTCTAGGATGGGACCACTCATGAGAGTGATTATTATGAATTTCATTATATGCAAATACAACATCATTATGCACTTTAATGCCATTAGAATTTATATTTTCAGTGATTATAACGTTATCTTCCAGAATCATGAAAAGGATCTTTGAATTTTCAGTATTATTCAATTTTGATAATTGAGCAGTGATTATCAATTCATTAAATTTCAGTGATACGTTGAGATTAATATCGGTATCTCCTCTTCTGTTATTCTCTGCTGAAAGTAAACTTCTATGCAGAGTAGTAGTATCAGGTGCACCTCCTGAGGTAATTTTACCATCGAACCAAAAACTAGGAGCGACAAGTGTATCTGAATATTTTGCCAGTCTATAATCTGTTATTTCAGTACCTAAAGGGTCGTCGATAGAATCATGAAATGCAACCCTAATAACTCGATTACCATTTGCTTCTGTATACCGGGGCATCCATGAATCGACTGATGCGCATACATCGCACCATGTTGCAGTATATTGCTCCATGACTACTGAATACCCGCCTTTCTCAGTCCAATTAGTATTATCATCGTTTTGAGCAGTACCCGGATGGCTAAGAAATAAAAACGCAATGATGAATATTATAAAACGGTGCGCTAACGCCATTACAAGCGACCCTAAGGTGCTTCCTTTCATAACCTAATGTCTTAGCGGAAATAACTATGAGTAAGCGGTGGTATCAAGAAAATCGCCGAGACCCGTGGAGAAGGGAGGCACGCTCAAAGGGATATCGTGCTAGATCTGCGTATAAATTAAAGCAAATTCAAGATAAATTTGGAATAATTAGGAAAGGCGATTCGGTTATTGATGTTGGATGTCACCCTGGAGGATGGACCCAAGTAGCGGTTGAAGAAGTGGGAGAGAACGGATTTGTTTTAGGAGTAGATTTACTGTCTACCTCTCCAATAGAAGGCGCTTCGATTATTATAGGAGATATTTCTGAGAATTCAACGTTAGAAGAGATATCCCAACACTTAGGAGAAAGGAGACTTAATACAGTAATTAGTGATATTTCTCCTAAACTGACTGGGAGATATGACACAGATCAGGCCATATCCTTAGAATTATCAACACTTGTGATGGATACAGCAATGACGATATTGACGCCAGGGGGTAATTTTGTTACCAAAATATTTCAAGGGACAGGGATTGAAGGTTTGATGAAGGCTGCAAAACAAAGATTTTCCAATGTACAACGATACGCACCAACAGCAAGTAGGAAATCTTCTTCAGAAACATATCTTGTATGTCAGAATAAACTACCTAAACCTAAACTTCCGGCTCGAGGTAAAACTGCTTACCAACAAGTACTAGAACATCTTGAAGAAATAGATGTTCTTGTTAAAAAATCTGAAAAGGAAAAAATTTCAACTGCAAAGGGTTTTAGAAAATTGAAGAAGAAAGAAGATTAATGGTTTCCATTACCATTGTTTGTTCGGACCTCAGCGGCTAATAATCCAGGGAGCACTAGTAATGCTAATATTAGCGAGAATGCAACTGAAATAGCGCTTACGATACCAAAATCCCTAATCACAGGGATGGGAGATAAAAGTAATACCATAAAACCACAAATTGTAGTTCCTGCTGAAATTAATAATGATGCGCCAGTAGTCAAATACATATCTCTCATTGCAGGCCAAATTTTCATTCCTTCTATTCTATTTTCTTCAAATCGCCTCCAAACATGTATTGAATAATCAATACCAAGTCCAATTGTCAATGCTGTAATCATAATAGTTAGAACATTCCAATTTATCCCTAATATGGCCATTGACCCAACGACCCATGAACCAGCCAAACCAACGGGTAAAATTACTACTAATGATTGTCCGAAGCTTCTCGTTAGAATAACTAAAACTGCCAAGGAAACAGCTAGGCTAATAGCTGTGGAATACAAAATAGAAGATATCAATCCTGAAAGAACGTTAGAAAGAACTATCAGGTTTCCATCAACATATGCATTCCCCCCAATATCTTCTGCAATCATCCTTACTTCTACTCCAAATTCTCTGGCAATATTCTCTACTTCTGTACTTGATTCTGCTTCAACATCTACCCTTATTGATAAATATTTGATCGTGGAGTTAGTACCATCTAGTGCAACATATAACTCTGTCCTATCCGCCCATGATAATCCTCGTAATTGATCGCCTGTGCTTTCATTGGATAATAATTCGAGAACTGCATTAGTTAAATCACCATGTTGAAAGTTTTCAGTAGTTGCTATCTCATTGCCAAATAATTCTAGATTATTTCGTTCTCCGAAATCATCACTTTGAATCAACATATCTTTGAGAATTAGGTACAAACTATCATATGAAGGCCATTCATTGCTAGAGCCAGACACTTGAGTCGAAACAACGGAAGGTATCCTCGGGAGTGATTGGTCAAACCCCCTCAGTGATGTAAGTATTCTTTCTTCATCATCAAATGATGTTTTGCCATCGGCTGGTTCAATAAGAATATTTACTGACTTCAGAGCATCAATCTCGTAAGAATCATATATACCATTTCTTACCTGCATTATTTCCATTTCATCTTCTGATAGAAAATCAGTTAATTCGAAACTAGTATCTAAACCATTTTGAGCAACCACAACGGAACCAGTAGTTATCAAAACAACCATCAATAATACTCTAGCAGTATTGTTTCTTTGAAAATCAGTAGCCTTATCGGCTATATAATCGAGCCTAATACCACGTGAATGTGATTCTCCGGTTAATTTTTCCACCACAACATGTACTGCTCCAACCGTGACAGTACTTGCAATGAATGCTGAAACTACGCCTAATGCTAACGTGAACCCAAAAGCTTGGAGAGGAGGCAGAGGGGAAAATGAATTTGCTAAGAATGCAAATACAGTAGTTACAACAGCAAGAGACAAGGCCATCCTTATTTTCATAAAGGACTGTATCCAAGCTTTTGCAGCACTGTTCGTTTTAGACCTTGCTTTATCGTAACCAGTTTGTAAATGTATAGAATAATCTATCCCAAGTCCAAGCACAACAGGAGCAACAGCTACTTCCAATATCGTAAATCCAAATCCAAGCATAGAGATAATGCCGTATGTCCAAACCAACGAGGCTGAGAGTCCCAGAAGAGGGGCCGCCACCATCATAAATGATCTGAATGTTACAGCAAGAAGAAGAACAACTATCAAAATTGCTAGTATGAAGAGATATATCAAATTATCAAGTGTTGATTCATTGATGTCATTGCTTATCAATGAATCAGAAATTACTCCATACTCTAGTGGCATGTCAGGAGAATAGTCATTACTATGACTTAACATTGCTCTAATACCATCAGCATATTTGAGGTTTTCATCCTCATCTAAATTACCATCCATTTCTATAATCCATAAGGTACTTGATGCAATAGGCAATGGACTTCCAGACTCGTCAATTAACCAGTCACAGAGAGATTCAAAATTAAAATCTTGATGCAACATAACTGAGGATGCAAAGGATGCATATGCTACATTTTCTTCATCATTTGAGAATGAAGATTCACAATTCTCATCATTGGTAAATACGGAATTAAGTAAATCTTGCCAATCATCAAAATCATCTAAAGAACCAGAATAATTACTTTGTCCTATTGCTCTTTCCAAGATATCTGCAGCATTAAGTTGGGTTTTTATAAAATTCTCATTAGATTCAGAATAATTATTAATCATCGCAAAATCTTTGTTAAGTTGTTTTAATGCGCCAATCTCAAGTACACTTGAATCTGCCTGACTAGTTTCAATATTGACATAAATAAGCTCCCCGGATTTAGAAATTTCGTTATAAATAGTGGATTTTTCATCATCGTATTCAGTATTAGGAGCAAAGGAAGATAAATCAGTAGAAAAGTTAGGTAAAGGAGAAAGGAACGTAGCTAGGAAGATTGTGACTAAAACACTAATTACGACTACCGGAAGTGCCATTTTTTCGAAAAGTTCTGCAAACCTTTCAGACGGTTGGTCAGCAACTGCCATGGTTCCGGCTGAGGCTGCTGATGTATAACTTAGGGTCAATATGAATCGAAGATTAGCAATAATGACATGAAAGGACTCAAAAAGGAGAGGCAGGTCGAAAGGTCGTCTTATGCCAATCAAAGTATTGAAAAATGAAGGTCGAGAATTAAGGGTGAGAATAAGTGGAGAAAGTCACACTACACTACAAGTGTTCAGGGCTAGGTTAAATAATAGTAAAGATGTTGAGTATGCAAATTATTTTCAAAATCATCCTGATTTAGATGATCCGGAGATATTCATAAGAACGGAAAAAGGAAAAAAAGCAGAAAAGGTATTCAAAGATCTTTGTAAAGAAATGAGTAAAGAAATATCTGGCTTAAAACTCTGAGGCGGTGAAGTCTTGATGGATGGCTCTTTAGAAGAGCGTTTAGGATTATCAGAATGGACATCTGATAATGATGGTATTGGGGGCGTATTGAAATCAAGAGTTGAAGATTTCAGAGTGGAAGAAATATCAAAAATACCTGCTCTCGACCCAAAGGGCAGATTTACAGTGGCTAGAATTACTATGGTTAATTGGGAAACAAATAGATTCTTGAAAAGATTATCTAAAGCATGCGGAATAAGTAGAAATAGGATTTTTTCCTCGGGAATGAAGGACAAAAGGGCCGTTACTACACAGATAGTAGTGATAGATTCACCATTGTATAAAGTTGAAAAAATAAAAATACCTGACAGCACCATAGAAATAATAGGAAGAACTCATCAAAAAATAGGTATGAGTGATCACGATGGTAATAGTTTTACGATTACTGTTCGAGGATGTTGTGACTCGAATGGCGTACCACTGGATGGCAAAGAAGCTATGAAGAGAGTTAATCAAATTAGAGAAGATATGTCAAACAAACTTGGTGCAGATGCATTTCCTAATTGGATAGGTCCGCAGAGATTTGGTTCAACTAGACCGGTTACGCCAGAAGTAGGAAGAGCGGTTGTTCATGGCGATTACAAAAAGGCAGTGGACCTATATTTAGGAATGGAGGGGAAGAATTCCAGTCAAGATGTAGCGCAATTTAGAAAACTTTGGAGAGATACTGGGGATATAGAATCATGCTTGGAAATAATTCCCGAACATTTAGGATATGAAAGGAATATATTAGAAAAACTTCAAAAGAAGCCTAAGGATTATGTTGCTGCCTTCATGTCTCTACCAAATTCATTACAATTGCTCACGGTACATTCGGTTCAATCATTGACTTTTAATTATTCATTAAGGGAAAGAATGAAGAAAAATTTACCCATAATTCATCCAACTTTGGGCGATATTGTTGCCCCAGTGAATCCTAATGGAAGGATAGATGCTAGCAAAATGGCCTATGTTTCGGACACGAATCTTGAAAGGTGTAAGAGAAATTGTGAATCGAGTAGATTAGCCGTAACAGGTCCATTACCAGGATTAGAGGCTCCACTCGCAAAAGAAAAGCCAGGAGAGATAGAGAATATAGCATTGAAAGAAAGTCAACTTGATGAAGTTGATTGGAGAATCGAAAAGATACCAAGATTAACTTCTTCAGGAACGCGAAGGCCTCTCTCTGTTTTTTTCCGAGACTTTAGTGTTAGTGAAGCATCAGAGGTCGGAGACCTGACTTCAAATCGATGGATTGAGGGTAACAAAGAAGGAGATAGGTGGAGTCTTGATGGAGCGTGCCTGAAACTTAAGTTCTCACTCCCTCCTGGAACATATGCCACAGTATTGATGAGGGAATTTATGAAATCTCCATTAGATCATTACTAATGAAAGAGAAGGTTGAATAATTATCAAAGGCGTCCCATTTCTAGAGTCTCTATCTGGCTCACTAAAGGATTAAGAGACCTAATTTTATTCTCAAAACCATCAACTATTCCTTCTCCTTCTCCTAATACAGCTTGAACTTCGATGAACATCATACCAAAGGCTAGGGGTTTAATTTCCACCATTTGAACTTCAGGTAAATCTCCTATTAATCCGGCTATTCCTTCATAATCTGGCATTTCATCCTCTGGCTGATCCATAGTAACCTTGTACTTAACAACAACTTGCCCCATAATATAACCTACTTTATTCAAGGACCTTGGAATCCGCAATCCGGGCAAATATATTTTATCCCTTGAACCCTGCATTGTTCACTTCGACCAATTGTGTGGCCACATTCTGGGCACTTAAAAATCGTATCGCGGTTACTAACAAGTGGTACTCCTGATGAAGTACAGACGCTGGTTTTTTTTGCCATTAACAATCCTCTATGAGGCCGCCGAGCGATGTCCCCTTTTTAGCGTTGATTGAAATTCATGATAAGAAATCATAATTTTATATAATAAATTGTAGACTTAAATATTCTTAATTGAGATATATTCTATAAGGAACAAAATATTAAAATAACTATTTTTCTAATATTTCAATTATTTTTTCCATATCTAGCCCTTGTTCACGTGCTAAAAGTGAAACGCATAGCCATAATGTAACTGGCCCTAATGCCTTACACTTCCTTCGTGACCTCCTAACTACTTCTTGATTAGTTAAACCTGATTTTTTAGAAACATATCTTATTAATAAATTAGTTTTTACTTCATTAATTTTCGATTCATTCATAGAATTATGTGGAATATCTATGTCTGGTTTTATTAACACTTTATTTGGAATATTTTGGATTGGTGTATTTTTTTTCACGTATTTAGATGAGTCCAAGATATCTCGAAGAATTGGTTTCCAGCCGAGAACAGGGGGTGTCGGGAATACATCTGAATTTGGATGTAAATAATCGTCAGATTCAATTATCCAATTCATATTTATCAAATGAGAAAGAACCAAGAAGGAATCATTAGGATTGAACCACTGTAATTCTAGAGACCAAAGTCGTATTATATCCGATCTTGATGTCTGAGGAAATTCTGCAGGGAAACTAGAGTATAATAATTTGGAAAGTTCCTCATGGACATCCATCACATGTGTTCCTTGCAAAACAAAGTAATAAACTTACTATACAAATGTAATCAATAATTAGTTTGGTTGAATAATGAAGTTGTGGTGGGAGTGCTGATATAGATGCCAAGTGACTATGTTGCCCGAGATCCGCGTACAGGCAAGGCAATTAACAAAAGATCAGTTTCATATAATGACGAAGATATTAGATTACTTTTACCTAGTTCAGGACCATGGCAAAGAATACCCGTTATGGAAATCCTACCGCTGGCTAGTGGACGTGTGAAGAAAATTGAATTGCCTCTGAAAGAAGGAAGAGGAGGATTTGCCGGAAGAATTGATGGGATAAAAGCCCTCAATAGGGTACTAGATATTGATATCGATGAAGCACATGAAGAACTGCTAAATGCTCTTGACGATGACTATCCAGATGTAAGAATAGCGGCATTGAAAGCTATGCCTTCTTTCTCTCTGAGAAAAAGTGTTTCTATATTCCAATTTTTATCAGATAGGTTAATTGATGAAAATGAATCAGTAAGAGATGCATCTAGAGATTGTCTAAAACTGCTTGCCCCAATATTTCCTTCAGGGTGTGAAAATATACTAAGAAGAGAATTGCGTAATTTATCAAAGGAATATAGAGGTGAAGCATTTGAAGCATTGAGGCTAACTGCTAAGAGATGGCCGGAAACTGGGTGTTTACACCTTGATGAATTGATACGAGAAGAAGATGAGGACCTGCGACGCAGAGGTTCTAAAATTCTCAAAACAATAGCATCTTCAGGTGGCGCCACTGGCTGGGACTTGATTAGTTGGTCACTGCAGGATGAAGATTTACAGGTTCGTAGGAATGCATCCCAGACGTTCAGTACACTTGCAAGATCTGAACCAAGAATAGCCACAATATTGGTTGAAGCTGCAATTGGTGAAGAAGATAAAATGATAAGAAAAAATGTAATTAGAACACTTAAGAAATTAGATTTACAAAATCCAAGAGTTACGAGAATGATAATTGATGGCGCTAGGTCAAGGGATGTTGAAATGAGAAAAGCCTGTGTAAGTCAATTATCCATAATTTTGAGTGGAGATAGGTTACGGGAAATTGCAGAAGAATTATTGCGTCATGAAACGAATCCTGAATTACGAAAGAAACTAACTTCACTATCCATAGACATTACTATGGAAGGGACCGAGATTGAGAAAAATAAGTTCTTAGCACCTTTAGAATATGTCGAGGAAGAGATTGAAAAAGAACAAATATCTACAAAAAACAATAAATTGTTCAAGGGTGAGGATGATAAACAAGAGTTGGGTCGGCGAAACGGAGAGCGTTTAAGATGAATTATGATTTTGATGAGAAGGGATCTCAATTCGACAAACTATGGGATAGTGAAAATAGGTCAAAAAGGCTTAAATTTAGGCAATATATGAAAAATCATGTATTACAAAAGTTCCACAAGAGAAACCAAGAACAAACTTCAACTGCAGATAAAGGCCACTACAATCATAGCTTCTCCAGTGATGACCAATTCCTAACAAGGGAAAATTGTAAGAAATATTGGATGGGCGAACTTCAGAAGGAAATTAAAGATGCAGAAACCTTCTGAGGCGATTTGATGAATAATGTCAATATTTTCTCTACATGGAATTTAGATTCTGATATAATTTCGGCCATTGAAAATAAGGGGTGGGATAATCCCACAGAAATTCAATTAGAGGCAATTCCTATAGCCCGTAAAGGTAAAGATATAGTTGGTCAAGCTAAGACGGGGTCAGGAAAGACGGCTGCCTTTGGAATCCCGCTTTTGGAAAAATGTTCACCTGTAGGAACGGTCCAAGCAGTAGTATTGTGCCCAACCAGGGAGTTGGCAGTACAAGTAGCAGAAGAGATTACGTCATTACAAGGAAATAAAGGATTAGTGATACAAACAGTATATGGAGGAGTTGATTTAGAAAAACAGGCTAAAAAACTTTCAGAAGGAGTAGATATTGTTGTCGGAACTCCGGGAAGAGTCATCGATATGACAAAAAGAGAATATCTAAATCTTAAAATGGTCAAAATTTTCTGTCTTGATGAAGCAGATAGAATGTTAGATATGGGATTTTTCCCTGATGTATTGTGGATTTTTGAAAAGATGAGTAATAGAGAACAAACTATGCTATTTAGTGCTACATTCCCTCAGGAAATACTAGATGCTGCTAATGAGTTTATGATTGATGCAACTCATATAATGAGTGATGATTTAGAAGTTGAAGTTCCAGAGATAGATCAATATGGCATTCAAGTTGGTAGAATGAATAAATTATGGGCGTTAGGGAGAATAATTTCCAACCTTAAAATAGCAGATCAAATGTTAATTTTTGCAAATACTAAACGTATGGTAGATATTTTAGTAGAAAGACTGGATAGAGCACGTATTAAGTCAATAGGCCTACATGGCGATATTGCACAGGGAAAAAGAGAAAAAATACTTGGTTCATTTAGAGATGGGAGTGTGAGAATTGTTGTAGCAACTGATGTGGCTGCAAGGGGCTTGGATGTAGATGGTATTACACATGTGGTAAATTATGATTTACCAGAGGATACAGAGTCCTATGTACACAGAATCGGACGTACGGGAAGGATGGGTAAAAAAGGACAAGCTTGGAGTTTCGTATCTAAAGAAGATGTCACAATACTAGATAGAATCTCCTCTACATGGAATATGAAAATACCATTAGTAAAAATACCAGAACTGAATACTGACTTTGATAGAGACCCGATAAAGAAAAGAGAAGATTGGGGAGAAGTATCGGACGCATTCGGAATGGTAAAAGTAAAGCTTCAGATTGGGAAAAATCAAGTATCAAAGAAGATAATTTGTGATTGGATTGTTGACGTAGCAAAAATACCTGAATTAGCGATTGGTGACGTCTATCAAGATGGAAAAAGTACAACAGTAGAAGTTCATGTTGAAAAAGTATCATATGTCATTGGAGTGTTAAAGAATAAGAAATTGAATAATATTGATTTGTCTCCGAATGTCGCATAATTATTTTTCATTGACAGTTCATTTATGCAATAATCGAGATATCTTCCGTATTGTAAATATAATTGGTATGTCGAAGACGACCCATCGAAGAGGCGGGCAGTGATAGATTAATTCATTTGCGAACTACAATTTCTTAGAAGGTATTAACATGAACAGGAAAGAAGCCGAGAAGGAAATTGATTTGATATACAGAAACAATTTTGATGAAGAAGAATACCAAAATAGGAAAAATAACATTCCTAAACTACTAGATAAATATGAAAACAAATATGAAAAATTATTAGAAGCTATGACCCGGAAGTATGGAAATTCTAAGAAAGAAGTATCTGACAAATCTACAAAAAAAATAAATGATACAGTAGATGATAAGTTATCAAAAAAAGCTGCTATAGCCAAAGCGAAGGAAGCTAAGAAGGCGGCAGTTGAAAAGGCTAAAGCCGATAAAAAGGCAGCAATATCTAAAGCAAAAGAAATGAAGTTAGCCTCGCAATCAAAGGCAAAGGCGGAGAAACAGGCAGCTGAAGCAAAGGCAAAAGCGGAGAAACAGGCAGCTGAAGCAAAGGCAAAAGCGGAGAAACAGGCAGCTGAAGCAAAGGCAAAGGCACAAAAGATGAAGCAAGTGGCTGAACAAAAAGAAAAAATAAAGGTTGCAGGTGCTACAGTCAAGGCGAAGGAGAAATCACAAAAGACTGCAGAATTATTG
>Ga0315320_10001609_pt1 | contig 18740 bp, 10 predicted proteins | sample M140m21515metaG_FD_203458 | JGI IMG/M metagenome (GOLD analysis project Ga0315320, IMG submission 203458) | Ammonia-oxidizing marine archaeal communities from Monterey Bay, California, United States - M1 40m 21515 | ecosystem: Environmental > Aquatic > Marine > Coastal | place: USA: California... | reverse complement strand
CGCGCTGCCCCCGCACCCCGGCACGACGAAGGTACGGTCCACGGACACGTACCCTCCGCCCCGCAAAGACAGCCGTAACCAAAAACCGCGGATCAGTTCACACGGATCCGACTACAAGCAAGTGCTTCACGCGTTCAGCATGGACGGAGACGACGCCAACGAGGGAAGCAGGCGGGGCGGCAGCGCGTACCACTCCAACGCGTCGGACAACGAGGGCGGGTACACGTCCGCCGAGCGCGGCGGGTACACCTCCGGGGGGTATTCCTCGGGGGGGAACGAGAGCGGCGCTAAGAGCGAGGACGCCTTCGACCGGGCCGCGCCCCGGCGCCGGCGCAAGTCCTTCAACGCGAGCAACATGCTGGCGTCCGCGCGCCGGCGGATCTCGATGGACGGCGGGATGAGGAAACGGGGCAAGAAGAAGGAATCCGGCGATGAGGACTTTCAGGTGACGGCGACGGGTGACGTGCAGCGGGCGTCGAATTCGCCGATGCCCATCCACGAGGTTTTAGCCTCGAAGGACACCCCAGTCGCCGTTCGCAAGGCGTTGCTGGACCGCCACCAGATCCTCCGTTGCCGGGTTCGTAACAACTCGTCACTCATCGGTCGAACGCCGGTGGACGTCGGGTTCAGGGACCGGTACAAGGCTGCGCTCATCGCGGTCAAGCGCGGGGGTGAGGACCTTCGGGAGAAGCAGCCGTCGTCCAAGCTCGCCGACGTCAAGTTTGAAGCGGGCGATATTCTCATGCTGCACTGCCTGGACAAGTGCCCGCTCCTGCAGTTCCGCGAGCCCGCGGCCGGTGGCGCCGCCGCCGGGACCCCCGCGAAGAGCGCGAGCCAGGCGAGCCTCGGCGCCAGGCCCGGCGGGTCCACCGCGTCCCTCGCCCCGTCGGGCGGATCCGACCCGAACAGCCGCAGGAGCAGCGTGGACCAAAACACCGCCTCGGAGGAGAAGGTGCTCATCGACCTCGAGAACGACACCGAGGGAGACAATGACAAGGCTGGCGGCGACGGCAACGGCAACGGCAGCGATGACTCCGCGGGTAAGGGCAACTCGGGCCACGGACACACGACGAAGCCCCCGCTCGCCGCGCCGGTCCCCTCGAGGCCGAACTCGGATCAACCCGGGCAATCAGTCTCCGCGGCTGCGCACCTCATCGGCAGGTTCAACCCCGATGAGCGTCGCGACTCCGCGTCCAGCGTCGACGGGCAGGATCGCGCCAACTCCCCGGGGTTCAGGCCCATCACCCCCGGCGCCGAGCGCCAGCCCGACCCCGACCTCGAGGTGCTGTCCAAGGAAGGCTCCGAGGATATACGGGCGATGACCGATTTCACGTGCCCCATGAGGGTCATCCCGGGCGGCTCCGCGGACGGTAAGACGCTGGTGCTGGCCGGTCTGAGGGGCCTCCCCGGGCTGTTCCTCACCGCTATTCACCAGGCTGGAGCGGAGAGCGAGGCGATGACGGCGCCCGGCCCGGATTACGTCCTGTCCGGCGGCGACATCCTATGGTTCGCTGGGGACGCCGCGGGGATCCAGTCCTTGCGTCGCATCCCCGGCATCCTCGCCGAGAACAAGCAGGTGGACAAGCTCAAGCTCCACAAGACGGACAGGCGGCTCATCCAGGCTGTCGTCGCGGTCCAGTCCCCGCTCATCGGCAACACCGTGAGAGACGCGAGGTTCAGGACTCAATTCGACGCCGTGATCATCGCGGTGCAGCGCTCGGGCGGACGCATCCAGGCCAAGATCGGCGACATCGTCCTCATGGCCGGTGACGTGCTGCTGCTGGACACGGGGTCATCGTTCCTCAAGCTGTACAAGAGCGACCCGGCGTTCGCGCTCGTCTCCGAGATTGAAAACTCGGCGCCGCCGCAGTTTGAAAAGTTACTCCCGGCGTGCGGCACCGCGGTGGTCATGATCATCGTCTTCGTCGTGGGCGCCCTGGACCTCTTCGTCGCGGCGCTTCTAGCGTCTGGTGTGATGCTCGCGACCGGGTGTCTGACACAAAACGCGGCCAGGAAGTCGGTCAAGTGGGAGGTCATCACGACGATCGCCGCCGCCTTTGGCATCTCGGCGGCGATGGAACAATCCGGCGTCGCGGGCGAGATCGCCGACACTCTCGTGACGGGCGCGGCCAGCACGGGGTCGGGCACCGTCGGCGTGCTCATCGCCGTGTACATCGCCACGTTCTTCCTGTGCAACGTCGTCGGCAACAACGCGGCGGCGGCACTCATGTACCCCATCGCGGCGGGCGCCGCCGAGGGCCAAGGCGTGGACCGAGACCAGATGTCGTTCCTGCTCATGCTCGCCGCGTCCGCGTCGTTCATGTCGCCGTTCGGGTACCAGACCAACCTGATGGTGTACGGCCCGGGTGGGTACGTGTTTAACGATTTCCTGCGGTTCGGTTTGCCCATGCAGCTGTGGCAGATGGTGGTGAGCGTGAGCGTGGTGCTGCTGAAGGATCTTTGGTGGATTGGGTGGATCGCCGCGTTCGGCGCGGTGGGACTTATTTTGGTGGTGAGGCAGATCAGCGCCAACATCGGACGGGTACGGGAGTGCATCGAGGTGCCCGACAGTCCGATGGCGGGCAAGGGTCTCGCGGGGATGGTGTAGCCGCTTATCATTACACACGTCTTATTACTTGACTAGACACTAAAGGTACACGCTGACTGAAGTTCAAAAAAGATTACGAGGCGTAGTCCAGGAGGAACTGCGGTAGCACCCTCTCCAGGTGCGCCCCGTCCACGGTATCCTCCCCGTCTTCCATCGCACCCTCCGCGGCCCTGTGCACGAGCTCCGCCACGAACATCCTCACCACCTCGGCGCTCGCGACGACAGCCTCCTCCTTTATGTTGAGCTTCTTCGGGGCGCCCGAGCGGATGTTGGCACCCCCGCCCCCGCCCGGGCTGCCGTTCGCGTCTCCCTCAGCCTCCGCCTCCTCCGCGGCTTTCTTGCGTTCGTCGTCCTCGTACTTGACCTGGAACAGCTGTTGGATGAGGTCGGGTGAGATCGTCGCCGTGTGATGCCTGCCGGCCATCCTGCCACCTGCGCGACTCGATCTGGGCGGTCTCTCATCTCTCGACCAGGCTCCAACAATCAAACTCAACAACTGAATCAACAATCGTAACTAACCCTAGAGCCATCCACACGTCAAGCGCGCCGACACGCGCATCGACTTCGAGACGGAATCGCGACGATGGCGGACGCGGTCATCTCCCGCGTCGCCATGACCGCCTCTTACGTCGCGCTGGGCTACCTGCTGCAGCGCGTCGGCGCGGTGAAGCGCGACGACGGGGTGGTGATGCTCAAATTCGTCGTGCAGGTGACCCTGCCGGCGCTGCTGCTGCACACGCTGACCCACAGCGGTCCGCTGTTCGGCCCGGGGACCCCGCTGGTGTTCATGATCGTGGTGCTCGCCAGCGCGATCGTCGCCGGCGGGTCCTACCTCCTACACCGACGTAAACCCAGCTACGAGCGCGGTTTACTCGTCGGGTGCGCCACGGGCGTCAACCTGGGCACCTTCGCGTACCCGTTCCTCGAGGCTGTCTGGGGACCCGAGGGCCTACGGCTCGCGGCGCTCTACGACATCCCCAACGCGCTCATCGTTTTTGGCGTCGCGTCCGCCATCTTCGCCACGGAGGAGCGCAACACGCGCATGGAGGCGAAGGAACGCTCGGGGAAGCACCAAGACGGAGGAGTGTACGAAGGCGAATGGACAGGCATGGACGCCAGTGGTAACCAGTACAAACAGGGCGTGGGCGTCTACACCTACCCGAGCGGCGCCTCCTACGAGGGTCAGTGGAACAACAACGTGAAGGAAGGGTACGGCGTGTACAAGTGGGCCAAGGGCGGGAGCTACGCGGGCGAGTGGAAGCGGGGCACGTTCAACGGCATGGGCCTTCGCTTTCTCCGCAGCGGCAAGTTCAAGTCGGGGCGGTTCGAAGAGGGCGAGTTCGTCGAGTCCATGGACATGGCAAAGAGCGACGAGGCCGCGAGCAAGGCGGCAGACTGCTCGAGGGAGGCGAGAAAGGCTGCGGAGAAGAGCAGGGGCGTCCAGGAGACAAACGCGCAAGCCGCGGCGAGGATCATCGCCAAAACCTTGACTTTTCCACCCATGGTGGCGTTGATACTAGCCGCGGTGGCCACGTCGGGCGGCGCGGGTGCGACCGCCCCGGGGGTCTCCGCGCTTCCCGAGGCCATCGCCGGGATCATCGCGCCCCTCGCGGCTGCGAACAGGCCCCTGGTGCTGGTCACCCTCGGCGTCCTCTTCCAGCCGCTTCTGCCCCGGCTACAGATGCGAGTCGTCGCCAACTTTCTCGCCGCCAAGTACTCCCTCTCGCTCGTTGCGGCGGCGGTGGCGACAGCCTTCGTTCCCCCCGGCCTCGGCGCGATTCGGTTCATCTTCGCCGCGATCGTGCTCATGCCCGTGCCGTCCGTGTGCGTCCAATACGCCGCGGAGCACGACGCGGACGCGGTCTTGGCGGGGTGCCTGGCGAACTACTCGCAGGTTGTGAGCCTCGTCTTTCTCTGCGCGCTCGGCGCGCTCTCCGCCGCGCACGATCCTACCGCCGCTAACCGGTGGCTGATGCCCGCGTGCCTCGCGGGCGGCGCGGCTGCCGTCGCGGGGCTCGGGTTCGCCGCGGATAAGGCCCTGGCGCCGGTCAAGATGGTGTTCCGCGGGAGCGTCCCAGGCGGCGCCAAGGAGCAGGCGGCGAAGATTTCCAAAAAGATGGAAATAAGTAAGCCGGACCCGGGCGACGACGGGCCCGCGGGGTCCAACGGTCCCACAGTCGCCAGCGCGGTTGGTGCTGGAATGAGGCGAGGGTCGTCCGTAACGGGCGGGCGGAGGGTTCCGCGCATCAATACGGATCGCGGGTGGAATCAGGGTGGAGGCGGAAGTATTCGCGGGTGGAATCAGACGGTCGCGAATACTTCGAGTCGCGCGAGGCCAAACGTCGCGAGAGCCTCGGGGCCGACGGTGATGAAGTCAACCGGCGTTCGCGTATCCGCCGTCCCTCGCCCGTGCTTTGCGTTCGCGTGAGTGTCGTCTAGCGTGTCGTTTTGTGAGAGATGTGACTTCTTTCAATTTAAACGCGGGGGTGTACGCCGTCCCCCTAGAAGTGTGCACTCGTACTACTCTTATTTACAGAACCCACCCCGCCGCTTCGAGCCGTATTTACTTAAGCCTCGAAGGTCATGTTCTCCGCCTCCTCGCGGATGGTGGAGTAGAGCGCGGAGGATAGGTAGCGCTCGCCGAAGGAGGGGAACACGGTGGCGATGAGCTTGCCCGCGTTCTCGGGCCTCTTCGCGAGCTCGATGGCGGCGAGCGCGGCGGCGCCGGAGGAGATGCCCACCATGAGGCCCTCCTTGAGTGCGAGCTGCTTGGCCATCTCGATGGCGTCGTCGGAGCCAACCTGGATGATCTCGTCGAGGAGATCGGTGTCGAGGATGCCGGGGATGAACCCGGCGCCGATGCCCTGGATCTTGTGGGGACCCGGGCCGGACCCGGAGAGCACCGCGCTCTCCTTGGGCTCAACCGCGACCACCTTCACGTTGGGATTCTTGCTCTTGAGGTAGCGGCCGGTGCCCGTCACCGTCCCGCCGGTGCCGACGCCGCAGACCAGGATGTCGATCTGTCCCGCGGTGTCCTCCCAGATCTCCGGGCCGGTCGTTTCGAAGTGGACCTTGGGGTTGGCGGGGTTCTCGAACTGCTGGAGGACGTACGCGTCGGGGTTACCGGCGGCGAGTTCCTCCGCCTTCATCACCGCGCCCTTCATGCCTTTCGCCGGATCGGTGAGCACGAGGTCGGCGCCGAACGCTTTGAGGAGGATGCGGCGCTCCAGGGACATGGACGCGGGCATGGTGAGGGTGAGGCCGTAGCCCTTGGCGGCGGAGATGAACGCCAGGCCGATGCCGGTGTTACCGGACGTGGGCTCCACGAGCTGGGTCTTGCCCGGGGTGATCTCGCCTTTTTCCTCCGCGGATGCGATCATGGAGAAGCCGATGCGGTCCTTGACGGAGGAGCAGGGCTCCATGATCTCGAGCTTGGCGGCGATCTCAGCGACGCAGCCGTCGGTGACCTTGTTGAGGTACACCATGGGGGTGCAGCCCACGAGCTGGGTCACGTTGTCCTGTCAGAGAAGATCGTGGGTGGCGCGTGGGGCACGAGGTCAGCTCCGACGTTTGGGTTAATGTTAGGGAAGGGCACCGGTAAATTTGACGATCGCCAACGGTGACGTGGGGCGCGCCGCGTCTCGGGATGTGAACGTACCGCGATGTTAACCTGCTCGGGCGCGGCGACCTGGACGTTTGGGGAGAAGAGGGATCGAACAGGGTCAGCGGCGCGGAGAGGGGGCGGACTCAAGGCGAGCCCCGCGTGCTGCGTCGACACGTTACGTCACGAATTGAGGGCGATTGGGGCTTTTTCGGCAGGCGCGATTGGCCCGGGTCGGGGACGCACCGCCTGGACGCGGGTCGCGACACGCGCCTTGAAGGCGGTCGCGCGGGGCGCCTTGAGGGCGACGCCGCGGTTGGCGGTCACGGAGGACAGAGAAGCGAGGGACATCTTCTCGGGTTTGCAGTTGGATTGTGGCGAATGGCGCAGAGGCCCGGGCGCTGATATTTCCGGAACAAGCGATCTGACCGTGACAGGCGCCAAGTCAGGCATGAAAATGAAAATGTCGATTTATTGCCACGTTTGGCGTTGACAACAGGCTAAATAAGAGCTACTCCACCCGCAACGGCGGGAGGCCTGAGACCAACACGGGCTCGGCGGGCATCGGCGGCAACGACCCGGCCCCTTCCTCCTCCCCCTCCTCATCGTCCGTGATCGGTAAATCCTCCGTGTTCACCGACGAGACGCTGCTCACCTCAACGTCCGACGACGCCTCCGAGGATGCCGCCGACTGAAAGTCATCCTCGTCGCTGTCCATGTCGCTGGGCTCCGGTGGCAGCGCCGGTTTCATCGGCTCGGGCATCGATTGCGTCGTCTGCCGCTCGAACGCCTGCGACGCGAGCGTGGTCAGCCTCGGCGAGTTCGCGGCCTTACGCCACGTCATGCTCCGCCACCTGCTACCGGCTCGCTTTGCCGCCTTGGGCGTCAACGCGAGAAAGCTCCCGGGCGGAGCGGGCTCGTCGTCGCCGTCATCGCTGGACGACTCGTCGCTCGAGGAGCTCCACCCGAACACCGCGTTCATAACCTCCTTGATCTCGTACCGCGCCTCCTTCTGCGCCGCCGGGATCGCCTCCTCGATCACCTCGACGCTCAGCTCGTCCACCATGCCCTCCCACGCGCGGCGCACCGCGAGGGTATCCCTCCACTCCCCCAACAGCGCCCTGGCGAACGGCACCGCGCGCCAGTTGTCGTCGTCGAAAGCCACCGACTTGGCGCCGTCCATGAACGCGGAGTCGCGCTGCGCCTTCAGGGTCTTGAGCTCCGGCTCGTACTCCCGCATCACGTTCATCTCCGCCTCGCGGGTCGCGGTGTCGCACATCACCCTCGCCACCCGAGCCACCGCGTCGAGCCGCTCGCGCTCCGCGTTGAGCGCCACAAGGTGTCGCTCGGCTCGACCACCGAAGTTCGCCGCGTTGCATACGCCCCCGGCACGCCTTAAGGTATCATTCAAGCCGTCCCGTTGTACCTTCAGCTCGTGCTGCAACTCGCGAATGGCGTGCGTGGCGCTCGCGACGGCGGCGAGCAGAAAATTGCGCGTGGTCGCCGCCGCCGCGATGGATGCGTCGTACGCCTCCTTCGTCGCCCTCGCGCGCTTGATCTCCTGCGAGACTTGGCTCTTGTGTAGTTTGGGGTCGAGCCTGACGTCGGTGAACGCGGCGACGCCCGGGACGTCCGCGAGGGTATCCGCGGCGGCGATCAGCGCGGCGCGTTCGACGACGATTGGTTCCAGCTTGTCGATGGCGCCGTCCAGCTTGCCGACCGCGTCTCCCAGCGCTTCGATGCCCGCCGCGGTTTTGGACGTCCTCGCCGTGGGATCCACGAGGAGGGCGTTCAACGTCGCTTTGAAGCTCCTGAGCCGCCTCAAACGTTGTGCCTCGCGCTCGAAGATGCGGTCCTCGAGCCTGTCGAGCGCCTCCGGAGTCGGCAATGATTGGCCGTCGGCGGCGACCACCTCAGCCTTGCCGTGCTTCCCGCGCGGCACGTGCACCATGCCCCCGTGGCTCTCCAGTTTGTCGCCGACGCCCACGCCTAGCTCGGGTTCCGTCTCCCCGCGCTCGGGCTCCATGCTCGGCTGCAGCATCATCGCCTCGCAGGCGCACCATCGCTTCGCCAGCGACTCGGCTCGCTCCTCAATTGTCGCCTTCTCCGAGAGGATCACCGTCGTCGGCGATCCGTCCCCGCCGGGCGCGGGCGGCAGGCCCGACGTGGACTCGGCACCTCCCTCCGCCTGTGCTTTGGACTGCAGGCATCCCATATCCGCCCGGGTTAGTCACCGGGCGGCGCCCGGGCCGCACCGCGCGCTCCCGCAAAGCGCCGATTAATCAAATCTTCCGAGACCATTTGTCACCCGACCGATCCGAGTATGACGCAGTTGCCATCTCGCGCCAAAATGCTGATGCGGATTGCCATAAAACCCGGTCAGCGAAGTGTGAACCCATTCGCCCCCGCGCGTCAGGAGGGAGTCAGCCGAGAACCCGCGCCCCCCGCGCGGTCTGGAACGACCGGTCATGAGCTCTCCCTCAGCCTCGTCCAAGCTCACGGGCAACAGGTACGCTTCACCGCCTCCAAACCCGCGCCCGTCGGTCACCCATCTCCCCGTGAAAAATGCCCAGAGAAGGAACGCGGTTTGTTGGACCGCGTGGTTGTTGTTGTTTGGAACGACCGGACGCGCCGTCGACTCGCCCCTTCCCCTCCCACCCGCTCACCTTTCCCACCTCGCTCACCCTCGTCACCGCAGGATATACAGTTGCTCGTTCTGCCGCAACCACAACGCGTACCACGACGACATCATATCCAAGGCACGCCCCGACTGATTCCCAACATTTTCCCGACACCTCCTCCTCGCTCTCTCCTCCCGCAACTTTCTGACGACCGCCCGCTGACCCACTCGTCGTCCCCTTCGCCCCTCAGGCGTTCCAGGGCCGCCACGGCCGCGCGTACCTCTTCAACGACGTCGCCAACATAACACTCGGCGGCAAGGAGGACCGCCTACTGATGACCGGGCTGCACACCGTGCGGGACGTCTTTTGCGCATCCTGCAGCTCGCTGCTGGGTTGGAAGTACGACTTCGCCTACGAGCAGAGCCAAAAGTACAAGGAGGGTAAGTTCATCGTGGAGAAGGCCATGGTGCTGCACGAGGGAGGGTGGTGATCGGAGACACGATACGTACAATGTACAGTAGTGCTACATGAACAAGGGACAAAGGCCGACGCCGTCGAGTCAGTCCGAGCGATGCCCAACCACGTTGGATGTAATAAAATATTTTGGATCAAAATTGCGCTCTCGGAGCTCCCGTTTAGAAGACGCTGACGGAATCGGACGCGGTGCCCTCGATGAATTCCGTGAGCTTGCGCACGGGCATCGGCGGCTCGAAGTCCTTCTCCTTGACGTCGTGTCCCAGCGCGTCGCGAATCGCCCCAACGATCGCGGTGCTGATCTTATCGACGGCGCCGGTGGCCATCAGCCGCAGCCGCCACGACGACCTCTGCCTCAGGTCCTCCTCCACAAACTTGAGACCCTCCGCGCCCAACGAGTCCCAGAGACCACGAAGCACACCCACGAGCGCCCTGCGCTGCGGCACGATCCGCCTCAGACCCTTCACCACCGTGTCCACGTGCGCCAGGATGGGACCCACGCACGTGTCCAGCTCGTCGCGCGAAGCAGCCTCCTCGCTCCGCTCGCGGTCATCCTCGCGGTCAACCGGCTCGTTCTCAAACTCGTCACCTCCGCCGTAGGGATCCGAGCCGTACCCGCCCGCCGCGCCCGCGGGCCCACCCCGCGGTTCCCTCTTCGTCCGCTTGAACGCGGCGCCGGGGGGCTTGGCCGCCACCTGGCGCAGCGCCTGGTGCAGTGAAGGACCCGCCTGCGCCACGCCCGCGACGGCGCGGCGGAGCAGTGCCGCGTATTGCGCCCGGAGCTCACCCGTCACCTCGGTGCTCTTGCGTCCAAACTCCTCGCCCGCGGCGCGCTGGCCACCGCCCGCGGCGCTGACCCACAGCACGAGCCGCTGGCAAACCTCGGGCCGCAAAACCTCCATAGCCTTGAGCGCGGTGAGCGCGGACGCGAGTTCGGGCGGGACGTACCCGTCGTCCGGTCCCGCGATTGAAACCTCGCGGGTGACACTTTCCAGCTTGTTCCGCGCGTTGACCGCGGCGGATCGCGCCTGGCGGAGCGCGGCGGCGGCGGCGGCTTTACCCATGCGGAGCCTATGCAGCGCGCCGGCGACGGTGTTCTTCGGGGAGGACATCGTGTTGGCGGCGTTGGATTGTTCGTTGGATTGTTCGCGGTCGTAATGGTGCGCGTTTTGTCGAGTCACCGCGTGGCTGAACCGGACACTCTCCCGGACGCCGTGGTGTTGGTGGTACTTGGGCTCCTTGTGCGAGGTGTACCCGCCGCCGGTGCCGTGGTTATCGGCGAGTTGGCTGATCTTCTGCAGCAGGAGCCTGTCGGCGTCGGCGAGGACACCCTCGAGCGCGACGGCGGCGTCGGGCCAGCGCATGACCACGCGCTCAAAGCCTTCGAGCGCCTGGTGCGCCTCGCGGTAGGCATCCTCCATGGCGGCGCCACCGACGCCGTGCTTGGCGACCGCCGCGACGCACCCGCGGAGCAGCTGTTCACGCGCGGCGTCGATCCATCGGTCCACGTGCGAGGCGAAGAGCGCCTTGGGATCGAGCTCGCCGTCGGCGGGGGCGCCGTTGATGCCGGGGTACGCGTGCTCGCGGCCGCCCCAGTTGTTGAGCCGGCGCTCCACGTGCTCGTCCACGTTCTGGTCCGAGACATCGGCGGCGACCGCGGCTTCCTGCAGCTCGCAGAGGGAGTCGACGAGGTCGATGGCCTCGGCGCCGGGCGGCGCGGGGGGGGGATGCGCGGTGAGCATCTTGGACACGCAGCCCGCGGCTTCGGTGCAGTAGACGCCGGACGCGAGCGCGGGGAGCCTGATGCCCACGGGAAGGACACCGGCGTCCTGGATGACGTGGTCGGTGCCAATCTCGCGGCACAGCCCGAGGCACAGCTGTGAGAGCCCGGTGTAGAGCCTGGCGTTGCCCTTGTCGTCGTTGTCGTCGGCGTCGTCCCCGTTTTTGCTCCTCTCGCCGAGAAACACAGAGTGGTGGCGGCGGTAGCAGGACCTCGCGGCGGTCTGCAGGTGGTTCTGGAGCGTGCGGATAGCCTCGGGCGCGAGTGGTTCGCGGCGAAGGATCCTGAACAGCTCGAGCGCGATCGCCAGCGCGGGCGCCGGGACCTGCTCGGGCACCTGCTTGGCGATGCCCCGGGGTTCGTCTTCGCTGAGGTTCTTGTAGTTTTGGAAGCAAACGCCGATGAGCTGCTCCACCGCGGCGCGAATACCGCTGAGCTGGTCCTCCTCGATCGTCGTGAGCTTACCTTCACCGCTCTCGCGGAGGCACGGCGCGAGGTGGTCGAGGATAGCGGCCAGGCAGTCCGCGGTGGGCGTCGCCACAGCGAGCACGTGTCGCACGTATCGCAGGCTGGTGTGGTTCGGGGAGACACCCTGCAGGTCGGACAGCTCGCGAAGCAGCCACGCCCAAGGGCCGGTGAGCTCCAGCCTGCGGCGGTGGAAGCTGAGCGCGCGGAGCCCGGCGCTGAGCGCCACGTCGTACGCGGCTGAGGGCGGGAGGGGACCGTTCGCGGACATGGCCCAGCCGTTGGCGTCGCCGCCGTGGTTGGCACCCGCGGTGGCCTGGTGGTCGAGCGCGGTGAGCGGGGCGCCCCAATCGTACCCGCCGATGGGTTCGAGGTGCGCGGTGAAGCGGACGTATCCTTTCTCCTTGCCGTTGGGGTACTTGAGGGGCATCTCGACGATGTTGCGTCCTTCGCCGGCCATGTTCGCGAGGTTCTCGAGCGTCGACTTGGCGGAAGCCACCTTCCCGAGGCCGAGGTCGATGTCGAAGATGAGCGCCTCATCCGCGGCGCCGAGCTTGATGCGGGCGTCGCCGAAGCCGACGTTGAGCACGCACTGGTCGCCGCTGCCGCCGATGCCGTTATCGGCGCGGACCCTGCAGATGTCGCCTCGGTTGGGCGCCGGGCCGGTTGCGGTTTTGAAAGCGCGGTAGGTTCCGCCGTGCTTGGCAGCCTGGTATACATCCTTGGGGTCGACGCCGCCGGTGAACCTCTTCCACCCGCGCGTCGTGATTGACACTTCGGTGACGTCCACGGTGACGCCGCTCCACCGCTGTCCGCCGCCCGTGTCCATCAGGCCCAAGGACTTGCGCCTGTCAAACTTCTTCGGGGATTTGACCGAGGGCTTGGCGCCGCCGTCAAACTCGCTGACGATGCCGCTCCCGTTCGTCTTGGTATCGCCTCGGGACCCGACGAGGATGCCGTCCATGCCAAAGCCCTTGCGCAGCTCCATGCACCGATCGGCGAGGAAGTGGACCGCCATGTCAACCTTGTGCTGCGGCGCGTTGGTGCCGAGGCTGCCCTCGAGGCACGCCTGCAGGCAAGCCTCGTACGCGAGAACCCTCGCGCGTTCATCCCCGCGCCAGGGTCCCAGGTAGCACCCCTCGGGTGCGGCGCCGAGCAGCGCGATGGCGTTGCTGGGCGCGGCGCCGGGCGCGGCGTGAAGGTGCGCGTTCAGGCCGCCGTAGAGCGAGTCGGGCTGCTTCAGGTGGGGCGCCACCGCCGAATGAGAAGCCTTGGGCGCCGCCGTCGCCGGCTTGGCCTCGCGCACGGGGCTCCTCATCTCATCCCGCGCGGAGTGGTACCCGCCCCCGTGCGTCGCTGGCTTGGAGTACGGGGACGTGGGCGGGGGTGCCGCCTGCTGCTGGGTCCTGTTGGGTCCGTACCCGTCGCCGCCCCTGGCGCCTGTTACGTACCCTTCGTCCCTCGAAGGGTATCCCGCGTCGTTGCCGTACCCACGCGCCGCCCACGGATCTTCCTGATGGTGCCGCGTCCCCTTGGACGCGTCACCACGTACGTTTGGGTAGCCGTGTTCCTTGACGGGTGAGACGGGCGCCGCGGACTGATGGGTCCGGTACTGGTTAGCGCCGGGGGGCGGCGGCGGGGCCGACGGGGGCGACGGCGCGGGGGCACCCGACTGGCCGTGGTAGTACCCGCCTGGCGCGCCGTTCTTGGCGGGAGAGCCCCACGGTGAGGACGGCACGGAGTGGAACTCGTCGGTGGCGCCGTTGCTCGCCCTCCTGTCACCTACTGGGGGCGGCGCGCCGTAGCCGCCCGCGGCTGACTTGTTACCCATGGCGCCGGTGCCGGGGACGAAGCTGGTCTGCCTGCGCCTCTGCGCCTGGGCCTTACCCGCGGGAGAATCGCGCTCCCAGGTGGTCCCCGCGCCCCATGGATCGGACGCGGCGTCGTGGAGCGTCGAAGGGGGCGGCGCCGGAGCTGAGTTTAGGGAGAAGGAGTCGCCGGCGCCGCGGGGCTTCCAATCCTGCATCTGGCTCGGGTTGAGCGTCGCCCTGCGATCGGATTGCTTCGGCGGGGGAGGGCCCATCGCGCTGGGGGGCGCGCTCGGCGGGCTCATCGGCCGGTCCTGCCACTCGTTGCTTCGGTTACGCTGGAGAAAAGGACGCGGGGACGGGGGACGGGGTCAGATGTCAGCGTCGGGATTTCTCGCCCGGGGGAATATAATCTCCGCGAATGGTTGAATGGTCGCGCGATGGGTGGGCCGGCGGCGGCGACGCACCAGGGGCGATGTGACGGGGCTTCCGCGGTACGGGACCATCGTAGGTCCCCCCATCGTCATGCGCTTGCTCGGGGTCCGTCCGGATCTGCCGGCGAGCGCAGTCAGCGGGACGTTCTCGGAGTCCACCCCGAGCTTCTCCACGCTCTGCGTCATCGAAAACTTGCGGGGAGATCCGACGGGCGCGGCGGCGGCGGTGCTGCCCCAGCCTCCCCCGACGGGATCGGCCCAGGGGTCAGCCATGGTAGCCGGTGTGCAAGAAGACGCTCGGTTGGAAGCGCGTCCGTGCGTACGTCACGCGTCAGATGCGCGCGTATCGACTGTTGTCCCGTCCGAGGGGGAAAAAAAGAGCAGAAAAAAACGCACGTGCCACGAATTTTGAGGGTCAACCACGAAAATCTTCACGAATTTTGACCGTCAATCCTTGAGTCAAATCCCCCGTATAAAACGAGTCGGATTTTGGTGAAAAGTTGAAGTGTTATTTTTTCTCCCAATTTCTCTCGCACAACTCCCAGCCCTCCCCGCCCGGTCCGGGGGCCCTACCGTCCGAGGGACCCCTACCCCGTCGCCTCACACTACTACCCGTGTCATCAATGAATCATCAAACAAACCGATGGATCGCCACTCGGACCCTAAATCCAAATACCTCCGCTCACCGGTACTTGTCCATGAACTCGGCGTGAAACTTGGACAGGCGCTCAACCACGCCGCCGATGTCTTCCTCCGACGGGAGGAAAGTGGTGCGGAAGTGCCAGGTGCCCTCCACCTGCCCGAACCCGCTGCCGGGCACCACCACGATACCCGTGGACTCGAGCAGCTTCATGCAGTACAGCGCGTCGGGCGCCATCTTCCCGCCCGCCGCCGCCTCCGTCACGAACTTCTCCGGAAGGGTAACCTTGGGAAACGCGTACATGGCGCCCTCAGCCTCGTTGCACGTGACGCCCTCGAGCGCGTTGAGACCGGCGACGAGGGTGGTGGCCCTACGCTTCAGCGAGGTGAGGATCCCGTCGCGTTCCGAGGCGTACAGTTCGTGGGAGGGTTCCCCGGGCTTGGGCGGGGACATCACGAGGCCCATGAGGACCTGGCCGCCGAGGTTCGGGCACAGCCCGACGGATGCTAGCTTGTAGAGCTCAGCCTTGACGCCGGCGTCGAAGCCGCACACCTCCATGTACCCCCCGCGCCGTCCGCACTCGCCGTAGAAGCCCTTGCTGGTGGACTGCATGGAGACGAGGGGGATGTCGAGGCCCATGTCGCGGACAACCTTCTTGAACGACGTGAACGATTTACCCTCGGCGTAGACGTTCTCCTGGTACACCTCGTCGGCGATGAGCAAGACGTCCTCATCCTTGCAAAACTGCACAATCTCCTTCTGGTTATCGACGTTGAGCGCGGCGCCGGTGGGGTTACCAGGGTTGATCACGCACAGCGCGCGGACCTCTTTGCCCGCGGCGCGTGCCTTGTCCAGCTGCACCTTTAGGTCGGCGACGTCCAGGCCCCACTTTTTGTCCTCGTCGAGGTAATAGGGCACGAGGGTCCCGCCGTAGAGCGCGAGGGACGCGGAGTAGAGCGGATACTGGGGGATGGGAACCATCACGGCGTCGTTGTTGTCGCGAATCAGGGTCTTCATGATGTAGTGGCACGCGACGGACGCGCCGTCGGTGAGCCAGAGGTCGTCGATGTCGCACTTGTGTCCTCCGTCCCTGGCCTCGATGCCGTTGGCGACCATCTGGCGGAGCGCGGCGACGCCTTTGGACTCGGAGTAGGCGCCGGTGCCGCCCTTCATGTTCTCCAGGATGTGCTTGGCGTTGGCCATGACGTCGGCGGGGAAGAGCTTGGAGGCCTCGGGCGCGTCCATAAGCTGCGGGTAGTCCGTCAGCGCGAGCACCTGGCGGTAGAACGTGATGGGCTTCTGGCCGACGCTCTGCGGGTTGCCGATGTTGCACATGATGATCTTCTCGAAGGGCAGGGACGTTGGGTCCTTCTTGAGCTGCGCCTCGAGCTCCCCGGCCCTGGTGACGATGGCGCCGCGAACGGCGTACTCCATCGCCTTCACGTTGGGATTGATCGTGTCGACGGTGATTCCGCCCATGGTTCTCCGCGTGCGAAACTGAAAGTCGTGGATGTGCGAGCCGAGCGTCGCGGGTGTCCTGTGCGTCGCGAGTCGTTCAACTCCGCGAGTGGCGCTGAGGATTTGTCTGTTCGCGAGGCGTCGAACGAAACGAGCGAGGGTCGACAGCTTGAAAGGTCGTCACGCAACTCGAAGGTGCGTCCGAACCGAGGCGCGTCGAAGAGTGACGAACTCGGAAAAACCCGTTAGGGCGGAGTCAGCTCGGCACCGAGATTTGTGCGGGTCAGTGCCACGCGACGTGATTGGCGGAGGCCACGAAGGGACATCAGGTTTTTGGCAAAAGCACTCAACGGGACATTTTTCCAGTCTGTTCTGGGTTCAAAGAGGGCGGGAAATCGGGACGATCTTCGTCACTGCAGGCTGGCAGGTGGCATCCGCGAATCGGCGACACGTAACGCCCGCTCAGTTTATTACTCTGTTAGTTTTCTGGCTGCAACAAACGACGCCGGCGCATTCACCAACCAACTCACTCCAAAGTTCACCAAGCGACCGCGTTGGCCCACCTTCCCCCGAGCACGATCGCCTCGTCCACCTTCTTGTTGTACGTGACGTACTCGCTCCCGCCGTCGCCCGCGCTGTTCGTCGCCGCGCTGCTCCGCCGCACCTCCTTCCCGCTCGCGCCGAACCGACCGCAATCATCCGAACCAACCGACACGTCCCGCATGACGTCGTCGATCTTCCCGCGCAGGTCCTTGAGCCTCGCGCGGAGCTCCGCGGCACGTGTCGTTCCCGCGGGAAGGAGCGCGCGTTTGTGCGCGGCCGCGAGCTGGTCCTTGGCGTCCTTTCCCCGCGATCCGGTGGAGCATCCTACGACGCCGGCGACGCCCCCCGCGGCCCGCGGGCTCTTGGGCAACGCGTTCAACGACGTGGGAAACGGCGCGGTCGCGAGCTTAGCCTCGTACTCCACCAGCGGAACGTCCACGCCGTCGCGCTCGATCACCCGCGCGCACTCGCGAAATTTAGCGTCGTCGTCATCCGCCGAGTCGAGGGCGGCGGATGAAGGTTCGGGTTTAGCTCCTTCATGGTTTTCGTCCCCGCCCCCGTCGGCGGCGGCGCTCTCCCCCGCGACGGTCCGCGCGTGCGCCTCGAAGGCGGCGGGGGACGCCAACGCCGGGTCGGTGTCCGCGTTGACCGCCACGCCCGCGACGGCGAGGACACGAGCCCCGCACGGTGGCCCCGAAGGAAGTCGCGGTGATTCGCTCCTCGGCGCCTTCGTCGCCTTCATCGCGAGCTCGGGGCGCTCGGACGGATCCGCCGGCTTTGGTTTCTCCGGTACCCGCGGGCGGACCAGCTCCACGGTGGCCTGAAGCCCGTGGCACGTCACCTTGACGATGACGACGTCGGTGTCGGTGGGCGATTGCGTCGCGCCGGGGGGCAGCGCCGCGGGTTTAGGTGACAAGGGACCCGATGTTCCTCCGTTTCCACCGGGGGCGGGTGACGCGTACGAGCTCTTAGGCGGCCGTCCTCGCTTCTTCTTCACCACCGGCTCCGACACCCGCTTGTGCTTGTGCTCCTTGTCGTCCCCGTCGCTGTCCCCGTCGCTGTCGTCGGAGTCGGAGTCGAAGGACCCGTCGCTGTCCTCCTCCGTGTACCGTCCCCGCTTAACTCCCCTCGACCGGCGCCCGCCCGCTCCCGGCGACCCGACGTCTCCGTCCCCGCCTCCCACGTCGTACCGCGGCAGCGTGTTCTCGCCCCACTTACCCCAGAGCCATCGCGTGAGGTCTTTCACGAACCTGGCAGCCTCCTCCATCTCCTCCGGGTCCGGCACGGATCGTCCTTTGCGTCTGGCGTCGAGCACTTCGGCTTTGCAGTCGGCGATGATGGTCTCGAGCGAGCGGATGAGCTGCGCGTAGGTCCTGTAGGGTCCCTCGGTCTTGAGCGCGACGTCTTCTTTGATGCTCTTGAGCCTAGGGAGGAAGCCGTCCCATACGTTGCGCTGGGACCAGTTCCCCGCGGCGTTCAGCGCGGTCTTGACCGCGATGAAGTTGATCTTGCTGGCGTGCATCGCGTAGTCTGACTCGTCGAGGACGGTCCCTTTGAGCCCCTCCTCGAGCCAGCACTGCTGGACGTGGATTACGGCGTCCGCGAGGTCGCTCTCGGGGTTTCTATTGGAGTGGCGCGTGCCCCGCGAGGACGGCGCGTGGGTCGCGGCATCCTTACGAGCCTTGGCCCACGATGTTTTGATCGATCCGAGGACATCGGGCGGGGCGTCGAATACGCCGCGGTCGATCTTCTTGACCAGGTCGGCGAGGTCGAGGGACTCGGCGACGGACGTGCCGTTCGCCTTGTCTTTCACCGCGAGCTCGTCGCGAACCCGCTTGATGGCGCGCTCGGCGTCTTCCATGGCGACTCCTCGGCGTCACCCGCTCTCTGCGATTTGAAAAGTGAGCGCCCAGGTGCCCCAAATTTTTCATTTCAGAGGCTGCGACTGAGTTTTCACCCCTGTCGCCTACGACTAACAGCTAGCTAGATTCGAATCCGTCTAACGAGGCGGCACTCGCGTCGCGCTTACGGCTCCCCTGACGTTCAAACTCCACCTGGACTCCCTTGAGTACCTGAGCCACCAGCGCACCCGCCACGTCCACCTGGTATCCACCCTCCTGAACAAAACACAACCGCACCTCGGCGCCGGCCAGAAGCTTTCCCATGTCGAAATAGTCTTCCGATGTCAATCTCATGCCCGCGGTGGCCTTCTCCTGGACGGGGTCGTCGATGTGGGTATCGAGACCGAGCGACACGATGATTGCCTCGGCCCCGAACTCCTTTATCGCGGCGAGAGCCCGCTTCAGGG